>Ga0213835_100288_pt1 | contig 56037 bp, 58 predicted proteins | sample SWPATP01_FD_160576 | JGI IMG/M metagenome (GOLD analysis project Ga0213835, IMG submission 160576) | Coastal seawater microbial communities from Marineland, Florida, United States - SWPA TP0 #1 | ecosystem: Environmental > Aquatic > Marine > Coastal | place: USA: Florida | collected 2016-08-05
TCCCATCGCGCGCCAGTCAGGCCAATGGAAAGGCAAGAGGTTCATCACAGGTGGCAGAGCAAACGTGAGGCAGGCGCTATACATGCCCGCCCTCGTCGCCGCCCGCTACAACCCAGACCTCCAAGCTAAATACCAGCAACTCGTCACAGCAGGAAAACCCGCCAAAATCGGCATCACCGCCGTCATGCGAAAGCTTCTTGTCACCGCAAACGCCCTGCTCAAAGCAGATCGGTGCTGGAAGCCATCTCTCGCTTGACCATCACGGATACTCTAAAGACGCGGTAAAGCCTCAAAAACGCTGATTAACGATGATCATCCGGCGGATAGGTGCCGGTCGCCGCAAAATGCACCATTTCGGCAACGTTGGTTGCGTGATCGCCGATGCGTTCGATGTTGCGCGCTACGAACAGCAATTGCGCAGCGCTCGAAATGGTCGCCGGGTTTTCGACCATATAGCTCACCAGATTGCGGAAGATCGAATTATAAAAGGCATCGACCTTGGCATCGGTCGCGATCACCTCGCGCGCGAGATCGGGATCACGCGCGGCGTAGGCGGTGAGGACGTCATGCACCATCTCGCCCGCGAGTTCGCCCATGGCCGGAAGCAGCGTGAGGGGCTCAAATTCACCGCGCCGTTCGATCATGCCGACCCGCTTGGCGATGTTCTTGGCATAATCGCCGATGCGTTCGAGCACGCCGCCAATCTTGAGCGCGGCGATCACTTCGCGCAGATCATCCGCCATCGGCGCGCGCAGCGCGATGATGCGCACGGCGAGCTTGTCGACTTCGGTTTCGAGAACATCGAGCTTCTTGTCGCGCGCCACCACCTTGTCGGCCAGGTCCACATCGCCACGCACCAGCGCATCGAGGGCTTCCTGAATAGCGACTTCAGCCAGCCCCCCCATCTCCGCGATCAGGCCGCGAAGACGAGTGATGTCCTCATCGAATGCCTTGACTGTGTGTTCAGCCGCCATCAGCCGTATCGTCCTGTGATATAATCTTTCGTCCGTTCCTCGATCGGATTGGTGAAGATTTCTGACGTTGGCCCGTATTCCACCATCTTGCCAAGGTGGAAAAAGGCAGTGCGTTGGCTTACCCGGGCAGCCTGTTGCATCGAGTGGGTCACAATGACGATGGCATAGCGCCCTGACAACTCGTCGATCAGTTCCTCGATCTTGGCGGTAGCAATCGGATCAAGCGCGGATGCGGGCTCGTCCATCAGGATCACTTCGGGATCAACCGCAATCGCGCGCGCAATGCACAGGCGCTGCTGCTGCCCGCCCGAGAGCGCGGTGCCCGAATCATCAAGCCGGTCCTTGACCTCGTCCCACAATCCAGCGCGGGTCAAAGAGCGTTCGACGATCACATCGAGATCAGCCTTCTTGTCGGCAAGACCATGGATTTTCGGCCCATAGGCGATGTTTTCATAGATCGATTTGGGGAAGGGATTGGGCTTCTGGAACACCATGCCGACGCGCGCGCGCAGTTGCACCACGTCCATGGTGTTGTCGAGAATGTTCTCACCCTCAAGCTCGATGCGCCCCGTCACGCGCGCGGCGCCGATGGTGTCGTTCATGCGGTTGAAGCACCGCAGGAAGGTCGACTTGCCGCAGCCCGAAGGCCCGATGAAAGCGGTGACGTAATCGGGCGAGATATCGATCGAGACATTGTCGATCGCCTTTTTCTCGCCATAGAACACACAGACATCGCGCGCCCGGATCTTGGCGCTTTCGTCGTTCATGTTGGGATGGATGACTGTCACCAGCTCTTCTCGAATTTGTTGCGGAGGTAAATGGCAAGCCCGTTCATCAGCAAAAGGAACGCGAGCAGGACGATAATAGCCGCGCTGGTGCGTTCGACAAAGCCGCGATTGATTTCGTCAGACCACAGAAAGATTTGCACGGGCAAAACAGTGGCGGGCGAGGTGAAGCCATCGGGCGGGGTAGCCACGAATGCGCGCATCCCGATCATCAACAGCGGCGCGGTTTCGCCCAACGCGCGGGCCATCCCGATGATCGTGCCGGTCAGCATGCCGGGCAGGGCAAGGGGCAGCACATGGTGGAACACCACCTGCACCGGCGATGCGCCCACCGCCAAAGCCCCGTCGCGGATCGAAGGCGGCACGGCCTTGATCGCGTTGCGGCCCGAAATCACGATCACCGGCATCGTCATCAGCGCCAGCGTCATCCCGCCAATCAGCGGCGCTGAACGCATATTGGGGAAAATCGCGAGGAACACGGCGAGGCCCAGCAGGCCGAAAATGATCGAAGGCACAGCCGCAAGGTTGTTGATCGACACCTCGATAATATCGGTCCAGCGGTTCTTCGGCGCATATTCTTCGAGATAGAGCGCCGAGAGCACACCCACCGGAAAGGCCAGCACCAAAGTCACCAACATGGTGAGGATCGAGCCTTTCAAGGCGCCCCAGATGCCAACCGCCTGCGGGCTGGTCGCGTCCGAACGGGCCAGAAAGCCCCAGTCCCAGTTCTTAGCGAGCTTGCCCTCGCTCACCAGACGATTAGCAAGCGCCTGCATTTCAGGCGAGCCTTCGCCAGCAAGGCCAGTCGCCAGATTGGACGATGCGGCCAGTTGGAACGTGCGCGTGCCGGCAATCAGTGCAGGATCAGCCATCAACGCTGCGGCGACATCGCGCCAGGCATCGGGCGAAAGTTCGCGGGCGGCATCCTCGCCCAATTGCGCCTCGGCATAGAATTCCACCACATCAGGCAGGCCGCCCATTTCCAGGGTCTGCAGGGCGGTGGGCGCGGTGAGCGAAACTGCGTCGCCTTCGACACCGGCCTCGACGAAATTGATCGTCACCGGCATTTCAGCGCGCTGGAAGCCCGCGATGCCATTTACCAGCATATTGCCGAGCAGGAACACCAGCACGGCAACCGAAAAAATCACCGCACCAAGGCCCATCAGGCGGAAATTGCGTTCGGCGCGGTAACGCTTGGCCAGCCGCGCTTCGAAGGCGGGCGTGCGAGTGGGCGCGATTGCAGCAGACCCAGCGGCGGTTGTGGCGGGACTATTCATAGGCCTCCCGGAAGCGTTTGACGACGCGCAGCGCGATAAAGTTCAGCGCCAGCGTCACCATGAAGAGGACAAAGCCGAGCGCAAAGGCGCTGAGCGTTGCGGGGTGATCGAAATCGCCTTCGCCCGTCAGCATCTTGACGATCTGAACGGTGACAGTCGTCATCCGGTCAAGCGGATTGGCGGTGAGATTGGCGGCGGTGGAGGCCGCCATCACCACAATCATCGTCTCGCCAATGGCGCGGCTGACCGCGAGCATGATGCCAGCGACAATGCCGGGAAGCGCCGCCGGGAACAGCACGCGCTGGATCGTTTCCGATTTGGTCGCCCCCATCGCAAGGCTGCCATCGCGCATTGCATTGGGCACGGCCGCCATCGAATCATCCGCCATGGAAGAGACGAAGGGAATGATCATCACGCCCATAACCACACCTGCCGCGAGCGCGCTTTCGGTGGAGGCGTTGGAGATGCCGATCGCGACCGCCGCATCGCGGATGGCAGGCGCCACGGTGAGCGCGGCGAAATAGCCATAGACCACCGTTGGCACGCCTGCGAGAATCTCCAGCATCGGCTTGATCCATGCGCGCACCTTCGGGTCGGCATATTGGGTGAGGTAAATCGCGCTCATCAGCCCCAATGGGATCGCCACGATCATGGCGATGATTGCCCCGATAAAAATGGTTCCCCAGAACAGCGGGATCGCGCCATAGCGCGAGGGATCGACGGCATCGGCGGGCACCATCGGATCGGGGCTCCACTTGGTGCCGAACAGGAAATCGATCGGCGAGACCATGCCGAAAAAGCGGATCGTCTCGAACACGAGGCTGGCAAAAATCCCGAAGGTGGTGAGGATCGCCACCAGCGAAGCGGTGAGCAGGATCGCCATCACAATGCGTTCGACGCGGGTGCGGGCGCGGAAATCGGGACGCAGTTTCAGAAAGGAATAGGCACCGCCAGCAAGCCCGATCAGCACCGTCACCACGAGGCCGATCAGATTATATTGCTTGATCGCTGCACGGAAAGGTTCAACCAGCGGCTCGGCCCCGTCGTTGAACACCCCCGGCGCATACCCCATCGCCACTGCGCGCGCTTCGGCAAGCCATGCATCGCGTTCAAACCCGAAACTCGGCAGGTCCTGTGCCGCAGGCGAGGCGAGCACGCTTTGCACCACCAGTTGCGGCGCGATCAGGGTCCACAGCAGAATAAACCCTGCCACCGGCAAGCCAATCCACAAGGCCACATACCACGCGTGATAGACCGGACGCGCCACCGGGCGGGCCGTGGGATCGCTGCTCTGGAAGCTCCACGCCTTGGCCCGGCCTGCCAACCATCCGGCAAGGGCAAGCCCAATGGCAATGAGGAGCAGGGTGATCGGCGACATGAACGTGAAAACCTGTGTGACGACACTGAAAGGGGGGCAGGCGAAACTTCTGTAAGGTCGCGAGCGCTTAGCCGCACATCCCCTGCTGTTTCAACACCCCTGAATGCAGGGCAGCGATGGTCGAGAAATAAGACATGGCTATGACAGGGCTGCGCTTTGCTGCGGGGCCGTGCTGCGGCGAGCGCGTTCGGGCATGGCGATCGGCAGACGAACGATCACCCGGGTGCCTTCTCCAAGCTGGCTGGTGATATCAAGCCGCCCGCGATGGCGCTCGACGATATGCTTCACAATCGCAAGGCCAAGCCCGGTTCCCCCCGACGCCCGACTGCGGCCAGGATCGGTGCGATAGAACCGCCGGGTGAGGTGCGGCAGCTGTTCGGGCGCAATGCCTTCACCCTTATCGACAACAGTGATGCGCGCTTCGCGTTCGCGCGCGAGGTCCAAAGTTACTTCGACAGGCGTGCCCGGACTGCCATATTTGAAGGCGTTGTCCACGAGATTGCGCACCACCTGTTCAAGCTGCGCCAGATCACCGCGCACTTGCGGCGTGGTGGCGATTGTCAGGTGCAATCGCTCATCATTCACAGAGCCTGCCGCATCATGGGCCGCGCGCTCAACCAGCGGCGCCAGATCAATCAGATCGCGGGGCAGATCATGCTTTTCCGCCTCGACACGGCTCAGGCTCATCAGGTCGCTGATCAGGCTTTGCAGCCGCTTGGCCTCACGCTCGATGATCCCGAGGAACTTTTGTGCAGTCGGCGAATCGATCTCTCCGCCGCCTTCCTGCAAAGTCTCGACATAACCAAGAATGGCGGCCAGCGGCGTGCGCAGTTCATGGCTCGCATTGGCAACAAAATCAGTGTGGGCGCGGCTGATGTCAGCTTCGGCGGTCTGATTGATCAGTTCAAGCAGCGCCATGCGATCATCAATCACCTGCCGGTTGATCTGCCAGATATCGCCCCGCCGCACGAGCCCGCGAACAATTGCGCTGCCACTGGTGTCTTCGGCCAGCAGTGAAATCGCTTCGGGCTGGCGCAGCGCGACGCGCACATCCTGTCCCGTCATATGCGGGCCAAGCATCTGGCGCGCGGCACGGTTGGCAAGAGTGATGGTGTTGCGATCGGCCACCATGATTGGAGTCGTAGCATGCTCAATCAGGTCGCTGACCGAATCGAGACTGAGTTTCTGCTTGATCTTGATTCTGGGCGGATCCGGGGGGCGGCCGGCAGCCACCAGCAAAGTGCCGCTCCAGACCAGCAGAACCGCAATCGCAAGGGCGGCATCAAGTTTGAGCAGCATCAACGCCGCGCAGGTAACAACCGCCAGGATAATCCCTGCGAACGGAAAGTTCTGGCCGAGCCCCATGGCAACCGCTCATACAGCCTGAGCTTGCGATGGCAAAGCGCAACCTTGTATCTGTGAATTGTAAGATGCTGCAGGGCAACCGGGTGGAGCACATTGCCACCACATCAAAAGAAGTGGTGACCCCTACGGGAATCGAACCCGTGTTTCAGCCGTGAAAGGGCCGCGTCCTAACCGCTAGACGAAGGGGCCATGCTCAGTTGCGAGAGCGCGCCTTTAGGGGGGTGCGCCGACCCGGTCAACCCCCGATCCGCTGCAATTTTCACAAAAAGTGCATCGGGCGCTCAATCGGCAAAGGCGGCGTCTTCGATATGAAGTTCAGCCGCCGGGCGGCTGCCCCAGTCATCAATCTTGACGCGGCCGGCAAGGTGAAAACGGCGGCCCTGATGGCGGTGCAGTAAAGTCTGGCCGAGTTCGGTGCTGGCGGCACGAAAGGCCACCGCCTTGAAGGAGCGGCCATCATTCCCGCCGGCGATCAAGCGCAAGTGATCCGTACCGACAATATCCGCTTTGATGATACGCACCGGGCCAACCGCGACGCGCGGCGCAGGCCAACCCACGCCATAGGGGCCGGCAGCCTCCAGCGTCGTCACCAGATCAGGCGTCAGCCCGCCAGGAGCAAGCGACAGATCAAGCTGCATCGCCTGAGCCATACGCGCGCGCTCGACATCGCGGGCGAGGCGATCGTGAAGAAATTCGGTGAAAGCAGACATCTGCGCCGCTGCAATCGTCAGCCCCGCTGCCATGGCATGCCCTCCGCCTGCCACAAGCAGCCCCGCCTCGCGCGCGGCAATAATCGCTGCACCCAAGTCCACGCCGCTGATCGAGCGTCCCGATCCCTTGCCGATTCCTTCGGCTTCATCGAGCGCAATCACAATAGCCGGAAGCCCCGCTTTTTCCTTGATGCGTCCTGCCACAATACCGATCACGCCCGGATGCCAGCCATGGCCCGCCAGAACCGGGACTGCGAGATTGCCGAGTCGTTCCAGTTGCGCCTCAGCCTCGGACTGAACCTCGGCCTCGATGGCGCGTCGTTCGTCGTTGAGGCGCGAGAGCTGCGCGGCGATTTCGCGGGCTTCTTGCGGGTCGCAGGTGGTCAGCAAGCGCACGCCCAAAGTTGATTCGCCAATGCGCCCGCCTGCATTGATGCGCGGCCCCAAAGCAAAGCCGAGATCGCTCGCTTGCGGCGCGCGCGTCAGCCGGCTGGCATCCATCAGTGCGGCCATACCGATCCGTTCACGCCGGGCGAGCACTTTTAGCCCTTGCGCGACGAAAGCGCGGTTGAGCCCATGCAGCGCTGCGACATCGGCGACAGTGCCCAGTGCCACCAGATCGAGCAGGCTCATCAAATCCGGTTCAGGCCGCGCCGCGCCGAACCAGCCTTGGCCGCGCAGTGTCCGCACCAAGGCAATCGCCAGCAAAAAGGCAACGCCCACTGCCGCCAAGTGGCCATGCGAAGCGGCCAAGTCGCTTTCATCGAGGCGATTGGGATTGACGAGTGCAGCGGCAGGTGGAAGCTCGGGCGCGCATTTGTGGTGATCGACCACAATCACATCAACCCCCACCTCACGCGCCATGGTGAGTGCTTCGAAAGCCATCGCGCCGCAATCGACCGTGACGATCAGCTGAGAGCCTTGCTCGGCAAGTCGCACCAGCGCTTCGCCGGAAGGACCATAGCCTTCAAGCAGGCGATCCGGGATGTAGTAGCCAGCCTCCGCCCCGCACATCCTGAGGGTTTCGACCAACAGCGCCGCGCTGGTGGCACCATCGACATCGTAATCGCCATAGATGGTGATCTGCTCGCCCGCCTGAATGGCGCGCGCGATGCGTTCGGCTGCTGCGTCCATGTCCTGAAAGGCGGAAGGGTCGGGCAGGAATTCGCGCAAGGTCGGCCGCGCATGGCGAGCCAGATCATCTGCGGGCACGCCGCGCGTTAGCAACAATTGATCGAGGATGGAGTGTTCAAGACTGTTGGCGCCGCCATCATCCAGCGCCATGTTGCCGCCGCGCCAGCGCCACGCCTTGCCAGTGATCGACTGGGCAACACCAAGGACATGAGCAAGCGGGGGGGCAAAAGAAGGCGTCATTTGGCGACTCTAGCCTAAGGTGCGCGCGTCGCACAGGGCAGGGGAATTGACAATCGACAGGCGGGATGGGCAGGCTGTTGCCTTATGATCGCAAGCCGACATCTTCTGATCATCTGGCATAGCCGCACCGGAGCAAGCGAGACCATGGCGCGCGCGGCCCACAAGGGTGCTGGCGAGACTGCGCGGCTTATGAGGGCAGATCAGGCCAGCGTTGATGATCTGCTTGCTGCTGGCGGCTATCTTTTTCTGTGCCCGGAAAATCTCGGCACCATGAGCGGCCTGATGAAGGAATTTTTTGATCGGACCTATTATGATGCACTGGGGCGCATTGAAGGCCGCCCCTATGCCAGCGTGATCGCGGCAGGCTCGGATGGGGCAGGGGCCCAGCGCCAGCTTGACCGGATTGTGACCGGCTGGCGATTGCGGCGGGTGGCTGAACCGATGATCGTGAATCTCGGTGCGCAAACGCCCGAAGCCATCAGCGCTCCCAAGCAAATCCCTGACAAGACCATGAAAGCTTGCAGCGAGTTGGGAGAAGCGCTGCGCGAGGGGTTGCTGATTGGCCTGTTCTGAAGATTGTTCCATAATGGAACTGCTTGATTTGCTGAGGACTCGACGAAAACCTTGTTTCGCGTCAGAAGTTGCGACGTAACAGGCGCTGGCCCTGATGGAGGCCAATGGGGGACCAAACCATTGCAGCAATCGGATGCTCCAATCGTGTACCTGCTGTTTGAGGCAGGCAAACGCCCTTCGGCTGCGCAGATCCACGCTTTTGCCGCCGCCTCGAACAAGGTTTTCGTAAGCCACGATCCTGCGGTCCTATCTTCACCGCTTGGTAACTCACCCGAATTAGCTCCTAAGCAAGGCGAACTGAGTACGGGAACTCTGCCATTGGCCAAGCAGTGGGTTGAATTGTTGCGGGATGGCCTGACATTTGATCTGGCAGGACTGGCGCCCGGTCCTGCCTGCCACGCGCCTGTTGCGGCGCATCGCTTCGACTGGCGCGGTGCGGCAGAGCCTGTCGCCTTTGAAGCGATGGCGCTAACGGCGAGGCCACATCTACAAGGCGCAGAAGCCAGTGCTCCGGTGCTTCGCGCCATGATTGCCTTGGCCCGCGATCTCGCCTTGTTCTTCGAAGATATGGCAGGGCTGGTATGGCCGCCTTCCTCCAGTCTGATTGGCAGGCGGTTTTTCGAATCCACCGCAACCGCATGGCTGGATGGCGGGCCATTCCCCGCGCTCGGCCTGACAGCCTTTGATGTAACGGCCGACGGCGCGCTCGAAACCACTGGGCTAAGCCTCTGGATCGGAAATGAATTGCGGATAGATCAAGCGCTGACACACGACAAAGTGGCAGGCACCAGACTGGGGCTGCGGCTGATCAATCATCTTGTCATGCTCGGCGGCCTCACGCGGGACGAGCGCATTACTGCACCCGACGGCTCTCGCTTGATCATGCTGCCGGCCAGTGGTGACGGGCCAATCAGAGTGAAACGCGAATAGATGCAGCAACCGGGTCGCACCAGTCCCAGAAAGCCCATTCCGTTCCGCTCGGTCAACCGCCGAGACGCGCCGGGCTTTGACCCTGGATTGCAGCGTCACCATCTGCTGCCTCGTCAGGTCATGAGACGGCGCAGCTTTGCTACGATGTTTGAGGTGATTGGCCCGGAGCGCCTCAGATTTGACGATTTCCGCACCAACGGCCTGCTGCTGCCCGCCACGGATCAGGCCACTTTGCGCACTGGTATGCCGCTCCACCGGGGCCCGCATCGCCGCTATAACGAGGTGGTGATCGAACGCGTTGGGCGCATTGAATGGCATTGGTCGCGCGCGCGCCGCTATGATCCCGACAGCGCGCTGCGCACGGCGCTATGGCAGCTGGGCCTTTTGCAGCAAGCTCTGCGCCGCGGCCTGCTAAGCGAAAGGCGCAAGCTCGTGCTCAACGCGCGCGATCCGCTGGGCAGTGGTTACGACTTCACCGAACTTGACGCCATGGCCGAGCGGTTGTGGACCGCTGAGTGAGCGCGCTGCAGCCTTCTTCATCACAGACACAGGCGCGCTCATCAATTCCAAGCGGCTAGGTTTACTCCGCCGCTTCGGCCAATGCACCCCACGAGGTGTAATCCGAGTTCGCCAACAGGGCAGCCTTGGCGGCGTGATATTCGCGTTCCATCCGGGCGACGAGATCTTCCACAGTGCCCACATCCTTGATCGCGCCGACGCCCTGGCCCGACCCCCAGATGTCCTTCCACGCCTTGGCCTTGGTGTTGCCGCCGCTGCCAAAATTCATCTTGCTGGGATCGCTCACCGGCAGGTTATCAGGATCAAGCCCGGCGGCTTCGATCGAGGAGCGCAGGTAATTGCCATGCACGCCGGTAAAGAGGTTAGTGTAGACAATGCCTTCGGATGATCCTTCGACGATGCCCTGTTTGTAACCATCTGTCGCGTTGGCTTCCTTGGTCGCGATGAAGGCGCTTCCCGCATAGGCGAAATCGGCACGCAGCGATTGCGCCGCAAGGATCGAGGCGCCGTGCGCGATCGAGCCCGAAAGCGCCACCAGCCCATCGAACCACTCGCGAATTTCCTGCATCAAGGCAAAGGGCGAGAGCGCGCCCGCGTGCCCGCCAGCGCCGGCGGCCACCGGAATGAGACCGGTTGCACCCTTTTCGATGGCCTTCATCGCAAAGCGGTTGTTGATCACATCATGCATGGTGATCCCGCCCCAGTTCTTGACCGCCTGATAGACTTCCTCGCGCGCCCCCAAAGAGGTGATGATCATCGGCACCTGCCACTTCTCACAGGTCGCCATGTCAGCATCAACGCGGTCGTTGGTCTTGTGGATGATCTGGTTGACCGCAAAGGGCGCAGCGGGCCGATCGGGGTGCATCCGGTTGTGCTTGGCCAGTTCCTCGGTGATCTGGTGCAGCCATTCATCGAGCAGCGATTGCGGCCGGGCGTTCAGCGCCGGGAAACTCCCGATAATCCCTGCCTTGCACTGCGCGATCACCAGTTCGGGGCCGGAGACGATAAACAGCGGCGAACCGATCAGCGGCAGGCGCAGGCGATCAAACGGGGCGGGAAGGGGCATCGGTTTCTCCTCAAAACGTATCGGCTTTAACCGCCATCTCTAGCGAGCGTTCCCGGCGTGCCAAGCGCGATTTTGGTAAATGCGGGGCGAGTGGCTGCAACCTTTAACCCAACAATCCCTCCAGCCCGTAAAAGCGCGCCGCCGTCCCGGCATAAAGCGCAGCCTTCTCCGCGTCGCTGGCCGAGCGGGTGAGGCGTTTGAAGGCGTTCCACAGCACGGCATAGTCTGCGCCCCAATAGTCGACCGGGTAATTGCTTTCAAACATGGCGCGGCCGGGGCCAAAAGCCTCAATGCAGGTTTCGATATAGGGCCGCCACAGGGCAGCAAGATGCTCGGACGAATGCCCCGCCGCCGGGCCATCTTCGGGCAGGGCACAAAAGGCCATGGCGAGCCCGCCGAGCTTGACCACAACATTCTCGCATTGCGCCAGCTCGTGAATATTGCGCCGCCATTCATCGAAGCGTTCGTGCAGGCGTCCCTTGTAGCTTGCAACGCCCAAAGGCGTGCCGCAATGGTCAAGGCAGATCGGTTGATCGGGAAAGGCCCGCGCCAGATCAATGACATCGGTGAGTTGCGGTTCGAGCACCCAGGCATCAAAAGTGAGCCCGCGTTTGCCAAGCTCGGCAAAACCTGCGCGGAAAGCGCTGTCGCGATAGAGCCCTTCGGGGTGGTGAAACGGCGGGCCGAGCACCTCTGCGTCTGCATCCCACGCACCTGCATGGCGGATGCCCTTGAACCGCCCGGGCGCAGCAGCGGTGAGCGCGTCGAGCACTTCGCCCGCATCGCTTCCCAGCATCAGGTTGGCATGGCCCACAATCCCTGCACAATAACGGGAAGGCCCATAAAGCCCGCTTGCTGATTGCGCGGCGACGCCATTCACATATTCAACTTCACCGACCGGCTTCAACGTCTCGCCATAGGCACCATTGTAGAAGGCGCCGCATTCCATGAAGACGGTGCCGATGATGTTGTGGCCGCTTGAAAGATGTGCATGAAGCTGGTCGAAGGTGTAATGCGCATTATCGACCAACGCTGCGATAAAGTGATGATGCGGCTCAGGGAACATCGGCAGCATGGGGCGTAGGTCCCACAGGTGATGATGCGGATCGATGATCGGCAGATCGGGTTCGAGGATCGTTTCTTCGTGGCGATTGGCGGATGTCATGGCTCTCTCCTCTGGCGCGCGGTGTTTGGGACATTTGCGACACCGCTCAAAGAAGCAAGGCCATTGCCCGCTTCTTGTCCAACCCGCACGATCTTAAAAAATCCTAGGGACAAAGTGGCAGATCGTCATGCCCCATTTGCCATAGTGACGCCGGCGCAAAGGAAATCACAGCACTGCACGGCGATAGAGATGCCAGGTCGCATGGCCAAGCACGGGCAGCACGATCATCAGGCCAAGAAAAGCCGGGATCATCGCCACAATCAGCAGCGCCGCAATCACCGCCGCCCAAGCGAGCATCACGAACAGATTGCCGCGCACCACCTTGAAACTGGCAATGATGGCAGTGAGGAAATCGACCTTGCGATCCACCAGCATCGGCAGACTGATCACTGTCATGGCATAGAAGCCAAGCGCCATGATCCCGCCTACCGCACTGCCCACAGCCAGCATGGAAAGGCCGGCAGGCGTCAGAAAGGCATCGAGGCTTTCGCCGCCAAGTCCGCTTTCTGCCATGAAAATCGCAAAGATTGCGTGCGCAACAATCATCCAGAAGGAAAAGGCGACAAAAACAATCACGCCCATCGAAAGGATCTGATCATCGCCGTGCCCTTTCAAGGCGCCCAGCACACCGCGCCAACTCAAGACCTCAGCAACCTCCCGGCGGCGGCTGGCTTCATAAAGGCCGACCGCCACAAAAGGCGCAACCAGTGGGAAACCGGCGATTGCCGGAATTAACCATGCGAGTTCTCCGCCCGCCAGCGCTACCCAGCCAATAGCAAGGCCAGTCAACACATAGACCCCGCCGAAAAACAGGCCGAACTGCGGCATCCCCAGAAAATCGCGCCAGCCTGCGCCGAGTGCCTGTGCCAGATCTCGCAAAGCTAGATCGCTCACCACCCGCGCGGGCGGGGCGGGTGGGGGCGCTACAGGCGGCGCCTCGAGTGTGCTCATTCGGGTCCCTCCTCCCGTCGCAATGCGGAAGAGAGATTGCGCGCTCAGGCCGCGCTTGGCAAGTCAGCTTGAACGCGCCCCGGTGATTGCTGAATTGGCCGCCGAAAGCACAGCGCGCACGCTGGCCGTCGCGATATCCTCGTCGATACCGCAGCCCCAGATGGTGCGCCCGTCGGCATCGCGGCATTCAAGATAGGCCGCCGCCCGCGCGTCCGTGCCTTGGCCCAGCGCATGTTCGGTGTAATCGGTCACTTCAAGTTCCACACCGAACGCCTCGCGCAAAGTTCCCATCACGCTGGAGATCAGGCCATTGCCGCGGCCTGAGACATTTTGTTCAGCGCCTGCCACCGCGATGGTGCCGGCAAAGATGCGCGTGCCATCCGAGGCGCGGCTTTCCTCATAGCGCACCAGTTGGAAATGCTTGGGATGGGTTTTGACGTGGTAGGCGCGGCGGAAAGCGTCCCAGATGTCGGCGGCGTTCAATTCCCGGCCCAGTTCATCGGCCATCGCCTGCACATGGCGTGAGAAATCGGCCTGCATTTTCTTCGGCAATTTGAGGCCCTGATCCTTCTCCAAGACCCAGGCAAAGCCGCCCTTGCCGGACTGCGAGTTGACGCGGATAACTGCCTCATAAGAGCGGCCCAGATCCGCCGGATCAATCGGCAGATAGGGCACGCGCCAGGCTTCATCATTCTGCGTCTCGCGCGCTTCAAAGCCTTTCTTGATCGCGTCCTGATGGCTGCCAGAAAATGCTGTATATACCAGTTCGCCGCCATAGGGGTGGCGTTGATGTACGGGGATATCGTTGCAATATTCCACCGTTTCGATCACCCGGTCGATGTCGGAGAAATCAAGCCCCGGCGCAACGCCTTGGGTGTAGAGATTGAGCGCCATGGTGACGAGGCAGCAATTGCCGGTGCGCTCGCCATTGCCGAACAAACAGCCCTCAACCCGGTCAGCGCCTGCCATCAGGCCAAGCTCTGCCGCTGCAACACCGGTGCCGCGGTCATTATGGGTGTGAAGCGAGATAACCGCTTTCTCACGTCCTGGCAGGTGGCGGCAGAAATATTCAATCTGGTCGGCGTAGATATTGGGGGTCGCCGCCTCCACCGTTGCGGGCAGGTTGAGGATGATGGGGTGTTCGATAGTGGGCTGGAGCACGTCCATCACCGCTGCACAAACTTCGATCGAGAAATCGAGTTCGGCAGTGGAGAAGGTTTCGGGGCTGTATTGGAAATGCCAGTCCGTGCCGGGATATTTCGCGGCACAATCGCGCATCACCTTTGCGCCTGCGACCGCGATGGCTTTCACCTCGTCCTTCGACATGCGGAACACAATGTCGCGCCACGCCGGGCTGACGGCGTTGTAGAGGTGAACGATCGCCGCGCGCGCGCCTTCGAGGCTGGCAAAGCTGGTGCGGATCAGGTCTTCGCGGCTTTGGGTCAGCACCTGCACTGTCACATCATCGGGGATCGCGCCCGATTTCACGAGGCCGGAAATGAAATCAAACTCGGTCGCCCCGGCGCTGGGAAAACCGATCTCGATTTCCTTGAGGCCAACCTCAACCAACAGATCAAAAAAGCGGCGTTTCTTCACCGCATCCATTGGATCGATGATTGATTGGTTGCCATCGCGCAGATCGGTCGAAAGCCAGCGCGGGGCTTGCTCGATCAGCTTCGAGGGCCATTGGCGGTCGGGCAGATTGATCTGGCCAAAGGCGCGATATTTGGCGGCGGGGTTTTTCAGCATGGTCATGAGCAAGGCTTTTCGCGGCAAAATGGGGATGGTCAGGCGGCTGTTCCCTTGAGCGGTGCGCCGTGCCGGATCACCCGCACGCGCGCTGTCACGCCCAAGGGCGTGTAAGTCGAAGCAGCAGCAGGCCACAATTGCGCGTCATAATCTTGCCCTAGGCGAAAAGGGCGCGCAAAGGCAAGGCAGGAATTGCGCCTATTCGCGCATCATTATGCCCGACCTCCGCGATCACCCGCAACGCGCATCGCGGATGATGTTCTGGGCATCGAGCATCAGGTTGAGCCGCGGATTGGTGGCGTCAGGATTGATGAAACCGGGGCTGCCAAAGGCGACAAAGCGCACATTGTCGCTGCGCCCCAACGTCTTGACGATGTCGAGCCGGGTCGCCTCGTCGGCAAGCTTGCCGATAAACGGCCCCATCCGGTTCGCCCCGCAAGTGGCCGAGGCAGGATCAGTGGCTGTGCCGGGCAGGAACGGGCCCGCCGCAGCGCCGGGAAGCGGCTTGGCAATGCGCGGAGCCGCCCCGGCGGTCGCGGTGGCCGCAGGCGTGGGCGCGTTGGCATTGATACGCTGGGCAAAGGCATCGGCCTCGGCTGCCGGATCGGCGGGCTCAGGCTCCTTGCTGCACGCTGTCAGCGCAAACGCGGTGGTGGCTGCGAACAACAGGCCAGAGAATCGGATCATAAAAAGCCCCTGCGAAACGGTGTCTTCCTCGCCCAAGCGCGCCTTGTTTTACACGAATATGACAGCGCGCAAGAATTAGCGGCGGCGCAGGCGGTCAGCGGTCAATTGATCGACGCGCGTCACCCCCATCAACCTCATGCCCCTTTCGATCTCATCCTTGAGGATGCCGAGCGCGCGTTCAACACCCTCTTGCCCGGCAGCGGCGAGCGCATAGAGGTAAAGCCTGCCGCCCGAAGCCGCCGTGGCCCCGCTGCACAGCGCTTTCAAAGCATGCGTGCCGCGCCTGATCCCGCCATCGCAGATAATCTCGATCTGGCCTCCGACCGCATCGACAATTTCGGGCAATTGATCGAAGGGCGCGCGTGAGCCATCCAACTGCCTGCCGCCATGGTTGGAAATCATGATCGCATCGGCGCCAATTTCGACCGCTCGGCGCGCGTCAGCAGCGCTCATCACGCCTTTGAGCACAAATGTCCCGCCCCATTGTTCGCGGATCGCGGCGGCTGTGCGCCAATCCATCGAGGTATCGAGCATGGTGTTGAAATATTCCGCAATGCTCACCGCCTTGTTCGTGCCCTCGGCAACGTGCGTGTCGAGATTGGGCAGGCGGAATTTCTCGCGGAGCAGGTAATCGAGCGTCCAGCGCGGGCGGGTGGCATAACTGATGATGCTGGCAGGGGTAAAGCGGGGCGGGGTGGTGAAGCCGGAACGCAAGCAGCGTTCACGCTTGCCAGAAACAATGGTATCGACCGTCAGCGCCAGTGCATCAAAGCCCGCCTGCTGACAGCGTTCGATCATGTGGGTGTTCAATCCCTTGTCCTTGTGGACATAAAGCTGAAACAGCTTGGGGCCGGAAGTCAGCGCAGCGATTTCTTCAATCGAGCGGGTCGCAAGACTGGAAATACCAAACCACAGCCCGAATTTCTCCGCCGCGCGGGCGACTGCGGTTTCGCCCTGCCAGTGGAACGCGCGCTGCACCGCCGTCGGCGAAAGCATCAGGGGGAGGGCGGATTTGCGCCCAAGGATGGTGCAGGAGGTGTCAATCTCGGCAACGCCTGCCAGCACATCGGGAACCAAATCGACGCTCGCAAAGGCGGCGGTGTTCCGCGCCTTGGTCAATTCATCATCCGCTGCCCCGTCGATGTAATCGAACACGGGGAAGGGCAGACGCGCTTTGGCGAGGCTGCGGAAATCATCGATGTTGTGGCAATCAGACAGGCGCATAATTGCAGCGCCTGCCCGATCAATGCCGCGGTGTCGAGTGGACTTTCTTACTGCTTTTCGAAAGCCGCGCTGATGGTGAGCTCAACATCCTTGCTGACCACCGGCACGCCGTAATTCACGCCCCATTGGGTGCGATCCATCATCCCGCGTGCGTGAAAGCCCACGGTTTCCTTCTTGTTGAAGGGATTGGCGCCCGCGCCGGAAAATTCAACGGCCAGCATAACCGGGCCGGTTTTGCCGTTGATGGTGAGATCACCGGTGACACTGGCGGTCATATCGCCGGTCTTGGTGACTTCGCGCGAGACGAATTTGGCCATGCCGGGTTCCGGCCCAAAGAAATCGGGGGCTGCGCCATCCTTGCCGGCGCGCAGCAGGTGTTCTTTGAGCCCTGCGCTGGCAACGGTCACATCGGCAATCGGGACCATGATTTCGAACTTGGTGGCCTCGATATTGGCCGGATCAAGCTCCATCGTGCCCGAAATATCGCCGAAAATGCCGAAATAGTCATTAAAGCCGAAATGGCTCACATTCCACTTCACCAGCGTGTGGCTGGCATCCAGCGCATAGCTGCCTGCCGCAACGCGTGAGGGATCCTTGATGCCCGGCATTTCAGCAGCGCCCTGCGCAAAGATTGCAGGGGCAGCGGCGATAGCGCCACCAGTAAGAGCGATGGTCGCAAAGGCGGCGGCGGCAAATGTTGTGGCTTTCATCGGGGGTAGCCTCCTGTTTGATACAGGCGCCTAAACCCCCGATGAATGGCCAAAGTTCCGCCGTTCAGAGCAATAAATTTGCGCTCGATCAGTTTTTGGCCTTGTCCACCAACTTGTTGGCCGCAATCCACGGCATCATCGCGCGCAGTTTCTCGCCGGTCTGCTCAATCGGGTGAGCAGCCGCAGCCTTGCGTGCGGCCTTCAATTCCGGCTGGCCAGCGCGATTATCGAGCACGAAGTTCTTCACAAACCGGCCCGACTGGATGTCGGCCAGCACGCGCTTCATTTCGGCCTTGGTTTCATCAGTGATGATGCGCGGGCCAGTGGTGATGTCGCCATATTCCGCCGTGTTGCTGATCGAATAGCGCATATTGGCAATGCCGCCTTCGTAGAGCAGATCGACGATCAGCTTGGTTTCGTGGAGGCATTCAAAATAGGCCATTTCGGGCGCATATCCGGCCTCAACCAGGGTTTCAAAACCGGCTTGGATCAGGTGCGTGATCCCGCCGCACAGCACGGCCTGTTCGCCGAACAAATCGGTTTCGCACTCTTCCTTGAAATTGGTTTCAATGATGCCCGAACGCCCGCCGCCCACGCCGCTGGCATAGGCGAGTGCGACTTCGTGAGCGCTGCCGGTCGCGTCCTGATGGATGGCGATGAGGCAAGGCACGCCGCCGCCACGCTGATATTCGCTGCGCACCGTGTGCCCCGGCCCCTTGGGCGCGATCATGATAACGTCGATATCGGCAGGCGGCTCGATCAGGCCGAAATGAACGTTGAGCCCGTGGGCAAAGGCGAGCGCGCTGCCGGGCTTCATATGGCCTGCAAGATCATTTTCCCAGATGCCGGCCTGATGTTCGTCCGGAGCCAAAATCATCAACACATCGGCCCACTTGGCGGCCTCGGTGTTGGAAAGCACCTTGAAGCCCGCGGCCTCGGCCTTCTTGGCGGTGGCCGAACCTTCGCGCAGCGCAATCGCCACTTCGGCAACGCCCGAATCGCGCAGGTTCTGGGCGTGCGCGTGGCCTTGGCTGCCATAGCCGACAATCGCGATCTTCTTTGATTTGATGAGATTGAGATCAGCATCGGCGTCGTAATAAACTTTCATTTTTCTACCCTCGTTCTGTTTGTCGTCATGCTGAACTTGTTTCAGCATCCATCCGGCCCCAGCACCTACGCTTGCGGATAGATGGACCCTGAACCAAGTTCAGGGTGACGGAATGAAAAATCTCGTATCAGGAACCCTCGGCCCCGCGCATCATGCCAACCACGCCCGAACGGCCGACCTCGACCAGCCCGAGACCGCGCATCAGCGCAACGAAGCTGTTGATCTTTTCAGGCGCTCCGGTGAGTTCGAACACGAAACTGGTGGTGGTGGTGTCGACCACATGAGCGCGGAAAATCTCGGCCACGCGCAAGGCCTCAACCCGCTTGTCGCCCGTGCCTGCCACCTTGATAAGTGCCAGCTCGCGCTCAACATGGGGGCCGGCTTGCGTCAGATCGATCACCCGGTGCACCGGCACCAGCCGTTCCAGCTGTGCCTCGATCTGATCGATCACCTGCGGCGGGCCATTGGTGACAATGGTGATGCGGCTAACGGCGTGATCTTCGGTGATGTCGGCCACCGTCAGGCTGTCGATATTATAGCCGCGCGCGGTGAACAGGCCAGTGATCTTGGCGAGAATGCCGGGTTCATTATCGACAGTGACAGTCAGGACGTGCCGCTCAGAGGGGCCTTCGGTGATTTTCATCGTTTTCGCTTTCCCGTCAGGGCCTCAGACCAGCGCCTTGGCTTCATCATCCATCGTGCCGTCCACCTTGTCACCATAGAGCAGCATCTCGGTGTGGGCCGCGCCTGACGGGATCATCGGTAGGCAATTGGCGTCTTGGGCAACCAGGCAATCGACCATCACCGGCCCATCATGGGCAAGCATGGCAGCAATCCCTGCCTCAAGCTCGCTTTCATCATGAATGCGGATGCCTTTCCAGCCGTAAGCCTCTGCTAAGCGGACAAAATCGGGCAGGCTATCCGAATAGGAGTTCGAATAGCGGCTTTCATAGGTCAGCTCCTGCCATTGGCGCACCATCCCCATATATTCATTGTTGAGGATGAACACCTTGACCGGCAGGCGATACTGGCTGGCGGTGCCAAGCTCCTGAATATTCATCTGGATGCTGGCTTCGCCCGCAATGTCGATCACCAGCGCATCGGGGTGGCCCAATTGCGCGCCGATCGCCGCCGGAAGCCCGTAGCCCATCGTGCCGAGCCCGCCGCTGGTCAGCCATTTATTGGGATCATCAAAGCCGAAATATTGCGCCGCCCACATCTGGTGCTGGCCCACTTCGGTGGTGATGATCGGCTTTTGCGCGTGGGTCATCGCGTAAAGCTGTTCAATCGCCTTTTGCGGCATGATCATATTGGGATGCTTGGCCGAACGCGGCGGATAGGCAAGGCATTCGCGCGCGCGCCAACCGGCAATGCGCGCCTTCCATTCGCCCAGATCCTGCGCCTTGCGTACACCCCAAGCTTCGATCATCTGCTCCAGCACCGTCGCGCAATCGCCCACGATGCCCAGATCAACCGGCACGGTTTTGTTGATGGATGAGCGATCAATATCGATGTGGATCTTCTTGGAATGGGGCGAGAACGCATCGAGCCTGCCCGTCACCCGATCATCAAAGCGCGCACCAATGCACACCATCACATCGGCCCGGTTCATCGCCATATTCGCTTCGTAAGTGCCGTGCATCCCCAGCATCCCCAGCCAATCAGGGTGCACGCTGGGGAAGGCGCCAAGCCCCATCAGCGTGGAGGTGACAGGCGCGCCTGTCATGTCCTGAAATGCGCGCAGCAATTCCGATGCGCGCGGGCCGGAATTGATCACGCCGCCGCCGGTGTAAAGGATCGGAGCCTTGGCGCTGGCGATCATCTCGACCGCTTCGATGATCTGTTCAGCAGGCGCCACCATCTGCGGTGCATAGCGGTGCGATCCGGCGCGCACCAAGGCGCGGCGCTCGGAAGGAACCGCGATCTGCACGTTCTTCGGAATGTCGATCACGACCGGGCCGGGGCGGCCGGTGGTGGCAATCCGGAAGGCTTCTTTGATCGTCGCGGCCAGATCAGCCGGGTCTTTGACCAAATAATTATGCTTGGTGCAGTGGCGCGTGATGCCGATGGTGTCGGCTTCCTGAAAGGCGTCCGTCCCGATCAAGGCGGTGGGAACCTGTCCGGTGATGACCACCAAGGGGATCGAATCCATCCACGCATCGGCAATCCCGGTGATCGCATTGGTCGCGCCGGGGCCCGAGGTAACCAGCACCACGCCGGGCTTGCCGGTGGCGCGGGCATAGCCTTCGGCGGCGTGGGCCGCGCCCGCTTCGTGGCGCACCAGGATGTGGCGAATGCGTTCATCGCCGAACAATTCGTCATAGATCGGCAGCACCGCGCCCCCGGGATAGCCGAACACGAATTCCACGCCCTGTTCGATCAGGCATTGGACGAGAATCGCCGCACCGCTCATCGGGGTGGCGGTTGAGGGCGAGGGGGCGGATTGATCCGGCTGACCGGTCACTGGACTTGCTCCATTCCGGCAAGGCCTGCGAGGGTGGCAGGCTTGCGCTGGGTGTGCGATAAAAAACCGGCCCGATGCCATATCGCATCGAGCCGTCTAGCAAGCGCCCTATGCGTCAGATTATGCCAAGTCAAGAGCTATCTGTGTAATAATGATGCGAATTGATCTTGTATTGAGGTATTTTCGTATCCCTCCGACGCCGCCACCCGTGGCCAGTCAGTCGGCGGCTGCCGCCGGAACCATGTGAACTGCCGCTTGGCATAGTTGCGGGTGGCCTGTTGCCCTGCGGCAATCATCTCGGGCAAGGATATCTCTGCTGCAAGATAGGCCGCGATTTCGGGCACGCCGATGGCGCGCATCACTGGCAGATCAGGGTCAAGCTCGCGCATCAGCAAGCGCTCGACTTCCTCAATAGCGCCCGCTTCCAGCATGGCGGCAAAGCGCACATCACAGCGGGAATAGAGCCACGCACGATCCGGCAGCAGGATGAGCGGATAGAGCGTGACGTCCTCGCCGATGCCACCTGCCTTGGCGAGTTGCCAATCAGCAAGAGTGACGCCGGTTGAACGCTTCACTTCCAGAGCACGTGCGATGCGCTGGCGATCAGCGGGATTGAGTTCGCTCGCACGCAGGGGATCTTCGATCTGCAGCAGGCGGTAGGCTGCTTCTTCCGAAAGACTGCGCACGGCAGCGCGCACCGCGGGATCGATTTCAGGAATGGGCGCAATCCCATCAAGCAGGACGCGCAGATACAGCCCTGTGCCCCCGACCAGAACCGGAACCGCGCCTTCTTCATGCAGCTGTTCAATCTCGGAGCGCGCGCGCGCAGCCCATGCGGCAGCCGAACAGGCTGCGGCCCCGTCCCAATCGCCGAACAGTCGGTGTTCAATCCCGCCCATCTCGGCAGTCGTGGGGCGAGCCGATAGCACCTGCAGATCAGCATAGACCTGCGCGCTGTCCGCATTGAGGATGACTGCGCGGCGGCCTGTCTTTTCCAGACTTTGCGCAAGACGCACGGCCAATGCGCTCTTGCCGCTGGCGGTTGGCCCTGCAATGAGCGCGAGCGGCCGGTTGCTCAGGTCATCAAAAGGAGATTTGCGAGTGCTCATTGCGCGGCTGATAGCAGATGGCAGCTTGATGGAAACATCACAGCTTGGCGACAGGCTGGCACAGCGCGGTTTTACGCTGGCCGAGGCCGCGCCATTGGCGAGCATGCCCGAAGTGACTGCGCTGCGCGTCAGCGGCGGCGCACCGGCAGACTTGCTTGCTGCGCTCGACGCCATCATCGCACCGCGTGCCGCGCTGGTGAGTGCGCAGGAAATTGCCATTCCGCGGGTGTTTGTCTCGGACATGGATTCGACCATGATCGGGCAGGAATGCATTGATGAGCTGGCTGATTACGCGGGGATCAAGCCGCAGATCGCCGAAATCACCGAGCGCGCGATGCAGGGCGAACTCGATTTCGAAGCGGCCTTGCGCGAACGCGTCGCGCTGCTGGCTGGCCTTGATGAAAGCGCGATTGCGACCTGCCTGGGAGAGCGCATCCGCGCCACACCGGGAGCTCGGGTGCTGGTGCAGACCTTGGCCGCGCTTGGCAGTCGCTGCGTCCTCGTCACCGGCGGCTTTCATCATTTTGCCGATCCGGTCGCAGAAAGCCTCGGCTTTCACCGCGTGGTCGGCAATCGGCTGGAAGTAGCAGAGGGCAAGCTGACCGGGGGCCTGATCGGTGAAATCACCGACGCAGGCGTCAAGGCAGCGGTACTTGGTCAGGAAGCAGCAAGCGCAGGCGAGGGAACGCACAGCCTTGCCACCGGCGACGGGGCCAATGACATCCCGATGATCGAAGCAGCAACCTACGGCTTTGCCTACCGCGCCAAGCCCAAAGCTCGCGCCGCCGCCAACGGGCGGGTTGATGGCGAAGATCTGACCGACGTGCTGCGCTTGCTCGGTATTCCAGAGGCGAACTGGCGAGGGGGGTGAGGTCCATTGGGGGGACTATCATTAAAACTATTTACACGAGTGTCAGTAATGGTAGAAAGCCCATCGAGACCGCTCGTCTGAGGAAATTTTGCTCCATGTCTGTGCTTGCACCCGATTACAGCAATATGTTCGCCGCTGATGGCACCGTGCTGCGCCATCCTGAACGGCCCGAACCGCGCTATCGCCCCTTGCGCGCGATCAAGAGCTTTCAGGCGCTGATCAAGGACAAGGAAGACACAAGCCTCGTCTTCAAGATTTTCGAATCGCTCCCCTCAGGCAGCTTCATGACCCGTGCGCGCGATTTGTGCTTGTCCGAGCAAGGCGAAATGCTGCGGGCGACCGAGCCGTTTCTGCCCGAAATTCTCGATGATCACGCCGCCTTGCGCCGCACGCCCAAGGGCAGCTTGGCCCATGCCTATTGCGATTTCATGGAAGCCGAAGGTCTCACCGCCGCCGGGTTGGTGGCTGAGGCGGAGAGCCTTGGCCGCACCAAATTCCCTGATCTTTTGCAATGGTTCATGGAGCGTTCGCGCGACACGCATGATCTGTTCCATGTGCTGACCGGCTATGGCCGCGATGCGCTGGGCGAACAATGCGTGCTCTTGTTCACCCATGGCCAGTCGCCTTCGCAGGGCCATCTGCTGATCGGCTATGCGGGCGCTGCCAATATCAAGAAGATGGTCAAGGATAGCGCGGCCCCGGTTGTGGGCGCGGTGCGCGAGGCGCATCGCACTGGCAAGGGCGCACCCAGCCTGATGGCGCAATCGATCCGCGAACTGCTGCCGCAGCCGCTTGAGGATGTGCGCGCCAAGCTGCGCATCCCGACGCCTCGGATTTATCAGGAATGCCACCGCATCTGGCGCGCCGAGGGTATCAATCCCTATGATCTGCTCGGCAATCCGGCGAGCGAGGATGAGCCGGAATTGCTGGCAGCCTGACGCAAGAGGGGATAGGCGCGATGGCTCTGACCGATCTTCCGCTGGTTGCTCCTGAACGCCGCACCTCGCGGTTCCGCCCGCTGAAAGCGCTGCATCACTTCCGCAAGCTCGTTGCCGACAAGGAAGACACCGAACAAGTCTTCCACATCATCGAGGCGATGAAGGGTAAGGCAAGCCACCGGCAGGCGTGGGATTTCATCGTCTCGCCGCAGGGCCAGCGCTTTCTGGCAGAGGCGGTCGATATCCCTGCGATGCTCGATGATCATGCGCGTTGGGCCGATTGCGGGCCGAATTCGGTAGCGGCCCATTACATCGCCTTCATGAAGCGCGAGGGGCTTTCCGCAGCCGGGCTAGTAGCGGAAAGCAATAAGTGGCAGCCCGCCCACGAACGCCCGCAAGACCTGACCCAGTGGTATTTCGATCGCCTGCGCGACACGCATGATCTGTTTCATGTGCTCACCGGCTATGGCCGCGATGCGCTGGGCGAGGCGAGCCTGCTTGCCTTCAGCTACGAGCAGAACCGCAACGCCGGCATTCTGTTCATCGCCTATGCCGGCGCGCGCCAGATCAAAAAGGTGACGCGCACTGCCGCGCCGCTGTTTGACGCGATCCGTGAAGGCCGCGCGCTTGGCCGGGAGGCGGCAAAAATCGCCCATCAGGATATCGCCGCGCTGATGGCCGAAGATATTGATGCAGCGCGCGCGCGGCTCAACATTGGCAAGCCGGTTGCCTATCGCGAGTGCCTGCGCATCCTTGAGAGCGAAGGCATCCTCAGCGAACAGCTCGCGTTGGGCAGCGCGCAAGCGGCTTAGCGACGGCGCAGGAGGGGCGCTTACCCCTCCATCCAGTCCTTGAAAAAGCTTTCATGCGCCGCCCGCAGTTCGCTGAGCGGGACGCCAAGCACGCTGTCGCCGCCAACCGTGCCAACCCGCTGCAACCCAATCTGCGCGGTTTCATCATCGCGCGTGCCTTTGGCCATTTGTGCGTTCAGCGCCGCCACATCGGGGACAGTGACGAGATAGCGCCCCTGATCCTCGCCAAACCACCACTGGGCCGCGGTGTATTCGGAATTGGCGGATACCTCCGCCCCCAGCCCGCTCGCCAGCGCCATTTCGGCAAGCGCCACCGCTAGCCCGCCGTCGGACAGATCGTGCACCGCATTCACCAGCCCATCGGCGATGAGCTCGCGGATGATCTCGCCTGCGTTGCGTTCAATGGTGAGGTCGGTCGGCGGAGTGCGCCCGCCTTCGATGCCCTTGATCTCGCGCAGCCAGAGCGACTGGCCAAGATGCGAGCGGGTCGGATCAGGGCGCGCCCAGAATTCCGGGCCAACCAGATAGATCGCGTCGCCCACAGCCTTGAAGCGCATGGTCATCATCTGGGAGATGTCTTCGATGATGCCGACCCCGCCAATCGCAGGCGTGGGCAGGATGGCGCTCCCGCCGCCGGTTGCCTTGCTTTCGTTGTAAAGCGACACATTGCCGCTCACGATCGGGAAATCGAGCGCGCGGCAGGCATCGCCCATGCCTTCCAGCGCGTGCACCAGCTGCGCCATGATTTCGGGCCGCTGCGGGTTGGCGAAATTGAGGCAATTGGTCACCGCCAGCGGCCGCGCGCCCACGGCGCACAGGTTGCGGAAGGCCTCGGCAATCGCCTGCTTGCCGCCTTCGTAAGGATCGGCGAAAACATAACGCGGGGTGCAATCGGTGCTGATCGCAAGCGCTTTATTCGTGCCATGCACCCGCACCACGCCCGCATCGCCGCCGGTCTGGAGCGTGTCGCCGCCCACTTGGCTATCATATTGCTCGGCAATCCAGCGGCGCGAGGCAAGATCGGGCGAAGCCATCAGCTTCAAGAGGTCCGCGCCCGGATCCTCACACACCGGGACATGATCCAAAGGCTTCACGCCCGCCCATGCCTTATATTCCTCACGGCTTAGGTAGGGGCGATCATACAGCGGCGCATCGGCAGCAAGCGGGCCAAGCGGAATGTCGCACACCACTTCGCCATTGAATTCGAGCACCATGTGGCCGGTATCGGTGACTTCCCCGATCACTGCGAAATCCAATTCCCACTTCCTGAAAATCGCCTCGGCCTCGGCCTCGCGGCCCGGCTTCAGCACCATGAGCATCCGCTCCTGGCTTTCCGACAGCATCATTTCATAAGGCGTCATGCCGGTTTCGCGGCAGGGCACGGCGTTCATGTTGAGGCGGATGCCCGCCTTGCCGTTGGTCGCCATCTCGACGCTGGAGGAGGTGAGACCCGCTGCGCCCATGTCCTGAATGGCGACAATCGCATCGGTCGCCATCAGTTCGAGGCAGGCTTCGATCAGCAGCTTTTCGGTGAAGGGATCGCCGACCTGCACCGTGGGCCGCTTGGCCTCGGCATCCTCGCCAAAGTCGGCGCTGGCCATGGTTGCGCCGTGGATACCATCGCGCCCGGTTTTGCTACCGACATAGACGATGGGATTGCCGACGCCGGTCGCGGCCGAATAGAAAATCCGGTCCGCATCCGCGATGCCGACAGTCATGGCGTTGACAAGAATATTGCCATCATAGGCGGGGTGGAAATTGGTCTCGCCCGCCACTGTCGGCACGCCCACGCAATTGCCGTAGCCGCCGATCCCGGCGACCACGCCCTGCACCAGATGCTTCATCTTGGGGTGATCGCGCCGGCCAAAGCGCAAGGCGTTGGCGTTCGCGATAGGCCGCGCGCCCATGGTGAAAACATCGCGCAGGATGCCGCCCACGCCGGTCGCTGCGCCCTGATAGGGCTCGATATAGGAGGGGTGGTTGTGGCTCTCCATCTTGAAGATGGCAGCTTGACCATCACCAATATCGATCACGCCCGCATTCTCGCCCGGGCCGCAAATCACCCACGGGGCTTGCGTAGGCAGCTTCTTCAGGTGCAGGCGCGAGCTCTTGTAGCTGCAATGTTCTGACCACATCACCGAAAAGATGCCGAGCTCGACAAGGTTCGGCTCACGCCCAAGCGCGTGCAGGACGCGTTCGTATTCCTCGGGGCTAAGGCCATGCTGTTCGACGATTTCAGGGGTGATTGCAGACATTCTCAAGGCTCCTTGGCGCTGCGCCTTAGATCACCTGTCCGACCACGCCAAGCCGCGCCGCACCTTCACCCCGCGATTTGTGCTCACCCAAACCGCCAGCGCAGTCAAAAGGCCAAAGGCGGCAAAGGCTTGCAAGGGGATGGCGGCGCTCATTTCATCGGGGTGGGGCGCAAACCAGTTGACCGCCTGAAGCAGCAACATCACCGCCATCAGCACCGCAGGCGGCCCAACAGGGCCATGGGTGCGCCGTAAATAGAACGCAAAGGCTCCGCCAATCAGCGCCAGTTCCAGCGGAATGGCAACCCACGGATAATCCCACAGGCCCAGCCCCAGCTTGGGCGGGCTGCCCGCCAGCGTCAGATCCGCCGGGTGCACCAGCCAATCGAGCACCCAGTGTGAGAGCACCACCAGCCCCGCCAGCACACCGCCCAAAGGATTGCGCTGCCATAAGGTCACAATTCCGGCAAAGACCGCCGCAAACACAAATGTACCGGCAAGACTGTGCGTGTAGGGCATGTGATAAAGGTCGAATGGGACCATGACACTGGCTGCGGGGTCAATCCGCATCTTCTCCACACCAACAAGGGCAAGACTGAAGAAAGCCCAGTCAACCAATTGCGCTGCCACAAACAACGTCCCCAGTTTGGGGCTACGGGGGCTGACAGCAGCGGCGATGAACGCAGGCGCGAAGTGACCGATAAACACGCCCCTCTTATGGGGCGAATTTCAGCGTTGTGTAAGTCGCAATCGTGCTTGCGGCGCCAGTGGCAAAGGCGCCCCACAGAATGTCCTTCACACTGATATGGGTCGCCCACACCTTGAACACTGCCTGACTGGTGAGGTCAAACGTCGCATAGCACAGCGCGCCCAAAAGCACGCCGTTCAGCAAGGTCGTCATCACCGAACCGGCCTCAACACCCGGGCGCACCGCGAACCACACCATGCCGGCCAAGTAGATAAAGTAAAAGGCGAGCGCCGCGCCCCAGTTGACGTCTTCGGCCATGATTTCGCCAATCACCGGTTGATAAAGATTGGGCGCCGCCCAGCGCAGCCACACCGCATCCATCGCGCCGAACGCCAGCGCCGCTGTAACATAGGCCACAACCCATTTGATCATCCGAGAATTCCCCTTTTGCAGGTGCTTTGCGCATCACCTTGCGCACGCAGCCTTGACCATGGCTCTTACGAGCGTCAATGCTGCAAGCCATGGACGAGGGTAAAGGTTCCGCCGCAACTGGCGATGATATCGCACATCTGAGCTTTGAGCAGGCCTTGGCCGCGCTTGAGGATATCGTAAAACAGCTGGAACGCGGCGATGTGCCGCTCGACCAGTCGATCACGCTTTACGAACGCGGAGAGGCCTTGCGGGCGGCCTGTCAGGCACGGCTTGATGCAGCCAGCGCTCGGATCGAGCGAATCGTAACCGGTGCTGGCGCAGCAGCCACCGGCACGCAGCCGTTTGACGCCGAAGGGTGAGCGTGATGCTGGTTGATACCGCTGGCGACCTGCTCGCCGAAAGCCTCAAACAGGTTCAGGCCGAAATCGATTCGGTGTTTGATGCGATGCTGCCCGTGCCCGCCGATACCAGCGCGCGGCTGGTCGAAGCGATGCGCTATGCCGCTATCGGCGGCGGCAAGCGGGTGCGCCCGCTGCTTGTTGTCAGCACCGCGAGCCTGTTTGGCGTCAACCGGGAATCCGCCCTGCGCGCAGGCGCAGCAATCGAAGCGATCCACGTCTATTCGCTGATCCATGATGACCTGCCGTGCATGGATAATGATGACATGCGTCACGGCAAGCCCACCCTGCACAAGGTGTTCGACGAGGCCACCGCAGTGCTGGCGGGTGATGCGCTCCACGCGCTGGCCTTCGAAATTCTTGCCGAAGTGGAAACCAGCTCAGATCCCTTCACCCGCAGCGAGTTGATCCTCACACTTGGGCAGGCCAGCGGCATGAACGGGATGGCGGGCGGCCAGATGATGGACATGGTCGCCGATGAAGAAGGCGTGCAGTACGATCTGCACACTATCACGCGCCTGCAACAGCTGAAAACCGGCGCACTGCTCGCCGCCAGTGTTGAAATGGGCGCGATTCTTGGCAAGGTCGCGCCGCAAGGCCGCGCTCCCTTGCGGGCCTATGCCCGCGACATCGGGCTTGCGTTTCAGATTGCCGATGATCTGCTTGATGTCGAAGGCGATGAAGACAAGGCAGGCAAGGCCCTGCGCAAGGACGAAGAACAGGGCAAACAGACGTTCGTCACGCTGATGGGTGTGGACAAAGCCCGCGAACAGGCGCGCGCGCTGGTCGATCAAGCCATCGGGCATTTGTCGATCTATGGGCAGGAAGCCGATGTCTTGCGCGCGCTCGCACGCTTCATCGTTGAACGTGATCGCTGATCAGCAGCGACTTATCTAGCGCAGGGCAGGGGAGAGCAGAGCCATGACACGCCGCGTCGGGATTTACCCCGGAACTTTTGATCCGATCACGCTGGGCCATGCCGACATTATCCGGCGCGGCTCGAAACTGGTGGACTGGCTGATTATTGGCGTCACCACAAACCCATCCAAGAACCCGATGTTTTCTACGCAAGAACGCTTTGCCATGGTCGAACGCGAAGTGGCTCGCCTTGGTCTTGGCAATGTCGAGGTGGTGGGGTTCAATGCCCTTTTGGTTAAGTTCGCACAGAAACAGGGCGCCAGCGTTATCATCCGTGGCCTGCGCGCGGTGGCGGATTTCGAATATGAATATCAGATGGCAGGCATGAACCAGCAGCTCGATGAGGAGGTCGAGACCGTGTTCCTCATGGCCGATGTGTCGTTGCAACCCATTGCCTCCAAATTGGTCAAGGAAATTGCGATGTATGGCGGCGATATCTCGCGCTTCGTCAGCGATCCCGTGCGCGCCGATGTCGAAGCCCGCGTGCGCGAGCATGGGCTCAAGGGCGACTATTGAACGCGTTGGCGGGCCGCCGCGATCATTCATTGAGTTGTCAGGGGCGAACGGCTAGAGCGCGGCCTGCTTACTCGGGATAAAGCCATGACCAAGACTGCATCTTTCCTTTCCATCGGCAAACTGGCGCTGGCGGCGCTGATGGCTGGGCTGTTGATGATCCCGGCCGCGCCGGCCTTGGCGCAGAAGGGACGCAAGGCCCCGCCAATCGCGCTGGGTGATGATCTTTCCGAAGACGAAAAGCGCGAGCGTACCGAAGGCCTTGGGGAAGCAAAAGTCTATCCGCCGGTCAATTTCGATCAGAGCGTCGAACCGGATAATATCTGGGTGCTTGATCTCTCGAACGGCCAGCGCGTGAAAGCCCGCCTGATGCCCGAATGGGCTCCCGCTCACGTCGAGCGCATCAAGAAACTTACCCGCGAAGGCTTTTACAACGGAGTGATCTTCCACCGCGTCATTGAAGGGTTCATGGCTCAGGGCGGTGATCCCACCGGCACAGGGCAGGGCGGTTCAGAACTTCCCGATCTCAAGGCGGAGTTCAACCCGATGCCGCACGTGCGGGGCACTTTGTCGATGGCGCGTGCCGCAGCCGAAGACAGTGCCAACAGCCAGTTCTTCATCGTTTTCTACCCGCGCTTCAGCCTCGACAAGCGTTATACGAATTTCGGCCGCGTGATCGAAAACATGGACGGGGTGGATGCAATCGTCCGGGGTGAGCCGCCGGAAAATCCCACGCGGATTGTGCAGGCCTCGCTCTTGAGTGACAATCTCCCGCCGCCTGCGCTGCCGAAACTCAGCAACGATCAGGCGATCACCGCCGATATGCTGAGCGCGCCGCGCACCCAGTAACCCCATGCATAAGGGGCCTTGCGATTTTGCGGCACGGCGTTAGGGGCCGCTGCCCATGAAGGTCGATCTGTTTGATTTTGAACTCCCGCAAGAACGCATCGCGCTGCGTCCTGCGCGGCCACGTGATGCAGCTCGCATGCTGGTGGTGCGCGGCAATAATGCGCCGTTTGAAGACAGGGGCGTGCGCGATCTGCCGCAGCTTCTCAATCCGGGCGATGTGCTGGTGTTCAACGACACCCGCGTGATCCCTGCACAACTGGAAGGCCGCCGCGCCGATGGTGAGGCGAAGATCGGCGCAACCTTGCACAAACGGATGGATCTCAGGCGCTGGCAAGCCTTCGTGCGCAACGCCAAGCGGGTGAAAGAGGGCGACAGCCTCGTGTTCGGGGGCGGGGTGACCGCAATTGCCGAGGCGCGTCATGGCGATGGCTCGATCACCCTGTTCTTCGAGGGCACAGAACCGGTCGAAGTGCTGCTCGACCGCGCAGGCACCATGCCGCTGCCTCCCTATATCGCCCAGAAACGCGGCGTGGATGCGCAGGATCTCGAAGATTACCAGACCATGTTTGCCGCCGAAGATGGCGCGGTTGCAGCCCCGACAGCCTCGCTCCACTTTACGCAGCGTCTGGTTGACGCAATCGACGCTGCTGGCATTGGCCGAGCCATGCTCACCCTCCATGTGGGGGCAGGCACCTTCCTCCCGGTGAAGGCAGAGGACACCGAGGATCACCAGATGCACGCCGAATTCGGGCGAATTAGCCAGACCACCGCCGATCAGCTCAACGCAGCGCGTGCGGCGGGCGGGCGGATCATTGCGGTGGGAACCACCTCGCTGCGCCTGCTTGAAAGCGCGGTCGATGAAGACGGCGTGATCCACCCCTTTGCAGGTGACACCAGCATCTTCATTACACCGGGATACACATTTCGCGGTGTCGATGGATTGATGACCAATTTTCACCTGCCCAAATCCACTCTGATGATGCTGGTCAGCGCGCTGATGGGGCGTGAACGCATGATGGCCGCCTATGCCCATGCGATTGCAAATGAGTATCGCTTTTATTCCTACGGCGATTCCTCACTCCTGCTGCCTTAACTCGGCCACGGCTGACCGCGCGGCTAGCCTTTGGCTGTGCACCGATTAATCCGCGAGCAAGGCAATGATCGGCACGTCCGGCCGCTGTCCCGTGCCCCCTTACGGGTCAGCAAAAAAGGAAACGCAGATGAAAACAATCCTCGCAAAGGCCGCGCTCGTGGCCGCTGTTGCCGCTTTGCCAGTTGCAGCGCAGGCGCAATCCCCCGAAGTGGTCGCTGGCGGTTCGCTGGGCGTATATACCAACACCGGCGATAGCTCGGTCATGATTGGCGGCTTTGGCCTTGCTGACTGGAAAATCGCGCGCAACCTGTTTGCCGGTGCCGAAGCCGGCGCGCATATCGGGCTGGGCGAAGTTGACGCCGATTTCAGCGCATTGGGCCGCTTTGGTTACCGCTTTGACAGCGGCGTGAAGCTGCTGGTGCGCGGCGGCTATCACCTTACTGACCTTGGCCGCACTCGCGATAATTTCCTCGTTGGTGCTGGCGTGGAAGTGCCTGCGGGCGGTGTGATCGTGCGCGCGCACGTTGACCGCCCTGGCTTTGGCTCAACCCGCCTTACAACCGGCGTGGGCTGGCGATTCTGATCTGGTCGGGCCCTTGCTGGATCGGTAAGGCTGGCAGAACCCAATAAAAGGAACCCCCTGACGTGTCTATAAAACCCGCTGTCAGCCTTGCTGTCGCCGCCGCGCTACTGCCCTCCGCCGCCTTGGCTAAGGACGAGGCCATGGATATCGAAACCACCATCGGTCTGTCTGCCGGCATCCACGATATTGGCGTCAACAACCGCAACGGCGCGATTGCTCCCATCGATCGAACGGGGGCGCTCTATGGTGCCTTTGTGGCGATGGATAAGCGCGTGGGTAGCAACCTGTTCGCCGGGCTTGAGGCCAATGCCCATATCGGAACCGGGCCCGTCAATTCCGACTACGGCGCATCGCTGCGCTTTGGCTATCGCGCTGCAACCGGAACCAAAGCCTATGTCCGGGCAGGCTATCAATGGGTGAACATTGATTACGGCGATCCCTTGAATGTGCCGGCCGGTCGAGGCGGTTCATCATCGGTGAGTGTCAGCGATTATCTGGTTGGTGCAGGGATCGAAGTGCCCGTTTACCGCAATGTTTCGGCGCGGGTGAATTTCGACACAATCGGATTTGACACGCTGCGAGGCACATCCGGCGTGGGCATCCGCTTCTGATTGTCTGAGCAGGCCGCAGCGGGCTTTCCGCACGCTCTGCCTCGCCTCGTAAAGCAGCGCGCAAGCGGCGATGGCCTCTTGCGCGCTTTTTTGTGCCTTTTCGCCGAGCGGAGGCGGCGCTCGGGCAGGTGGAGACGCCCGTTCAAACAGCACAAGATCGTGTCGTTTGTGCAGCGTGCAGGCTATGAAAATTGCGCGCAAAAACTCCTCCGCAGCACACAAACCAAGCCTGAACCTTGCCCGAAGCCTTCATTCATCCAATTGACAGATAAGGGTTTTTATCTGGCGCCTTGCGTTCGTCACGCCCACAACCACAACCACAAGGATGATAATGATGACCAAGTTTGCACTCGCAGCCTTTGCTGCTGCTGGCGCGCTGACGATCCCGGTTGCAGCCCATGCTCAGGCGCAGGACGAGGACACGATGAAGTCCCCGGAGATCACGGTTGGTTTCACCACCGGCCTGCATGATCTGGGGCTCAATCGTGAGCTGCGCGATGCAACCGGCCTGCGCGCCGATGATCTGGCACGGACTGTCGGCGGATTCGCCGCTGTCGATTACAAGCTCGGCTCAAACTTGTTCACCGGCATCGAGGGCAATATGAATGTCGGTGCGGGCAGCGGCATCAATTACGAATTCGGCGGCTCGCTGCGCCTCGGCTATCGCGGCAAGGATGGAGCCAAGGTCTATGTGCGCGGCGGCTATCAATGGGTCGACATCAACCTCGCCAATATCCTTGGCGTGCCCGAAGCCGCCGTGCCGGGCGATTTGCAGGGCCATGCCAGCGATTATCTGGTGGGCGCGGGTGTTGAACTTCCGGCAGGCAAGTTGATGCTGCGCGGCAATTTGGACACTGTGGGCTTCGACACCGTGCGCGGGACGCTCGGCGTGGGCGTGCGTTTCTAAGCGCTGATCAGCCAAGCAAGGGGGCTGGCAGCCACGTCTGCCAGCCCCTTTTTATCGAGCAGGGGCAAGGGCGTGACACATCGTCCAAGGGCGGCTAAGCGCTCCGGCCTGATGAGCACGCGATTTTCCTTCACTCTCCACGCAACCGACGGCAAGGCGCGCACCGGCGTGATCCAGATGCAGCGGGGCGAAATCCGCACGCCTGCCTTCATGCCCGTAGGCACGGCGGCAACAGTCAAAGCGATGAAGCCTGAGGATGTGCGCGCAAGCGGCGCCGACATCATCCTTGGCAACACCTATCACCTGATGCTGCGCCCGACGGCTGAACGCATGGCGCGGCTGGGCGGTCTTCACAAATTCATGAACTGGGATCGTCCGATCCTGACTGACAGCGGGGGCTATCAAGTGATGAGCCTTAGTGAGCTGCGCAAGCTCACCGAACAAGGCGTTGAATTCAAAAGCCACCTCGATGGCTCGCGCCACATGATCACGCCCGAACGCTCGATGGAAATCCAGCGTCTGCTTGGCAGCGATATCGTGATGGCCTTCGATGAATGCCCCCGTGCCGATCGGCCGCGCGATGAAATCGCCGCCAGCATGGAATTGTCGATGCGCTGGGCACGGCGCAGCCGCGAAGGCTTTGACAGCGGCGAGCAGCACGCGACGCGCGCCGCATTGTTCGGGATCCAACAGGGCGCGCTTCATGAAGACCTGCGCCGGGCGAGCGCCGAGAAGCTCATCGACATAGGCTTTGATGGCTATGCGGTCGGCGGGCTCGCGGTGGGCGAGGGGCAAGAGGCCATGTTTGGCGTGCTTGATTATGCGCCCGCTATGCTCCCTGCTGATAAGCCCCGTTACCTCATGGGCGTGGGCAAGCCTGATGATCTTGTCGGCGCAGTCGAACGGGGCATTGATATGTTCGATTGCGTGCTGCCGACGCGTTCGGGCCGCAACGGGCAGGCTTTCACCTGGAACGGCCCGCTGAATTTGCGCAACGCCAAACATGCCGAGGACACCGGCCCGCTTGATGAGCGCTGCACGTGCCCGGTCTGCGCAAATTACTCGCGCGCCTATCTGCACCACCTTCACAAATCAGGCGAGATCCTCGGTGCAATGCTGGTGACCGAGCACAATCTCTGGTTCTATCAGGCCTTGATGCAGGCGATGCGCAATGCCATTGCGGATGGCCGCTTTGCTGAATTCGCCGCTGATTTCCGTCGCGATTACCTTGGAAGTTCCTGATTGATGAACACGTCCTCCGCCAAAGACCCCGCTGCTTGTGAAAGCATGATCGATGTGCGCGCAGGGGTTGATGCGCTTGATCGTGAGTTGGTGGCCCTGCTCGATAAACGTTTTGGCTATATGCGTGCAGCCGCCCGCATCAAGGAAAACCGCGCCGCGGTTCGCGATGAAGAGCGCAAGGCCAGCGTGATCGCCGCAGCCGTTGCCGAGGCCGCATCACGCGGGCTTCCGACAGATGTGGTGGCAGACATCTGGGAACGGCTGGTCGAAGGCTCGATCGCCTATGAATTCACCGAATGGGACCGGATTCGCGATTAATCTTGCGGATTGAGGAAAGCGGCGAGGCGCCGCTCCTTTTTCTCCGGCGCTTTCTGGCTGATGGTGCGAGCAAGGCGGGCAATCCGTTGCTCCCACTTTGGCAGGCCCTTGGGGGCGGTTTTCTCTCCCACCGGACCGAGCGAGAGCGTGCGTACCGGGGCAAAACCGCAGAAGCCGAGCACCTGACCCTTCCACCGCTTGATCAAAGCGTTGCCATGCACCCATTTGAGCACAAAGGGCGGTGTGTCCATTGTGGCGATGAGATCGGCTGAACGGCCCACCATCAACTTGTCCCACCACGGATCGCCTTCGTGATAGGCAAAGGTGAAGCGGGGCAGGAACAGGCGGTCAATCAAGCCTTTTAGCTCCGCCGGTTCTGCCCCCCACCACATCGGAAAGGCGACCACCAGATGATCGCAATCGTCCAGCGCCTCGGCAAGGCGGTGCAGGTCAGGTTCCCATTGGGTGCGCTGCTTGTAACCATGGCGCAGCACCGGGGTGAAAGCGAGATCGCGCACCGCCACACGGGTCACCTCAGCCGAGGCGGGCAAGGCGCGCTCATAGACATCAAGCAGATGGGTGGTGAGGCGCCCTTCGTCAGGGTGCCCATCGAGCAACAGGACTTTCATCAGACGCGATCCCTTGCGTGATTCTGTAACGGGTTGATCGCACCCGCAAGCTCAAATGAAAAGAGCGCCAAATAAAAAGGGCGGCCCTTGCGGGGCCGCCCTTTGCGTAATCTCTTGGGAAGAGATCCCGATCAGCGCGAGTAGAACTCGACCACCAGATTGGGTTCCATCGTCACCGGATAGGGCACTTCATCAAGCTTCGGCACGCGGGTGAAGGCGACCTTGTCCGTGCCATCGGGCGCGACGTAGTCGGGGATGTCACGCTCAGCGAGGCCCTGGGCTTCGATGACGAGCGCCATTTCCTTGGCCTTCGCACCAAGGCTGACGACATCGCCCACATCGACCCGGCGCGATGCAATGTTGCACTTCACACCGTTCACATAGATGTGGCCGTGGCTGACGAGCTGGCGCGCGGCAAAGATCGTCGGCGCGAACTTGGCGCGGTAAACAATCATGTCGAGGCGGCGCTCAAGCAGGCCGATAAGGTTCTGGCTGGTGTCGCCCTTCATGCGGCTGGCTTCAGCATAGGTGCGCTTGAACTGCTTTTCAGTCACGTCCCCATAATAGCCCTTCAGCTTCTGCTTGGCGCGCAGCTGGAGGCCATAATCGCTCATCTTGCCCTTGCGGCGCTGACCATGCTGGCCCGGGCCGTAGGAACGCTTGTTCACCGGAGAATTGGGACGACCCCAGATGTTTTCGCCCATCCGGCGGTCGAGTTTGTACTTGGCGCTCTTGCGCTTCGACATAAGTCTTATCCTTCAAATTTGCAGGCCCACCCCAATGGCAGGCTTAAACCCGGCATCGCACCATCAGGAGATTGTCCTGACGCGGCCACCGCTTCACCGGGGTGCGGGGCCAATTGCGAAGGCGCGCGCATAGCAGGATGGGCGCCCGCGTCAAGGAGAAAGGGGTTAGGCGCGCGGGGGCTTTTCAAGCGCCGACAGGATGCCACGCAGGGTGCGCACTTCAAGATGGTTCCAAGCGGGCTTGGTCAAAAGGCCGCGCAAGGTGCGGCGGGTTGCCTCGGCGCGGGGTTCGGGGAGGAAATAGCCGCGCGGTTCCAGCATACGCTCAAGATGCGCGATCAGACCGTCCAGTTCTTCCTGCGGGGCAGGGGGCAGGGTGTCTTCCAGCGTCGGCTGCACCAGCACCTTATCCGCGCCTACCATCTCGCGCCCGATGCGCGACCATTCATAGGCGACCAGAATCACTGCCTGCGCCAGATTGAGCGAGCCGAATTCAGGATTGATCGGGATGGTGAGGATATTGCGGGCGAGCGCCACGTCCTCGGTCTCCAGCCCCGAGCGCTCGGGGCCGAACAGCACGGCATGGCGGCCTTCCTGGGTATGGACCAGCCGCCCGCATTCATCTGCGCCGATCACCGGCTTGGTGACGCCGCGCTTCCTCACCGTGGTGGCGTGAACGTGGGCACAATCCGCCACCGCCTCGGCGGTGGTGGGATATACCTTTGCATTCGCCAGCACCACGTCAGCCCCGGATGCTGCCGGGCCTGCCGCAGGGTTGGGCCAGCCATCGCGCGGGGCAACAAGACGCATTTCGGTAAGCCCGAAATTCAGCATGGCACGCGCCGCCTTGCCGATGTTCTCGCCCAATTGCGGGCGCACCAGCACAATGACGGGCTTGTTGAGTTCACTCATGGATCAAGATCAGTCCTTGGCCGCTTCAGCAACGGCGCTAGCGAATTCCTCGAAGTCGCGCGCTTCGGAGAAATCGCGATAGACACTGGCAAAGCGAATATAAGCAACAGAATCGATTTGCCGCAGACCATCCATCACCAGTTCACCAATCCGCGAGGATGGCACTTCGGCATCGCCAGAGGTCTCGACCTGCCGCTGGATGCCGGAAACGAGTTGATCGAGCCGCTCCTGCTCGATCCCGCGCTTGCGGCAGGCAAGCGCCACGGATTGCTCAAGCTTTGAACGATCAAAACTCTCGCGCCGGTCCCCCGATTTCACCACCACAACCTCGCGCAATTGCACGCGCTCGAAAGTGGTGAAGCGCGCTCCGCAAGACGAACACTGCCGCCGCCGGCGTATCGAGGAACCATCCTCGGTCGGCCGGCTGTCTTTTACCTGAGTGTCATCATGGGCACAAAATGGGCATCGCATTCAGAGGGTTATTTCTTGATTCTCTGATAGAGCGCAAAACCTGCTCCGGCCAGACCACCCAGAAGGGGCCCACCCAGCACAAGCGCGCCGGCAACAGCGCCGATGCCTGCACCAATCAGCACCGGCTTGGTCGAAGGATGGTTGAGACCCTCTTTGCCCATGGCCGAGATTTCCGCCTTAGCGTCCTCTACCCAATCCTGATTATGCGGACCGCTCATCGTGAGGCTCCCTCAGAGACCGGGATAGACCGGGAAGGCGGCGCACAATTCCGAAACCCGTGCACGCACGCTTTCCTCGATCTGCGCATCGCCTTCGGGGCCGTTTTTCGACAAGCCATCGACCACTTCGGCAATCAGCTTGCCGATCGTGCGAAACTCCGCCGGGCCAAAGCCGCGGGTGGTGCCTGCAGGCGTGCCGAGGCGAATACCACTGGTCACGAAAGGCGAGCGGGTGTCAAAGGGGATGCCGTTCTTGTTGCAGGTGAGCCAGGCGCGGTCGAGGCCCTTTTCGGCATCCTTGCCGGTCACATCCTTGGCGGTCAGATCGACCAGCATCGAGTGGTTGTCAGTGCCCCCACTGACGATGCGAAGACCATGTTCTTCAAGGCTGGCCGCCAGCGCACGAGCGTTTTCGACGATGCGGTGGGCATAATCGCGGAATTCGGGCTGGAGCGCTTCGCGGAAAGCCACTGCCTTGGCCGCGACGACATGCATCAGCGGGCCGCCCTGAAGGCCGGGGAAAACCGCCATGTTCAAGGGCTTGGTGTATTTCTCGTCATTCCACAAGATGATGCCGGAGCGCGGCCCGCGCAGGCTCTTGTGCGTGGTCGAGGTCACGATATCGCAATGCGGGAAGGGCGAGGGATGCGCACCGCCTGCGACCAGCCCGGAAATGTGGCTCATATCGCAGAGCAAGATCGCACCCACTTCGTCCGCAATCGCGCGGAAAGCGGCAAAATCCCATGTGCGCGAATAGGCCGTCCCGCCGCAGATAATGAGCTTGGGCTTATGCTCACGAGCTTTGGTGGCGACTTCTTCCATGTCGATGGTTTCGGTGTCGCGGCTCACGCCATAGGACACCGGATTGAACCACTTGCCGCTCATATTGACGGGCGAGCCGTGGGTGAGGTGGCCGCCCGAATTAAGATCAAGCCCCATGAAAGTGTCACCCGGTTGGAGCAGGGCAAGGAACACCGCCTGATTCATCTGCGAGCCCGAATTGGGCTGCACATTGGCGAAATTGCAGCCAAACAGCTCCTTTGCGCGTTCAATCGCGAGCGTTTCGACCACATCGGCATAATCGCAGCCGCCATAGTAACGCTTGCCGGGATAGCCTTCGGCGTATTTGTTGGTGAAGACAGAACCGGTCGCCTCCAGCACCGCGCGGCTCGCGATGTTCTCGCTGGCGATCAACTCGATCTTGTCGCGCTGGCGGCCCAGTTCCTTGGCAACCGCAGCGGCAATTTCCGGGTCAGCGGTGGCCAGATCATCGCGCCAGAAACCTTCCATCGAGGCAGCAGCGTGGCGGGCAGTGAAATCAGCAGGGGCAGTGCTCATTGGTGGGTCTCGATCCGGTCAGGCAGAAAGGGCGGGCGGGAAAGCTTGCCAACACGGCGTTGATGGCGTCCATGCGGATCGCCGGCATCGGCAAATTCGGTGTCCAAAAATGTCGCAACGCACGCCTTGGCCATTTCGATCCCGGTCAGGCGCGCGCCAAGCGCGATGCAGTTGGCGTCATTATGTTCACGCGCAAGCGCAGCCGACAAGGGCTCGCTCACCAGAGCGCAGCGCACATCCGGGTGACGGTTGACGCTGATGGAAATGCCAATGCCGCTGCCACACAGGGCGATGCCGAATTCCGCCGTGCCTTCGGCGATGATTTCGGCAAGGCGATAGCCATAATCGGGGTAATCAACGCTCGCACCCGGCTCCGGGCCGAGATCGGCCACATCGTGCCCATCATTAATGAGCCATTCGGCAAGTTCGGCCTTGAGTTCAATGGCCGCATGATCTGAGGCAATAGCGATGCGCATGGCGCTTCCCATAGGCGCTTGAGCGGCAAATCGCTACCCCACCGAGCAGTCTTTTCGACGAAAAGAGCGGGCGCGCTCGCAACCATGAAAAACCCCGCCGAAGCGGGGCCTTTCGCGTCTTATTGATCAAGGAAGCTGCGCATCTTGCGGGAGCGCGAGGGGTGCTTGAGCTTCCGCAAAGCCTTCGCCTCAATCTGGCGGATGCGTTCGCGCGTCACGCTGAATTGCTGGCCGACTTCTTCCAGCGTGTGATCCGTGTTCATCCCGATGCCGAAACGCATCCGCAAAACGCGTTCCTCACGCGGGGTAAGGCTGGCGAGCACGCGGGTGACAGTTTCCTTGAGGTTGGCTTGAATGGCGGCATCCACCGGAATGATCGCGTTCTTGTCCTCGATGAAATCACCAAGGTGCGAATCCTCTTCGTCCCCGATAGGAGTTTCAAGGCTGATCGGCTCCTTGGCGATTTTCATCACCTTGCGCACTTTTTCGAGCGGCATGGAAAGGCGCGCAGCCATTTCCTCAGGCGTCGGCTCGCGGCCTTCCTCGTGGAGGAACTGGCGGCTGGTGCGCACCAGCTTGTTGATCGTCTCGATCATGTGCACCGGAATACGGATGGTGCGGGCCTGATCTGCGATGCTCCGCGTGATCGCCTGCCGGATCCACCACGTCGCGTAAGTTGAGAACTTGTAGCCGCGGCGGTATTCGAACTTGTCGACCGCCTTCATCAACCCGATATTGCCTTCCTGAATAAGATCAAGGAATTGCAAGCCCCGATTGGTGTATTTCTTGGCAATCGAGATCACCAGACGTAGATTCGCCTCGACCATTTCCTTTTTGGCGATGCGCGCCTCGCGCTCGCCTTTTTGCACCATGTTGACGATGCGGCGGAACTCGCCAAGGCTCATGCCGGTCTGTGCGGCAATATCAGCGATTTCGGAACGGATCCGTTCAGCGGCCGCAGCTTCGCGCTCGGCAAAAGCCGCCCACTTCTTGTCCTTCTTGGCCTTTTCAGCAATCCACGCATCGTCCATTTCATTGCCGACATAGGCAGCAAGGAAATCGGCGCGCTTGATCTTATGGCGTTCGGCCAGGCGCAGCATCTGCCCGCCCAGCGTCGTCAGGCGGCGGTTGAAGGCGTAGAGATTGTCGACCAGAAATTCGATCTTGGTCGCGTGAAACTGCACGCTTTCCACCTCGGCGGTGAGATCTTCGCGCAATTGCTCGTATTTCTTTTCCTTGGCTGCCGGGAACTCATTGCCCGCCGCCAAAGTGTCGACCCGCTCACCTTGCAACTTCTCGAATTCATTGAAAAGCGTGGTGATCCGCGCGAAACGTTCCAGGGCCTCGGGCTTGAGCGCCGCTTCCATCTGGGCAAGCGACAAGGTGTTGTCTTCCTCGTCGTCCTCTTCACGGCGGCGCGGGGTGCCGTCCTCGTCCTCGTCCTCGCTGGTTTCGGCCTCGTCTTCTTCCTCGTCGTCCTCACGGATTGTGGGGCCAGCGGTTTCTTCCGAGATTTCGCCGTCGTCGTCCTCGGCATCATCGGCCATCTTGTCGGCCGGCGGTTCCTTCGACAGCATGGCATCAAGATCGAGAATCTCGCGCAGCTGCATATCGCCTGCGTTGAGCGCTTCTGACCACTGAATGATGGCGTGGAAAGTGATCGGGCTTTCGCACAGCCCCATGATCATCATGTCACGGCCAGCTTCGATGCGCTTGGCAATGGCGATTTCGCCTTCGCGGCTGAGGAGTTCCACCGCGCCCATTTCGCGCAGATACATGCGCACTGGGTCATCGGTGCGGTCGCCGGTTGCGGTCTTGCGATTGGCCGCGCGGGCATCCTTTACGCCGGGCTTCTTCTCGCCCTCGTCGTCATCGCTGTCGTCGTCATCATCATCGCTGCCAACCGCTGCAACCTCATCGCCGTCCTCGTCGGCGTCAGCCTCGGCGTCTTCATCGGTCTCGACGATCTGCACGCCCATTTCTGAAAGCGCGGTCTGGATGTCCTCGATCTGATCGGGGCTCATCTCTCCTGAAGGAAGCGCCTCGTTCAATTCATCATAGGTGACATAGCCGCGCTTGCGCGCCTTGCTGATGAGCTTTTTGACCGATGCCTCGTTGAGGTCGATCAGCGGGGCATCATCTTTGTCGGGGGTGTTTGCGCTCGAGGCCATGTGTCCCTGTTAATCCATCCTGCCTGGGCTTGCCCCGCTGTGCTGATGCATGCGGCACGTGCCCATCTCGTTAATCCGTTCCCGCTGGACGCGGGGTTTCGCCCTCGTGTGCGGCCATTGCCGCTTTGCGCCGCCCGAAATGCTTCAGGCGTTCATTCACGGCGGCAAGCTGCGATCTGAGCCGTGCCTGCTCTGCAAACGATCCTTCAGGATCGCTTTCGAAACGCGCTATCGTGGCCGCAAGCGCAGCCTCAAGCGCAGGTCTTTCGACCAGCAGCGACACAGCTTCGGCCAATTCCTCGCACGCATCGCCGGCCTCGGTGCCTTCTCTAAGGAAGGCGAATGGTGAATCCGCCGGCGGGGCAGGATGACCTTGATCTCCCCATATGGCGCTTGGGCTCCGCGAATCAAGCGTTTCTGCAAATTCGAGCAGCGATTCGATCAAGGGAGCGCTTTCTGGCTGATGACGAGCGAGCCGCGAGAGCGCCTCGGCATGACGTTCAACCTCTAGCGGAAAGCGTGCCAGCCCCGCCAAAGTCGCGCTCAGCAGAGATTGACGCGAGCCGCCCTGCATCAGGCCGCTAAGCCGGGCGCGCGCTTCTTCAGACAAGCGCGGCGGCGGCGACATGCTTGCACCGCGCCACGGCTCTTTCGGCCCCGCACGCAGCTGTCTGGGAGGGCGTGGCGGGAAGGCGAAGGCTGAAAAACGTTCAGACAATTCACGCCGATAGAGGGCTTTTACATCGCCATCGCCGATCGTCTCGACATGCGCCATCAGCCGCGCTTTGAGCCCTGCCTTGGCCTCAGGCGTAGTAAGCGGCTGCGCATCGCGTTCGAATGTCCACAGGGTGTCGATCAGACTGGCGGGCTGGCTGAGGATATCCTGCATGGCCTTGGCGCCTCGCTCCCGGATGAGATCATCGGGATCAAGCCCGGTAGGCAGCCGCACAATCCCGAGCGAACGCATCGGCGCAAGCATCGGCAAAGCACGGGTGATCGCCCGCATCGCCGCGCGCTGGCCCGCCGCATCGCCATCGAAACACAGGATCGGCGCATCCACCATGCGCCACAGCATCTCCAGCTGCATTTCGGTAAGCGCTGTGCCGAGCGGGGCGACCGCCTCGGTGATCCCCGCCTGCGCGAGGGCGACCACATCCATATAGCCTTCGACCACCACCACGCGCCCCTGTTGGCGCACAGCGGGCGCGGCGCGGTGGAGGTTGTAGAGTGTGCGGCCCTTGTCGAACAGCGGCGTGTCGGGCGAATTGAGATATTTCGCGACGCCGTCCCGCTTATCCAGAATGCGCCCGCCAAAAGCGATCACCCGCCCGCGCGCATCGTGGATCGGCAGCATCACCCGTCCGCGAAACCGATCATAGTGCTCGCCCGAATCGGTGACGATCCGCATCCCGGCCTCGGCCAGCATTTCCTCGGAAAACTGAGGGAGGGCGCGGGGGATTGCCTGCTTTTCTTCAGGCGCCCATCCGAACCCGAATTCGCGCAAGGTGGCTTGGCTCAGCCCCCGGCGCTGGAGATAGTCACGCGCCGCAGCGCCGTTCGCCGTGCCAAGGCTCTGTGCGAAAAATTTCTGAGCAGCCTCGGTGACATCAATCAGGCTGGCGCGCACCTCGGCCTTTTGTGCGGCGATGGGATCGGGCGCGGGCACGTCCATGCCCGCTTCGGCCGCCAGTTGCTTGACCGCGTCCATGAAGGAGAGCCCTTCGTGATCGACCATCCAGCTGATCGCATCGCCATGCGCGCCGCAGCCAAAGCAGTGATAGAACTGCTTGGCGTCGTTGACATAAAAGCTCGGCGTTTTCTCCCCATGGAACGGGCAGCACCCCTTGAACTCGCGCCCCGCACGCGTCAGCTTGACGCTGCGCATGACAAGCGACGACAGCGTTATGCGTGCGCGCAGTTCGTCTTTCCATTGCGGGGTGATCGCCATAACCAATAGGTGCGCCCGAACGCGGTCACGTTCAAGCGCTAGCTGTGCAAAGGTCTGTGGCTAGACGCAGCCGCAGATCAGGAAAGCGCGGCTTTGACCAGCCCGCTAGCCAGCTTGCCATCAAGCACCGCGCCGTGGCGGGCTTTCAACTCGCCCATAACCGCACCCATATCCTTCATGCTGGACGCACCGATTTCCGCCTTGATCGCCTCAATCGCTGCCTTTGTCGCGGCCTCGTCCATCATCTGCGGGAGGAATTCCTCGATCACGGCGAGTTCGGCCGCTTCTTTCGCCGCCAGCTCGGTGCGCCCGCCTGCTTCATACATTTCAATCGATTCGCGGCGCTGCTTGGCCATTTTCTGCAAGACACTCACCACCAGCTCATCATCAGGGATGCTTTTGCCGCTGGTGCGTTCTTCGATGTCGCGGTCTTTGATCTTAGCGCTGATCTGGCGCAGCGCGGCGGTGCGATCTTTCTCGCCTGCCTTCATCGCGGTGATGGTGGCGGCTTTGATATCATCACGGATCATGGATGCTTTTCCTGTGGAAGGGATTTGATGGGCGCGCCTCTAACGCAAATATCGCAGCCCGCCTAGGTTGACGCGAGCGGTGCTTGGCCCTAGCGGACGAAACTTAGCAACATCGCTGGTAACACCCCACAAACGGAGCGCCCCATGGCCGACCCCGCAACTTCCCGCGCGCAACCCTCTGGCGCGACCGGCGTTCTGGTTCTGGCCGATGGAACCGTGCTGTGGGGACGCGGCTTTGGCGCGGTCGGCGCAAGCGTGGGCGAGGTGTGTTTCAACACCGCGATGACGGGTTATCAGGAAGTGATGACCGATCCGAGTTACGCCGCGCAGATCGTCACTTTCACCTTCCCCCATATCGGCAATGTCGGCGCCAATGCGGAAGACATGGAAAGCCGGGTGGAAGGCGCGGTCGGCTGCGTGGTGCGCGAGGATGTGACTGAGCCTTCGAATTTCCGCTCGGCCGAACGCTTCGTCGATTGGATGGCGAAGGCGGGCAAGATTGGCCTGTCCGGCATCGACACCCGCGCGCTGACCCGCCGCATCCGTATGTCGGGTGCGCCCAATGCCGTGATTGCCCATGCGAGCGATGGCAAGTTTCATATCCCTGCACTGGTAAAGCGCGCGGCTGAGTGGCCAGGGCTGGAAGGCATGGATCTGGCCAAGCGCGTGACGCGCGAGCGCCAAGAGACTTGGGAAGGCGGCTATTGGCGGCTCGGCTTCGGCTATGGCCGGGCAGCGCGCGATGCCAAGCCGCATGTGGTCGCGATCGATTACGGGGCGAAGGACAATATCTTCCGCAATCTCGTAAAAGCCGGCGCGCGGGTGACGGTGGTTCCGGCCAAGACTTCGTTTGAAGACATTATGGCGCTCGCGCCCGATGGCGTGTTCCTCTCCAACGGCCCGGGCGATCCGGCGGCAACGGGCGAATATGCCGTGCCGGTGATCAAGGCGCTGCTCGACGCGGATGTGCCGATGTTCGGCATTTGTCTGGGCCACCAGATGCTCGCGCTGGCGGCGGGCGCGAAGACGATCAAGATGCACCAGGGCCACCGCGGCGCGAACCACCCCGTCCAGCGTGTGGGCGAGGGCTGGGGAGAGACCGCGGGCCTCGTCGAGATCACCTCGATGAACCACGGCTTTGCGGTGGATGCTGACAGCCTGCCGGATCATGTCGAGCAGACCCATGTGAGCCTGTTCGACGGGACGAATTGCGGGATTGCGATCAAGGGCAAGCGGGCTTTCGCGGTGCAATATCACCCGGAGGCTTCGCCGGGGCCGCAGGATAGTTTCTACCTGTTCGAGAAGTTCGTGGGGGGGGGCTGGGGTGAGGCTTTTTGTATGCAGAAATGGGAATATCTTGTCGTCAGCCGATTTATTGGCCTTTCAGACGAAGTTGCTCAACTTAACAGACTCGGATTGGAAGGCTGGGAATTGGTGTTCGTCACTTCGAATGATCCCGGTGGCCGTGACCGATTTTACTTGCGGCGGCAGAAGATTTGACTGGTCCAATAGTGGAACGACTCGAGCCACAACCGTGGCCACCCTTTTCTGTCGCTATCTTCTTGATATGCCTTCCCTCCCTTCGCCTAAGGGAAGGGAAGCTGGCGCGCAGCGGTTACGGTTAGAGATGGAGGGCAGTGGTGATTGAATTCCCACCTGACATCCCAGAGGAAGAGTTACTGCGTAAAGTGGTCAATTGGGCAGTGAAGAACCGTTATCACATTCCCACGATAAACCGTTTTGCGAAAAGCCGCTCGAATGAGAGTTTGCTCAAGGTCGCTGAAGCTTGGCAGCGTGCAGGCTTTGGAGAGATAATCCAAGAATACAGTGATGGGCGTCATTCCGTAGCCTTCGTTCTGAATGACGAGGCAATGCATCACGTCAACAAATTGAATCAGAGAACCCTGTTGGGACGCATCAAGTCCGTGAATCGCTCTGACTGGATCGCTCTAGGCGCCCTTGGCGTGTCAATTGTCGCATTACTCAAGCCGGGAAGCTAAATGCCCAAAAGAACCGACATCTCCTCGATCCTCGTCATTGGCGCTGGCCCGATCATCATCGGGCAGGCTTGCGAGTTCGATTACTCCGGCACGCAGGCGATCAAGGCGTTGAAGGAGGAGGGCTACCGCGTCATCCTCGTCAACTCCAATCCGGCGACGATCATGACCGATCCGGAGTTTGCCGATGCCACCTATATCGAGCCGATCACGCCCGATATCGTCGCCAAGATCATCGCCAAGGAACGCCCCGATGCGCTGCTCCCCACCATGGGCGGGCAGACGGCGCTGAACTGCGCGCTCAAGCTTGATGAGATGGGCGTGCTCGCCGAATACGGCGTCGAGATGATCGGGGCCAAGGCCGACGCCATCGACAAAGCGGAAAACCGCCAGCGGTTCCGCGATGCGATGGACAAGATCGGCCTCGAAAGCGCGCGCAGCGGCGTTGCCAACACGCTTGAGCAAGCCCGCGAAATCTTGGAGCGCACCGGGCTGCCTTCGATCATCCGCCCCAGCTTCACACTTGGCGGAACGGGCGGCGGGATTGCCTATAACAAGGCCGAATTTGATAAAATCGTCGCAGAAGGTCTCGACGCCAGCCCCACCACCGAAGTCCTGATCGAGGAATCGCTCCTCGGGTGGAAGGAGTTCGAGATGGAAGTGGTGCGCGACCGCAAGGATAACGCGATCATCGTCTGCTCGATCGAGAATGTCGATCCGATGGGGGTGCACACCGGGGATTCGATCACGGTCGCCCCGGCGCTGACGCTGACCGACAAGGAATACCAGATCATGCGTAACGCGAGCATCGCTTGCCTGCGCGAGATCGGGGTGGAGACGGGCGGGAGCAACGTGCAGTTCGCGGTTAATCCCAAGGACGGCCGCCTCATCGTGATCGAGATGAACCCGCGCGTCTCGCGCTCCTCGGCGCTGGCATCCAAGGCCACCGGCTTCCCCATCGCCCGCGTCGCGGCCAAGCTGGCGGTCGGCTACACGCTCGATGAACTCACCAACGAGATCACCGGGGCAACGCCTGCGAGCTTCGAGCCCACCATCGACTACGTGGTGACCAAGATTCCGCGCTTCGCCTTTGAAAAGTTCAAGGGCGCGGCCAACGACCTCTCAACCGCTATGAAGAGTGTCGGCGAAGTCATGGCAATCGGGCGCAATTTTCAGGAAAGCGTGCAGAAGGCGCTGCGCGGGCTGGAAACCGGGCTTGATGGCTTCAACCGCGTGACCGAGCTGGAAGGCCAGCCGCGCGATGTGATCAACGCTGCCCTGTCGCGCCGCACGCCTGACCGCTTGCTCAAGGTCGGCCAAGCCTTCCGTGAGGGCCTCAGCGTGGAAGACATCGCCGCTGTCACCTTCTACGATCCGTGGTTCCTGCGGCAGATCGAAGCGATCATCGCTGCCGAGACCGAAGTGCAGAAAAATGGCCTGCCGCGCGATGCAGCAGGCCTGCGCCGGTTGAAAGCCATGGGCTTTTCCGATCAACGCCTCGCCACGCTGGCGGTGCGCTCGGTCGGTGTGGCAGGCGGTCTCGCTGAAACCCAGGCCAAACGCTCCGGCCTGCTGCGCGATGCATTGCAAGCCATGGCAGGCGCGACCAGCGAAGATGAAGTGCGCGAGCTTCGCCACAAGCTTGGCGTCACGCCTGTGTTCAAGCGGATCGACAGCTGCGCCGCCGAATTCGAGGCGATCACGCCCTATATGTATTCGACCTATGAGGCGCCCACTTTCGGAGAGCCCGAATGTGAGGCCATGCCTTCGGATCGGAAAAAGATCGTCATCCTCGGCGGTGGGCCGAACCGCATCGGGCAAGGGATCGAATTCGACTATTGCTGCGTCCATGCCTGTTTTGCGCTGGCCGAAGCCGGGTTCGAGACGATCATGGTCAATTGCAATCCCGAGACTGTCTCGACCGATTACGACACGTCCGATCGCCTCTATTTCGAACCGCTGACGGCAGAAGACGTGCTCGAAATCCTGCGCGTTGAACAGCAATCGGGCGAGCTGGTGGGCGTGATCGTGCAATTCGGCGGACAGACCCCGCTGAAACTTGCGCAGGCGCTGGAGGATGCAGGTATTCCGATCCTTGGTACTTCGCCCGACGCGATTGACCTTGCCGAAGACCGCGAACGCTTCGCCAAGCTGGTGGCAAAGCTCAAATTGCAGCAGCCCGAAAACGGCATTGCCCGCAGCCGTGACGAGGCGGCGGCGGTCGCGGCGCGGATCGGCTATCCGGTGCTGCTGCGCCCATCCTATGTGCTCGGCGGCCGAGCGATGGAGATCGTCGACAGCGAAGCGCAGCTCGATGATTATATCGCCACGGCGGTGAATGTATCGGGCGATTCCCCGGTGCTCATCGACCAATATCTGCGCGATGCCATCGAATGCGATGTCGATGCCCTGTGCGATGGCGAGGAAGTGCGCATTGCCGGTGTGATGCAGCATATCGAGGAGGCCGGCGTCCATTCGGGCGATTCTGCCTGCACGCTGCCGCCCTATTCGCTCGCCCCTGATATCATCGCCGAAATGGAGCGGCAGGCCGAGGCGCTGGCCCATGCGCTGGGCGTCAAGGGGCTGATGAATATCCAGTTCGCCGTCAAGGACGGCTTGGTTTACCTGATCGAGGTCAACCCCCGTGCCAGCCGCACCGTGCCTTTCGTTGCGAAAGCGATCGGCCAGCCCGTCGCCAAGATCGCCGCGCGTGTCATGGCAGGCGAACCCTTGAGCAATTTCGAGCCGTTCAAGCGCGATCTGCCCTACATGGCGGTGAAGGAAGCGGTGTTCCCCTTCGCGCGCTTCCCCGGTGCCGATCCGGTGCTCAGCCCCGAGATGAAGTCCACCGGCGAGGTGATGGGGATCGACGCCACTTTCGAGGCCGCCTTCCTCAAGTCGCAATTGGGTGCAGGGATGGTTCTCCCCCAATCGGGCACGGTGTTCGTCAGCGTCAAGAATACCGACAAGGCAGCGATTGTCCCTGCGGTAAAGCGTCTTATCGAAGCCGGCTTTACCATCATCGCGACCGGTGGCACGCAAACCTATCTCGCCGAACAGGGCCTTGAGGTGGAGCGCGTCAACAAGGTCGCCGAAGGCCAGCCGCATATCGTGGACCGGATTATCGACGGCGACATTGCTTTGATCTTCAACACCACTGAAGGGTGGCAATCGCTGTCTGATAGCAAATCGATCCGCCAAGCAGCGCTTGCCAACAAGGTGCCCTACTACACCACATCGGCCGGTTCGGTTGCGGCAGCGCTCGCCATTTCAACGATTATCCCGGAGCAACTTGCAGTCCGCGCAATGCAGGACTATTATATGTCCTGACCGAACACTCTTCCCCCACATTGCGAGCGCTGGAGGCCGTATGTTGCGCGGCGGCGGTGTTCCTTTCGCTTTGGTTGGGGCCAAGTCGGTGGAAACAGACAGGACAAAAGAAAGATGGCGACGATGGAAAAGGTTCCGATGCTGGCTGAGGGCTACGAGCGGCTGACCGCTGACCTCAAGATGCTGCGCGAGGAACGCCCCAAGATCGTCGAGGCGATCGAGGAAGCCCGCGCTCACGGCGACTTGTCGGAAAACGCCGAATATCACGCGGCAAAAGAGCGTCAGGGCCAGGTCGAAGCGCAGATCGCTGACCTGGAAGATAAGGTTAGCCGCGCGCAGATCATTGATCCAGCAACGCTTTCGGGTGACAAGATCATCTTCGGCGCGACTGTCACGATGCTGGACGAAAACGACAAGCCTGTGCGCTATCAGATCGTTGGCCAAACCGAGGCCGATGCCAACAAAGGGCGCATTTCTTATAACTCGCCGCTTGCCCGCGCGATGATTGGCAAGCAGGTGGGCGACGAGATCGAGGTGACTGTGCCTTCGGGTGAGAAGTTTTACCTCGTGGAAAAGATTGAATTCATCTGAACACGTCTCCCCCTCCCGTAAGGGGAGGGGGATGCCACTGCCTGCGATTGCGGATCAGTCTTCCGGAGTCAGCAATTTGTGGATGTGGACCACCACATATTTCATCTCAGCATCATCAACAGTGCGCTGTGCCTGCGCACGCCAAGCATCCACCGCAGCCTCATATGTGCTGAAAACACCAACGACGTGGATGCTTTCGGGATCTTGGAATTCAATACCGCGGGGGTCTTTCACGCGGCCGCCCATCACGAGGTGGAGCCGCTGGGTCGGGGTGGTTTCTGCCATTGTCTTTTATCCTTGGGGAGGGAAGATGGCGCGCCCCATAGCGCCTCGTTCCCTGCAAGGGCAAGAGCGCTAAAGGCTTACCCCCTGACGCGCTTGGCAATATCGCGGGCGGCCGTTTCGGCGGCAGCTCGGGTGCGGCGAGCCAGATCGCCGGAAGTGTCAGCGGCTTCGCGTCCGAGACGCTGAGCCTCACTGGCGGCTTTCTCGGCCAACTCACTTGCACGATCCTTGCCCGTGTTCGCCCCTTCGAGCACTTCATCAAGCACTTTGAGGCCTTGCGCGACAAGCGCATTGGCAAGCAGAGTTCCGAATTTACTACCCACCTCGCTCACAGCGCCGGTTGTCTTGCTTTTGGCGCTTCCGGTTACCCGCGCCGCCGCCTTGGCAGCCGCCGCGCGGCCGGGTGCTGTCAGCAAGCCGATTACAAGGCCAAGCACCAGAGCGCCGGCCACCACCTTGCCGGGGTTGGCCCGTGCATAATCAGCCGCCGCGCGCGCTGCATCACGGGCATCGTCAACCAACGTGCGCTCCGCAATACGGCGTTCGGCCGCTTCAATGCGGGCGCGCAGGGCATCCCGCTTGGCATCTGCAAGGTTAGGGGTGTGTTGGTTCATCGCTCAGGTCCCTTCGCGTTCATCCGTTGTTTCGTCAGACTCAGCCTCTTCAGCGCCATCCCAGCCCAAGAGGCCCAGCAGCGGCTCGCGCGCAAACCACAGCACCAGCGCGCCCACCAGCACCGCCAGCACGCCGCGATGATCCTCGGCCAGATTCTGGGCCTGTGCGAACACATCGCGCGCGCCTGCGCTGATGCGGCGCCGCACTTTGCCGGTGATTTGTGCGCTCACACGCCCGGCAAGGCCTTGTTCGGCCAAAGTCGTCTTGAAATGTTCAAGATCTGCCTCAAGCACGCCTTTGGCGGCATCGCGCATCGCCTTGTCTTCAATATAGCGTTTCGGCAGCGAGGTCATGCCTTTGTTCCATCGCCAAACATCAAGGACAAGATTTTGCCGCGCGCTGCGGCGCTTCGCACCAGCAAACCTGCGGCCAGCAACAAAGCGCCCACCACCACTGCGATTGCTCCCCAGATCGTGATTATGGGTTGCAGCGCCAGCACCGCGCCGATCGCAAGCGCGGTCAGGGCGATATTGAGTAGCACCAGCGCAACCACCAGGGCCGCTGCCGCTTTGGCCGCGCTGCTGCCGGCAAGCGCGGCGCGGGTTTTCTGATAAGCAAGCTCAGCTTCGGCATAAGTGCGTCCGCTGTCGATAAGAGCCGCAATATCCTCGCTGAGCAGCGTCTCCTCACCCGCCAAACGATCATCGTCTGCAGCTTCGGGTTGAGCGTGTGGCTCAGTGGCCGGTTCGTCCGGCGGCATTTCCGGCATTGCTTTTTCCTGTAGCACCGCGCGTCCGGCGCCGCTCAGTCGCGCGAGCCACGAAACAGTCGTGCGACAAGAAAGCCCACCACTGCTGCAATTCCGACCGCGGTACCAGGGCTCTTGCGGACAAATTCACGCGCGTCGTCGCCCAGTTCCTCAAGGCTTTTGGTTTCAAGCTTAGCAGAGGCTTCGGTGAGACTGCGCGAGGCCTTGCGGGCGTAATCGCCGTATTGCTCGCCCAGCTTTTCATCGATCTGTGGCGCGGTATCGGCCACCACCTTGCCGAGCGAGGCAATGGCGTCGCTGGCGACCGCCTTGCCTTCAACAGCAAGTTCGCCCGCCTTGTGCAGCGCCTTGTCGCCATAGGCACGCGCTTCGTTGACAAGATCATCGCTTTTGCTTGCGGCCTGTTCGCGCGCTGCGCCGGCACGGGCCTCGGCCTCAGCGCGCAGCGCCGCAGCCCCCGCCTTGGCTTCTTCCAAAGCGGCGTTGAACCGGCTCTTGGCTTCTTCCACCGGGGCATCCGGAGCAGCCGCAGTGGCCCCGGTCTTGAGCGGCGCAGCCTTGGTCGCGCGCTTGGCGGTGGCGGTGCTTGCTCCCTTAACGGATTGCGCCGGGGTTTTCGTGGTCTTGCGGGTCTTGGTCTCAGCCATGATGATCTCTCACCTTATCCTTTATTCGACAACAGGGCCCGGGGGAGCCGAGTTATCCATACGAGAAGCCTTGGTGCGATGCCGCCGCTTGCGCCCGAAGCAACAGACGCATAGGGATCGCCAGCGACGCGACGCCTCCCAGAATCGTCGTCTCCAGTGTGCTAGTACCCTATAACACATTCTTGCCGGAGCCAAATATGACTGCGATCATCGACATCCACGGGCGCGAAATTCTCGACAGCCGGGGCAATCCGACAGTCGAAGTCGATGTGCTGCTCGAAGATGGCAGCTTTGGCCGCGCAGCCGTGCCTTCGGGTGCATCAACCGGCGCACACGAAGCGGTGGAACTGCGCGATGGCGATGCGGCACGCTACAAAGGCAAGGGGGTGCTTAAGGCTGTCGAGGCCGTTAACACCGAGATCCGTGATCTGCTGGTCGATGCCTTCGATGCCGAAGACCAGCGCGATGTTGATCTGTCACTGATCGATCTGGATGGCACCGCCAACAAAAGCCGTCTCGGCGCCAACGCCATTCTTGGCACGTCGCTGGCGATTGCCAAGGCTGCGGCCAATGCGCGCGGCCTGCCACTCTATTCCTACCTCGGCGGGGTTTCGGCTCATGTCCTGCCGGTTCCGATGATGAACATCATCAACGGCGGCGAGCACGCCGATAACCCCATCGACATTCAGGAATTCATGATTATGCCGGTGGGCGCGGACAGCATTGCCGAAGGCGTGCGCTGGGGCGCCGAAGTGTTCCACACCTTGAAAAAGGGCCTTGCGCAAAAGGGACTTTCCACCAGCGTGGGAGATGAGGGCGGCTTTGCGCCTGATCTTGCCAGCACCCGCGCGGCGCTCGATTTTATCATGGCATCGATTTCTGAGGCGGGCTTCACTCCGGGTGAGGATATCGTGCTGGCGCTGGATTGCGCGGCGACCGAATTCTTCCGTAACGGCAAGTACGAAATCTCCGGCGAGGGGCTCAGCCTATCGGGCGAGGAAATGGCCGCCTATCTTGCCAAGCTGTGCGATGATTATCCGATCCGTTCGATCGAAGACGGTATGAGCGAGGATGATTTTGCAGGTTGGGCCGCAGTCACCGAATTGCTCGGCAACCGTGTGCAACTGGTGGGCGATGATCTGTTCGTCACCAATCCGGCGCGGCTTTCGGATGGCATTGCGCGAGGGTTGGCCAATTCGCTGCTGGTCAAAGTCAACCAGATCGGCACGCTCACCGAAACGCTCGCTGCGGTCGATATGGCGCACCGCGCGCGCTACACCTGTGTGATGAGCCACCGTTCGGGCGAGACCGAGGATGCGACCATTGCCGATCTCGCGGTTGCGACCAATTGCGGGCAGATCAAAACCGGCTCGCTTGCCCGTTCAGACCGGCTGGCGAAATACAATCAGCTCATCCGCATCGAGGAAGAGTTGGGCGGCAGCGCGCTTTACGCCGGACCCGGCTGTTTCGGCTGAGAGCAGGCCTCGTCGTTAGGGACGTTCCTGCGCCAACATCAGGAAGCGTTCCATCGCCATAACGCCGCATTCAGTCAGCTGGACCATAATGCGGCGATGGTCATTGGCGTCCGCTTCGCGCGCGATCAAACCATGCTCGGTTAGCACCGCCAGCCACCGCAGACCCGTTGTGGCAGGGCTGGCCGAGCCGATGCATGCGCTTGATACCGAAACTGGCTTGCCCTCGGCATGGGCAATATAGAGATCGAGCAGGATGTCCCACGCCGGCTCCCCGAACAATTCGGCAGAGCCGAAAATCTGTGTCCGCTGACGCCGCAGCCAATAGGCATGACGCGCGGTCGCAAGCGCGGCGCGGCGATTAGGGCGCATGGCCTCTCGGCAAGCTGGCGAGCTTTCCGGTCGCTCTTCTGCTTGGGCGGCGCGCTGCAATTCATCTGCAAGCTCGCAAAGCTTGGCCGCAATCCCTGCCAATTGCCCCCTGCCATCGCGCGGCGCACAAGGGATCGCGAAGGGATCAGCAGCGGTAGCCATGGCATACCCCGCCAGGTGCCGGCTGACGAGGCATCTTGAATGCCCGTAAATCGCTCCGCCAGACAGAAGGACAAAATCGTTCCATCCTCCGATAATTATGCGAAGATAGGCTGCCTTGCTTTCGTTCTGACTCGGCGGGGATTCCCTTTCGAGGGCGATTCTGATTCATCCTTTTTGCTGGATGCAGGAGTCCAGCATGGATGGCACGGACGCTTTCACAGGACCTTCGGGATCGGGTTGTTGCCGCGATTGATGGCGGCGTGAGTTGCCGAGCGGCAGCAGCCCATTTTGATGTCAGCATCTCGAGCGCTATTCGCTGGGGGCGCCTTGCGCTTGAGCATGGCAGGGCGGTTGCCAAGCCTCGTGGTGGTGACCGCCACTCGGGCAGGATCGAGGCGTATGGGGACTTCATCAAGGAGTTGCTCGCCGAGCAGGAAGACATCACCTTGGCCGAGATCCAGGCGCGACTGACCGAGCGCGGTGTGCCCGTGGGCATCGGCACTGTGCACCGCTTCTTTGTGCGCCGGGGTATGACGCGCAAAAAAGACTGGTTATGCTATCGAGCAGGATCGGCCCGACGTCCTGAGGCAGCGCCAGCGCTGGTTCGATGGCCAGCTCGATCTTGATCCCGAGCGCCTGGTCTTCATCGACGAGACGTGGACTGCCACGAACATGGCCCGCAGCCATGGGCGGTGAGCGTGGTTCCCGAAGGCCTGCCTGCGGTCATCACCATCACGCTGGCGATTGGCGTGCGCCGCATGGCCGCGCGCAAGGCCGTGATCCGCAAGCTGCCGGCGGTCGAGACCTTGGGCGCG
>Ga0213835_100289_pt1 | contig 55906 bp, 51 predicted proteins | sample SWPATP01_FD_160576 | JGI IMG/M metagenome (GOLD analysis project Ga0213835, IMG submission 160576) | Coastal seawater microbial communities from Marineland, Florida, United States - SWPA TP0 #1 | ecosystem: Environmental > Aquatic > Marine > Coastal | place: USA: Florida | collected 2016-08-05
GCTCGATGCGGCGCATCTGCGCCTCGCTCAACAACCACAACTCGGACAACAGCAGCACCTCCTCAGCGACGCCATTGAATCAAGCCATCGCCGCCAGTGCAAGCGATTTAATGGGTCCTGAACCTAGCGGATATCTGGGCAGCAGCGCTGAGCGCCCAGCGGCTCAGCCAATCATCATCACAACGCAAAAACCACCGCACGAATGGCCTGCACTTCCCCCGGGAAGGCGGGCCGTTTGCGCATCCAACACACACAAGAAACTCACAAGGAAATGCACAATGAATACACAATCCCTTTACGCACCCACGGTGGCCTCGCTTGCCATCATCCGCGACAATCCCGCCAGCCCTCCGGGCGCTGCCATCAGGCATGTGGCGGTGTTTTTGGCCAACATCACCGGCTGCGGAAACCATCAGTTCCAGATCCATGAACAGGCCTTTCTAGGCAGCGAGGATGGCATGGATGTCGCCGACTGGCTGGCGGGCGTCATTCCTCTGGGTGGTGACATAGCCCTGCGCCCCTCGGGCATCATGGACGATCCGGATGCTTCAACCGCAACGCCATCAACATTGCGCTCGCCAGTTCGATCACCCTGGTGGCCAATTGCCGACATGGCATGGCTGCGCCAGCGCTTTGGCACCGAGCCCCGCATCTTTACGCTGGAACTGAGCGAGGCAGATATTGCCGAAACGGCTGACACTATGGGTCTGCCCTTCGCTGTGCCCGGTGACCCCTGGCAGCAGCGCGCCATGCACGCTGCCAGTGAAGCCCAGGCGATCTGGCTGCATCTTCTGATGCTCACCGGTGATGATGACGAGATAGTTGACGGCATCGGCGCATGGAAAGTGGGTGCTTTCGCCGATCTGGTCAGGCCGATCGCCTCCTAGTCACCCCTCAACTTCTTCCGCCGTCAGCCTTGGCTGCTGACCCGGTCTGCCGCTCGGGCAGTCCGGCGATGAGCCATGCGCTGATCCCATCAACCCCTAACCCAACCGAGCACCAACCAACCGCAGGCAATGCCTGCTCAACAAAAGAAGGAAATACCGATGAATACCAATACACTGAATACCAAGACCCCTGATGTCAGAACCCCTAAGGACAATGGCACCTTGCGCTACACTTTCGTTGACACCGAAAGCGTGTGGGATCTGAACCTCGTCAATGCCAATCGGGCGATCTATCCCTATTACGATCACAATCGCATTGGCTCGCGCGTCATCACGGCGGCGGCATTGTTCGATGTCGATATCCTGCCTGATGGCACTCTTGCGTTCGGCGAGGTCAAATCGTGGAACGCACGCGCCAATGGCGGCAGCTACGGCGTGGTCAAATCCCTGTTCGACAATCTTGCCGCGCGCGACAACCGTGTGGTGGTGACCTGGGGCGGGGTAGCGACCGACCAGCAGATCCTGACCTTGTCAGCCATGGAGCATGGTCTGGTCCTGCCGCCGCACTTCCGGCAGGCGGATTTTTATCGCGCGCAGCGGCTGCATCTTGATCTTGGTCTGGCCATGAAGGGCATTAGCAAGACCTGGCATCACCTGAGCGAAGCAGCCGACCGCGTTGGGGTGCCATTCCCGCTCCTGCGGGACAAGGCCAAGCCCTTCGTGCTGCGCAGCAATGCCGACTGGCTCAAGCTGGTCGCGCACTGCGAGTTGGATACGCTTATCACCGCCATCGTTATGATCGCATGGCGTATTGCCCAGGGCACGCCCTCCTTGCGGTTCGAGCCTGCGGTGGTGGCGATGATCGCCGCTTTCCTGCGTCAGCGGCCCAATCATCCCATGGCTGCTTATCTCACCGCGTTCAGCGATGAGCTCACCGGCATCATCGGCGAAGGGCAGATGGCGGCTTGACGTCATGGCTGCAGGTAGCGACACATCAGGGGCAGCGTTGGGGATCCGGCGCTGCCCTTTGCCTTGTAGAGAGCCCAGCTTGGACGGCTGCAGAAATTCAGCCGCATCAAGCAATTGGGCCATTCTTTGGGTGGGCCGGTTTCAATTGCGAAAGCACAGCGACCATGAACGCGATGATGACATCAGAACCGGCAGCTGCCGCCCCGACCCGGTCGCTCGCAAAACCAAAGATAACGGTCAGCTTAAGACGAAAGCTGCCAATAGAGGTGCCGCAGCGTCGCCCGCCATCCAAGCGCATCTTGATGGCTCGTTAGCAAAGCAAAAATTTCTACTGAAAGCCGCCGTTTTCATTTGTCAGGTGGCCGCGATCCGGCTGACTAACACACATTGCTTCGCTGCCTATTCCTGCGCAGCAATGCGGTAACCGACGCCCGGTTCATTGATGACGAGGCGCGGATGGCTTGGATCCTGTTCCACCTTGCGTCGCAGCGACCTTACCGCCACCCTTAGGTAATCGAGATCTTCACGGTGTGCCGGCCCCCAGACCTGTTCGAGCAAGCTGTCATGCGTAATGACGCGTCCGGGCTTGTCAGCGAGCGTCCACAGCAGATTAAATTCACGCGGGGTCAGATCCACTCTTTCGCTCGCAATCATCACCACATGGCTATTGCGATCAATCCACCCTCCGGCAAAATCCCGGCGGGCAGGATCAAGCGAAGGGCTATTCTTGCGCCTCAAGGCAGAGCGCACGCGGGCGAGCAATTCTTCGCTGTCGAACGGCTTGGTCACGAAATCATCGGCCCCCAAATCAAGCGCTGCGACTTTTTCATCGGTGGCATCGCGCGCGGTGAGCACAATCACTGATAGGCCAAGGCCCGAGAGTTGCCCGATCACTTCAAGTCCGTCACGATCCGGCAATCCAAGGTCGAGCAGCGCCACCAGCGGTGCTGGGATCGCCTGTGCCGCGCGCAGGGCTTCGCCTGCTGTTGCGGCCTCGGTATGGGTTAAGCCTGCGCGATCGAGCGCGCCTGTCAGAAGTCGGCGGATTGCCGGTTCATCATCAACAATCAAGATTTCGCTACGCATCGCTGAGCTGCTCTCCTACCGGCAGATCGCTGTGTTCGAGCGGCAGGTTAATGGCAAATTCGGCGCCGCCACCTGCGCGATTGCGAGCCTCGATAGAGCCTCCCAAGGCTTCGACAAAGTTTTTGGCTATCCATAGCCCCAAACCGGTTCCGCCAACCCGGTCACTGCCCTCCAGCCTTTCAAACCGTTCAAACAGTCCGGCAATATCCGGCGGCAGGCCCGGGCCATGGTCGAGCACCCGGCAGGACACTTGACTCTCACCAGCTTCGATACGGATGATAACCTCGCTGCCCTGATCCGAAAACTTCAAGGCATTGTCGATCAGATTGATCAAGGCATGGCGCAGCAAAACGGGATCGCTGCGCACCAAGGGGCAAGCCTCGTCAATCTCCAACTTTGCCCGGGCGTTGGGGCCAGTCTGCTGAAGATCTTTGAGCACAGCAGCGGCAATGTCCGTGAGGTCAATAATCTCGAGGCGCGGGGCAATCGCTCCATGCTCGATGCGCGAGGCTTCGAGCAGATCATTGAGGAAGCGCTGCAACCGGCGCGCCTCGGCGCGGGCAATGGTGATTTCGGCGCCAAAATCGCCCTCGGCAGGGATCGTCTCGGTCGCGGCAATCACCGCCGTGAGCGGCGTGCGCAGATCATGCGCAATGCTCCCCAACAGCGCGCCGCGCAGCCGATCACGCTCACGCAAGGTGCCGACCTGGCGCGCCTCTTCTTCCAGCACGAGCCGTTCATGCGCCAGCGCTGTCTGGTCAATCAGCGAGGCCAGCAAAGTGGCATCATCAGCCCGCACCACGCGACCTTGCGATGGCCGCGCAAGGCCAAGCGCACCCATGATACCAAGCGAGGTTTGCAAAGGGTGGAATTGCCAGTCAGAGGCATTGAGTGTGCCGGTGTCGCGGCCACTGACTGCGCCATTTTCAAGCGCCCAGCGCGCGGCGGCCTCATCAACCATATCAAGGGCCGTAAAGTTCTCATTGCCTCGCACCACAAGGCGATCTGCCTCGTTTGCAACAATAATCGCCTCGACATCCAGCAGTGAGCCGATTTCCTGACACGCAACTTTCGCGGTTTCCTCACGATCCGATAGCCCGCCCAGCAATCCGGCATAGCGGGCCAGCGAAGCGTTGAGACGCGCGACCCCTGCACTGGTCTGGGCCTGTCGGCGCACCTGTCCGGCCAATCCGCCGACCACGCCTGCCACAAGTGCAAGGGTCACAAAGGTTATGACATCGCCTGCGCTCTCAATCCTGAAAGTGTGCCGAGGCTGTGTGAAAAAGAAATTGTAGGACAGCGCCGCCCACAAGGCAGACCACAGCCCGGCGCGCATCCGGAGCAGGGTGGCGGACAGGATCACTGGCAAAAGCAGCAACAAATCAATCGCGCTATGCGAGATCATGCCTTCGATGAGATGGATCGCGCCTACGGCTGCGGCAACCAAAGCAAAGGCAATCAGATTGTCGCGCTGCGCATAGGGATCAGGCGGCGTGGGCGGTTTTTCATCGGCCTCGTCAAGCGGCACGATGTGGACAGACACCCCGCGCGCCTTGCGAGTGACGGCTGCGGCGATCGAGCCATGACGCCATTCGAACCAACGACTGCGGCGGCTCTTGCCGATCACGATCTGGCTGGCCCGCAATTCGCGAGCCTGATCGACAAGCGCCCCTGCCACATCAGTGGCGGCAATCGTCATCAGCGACGCGCCAAGCGATGAGGCCAGCGCCAGATTTTCTGCCAGTTGTTCGCGCTGCGCGCCCACCGCTGCGCGTGCGCTGCTGCCTTCAACCACAACTGCGCTCCAGGGCGCTCGCATCAGGTCGGCAAGCCGTTTGGCCTCGCGGATCACGCGCGCACCGCCCTTGCCCGCGCTGACAGCGACCATCAATCGCTCACCCACCACGTAATCCGCCCGCACAGCGCCGGTAGCAAGCTCATCATCAAGCCTGCGGTCAACTGATCCTGCGGCAAATCTGAGAGCGAGTTCGCGCAAAGCTGCAAGCTTGGTGGGGGTGAAGAAATTGCTGAGCGCCTCGCCTGCTGTTTGCGGCAAATAGACTTTACCGGCCTTCAGCCGTTCAATCAGCGCATCAGGCGGCAAGTCGACGACAATCAGCTCGGCATCTTCAAGCACCCGATCTGGGATCGTCTCGCGCACCCGCACATAAGTGAACCCGGCAACCACATCATTGAGGCTTTCGATGTGCTGGATGTTGACGGTGGTTGCAACGTCAATTCCTGCACCCAGCAATTCCTCGACATCCTGCCACCTTTTGGGATGGCGGCTGCCCGGCGCGTTGGTGTGAGCCAGTTCATCAACACAGATCAACTGCGGCTTGCGCGCGAGCGCTGCATCAAGATCAAACTCATCAAGGCGGTGGCCCTGATGTGTGATAATCCGGCGGGGCAGCACCTCAAGCGGTTCCAGCAGCGCTGCGGTTTCACTGCGGCCATGGGTTTCGGCAATGCCCACCACCACATCAGTGCCTTCGCCCTGTCTCCGCGCCGCGTCCTGCAACATCCGATAGGTTTTGCCGACCCCCGGTGCAGCACCGAGATAGACCATCAACCGCCCCTGCGCTTCGCGCCGGGCCAGTCTCAGAAACCTCTCAGGCGCAGCATCGGATGGGCTTTCTGGCATGGCTCAAGATTTACTCGGCTGCCGCGTCGAGCGCCAGATTAAGCGCCAGAACATTGACGATCCGTCCCGATGTGAAGATGCCGCCTGGCGTAAATGCCTCCTGTTCGATCAGGGCGCGCACCTCATCTGTGCCAAGACCGCGCGAAGCGGCGACCCTTGATGCCTGAAACATCGCAGCATCAAACGAGATATGCGGATCGAGCCCGCCGCCCGATGCTGCCACCAGATCGGCGGGCAGGGGATTTTCAGGTGTGGCGCCGTGGCGCGCGATCAAGCCTTGAGCACGCTCGGTCAAATCGGCGCTGGTGGGCGACAAATTACTGGCGCCTGCGCCCATACCATCATAATCAATCGCTGACGGGCGCGGCCAGAAATAGCGGTCACTGGTAAAATCCTGCGCAATCAGTGCGCTGCCGATAATCTCGCCACCGCGCTCAACCAGCGATCCGCTCGCTTTGGCAGGCACAAGGGCCTGTGCGAGGGCAAGCATCAACGCGGTGTAGGCGATGACACAAACCAGCAGGCTTGCCAGCCAAAAGCGCAGCGAGGGGAGGAAGTAGCTCATCATTTCAATCCTTTCGTGCAAGGCTATCGCCGAGGTCAGCGCATCAAGGCGGTGTGTTCGGCAATCGGGCCTAATGCGGCCGCCGGGAAAAAGGTCAGCGCACCAAAGATCAGCACGGTAATTGCCAGCATCCCGCCAAAAGTCGCGCCCTCGACACTCAAGGTGCCAGCGCTTTCTGCCCGGCGCGACTTGGCCATGAGCGAACCGACAATGGCGAGCGGGACAATGATCGGCAAAAACCGCCCGATCAGCATCACCAGGCCGGTTGCGATGTTCCATGCAGGCGTATCATCATCCAGCCCCTCAAAGCCCGAACCATTATTCGCCGCTGCCGAACTGAATTCATACAGGATCTCGGAAAAGCCGTGCGCGCCAATATTATTGAGCGTGTCCTGCCCCCACGGCGTTGCCGCAAAAATCGCTGTGCCGCCAAGGATCAGCAGCGCGTGGCTGAACAGTGCCAGCACGGCAAGCCGCATTTCGTGCCCTTCGATCTTGTGGCCGAGATATTCCGGAGTGCGCCCGATCATCATGCCTGCGATGAACACCGCGACCACGACATAAAGGAACATGCCGATCATTCCCACACCGACCCCGCCAAAGGTCGCGTTGAGCCACATGCCTGCCATCGGCATCAAGCCGGTGAGTGGATTGAGACTGTCATGCATCGCGCCGACCGAGCCGTTGCTGGTCGAGGTTGTCAGCACTGACCACAGCGGGCCCGTGGTGGCCCCAAGTCGCAATTCCTTGCCTTCGAGATTGCCAGTATCCTGCATCACCGCCAGATCGGCAAAGGCCTGTGTCGGTGTGCTTTCGAAAGTGACAGCCCCGCCGATCTTCACCAGCAGAAAGGCCAGCATCACGCCAAACACCACCCCTGCATGCTTCATGCGTCCGATCAGCCCGCCAAACATCCACACACAGGCCATGGGGATCAGCAGGATCGCGATCATTTCTGCAATGTTGGCCCAGAAATCGGGGTTCTCCATCGGATGGGTCGAATTGGGGCCGAAGAAACCGCCCCCATTGGTGCCAAGCTGTTTGATCGCCACAAAGGCTGCCGCTGGCCCGCGCGCGATGGTTTGTGTTGCGCCTTCCAGCGTGGTTGCAACAGCCGCCCCTTCCAGCGTCATCGGCACGCCGCGGATCGCCAGAATGGTTGCAAACACGACGGCAAGCGGCAGCAGCAACGCGAAAGCTGCGCGCCCTGCATCCATAAAGAAATTGCCCATCGTGCTCTGCCCGCCAAGCCCGCGCGCCAGCGCCGCCAGCGCGGCAATGCCCGAGGCAGCCGAGACAAATTGCAGCCACATCAAACCGCCAAGCTGCGCCAGATAGCTCCAGGTGCTCTCGCCCGAATAGTGCTGCAAATTGGTGTTGGTGGTGAAGGAGGCAGCCGTGTTGAACACCAGATCAAGGCTGGCTGCGCTTTGCCCATCGGGATTGAGCGGCAGAAGATGCTGGCGTGCCAGCAGCGCAAAGACAAAGGCGAACATCAAAGCGTTGAAACTGATGAGCGCGATCGCATAGCGCTTCCAGTCCTGATCGGGCACGGGGCCAACCACGCGGGCCACGCCGCTATCAAAGCGGGCATATTTCCCCGAAAACAACGCAGTCATATATTTGCCGAGCGGCCATGACAGCGCCGCAGCACCGCCCACGACCAAAATGATCAGAATAACAGCTTCCAGCATGGCGCGCTCCTTCAGAACCGGGGCGAAATGCCGACATAGGCGGCAAAATCGGGCGTGTTGCGATTGAGCCCCGTGCTGGTGCCGATGTCGAATTGGAGATTGGGATTAGCCATCCAAACCAGAGCGTTGTTGTAGCTATATTGGCGAACCGTGCCCGACGGATCGAAATCCCAATCGGTCGACAGCTCATTGATAATCGTGAAATCACCAAATGATTTGGCCACGTTAATCAATTGGCGCATGCCGACATGACGGCCCGAACCATCGGCATCGGCAAGGATGTTAAGCTGCGGGCCGAAAGTCAGCACCCAGTCGCCCGGGATGTAGTAGTTGATCGGGACTGCGATGCCGCCTTCCACCTTGCCGCTGCCAAACCCGCTCGACGCTGTTGGCACAGAGACAAAGGGCAAAAGCGCCACTTGCACCGGGTTATCTGGGTTGGTGAGGCGCTGCTTGAACAAGAGCGTCACATCGCTCACCCCTTCATCAGTGGTGACCATCCCTGCGGCATCGCGCAAGCGCAACCGGTTAAACGGCGTCCAGGCGATCTGGATATCGCTGCTATTCGAAAGGCCATATTTGAGAACCGTGGCTGCACCTGTGAATTCATCTGTTCGCGCACCGCCAATCCGGTTGGTGGTCCAGGAAAAGGCATCGGCTTCGATCTGCACCATGCCCTTGGGCACAGTGCAGGCATAATTGCCGTTGGTTGGCCGGTCGGTGCAGATGGTCTCGGTGCGGATGTTGAGATTGGAGTTGGCGCTGCCGATCACCGTCGCAGCGGAACTCTCTTGGGCGACAGCATCGCTTTCGGTTTCGTCGGCATCATTGGCCACAGCCGGGGCCGCAAGGGCCAGCACAGACAGGCTTGCAAGGCGGATAAGCGTGTTCATGGTGTTATCTTTCATTGTAAAGAGGGAGAGGTCACACAAGGCCAAGCGCGGTGATCACCAAATCAATCAGCTTGATGCCGACAAAGGGCGCAATGATGCCGCCGAGGCCATAGATGCCGAGATTGCGGGTAAGTTGCTGGGCCGCTGACATCGGGCGGAAAGCCACACCTTTCAGCGCCAGCGGAACCAGCGCCGGAATGATGAGCGCATTGAAGATGATCGCCGAGAGAATGGCGCTTTCGGGGCTGCTGAGGCCCATGATGTTAAGCGCGCCCAGCGACGGGTAAAGCACGATGAAAATCGCTGGCAGAATGGCAAAATATTTTGCCACATCATTGGCGATCGAGAAGGTCGTCAGCGCGCCGCGCGTCATCAGCAATTGCTTGCCAATCCCCACCACTTCGATGAGTTTGGTGGGATCGCTATCGAGATCGACCATATTGGCCGCCTCGCGCGCGGCCTGTGTGCCGGTGTTCATCGCCACCCCCACATCCGATTGCGCCAGCGCCGGAGCGTCATTGGTGCCATCCCCGCACATCGCCACCAGCTTGCCCTCGGCCTGTTCCTTGCGAATATAGGTGAGCTTGTCTTCGGGCGTGGCTTCGGCAAGGAAATCATCAACCCCTGCCTCAGCGGCAATTGCGGCAGCCGTAAGCGGATTGTCACCCGTGATCATCACTGTGCGGATGCCCATGCGGCGAAGTTCGGAAAACCGCTCGCGAATGCCAGTCTTGATCACATCCTTGAGATGCACCGCGCCCAGCAACCGGCCATTTTCTACCACGGCCAGTGGTGTGCCGCCTGACTGGGCAATCGCCTGCGTGATGCGCTGCAATTCAGCGACAGCGCCATCGGGATAATCACCAAGGCGCAGCACGGCGTCGACCGCACCCTTGCGGATGCTGCGACCTTCAAGGTCGACGCCGCTAACCCGGATCTGCGCAGAAAACTCGATAATTTGCGCATTGTCGGCAAGGCCCGCGCCATCGCCCGCCAGCGCCACAATGGAGCGCCCCTCAGGCGTGGTGTCAGCAAGGCTGGCAAGCCGCGCGGCGGACACCAGATCATCAGACGCCACCCCGCTCAATGCGACGAATTCGCTGGCCTGCCGGTCGCCCACGGTGATCGTGCCGGTTTTATCAAGCAGCAGCGTGCCGATGTCGCCCGCTGCCTCCACCGCGCGGCCAGACCGGGCCAGCACGTTAAAGCGCATCAACCGATCCATTCCGGCAATGCCGATGGCTGACAGGAGCCCTGAAATCGTCGTCGGGATCAGCGCCACAAACAGGGCCACCAGCACGATGGTCGCGATTGATCCGTCCGCGAAGGCCGCAAAAGCAGGCAAGGTGCCCACTGCAACAAGGAAAATCAGCGTCAGACCGGTAAGCAGAATGGTCAGCGCGATTTCATTGGGGGTTTTCTGGCGGCTTGCCCCTTCCACCAGCGCGATCATGCGATCAAGAAAGCCAGCGCCGGGTTCGGCCGTCACGCGCACTCGGATTTCATCCGAAATTACTGTGGTGCCCGCCGTCACTGCCGAACGATCACCCCCTGCCTCGCGGATGACAGGCGCGCTTTCGCCGGTGATCGCCGCTTCATTGACCGAGGCAACACCGGCTACGATTTCTCCGTCAGCAGGGATTTGGCTGCCCGCGACCACCAACACGATATCCCCGCGCTTCAACTGGCTGGCGGGGATTTGCTCGGGCGTGCCAAAGCGGTCGATGCGCAGCGCGGTCAGACTCTCTTTGGTTGCGCGAAGTGCACTGGCCTGCGCTTTACCGCGTCCTTCGGCAAGGCTCTCTGCAAAATTGCCGAACAACACAGTCAGCCATAGCCAGATGACCAGCTGTGCTTCGAACACAGCATCGCCTTTGCCGCTTGCAAGATTCACCAGCCAAACCACTGTCGCAAGCATCGCCGCGACCGAGGTTGTGAACATCACCGGATTACGCACCAGTGTGCGCACATCAAGCTTGCGGAAAGCCTCGAGAAGAGCGGGCGCAATCTGATCGCGCTTGGAAAGCGGGGCGCTCGCCATCAGAAGCGCTCCGGCTTAAGCAGGACCAAAGTCAGATAGGCCAACAGGCCGATGGCAGCAAAGCCCGATAAAGCTTGATCAAATGTCATGAGAAAGGCTCCTGTTGATGGGAGCCTTCCTGAACCGCTGTGCCATGAAATATCGCGGGCGAAAGCACGTTTACGGCATTAAATCCGCGTGAAATTGCTGGCGTAAATGAAATGCGGGCTGAGGTGTTGATCCCGCGTCAGGCCACTTTCGATTGCCCTTGGCATAAAGCTGGGGCAAGGGCGCGTGGCATGATGGGCCTGCGCAATCCGATCCGCTTGATCCCGCTGCTGTTTCTGGCAGCGATTGCGATCGGCACGGCTGCGCTCAGCCTGCCCTTTGCCACCGCCGACGGCACGCGCGCGCCTTTCATGACGGCGCTGTTCACCGCGACATCGGCGATTGCGGTCACCGGCCTGATCGTTGAGGACACGCCCACCTATTGGTCTGTCTTTGGGCAGGCGGCGATCATGGTGATGTTCCAGATCGGCGGGCTTGGCATCATGACGGCGGCAACCTTGTTTGGCCTCATGGCAGGGCGCGGCTTTGGCCTCAAGGAACGCATGGCCACCCAAGTGGAACGCAACCGTCTGGAGACAGGCGATACGGCGGCGGTGCTCAAGATGGTGTTCGCAATCACCATCGTTGTCGAGGTGATAGTCGCTGCCATTCTCGCCTACCGCATGGCGAGCCACCATGGCCTGTCGCCGGGCGCTGCGCTGTGGCACGGCACGTTCCATTCGATCAGCGCGTTCAACAATGCAGGCTTTTCGACCTTCTCCGATAGTGTGATGGGCTATCAGAATGACCCGGTGGTGCTGGGCCCGATCATGCTGGCGGTGATCCTGACAGCCCTGGGATTCCCGGTGATGCAGGATCTGCGTGAGCGGCGGCTCGATTGGCGGCACTGGTCGCTTCACACCAAGATCACGCTGGCTGGCACTGCCTTTCTGCTGGCCTTCGGCTTTGTCTCGATCCTCGCGATGGAATGGAACAATCCTGATACGCTGGGGCCGATGGGCATTGGCGCCAAGCTTTTGAACGCTGCGTTCCATTCGGTGATGCCGCGCACGGCAGGCTTCAACAGCCTTGATGTCGGTGCGTTCCGCGATCAGACGCTGATGGTCAATTACCTGCTGATGTTCATTGGCGGCGGCAGCGCGGGCACGGCAGGCGGCATCAAGGTGACGACCTTCGTGATCCTGTTTGCAATCGTCCTGTCAGAAATCCTCGCACGGCGCGATGCCGGGCTCTATAATCGCCGCTTCGGCAGTGAAGTGGAGCGTCAGGCGCTATCCGTGACGGTGCTTGCAGGCGCACTGATCTTTGCCGCCACCACCTTCATCGCATCGATCACGCCGCTGCCGCTCGAAGAAATCCTGTTCGAATGCATCTCGGCCTTTTCGACCGTGGGCCTGTCCACTGGCATCACCGGCGACTTGCCGCCTGCCGGGCAGATTGTCATCATCATGCTGATGTTTGTGGGCCGGGTCGGAACCATCACCGTGGCGACCGCGCTGGCGATTGGCCGCCCGCATCGCACCTATCGCTTCCCCAAGGAGAATGTCATTGTCGGGTGATCGCTTGAAACCTGTTCTGGTGGTGGGGCTGGGCCGCTTTGGCGGCGCGGTTGCCCGCACCTTGCGCAATATGGGCCACGAGGTGCTGGGCATCGACAGCGACGCAGCCCTTGTGCAGGAATACGCCAATGATCTCACCAAGGTGGTTGAGGCCGATTCCACCGATGCTGTGACGCTCAAGCAATTGGGGGTCGCTGATTTCGAGGCAGCGGTGGTTGCCATCGGCACGGATATCGAGGCCAGCGTGCTCACTGTGCTGGCGCTCGCTGATCTTGGCCTCGACAATATCTGGGCCAAGGCCACCAATGAAAAGCACGCTCGCATCCTTGAACGCATCGGGGCAACCCATGTCGTGTTCCCCGAACAAAGCATGGGCGAACGCGTGGCGCATCTGCTCAACGAGCGCCTGCTCGATTTCATCGCCTTTGGGGATGAATTCGCGATTGCCCGGCTTGTCGCGCCCGAGCCGATCGTCGGCCTCCCGCTGGTTACCAGCGAATGCCGCAAAAAATATGATGTGACGGTCGTGGGGGTAAAGCGGGTGGGGCAGGATTTCATCCACGCAGTGCCCGACACCATCATCTTCCCCGAAGATGAGCTGGTTGTCTCCGGCATGATCCGCAACATCGAGAAATTTGCGGCTATGTGAGCGGCGGCTTCTGGCAAAGATCGCCGTTCAGTCTGGCAGATGCGATCGGCAGGATTGTCCCAAGACCCGCATTAATCATGTAATTCTACCGCCTCGCCTGCCGGAGCCAGATCCTGACGAAAGCAGGCAATGATCGACACTGTGCATGAGGAGGTCAACAAATTCTCTCAGCGCTATCTGATGGCTCGATCAGCTGCCAAGGCCACAACTTGAAACGTCACTACGCAGAAGTAATGGCTTTGGTTCGATATGGCCGATCAGCTTTTGCGTCGCGAGCACACACGGCATTAACTCTTCGACTGATCGGTCAGCCTGATAGATCTCTTCAATCGTGGTTGTCGGCTTGTGGCCCAGAAATGCCTGACGAATGCCGAGTTCGATTTGGGTTGCCACGGCCTGTAGGACTCGTGCCACAACCTTGCGCATTGATTGAGTGTCGATGTCTTTGTCGCCCTGCTTTTGCGAGGTTCCGTTGGGGAAGTGGTATTTGACCAAAGGGGTAAACACCCTGTCCCGAAACACCTTGCTTGCCTTGACATTCGTGCTGTTGAATTCAGGAAAAAGCCACTCCTCCCCTTGGCTGCGCAGCGCTTGAACGTAGTCTATCAATCCCAACTCAATAAGCTTAGGCGCAATGGGAAGCGGTCTTTCGCTATAGATTGTTTTCACCGACTGCTTGGCGCTGCCCCCAATGCCAAAATAAGGCATGGGCGCTTGATCAATAACACTTTCAAGCGGGAGCTGGCAAAACTCATTTGAGCGAGCGCCGTAAATTGTCAATAGCAGGGGCATCCAGTAGGCACCATCATGGATCACCATCGATCCCGAGGTAAAGCGATCATTCAGGTTCTTGCACCCTGTAAAGATTGGTCCCGACAACAGCGTTAAGACCTCTGCCTCGGTTGGAACTGGCTTGCGTGTGTTTTTCTTTCGGGTGTCATTAAGCTTCAAGGCATGAAAGCTCACCCGGGTATGCACATGCGTTTGGTTGCCGTGGCCATCCTCGAGCTTGTGCGCATAGTCTAGAATTTGCTTGAAGGTGTCGATGTGACGATTGTGCGTGGCTGGCGAAAAGCCAATCTGGCATTTTGCAGGCAAATCCGTCTTGTTCGGCGATCCCTTTAGTTGCTGTGCCAGCTCTTCGCCGCGCCTGAAGACTGCCTGCAATCCACCAACTCTGTCGGACCGTGACTTGCCCCAGATTCTTGGCATTATCTTCAGCCGGTTGGTGAGCGCGACAAGGTGCTTGCGTGAGATTTCGCTCATTTTCAAATCACCATTTTCTGCGATGAAAATGTCGGTGATTGTCCTTGCGTTACGCTGTGCGGACTCCTGCCATGCACCGCTTCGTTTATGATCCTCGATAACTTGGTCGCACAATTCTGAAATACGCAGATCAATAAGGCCTTGCGCATTGACAGCAAGCGGCAGGCTCGGCGCGCAATCTGCTACCTCATGGCTTTGTGATGCCTCGGGATCAGTTATCGCTGTGCTATCGGGCTCGGCAGCCGTTGCTGCGCCAACACTGCTAGAATCTGGGTCCTCGTTTTCCGAAAACGCTCGCGCAAGCATGGTCGTCGATGATGAGCGGGACCTTTCGCCGATGGGCTTTGTCAAGGCAGCATTGGCCTCCTTGCATGCCGCCGCATAGGCAGACGCGGTGATCGAAAACGCCATCTTGGTGTTAGACGCCGTGTAAGGGATTTTGGCGTTTTCCATGTAATTTTTGAGGAGGTGCGGTGCGATCGCGGGTTTGCCCATGGGGCTTGTCGTTGTGGTGCTATGATGCTTGTCCAGTTGCTCTTCGCGCATAGAACGCGGAATGTGAGCGCTCAGCAGTTCCTTGAGCAGGCCACGTTCGCTGTCGCTCAGGCTGCTGTCTGCCAAGAGTGCCTGCGCCTCTGCTGACTGCGGTGTTGGCATCGTGCCTGTGCGGGCCATAAGATCAAACAGCTTCGCGTAGGCGCTGTTGTAGAGCTGGTGGATGGCGGGATCGAAAGGCGGCTGGCTTTGGAGCGCTGCAATGTGATCACGCTTAAACATCAAAGCTTCGTCAAACACGGCTTGCAATTGCTCCGGCTGTGCCGCCGTTTCCGAAGGAAATTTCACCGCTACCATATGCATCTCCAGTTCCAGCGCTGCCGCTCGTTTGCGGGCCTCGGCAAGATCTGAGGTTTTCAGCGATATCCGCACCCTTATAGCATGGGATTTTTCTCCAACCAAATCAGTATCATCGACTGTTGAAGCGGGGATTGTTAGGCGTCGTCTCCACCAGAAGATGTGGCCTCGGCGATAAATGCTCATAGCCGACACCTTCCCCATGCGCTGCAGCGCGCGCTCTGATGGCAAGGGCATAATCGTGGACACAGTGCTGGACACAATCGTGGACACAAAAGTGTGTCCACACGTGCGCAAAAGCTTCCCAACCGCATAGGCTCTATCCTCAAAGTCGAGGATTTCTGCGGGCTTGAGGCTAAAAAATGGGGGAGAGTGAATTCCACTGGTCGGGACGACAGGATTCGAACCTGCGACCCCCACACCCCCAGTGTGATGCGCTACCAGGCTGCGCTACGTCCCGAGACCAGTGGAAGGCGGGCCTATAGGAGCGCTGTTTGCGGCTGGCAAGGTGGTTTGATCTCATTGCTCGCAAGTTCGATGGCGGGGGAGTGGCTGCGTGCCACTGTCAGGTGGCGTCACCAAAGGCGCGATTGCGGCGCTCTTGCATTGCTGCTAGGCGCGCCCACTTGAAAGGCGCAAGGGCGACCGCACGGCTATCACAGGCAGCGCAGTCATCCCCTTCGCTATGCAACACATCGTTTCACAAATGAGCTTGTCATACCATGATTGATATTCTTGCAGCGGCGGGCGCGGCTGGCGCCGGGGCGCCTCCGGGCTGGGTTCAGTTCCTGCCGATCATCGGCATGGTGCTGATTTTCTGGTTCCTGATCATCCGCCCGCAGATGAAGCGTCAGAAAGAACATCAGCAGAAGGTTTCCGCGCTGAAGAAGGGCGATTCTGTCGTCACCGCTGGCGGGCTAGTCGGCAAGGTGGTGAAGGTGGACGACACTTTTGTCGAGCTCGATCTTGGCCCCAATGTTCGGGTCAAGGCGGTCAAGCAAACCATTGGCGATGTTATGCCGCCCGGTGGTGGCAAGCCTGCCAATGATTAAGCGGGCCTGCTGATACCTATCCCTGATCGCCCCAAGGTTAATGAGTGAGACTGCGGCGTAATGCTTGAATTTCCCCTCTGGAAGAAGCTCTGGCTGTGGGGCCTTACGCTGGCCTTGTCTGCCGCTGCCTTGCCTTCGCTGTTCGGCGCGGCCAATCTGCCATGGCCCTCGGCGCTGCCTTCGCCGCAGATCAATCTCGGGCTTGACCTGGCCGGCGGCTCGCACCTTTTGCTCGAGGCCAAGGCGGAGGATGTTACCGCCCAGCGCCTTACCAATATGGAAGAATCGGTGCGGCAATTGATGCGCGGCGCTTCTCCGCGCATCCGCATCGGGGATGTCTCGACCGCCAATGATCGGCTGTCTTTCATGCTTGAAGACGCCAGCGACATTGATCGCGCCCGCGGACTGATTGAACCCTTGATGATGGGCACTGGCCTTGCCCGCGACTGGGATCTGCAGGTGATCGACGGGCAGCGCATGGTGCTTATCCCCACGCAGAGCGGTATCAACAATGCCGTCAATGATGCGATGGAAGCCGCCACTGAAGTGGTGCGCCGCCGCATCGACGAACTTGGCACGCGCGAGCCCACCATCATCCGTCAGGGCGATACCCGGATTGTGGTGCAGGTTCCGGGGCTGGAAGACCCGGAAGCCTTGAAAGCGCTGCTTGGCCAGACGGCGCAGCTTGAATTCAAGCTGGTGGATCTGACGGCTTTGCCGGAAAATGTCGCAGCAGGCATAGCGCCTCCGGGCAGCGAAATTTTTCCCTATGCACCGGGCAGCGGGCGTGAGGGCAGCTTTGAGGCGGTGCGGCGGTTGGGCGGCATTCGCGGCGATAATCTGACCAGTGCGACGGCTGGCGTCAGTCCCGAGACCAATCAGAACGTCGTCAATATTGGTTTTGACACGCAAGGCGGTGCGAAATTCGCCAAGCTGACGCGCGAAAACGTCGGAAAGCCGTTTGCAATCATTCTCGATGGCCAAGTGCTCTCCGCGCCCAACATCAACGAGCCGATCCTCGGCGGACGGGCGCAGATTTCGGGCAGCTTTACCGCCGAAAGCGCCAATAATCTTGCCATTGCGCTGCGCTCAGGTGCGCTGCCTGTGCCGCTGGAGGTGGTGGAAGAGCGCACGGTCGGGCCGGATCTGGGCGCCGATTCCATCCGGCGCGGTATGATTGCGATGCTGATCGGCAGCCTCGCAGTGATCACGCTGATGATCGCCACCTATGGCCGCTTTGGCATTTACGCAACCGCAGCGCTGGTGCTCAACGTGCTGACTCTGCTCGGGATTATGGCGGGGCTCAACGCAACGCTTACCCTGCCGGGAATTGCCGGTTTCGTCATTACCATCGGTGCAGCGGTCGATGCCAACGTGCTTATCAATGAACGCATCCGCGAAGAGCGCGCCCGCGGGCGCAAGGTGATCGCGGCGATCGAGACGGGCTACAAAGAGGCCAGCCGAGCGATCTATGATGCCAACATCACCAACTTCATTGCAGGCGTCTTGCTGTTCATTTTCGGCACGGGGCCGGTGCGCGGGTTTGCCGTGGTGCTTGTGATTGGCCTGTTCACATCGGTTTTCACCGCTGTGACCCTGACCCGCGTCATGGTTGCCGGATGGCTGCGCAAGGCCCGTCCCACTGACATCACAATCTAGCAGGAGCCAGTGACATGAAACTCTTGAAGCTGGTTCCTGACAACACCAACATCGCGTTCCTGAAACTGCGCGTGCCGTTTTTCGTCCTCAGTCTGGTGCTGATCCTGGGGTCATGGGCGGCAGTGCTGACCAAGGGGCTTAATTTCGGGGTCGATTTTGCAGGCGGGCAGGAAATCCACGCGGTCTTTCCGGCTGGCGAGCCTGCGCCGATCCCCGAATTGCGTGCGACTCTCGCCGCGCTTCCCCAGGTTGATGGCCCGGTGGTGCAGCAATTCGGCCAGCCCAACGAAGTCTCCATCCGGATCAAATTGCCCGATGCAGCCGAGGACAATCCGGAAATCGCCGCGCAAATGACGCGCGACATCAACGCGGCGCTGAAATCGGCCTACCCTGCGATCAGCATTGAACGCGTCGATTCGGTTTCGGGCAAGGTTTCAGGCGAGTTCCGCAATCAGGCCGTCTTCGCGCTGGCGCTGGCCATGCTGGCAGTGGCGATCTACATCTGGATCCGCTTTGAGTGGCAATTCGGTGTCGGCGCGCTTTATGCATTGTTCCACGATGTTTCGGTAACGCTCGGCCTGTTTGCGCTGACAGGAATGGAATTCAGCCTCCAGATCGTCGCAGCGATCCTGGCGATCATTGGCTATTCGCTGAACGATACCATTGTCGTCTATGATCGCATTCGAGAAAATCTGAAGAAATACCGCAAGATGCCACTTGCGGAACTGCTCGACCTGTCGGTCAATGAAACGCTCGCGCGCACGGTGATGACCTCGCTTACTCTGCTGGTGGCGCTGGTTCCGTTGCTGGCCTTTGGCCCGGCGAGCCTGTTCGGGCTGGTCGCAGCGATCACGGCGGGCTTGTTTATCGGCACCTATTCGAGCGTCTACATGGCCGCTCCCCTGCTGATTTGGATGGGGGTCACCTCAAACAGCTTTGTGCAAACCGAAACCGCGGCCGATCGGCAGGAGAAGCTCGCACGCGGCGAAGGCTGAAAGCTCAGTTTTCCTCTGCGGTCAGTCGCTCGAAGTGGGCGGCCAGCGCGGCGGCATTGGCCTCCCAGCTGAATTTTTCCGCGAGCGCTGCGACCTCAAGCCGGTTGGCCGGTTCAGCCAGAACCGCGCGCACGCCAGCAGCAACCGATTGCGGATCGCGCGCCACCAACTGGCCGGCAAGTGGCCCTGTGACGACCTCGCGTGCGCCGCCAACATCGCAGGTAACCAGCCGCGTCCCACAGGCAAGCGCCTCAATCCAAGCATTGGCAATGCCTTCATTGGCGGTGGGCAGCACCATTGCATCGGCGGCCGATAGAATCAGCGGCAGCACATCATGATCGAGGCTGCCGGCAAAATGCACACGCTCGATCAGCCCCAGCTTGGCAGCAAGCGCGCGTAAGCGGGCCTCGTCCGCGCCAGTGCCCACCAGAACAAGCTGCGCGCCCGGTAATTCACCCAAGGCTTCGATTGCAATTGCCTGCCCCTTGCGCTCGATCAGCGCACCGACACAGGCCAACAGCGGAACGCCCGATGGCAGCTCAAATCCTAGCTCTCGGCTAAGCTGCGCGCGCAATTGCGGATGGGCAAGCGGGCGGAAGCGGTCGCGGTCAAGCCCGGTGAGGTGCAGCGTGATCTTGCTTTCATCCATCCCCATCGCGCCCATGCGGCGGGCGAGATCCTCGCTCACTGCGAGCAGGCCTGTGGCCTCACTGGCAGCCTCGATCATCTGACGGCGCGGAGCCGACTTTTCGCCCCAGAAGGTGATGTCGCTGCCGCGTGCCTTGATCGACAAGGCCGCGCCCAATTCGCGTGCAATGATTGCAGCAGCAGGGCCATCGGGAAAGAAGAACTGCGCGTCGACCACATCAATCGGGTGTTCGGCATGGAGCGCGCGCGCCAGTGGCAACACAGCCCGCGCAATCGCGGCCGGATTGCGCGCCGCGCCAAGTTTGGGGATCAGGGTAAAGCGTGGGCGGTGCACCACCAGCCCGCCTTCCTCGGACGTCTCGGGCAGGGCCGCGAGCGGCTTGTATTTCCCGAAAGGCAGCGGCGGAATGCCGATGGGATTGACCACGCTCACTCGCCAATCCCCGCGCCGGGCCAGCGCTTCAAGGGAGCGGGCAACAAAAGTGCCAAAGCGCGGGGTAACTGGATTGGGGTAGAGCGTCGCAAGGCTCAAGACGTGTTTCTTGGGGCTGATCACAGGGCACGCACCAGCATCACGGCAACCGCAACCCACGCCGGATTGTCCACCACCAGCTGTTTTTGGCCCACCCCGGGCGGTAGCAGGCCGAAAAGCTTGCCTTGCCGGTCAATCAGCCGACCAAAGGCAAAGCGTCCTCCGGGGCGGGGCACCAGGCAATCGCGGTTGATCGCACGGGTAAGATCGGGGTTGTCCGCTGCAAGCGGGCTCAGCCAGATCAGATCGCCCACGCGATATTCACCAACACTGGCGGTAACTTCAATCACGACTGGTGCAGACGCATCTTCGTGCGTGACGAGTTCATGTGGCAACACAGCCTCGCGCGGGGTTGCAATCGCCTCTGCGCCGCTGGCGACCAGTTCGGCGACGATGCGGGCAGGTTCCTGCGCCTCGGCGCGCACAAGGCTTTGCGGGTCAACGTCGAGCGCAGCAGCGATGCGGTTCATCCAGACGAGCGACAGATTGCGAGTGCCGGTTTCGAGCCGCCCGATTGTCTGCGCGGTGGTGGGGGGCTGGCACGCGGCGGCCAGATCAGCGAGCGTGAGCCCTTTGGCCTTCCGGATGGCGCGGATGCGGTTGATCATGATGAAGCCTTCGTCGGACAACTAACCGAATTGGTTTGTTCTTTCCTACATTGCTCCCAGTTTGGCAAGTCTGCAGCCTTCATGTCCAAAGGGGAGCCCAACCGATGAAACGCCAGCTTGCCACCCGCGAACTCACCAGCGAAGGCCCGCGCCGGGCCGTGCCGGAAAAAACGCCGCGCCGCAGCGTCACGATCAACCTCGCCGAATCGCCGTTAGCATGGCTGCACGCGCGCGGGCATTTGCCCGAGAGGCTGTTTGATGCTGGCGAACACTTGCGCGCAGATTATGAACGCGCGCAGCTTTCACCCAGCGTTACAATGCGGTGGGATCCGGTGCGCGCAAAGTCAACCGGCCCGGATCGTGGCCTTAGTCCGAGCGAGAAGCAGATTGCAGCGCGCGCGCGGTTTGACGGCGCGATGGCAGCGGCGGGCAAGGGGCTGGAGGATATCCTGTGGCGCGTGGTGTGCGCCTGCGAATCGCTACCCGACGCGGAAAAATCGCTTGGCTGGCCGGTTCGCAGCGGCAAGCTGGTGCTGAGAATTGCCTTGGAGCGCGTGGCTGACTTCTACCGGATCAGGTGAACTGGGGTTTTGCTTCAGACAGTGTCTTGCATGCCTCATTATTCAGCTTTTGCGTCTAACGAATGAGCCACGGCATCACCCCTCGACCTGTTCGGCAATCTCCAGCCAGCGTTCTTCGGCGGCGTCTTTTTCGGCCCGCGCGTTTTCGAGGCCCTTCATGATCGTCGCAAAGCGCTGCGGATCGCGGGTGTAGAGATCGGGATCGGCAAGGATCGCCTCGCCCTTGGCTATCGCCGCCTCAAGCTCCGCAATGCGCACAGGGAGCAGTTCGTAATCGCGCTGGTCCTTGTAGGAGAGCTTGGGCGGGGATGCGGGCTTGGGCGCCTCGCTGTGGCTAACCTCGCTTTTAGGCTCGGCAAGCCGCGCTCCCCTCCCGCTTGCGGGAGGGGTTGGGGGTGGGCCTGCTTGCCGCCGCTTGGCTTCCCAATCGGCATAGCCGCCTGCCACCACATCGACCTTGCCCGAACCATCAAGGCCCAAGGTGATGGTGACGGTGCGATCGAGGAAATCGCGGTCGTGGCTGACAATCAGCACCGTGCCGTCGAAATCCGCGATCACTTCCTGCAGGAGATCAAGCGTTTCCAGATCAAGATCATTGGTCGGTTCATCCAGCACCAGCAGATTGGCGGTGCGGGCAAATTCGCGGGCGAGCAGCAGCCGCGAACGTTCGCCGCCCGACAGGATGCCGATGCGGGTGTCGACCAGCTTGGGATCGAACAGGAAGTCCTTGAGATAGGCTTGGACGTGCTTCCTCACGCCGCGCACATCGATCCAGTCGCCCCCTTGCGCCAGCACCTCGCGCACAGTCAGCGTGGGCTGCAAGACCTTGCGCTGCTGGTCGATCATCACGCCCGACAGCGTGCGCGCATGGGTGACGCTGCCGGTGTCGGGTTCAAGCTCGCGGGTGAGCAGTTTCAAAAGCGTTGTTTTGCCCGCGCCATTCGCGCCGACAATCCCGATGCGGTCACCGTTCTGGATGCGCAGGGAGAACGGCTTGATGATCGCGCGCTCCTCATAGGTCTTGGAGATGCTTTCCGCGACGATCACCGATTTGGATTTGAACTCCTCATCGCTCGCCAGCTTCAGCTTGGCCGTGCCTGCGCCCGAAATCATCGCGGCGCGGGCAGCGCGCATCTGGTGGAGTTTTTCCAGGCGCCCCTGATTGCGCTTGCGCCGCGCGGTGACGCCGCGTTCGAGCCAATGGGCCTCGATCTTCAGCTTGGCATCGAGTTTCTCGGCCGCGCGCGCCTCTTCGGCGTAGACCTGCTCTTCCCACGCCTCATAGCCGCCAAAGCCCACTTCCTTGCGCCGCAAGGTTCCCCGGTCGAGCCACAGCGTCGCGCGCGTCAGGCGGGTGAGGAAGGTGCGATCATGGCTGATGGTGATAAAGGCGCCGCGATAGCGGGTAAGCCAGTCTTCCAGCCAGTCGATCGCGCCCAAATCAAGGTGGTTGGTCGGCTCGTCGAGAAGCAGCAGATCGGGGTCCTGCGCCAGCGCGCGGGCAATCGCGGCGCGCCGCCGCTCGCCGCCGCTGGCGGTCGCCGCCTCGCGGCCCATGTCGATGCCAAGCTGGCCCGCGATGGCTTCGACCTCGTGGGCGGCGGGCGGATCTTCGCCGCCGAGCGCAAAGTCCATCAGCGTGGCATAAGGCGAAAAGTCCGGCTCCTGCTGCAGGAACACGATCCGCGCGCCGGGCTTCACCCGCCTTGCGCCGCGATCCGTATCAATCTGGCCAGTGATGATCTTCAGGAGCGTCGTCTTGCCCGCGCCGTTCCGGCCGATCAGCGCAAGGCGATCACCGGGCAGGACATGGAGATCAATCGGCGGCGTGCCGCTATCCGCATGCGGCCCGCCAAACAGCCAGCGTGCGCCCTGTTGCAGGGCAATGCCTTCAAGCGAGAGGATGGGGGGCTGAGCCATAGGTTGGTGCCCCTAGGACCTTGGCTTGCGAACGACAAGCGTCTGGCGCGGTTCAGACCCGCGAAAGCTGGTGCGGCGCAAAGCGCACCGCGACAGGAGGAGCCACCCATGATCCGCACCACTGCTTTGGCGCTTACCACATCGCTCGCCGCACTCACATTGGCGCTTCCTGCCGCCACGCAGGCAGCCCCCAATATCGAGATCGAGGCCAGTGGCCCGGTGATTGAACTTACCATCCACGAAAGCGTCTCGGCAGAACCCGATATCGTCTCCATCGGCGCGGGCGTCAGCACCGAAGCGCGCACCGCCACCGAAGCCCTGCGCTTGAACTCGGCTGAAATGGTGAAGGTGATCGAGCAATTGAAGAAGCTTGGCGTGCCCGAGCGCGACATCCAGACGACGGGTATCAATCTCAATGCCATGTATGATTATGATCAGAACGCGCGCCGGCAGGTGTTCCGCGGTTATCAGGCATCGAACCGGGTGAGTGTGAAGCTGCGCAAGATCGACGAGACGGGCCGCGTGCTCGATGCACTCGTTGCGGCGGGCGCGACCGATCTCAACGGCCCCAGTTTCGGCCTTGAAAATGACGAACCTGCCAAGGATTCAGCCCGCAAGCGCGCGCTCGAGCGCGCCAGGGCACGGGCTCAGGATTATGCCCGCCAGCTCGGTTATGACAGCGCCCGTGTGCTGGCGATCAGCGAGAGTATGTCCGGCTTCTCGCCGATGCCCGAACGCGCAATGCTGCGCGCCAGCGCCGATATGGTCTCGGCTGCTCCGCCGGTGCAGCCGGGCATGGTCGCCACCGGTATCAGCATCACCATCCAGTATGAGCTGGTGAAATCGGAAGGCGCGGCATGATGGTGCCCGCTTGGCAGCCCATTCACGGTCGGTTAAACGCGCCGATCTTACACGCCATATCGTCATGAACCGTTTCTTCACCTTGGGTTTGCCGTTTGTTGCAGGCGTCGCGTTGGCTCTGGTCGGCGCGAGCGCGGTCAGCGTTGCCAGCGCTGCACCGCAGGACCAGTTCCGCAGCGCGCAAGGCGAAGCGCGCAAGGAAATGCAGGCGGGCGCGCACCTCTCACTGCGCGAGATTGAGCGCCGGGTGCTGCCACAGATGCGGGGCAGCGAATATCTTGGCCCGGCCTATGATGCAGTGGCGCGCGCCTATCGGCTCAAGTTCATCAAGGAAGGGCGGGTCACCTATGTCGATGTCGATGCCCGCACCGGACGGATCATAAATCGTTCACAATGAGCGTCTGGCAAGCAACGGCTTGGGGCGCATCGGCTTGACGGCCAGCGTCAAAAACCGCACGGAAAGCCTTGGCCTCAAACCAGCAGCGGCCAGATCACTGGCAGCCAGACAGAAAACTATGGTGGAATATGCGCATTCTGATTGTTGAGGACGAACCCACGCTTGGGGCCCAGCTCAAATCGACGCTGGAGCAGACCGGCTATGCGGTGGACTTGTCGACCGATGGTGAGGACGGCCATTTCATGGGTTCGACCGAGGATTACGATGCGGTCATCCTCGACCTTGGCCTGCCCGAAATTGACGGGCTGACGGTGCTCGGGATGTGGCGGCGTGAGGGCCGCACCTTTCCCGTGCTGGTGCTGACCGCGCGCGACAGCTGGAGCGACAAGGTTGCGGGCCTTGACGCAGGCGCGGATGATTACCTTGCAAAGCCCTTTCAGACCGAAGAACTGATCGCCCGTCTGCGCGCGCTGATCCGTCGCGCATCTGGCAACACCTCGTCCGAACTGACGGCTGGCGATGTCCGGCTTGACACGCGTTCGGGGCGGGTCACCTTGAACGGGGAACCGGTCAAGCTGACTGCGCAGGAATACAAGCTGCTCTCCTACCTCATGCACCATAAGGGCAAGGTGGTGAGCCGCACCGAGCTCATCGAACACATATATGATCAGGACTTTGATCGCGATTCCAATACGATCGAAGTTTTCGTGACCCGCATCCGCAAAAAGCTTGGCGCAGAAGTGATCACCACGATCCGTGGCCTCGGTTACAGCCTCGACGACCCGGCCGAAGCGCCGCGCGCCTGAACAGGCCGGCTCCGCGCTGCTGTCCGCTGATGTTGCGGACACAGGCGCAGAGGCTAAAGCCGTGCCTGCCATAGAGACAGCGCCAAGCGAGGCAGCGCCGGTGCGCGAACCGCGCCGCGCTAGTCTGGCCCGGCGCATGGCCCTTATTGCCGCAGCGTGGATCACTGTGCTGCTGCTCGGCGGCGCGCTCGCGCTCGAACGCACCTTGACCTCGCAGGTTGAGGAGAATTTCGACGAGCAGCTCGAATATATCCTCACCGCGATGATCGCATCTGCCGAGATCGACCCCAATGGCGAAGTCTATTTCTACCGCACACTGGGCGATCAGCGCTTTCTGGAGCCGGGCAGCGGTCTTTACTGGCAGATCAGCGGAGGCAATTATGAACCTTGGCCCTCGCGTTCGCTGTGGGATCGTACGCTTCAGCTTGAGGGCATTACGCAAGGCAAGGACCATTTCGACAGCGCGCCTCATTTCTACAATTCCAATCAATTTGTCGGGGAGCCTTTGCGCATTGCCGAGCGCACCATAATCCTTCCCGGCAGTGAGACGCGGTGGACTTTCGCCGTCGCCAGCGCCACAGCGCAGATGGATCGGCAGATTGCCCGGGTGCGATTGATCTTGCTGTGGAGCTTTGCCGTGCTGGGCTTGGGGCTGTTTGTGATGGCGGTGCTGCAGATCCGCTATGGCCTCTCCCCCTTGCGCCGGGTGCGCGCCGCCATCCAGCACCTGCGCACCACCGGCGCCAACCGCATCACAGATCCGCTGCCATCCGAAGTTCAGCCGCTCGTCGATGAAGTCAACGCGCTGCTCGAACACACCGAACGTCAGGCTGAAGAAGCGCGCCGCCATGCGGGCAATCTTGCCCACGCACTCAAGACGCCGCTCACGGTGTTGACCAATGCGGCGACCGCACAGGCTCCTGATCTGAGCGAGGCGGTGATGCGCGAGACCCGCACGATGCAGCGCCATGTCGATCACCATCTGGCCCGCGCGCGCGCAGTGGGACGGCGTGCTGTCGGCCATGCCCGCACCAATGTCTGGGCCAGCGCCGAAGCGGTGCGCCGAGCGGTTGAACGGCTCTATCCCCATGGGCGCTTTGATCTGGATGGTGACCGGCAAGTGATGGTCGCTATCGAGCGGCAGGATCTCGACGAAATTCTCGGCAATCTGATTGAGAACGCGGCCAAATATGGTGGGGGCAGCGTGTTTGTTACGATTGATGCCGATAAGACTGACGAGTCCGTTTGTTTGATTACCATCGAGGATGACGGCGCAGGCATTCCCGAAAGCGAGCGTGAGGCGATCTTCCAGCGCGGAGTGCGGCTGGATACCGACAAACCGGGCACCGGACTTGGCCTTGCGATCGTGCGCGATGTTGCGGAAATTTATGGCGGTAAGGTTCGATCCGGCGAAAGCGAGGATCTGGGCGGGCTGATGGTGGAACTGCGCTTGCCGCGCGCGTGACCGGCGGCTGAACACACAGCGAATATACGGGTGTGATAAGGTTCATGTCCCGCCTGATATCAGCAGGCCAGAGAGCCAGCCATGAACATCAAAACCCCCGTTGCCATCTGTGTGTCGGTTACGGCATGCGCATTTCTGACAGGGTGTGCCGCGCATGAACCTTTCGCTTCCCTTCAGGCTCAGCGCGGTTTCTTTGCCAGTCCCTATGTCGCGCCTGAAATCAGCCAGCAGGGTATCGGGCCGGAGCCCGAAGGGGTGGATCCGGCGCGGCGTCCATACCTTGATGGAGTGAGCTATCTTGGGCGTGGATACGCGGTTGATCGCAATGGCAATCGCGTGCGGCTTACGCGCAATGACAGGCGCTTGTTGCGCGAACGCAGCGAACGCTTGCGTCAGCGCGCCGAAGAACTCGAGCGGGACGGCTCAGGTGCGAGCGTCTCAGGCCCACCGCCGTTGGCCCTGCCGTCCCCCAACAGGTGATCAGCGCGTGCGCGCCCGTTCATGGTGGCGGATCACTTCATCGATGATGAAACGCAGGAATTTCTCGGAAAATTCCGGATCCAGATCGGCCTCCTCCGACAGCTTTCTCAGCCGTGCGATCTGTTTGGCCTCGCGGTCTGGATCGGCGGGGGGCAAGGTTGCCTTGGCCTTATACTCGCCCACCGCCTGCGTGATGCGGAACCGCTCGGCAAGGATATGAATTAGCGCCGCATCAATATTGTCGATGCTCTTGCGGAACGAGGCCAGAACTGGATCGGGTTCGGGTGAAGGGTGCACAGGATCGGACATAGGCTGCAAACCTAGCACCAAATCCCCGCTTGCCAAGCGCGGCGACGTGCCCTTAAGGCTTTGAGCTATGAGCGCCGATGTCGTCCCCCTGCCGCGCAGCAGGCCCACGCTTGATCCGATGCTGTCGTTGACTGCGGCGGGGATGAATTGCGTTAATGCCGTTATCCTTGAACGGATGCAGAGCGAAATCCCGCTGATCCCGCGCCTTGCCGGTCATCTGATTTCGGGCGGCGGCAAGCGGCTTCGCCCGATGCTGACTTTGGCTGGCGCTGAACTGGTCGGCTACAAGGGCACCCGCCACCACAAACTCGCAGCAGCGGTTGAATTCATCCACACCGCAACGCTGCTGCACGATGATGTGGTGGACGGCAGTGAGCTGCGGCGCGGCAAGGCTGCGGCCAACATAATTTTTGGCAATCCGGCCACAGTGCTGGTCGGGGATTTCCTGTTCAGCCGCGCTTTTGAACTGATGACTGAGGACGGCTCCTTGCGGGTTCTCTCGATCCTTTCACGGGCAAGTGCGGTGATTGCCGAGGGCGAAGTCTCGCAGCTTTCCGCCCAACGCCAGATCACCACCAGCGAGGAACAATATCTCCACATCATTGGCGCCAAAACCGCCGCCCTGTTTGCCGCTGCCAGCCAGATCGCGGCAGTGGTGGCGGAATGCTCCGAGGAACAGGAGCGCGCTTTGGAAGCCTATGGCCGCAATCTCGGCGTTGCCTTCCAACTGGTCGATGATGCGATCGACTATGATTCGGATGCGGCGCAAATGGGCAAGGAACAGGGCGATGATTTCCGCGAGGGCAAGATGACGCTCCCCGTCATTCTCGCCCATGCCCGCGGCGATGAGGAAGAGCGCAAGTTCTGGAAGGCGGCGATCATTGGCCACCGCACCTCGGATGAAGACCTCGCCCACGCGATCAGCCTGATTGAGAAACACAACGCATTGGAAGACACCCGCGAGCGTGCGCGCCACTTTGCGCACCGGGCGATCGACGCAATTTCCATCTTCCCCGACAGCAAAGCCCGCGCCGCCATGGCCGAAGCTGCGCAATTCGCGGTTGCGCGCGGACATTGAATCGTCACCCTGAACTCGTTTCAGGGTCCATCGTGCAGCATGCTCCGGGCTTGATGGCTGGATGGATGCTGAAACAAGTTCAGCATGACGAATGATGTGATGACTGACCTTCCCATTCACGCTGTTCTGCCGCAAATCCGCGCCGCGCTGGCGGGGGAGGGCGCAGGCGTGCTGATCGCGCCGCCGGGCGCGGGCAAGACCACTGCTGTGGCGCCCGCCCTGCTGGGCGAGGTGTGGTGCAAGGGGCAGATTATCATCACCTCGCCGCGCCGGGTGGCCGCCCGCGCGGCAGCCGAACGCATGGCCGAGATGCTGGGTGAGAGCGCTGGCGAGACTGTTGGCTATCTGACCCGGCTCGATAGCAGGGTTTCGGCGCGTAGCCGCATTCTGGTTGTCACCGAGGCCATTCTGGTGAACCGGCTGGTGGACGACCCCGAACTTCCCGGGGTTTCGGCGCTTCTCTTCGACGAGGCGCATGAACGCCACCTCGACAGCGATCTTGCGCTCGCTCTTGCGCTTGAGACGCGCGCTGTGCTGCGCGAGGACCTGCGTGTGCTGGTGATGTCAGCGACGATTGATGGCGCGCGCTTTGCTCGTTTGCTTGGCGAAAGCGCGCCGATCATTGAGAGTGAAGGGCGCAGCTTTTCCCTGCAAATCAAGTGGCTTGGCGGCGCTTCTGCACAAGCTCTTGAAGACCGCATGGCCGCCGCTGTGCTCACCGCGTGGCGCGAGGAGGGCGGTGATATCCTTGCTTTCCTTCCCGGAGTTCGGGAGATTGAGCGCTTGCGCGAAAGCCTTGAAGCGCGCCTGCCTGATACGCCGATCCTTCCCTTGCATGGCCAGATCGAACCGGCAGGCCAACGTGCTGCGATCCGCCGCGATCCCGAGAGGCGTCGCCGGATTGTGCTCGCCACCGCCATTGCCGAAACTTCGCTGACATTGGACGGGGTGAGTGTGGTGGTCGATAGCGGCATGGCGCGGCTGGCCGAATATGATCGCGCAGCCGGTACCACCCATCTTGTGACGCGGCGCGTTAGTCAGGCGTCTGCCACCCAGCGCGCTGGTCGCGCCGCGCGGCAGGGGCCGGGCGTGGCCTACCGCCTGTGGGAGGAGGCCGCGCACAAGGCTCTGCCCGAATTTGCCCCGCCCGAAATCACCAGCGCCGATCTGGCTCCGCTGCTGCTGCGCCTCGCCAAATGGGGAACGGCTGATCCGGCAGGCCTGTCATGGCTTGATACGCCGCCCGAGGCTTCGGTGTCCGCCGCGCGCGCCTCGCTGGCAGAGCTTGGCGCGCTCGATGCAGCAGGCCGGATTACGCCTTGGGGCGATGCTATTGCGGCGCTGCCGATGGCGCCCGATCAGGCCGCCGCGCTGCTGCTGGCCGCGCGGGCAGGATGTGCCGAAGACGCCGCGCGGCTGGTGCTGTTGATGCAGGAACGCGGGTTGGGCGGGCGCGGCGAGGACTTGGCCCAGCGCGCAATGCGGCTTCGCGATGATCGCAGCCCCCGAGCCAAGGCGGGCTTGCAAATTGCGAGGGGCTGGGCGCAGCAGGCGGCAAAGCTTGTCGCTGGGATGCCGCAAACCCCCGCTGCCAGTCCTGCAGAATGCCTTGCGCTAGCCCGGCGCGATTTTGTCGCGCGCCGCCGCGATGGGACAGGCGAGCACTGGATCAGCGCAGGCGGGCGTGGTTTCCGGCTCGATCCCGCCTCGCCGCTCGCGCGCGCCGAATGGATCGTGATTGGGGACGCGCAGGGCGAGGCCAAAGGAGCGCGCATCACTGGCGGGGTGGAGATCGCGTCCGATCGTATCGCCATGCTGTTTGAAAAGGAATTGCAGGAATGCTCTCTAGTGCGCTGGAATAGCGAGAAAAATCGTATCGAGGCGCGCCGCGAGAAGCGCCTCGGCGCGATCCTTATCGCGAGCACACCAGACCCGGAGCCCGACCTCGCAAGGGCTGTGGATATCCTTGTGGGCAAAGCTCTGGAGAAACTGGGGGAACTCCTGCCCGAAGGCTTTCTTGCGCGCGCGCAGTTTGCGGGGATTGCGGCGCTGAGCGAGGCGGAACTCACCGCGCGCGCTGCCGATTGGCTCGCGCCGCTGCTCCATGGCAGGCGCGATCTTGACCTCTCGCCTGCGCGTTATGCCGAGGCGGCGCTTGGCATGGTTGACTGGAACACCCGTCAACAACTCGATCGCGCTGCGCCGATTCATTTCACCTCGCCTGCCGATACGCGCCATGCAATTGATTACGAGGGCGATGATGCGCCAAGCACCGAGGTGCGCGTGCAGGCGCTGTTCGGGCTCGATACGCATCCCATGATCGGTAGCACGCCGCTGCTCCTGAAACTTACCAGCCCGGCGGGCCGCCCGATCCAGTCGACCCGTGATTTGCCCGGCTTCTGGCGCGGATCATGGGGCGATGTGGTCAAGGACATGAAGGGCCGCTATCCCAAACATCGCTGGCCTGATCAGCCATGGACCGAAAAGCCGAGTCTCAAGACCAAAAATGCCTTCAACCGGAGCGAAAGCTGATTTAAGGGCTTAGCCATGACGGCAAGAATCTTTCAGCAACCCAAAAGCGCAATGCAATCGGGCAAGGCCAAGAGCGATCTGTGGGTGCTCGAATTTGCGCCGGCTGATGCGCGCTGGCCCGATCCGCTGATGGGCTGGACCGCGACCCGCGACACGCAATCGCAGGTGCGCCTGACTTTTCCCACTAAGGAAGCGGCCAAGGCTTACGCTGCCAAATACGGCATTGCCGCGCGCGTTCATGCGGCGCCGACAAAAAGCCTCAAGCTGCAGGCCTACGCCGACAATTTCCGCTGATGGCTGCGTGCAGTCCCATTCGGGGCTGCTTCCTCGCTAGACGCGCAGCGAAGCTGCGCCCGCTGCGGGCGCGCAATTGCGCTTGCGGCCTGAGGGCCTGGCTTTCTGGACAAACCCGGCTTGAAATCTTGCGAAACCCCCGCCATATGCCCGTGCGGGAGTCGGGTGGACGTTTGCGTCTGCTCACCGGGTCAGGGCCGGAAGGCAGCAGCCCAGGTGGATTGCGGCGGGTCGCCCGGCTCCTTTCTCTTGCAAGCTGTGCGCCGACGCCGCTTGCCCCGCTTTTTCCACCCAAGCGCGATGACAAATCAGCCGTAAGCGCCTAGCTTACGCGCGTGACCGATTCCGATCCCGATCTGCCCGAAGAAGAGGCTGGCCCCACCGCTGCCGAGCTGGAAGCGGCTGGGCAAAGCGCGCTCTTTGGAGATATTGCCGCGCCCGCTGAGCCTTCTTCAGCACCTCCGCCACAAGCGCCTGAGGAACCCCTGCCAGCCATTCAGGATGCACAGGTACCCGCCGCTCCGCCTGCAGCGCTTGCTCAGTCCTCTGGCGCGGGCAGCGCGCAGCCCTATCGTGTGCTGGCGCGCAAATATCGCCCGCAAACCTTCTCCCAGCTGATCGGGCAGGAGGCGATGGTGCGCACGCTTGCCAATGCGATTGCGCGCGATCGGCTGGCGCACGCCTTTCTGATGACCGGCGTGCGCGGGGTCGGTAAGACCTCCACGGCGCGGCTCATTGCCAAGGCCCTGAATTGCACAGGGCCAGACGGCACCGGCGGGCCGACGATCGATCCTTGCGGGGTGTGCGAGGCTTGCGTCGCGATTGCAGAAGGGCGCCATATCGATGTGATCGAGATGGATGCGGCTTCCAATACTGGCGTTGATGATGTGCGCGAGATTATTGAACAGGTGCGCTATGCCGCCGTTTCGGCGCGCTACAAGATCTATATCATCGACGAAGTGCATATGCTCTCGCGCAATGCTTTCAACGCTTTGCTCAAGACTCTTGAGGAACCCCCTGCACACGTCAAGTTCCTGTTTGCCACCACCGAAGTCGATAAACTTCCGGTCACGGTGCTGAGCCGCACCCAGCGGTTTGATTTGCGCCGGCTTCCGGCTGACTTGCTCGCTGCCCATTTCGCGCGGGTGTGCGAGGCTGAAGGGGTTGAGGCCGAGACCGAAGCGCTGCGCATGGTGGCATCGGCTGCCGAAGGATCGGTGCGTGATGGGCTCTCGATCCTCGATCAGGCGATTGCCCATGCCGATCTGGATGGTGAAGGCAAGGTGACGGCAGCGCGGCTGGGCGAGATGCTTGGCCTTGCCGACAAGAGCGCGCAGCGCCGCGTGCTAGGCCATTTGCTGGCGGGCGATGCCGGGGCGCTGCTTGGCGCGATCAACGAGCAATATGCGCTGGGGGTTGAACCGCTGGCGCTGATGCGCGCATTGATGAATCTGGTGCACAAGATCACGTTGGCGCAGGTCGCAGGAGTTGAACCTGATGCGCCAAGCGAGGAGGAGCGCGCCGCTCTTGCTGATTTCGCCGCTCGGCTGGCGCCGGGCGAGTTGCACCGGCTGTGGCAATTACTTCTGAAAGGGCATGAGGAAGTGCGCAGCGCGCCGGATCCGGTGGTCTCGCTGCAGATGGCGCTTTTGCGCGTGCTGCACGCAGGGCAAATGCCCGATCCCGGAGCCTTGATGCGACGGATTGAGGAACTCGCCAAGGGTGGCATTGCGGCCGTCCCGCAAGCTCCTGCTAGCGGCAGCGGCGAGGGGGGCGAGGGCAGTGCGCCTTCCCCTATGGCTGCACCGGCGGCGAGCGCGTCAGGCGATTGGGCCGCGCTGGTTGATGTGATTGATGCCGCCGGGCATCTGCGGGTGGCGCAAATCATGCGCGACCGGGTGCGAGTGATCGAACTTGGGCCGGACAGGTTGGTCTATCAGCCTGCCGACAATTTTCCCGAAGACCCGGCGCCTGACATGCGCGAGGCTCTGTTCAAGGTGACAGGCAGGCGCTGGCAGATCGAGCGCGGCAATGGTGAGGCCCAGCCTTCCTTGCGCGAGGCCGCCGAAGCCAAGGCGCGCGCGCGTGATGAACGCATCCGCTGCGATCCCTTAGTGAAAGCTGCGCTTGATGCTTTCCCCGATGCCGAAATTCTTGAGCCGCACAGTGCGCAAGCCGCTGGCGGTCGCCCTCGCAGATGATGGAGAACCCCCGATGAAATCGATGGAAGAAATGATGAAAGCGGCTCAGCAAGCGGCTGAGACGATCCAGAAGCAGATGAACGAGATGCAGGTCAAACTCGATTCAATCGAGGTTGAAGGCACCGCAGGCGGCGGTCTTGTGAAAGTGCGTGCCAGCGCCAAGGGGCGCATTCTTGGCGTGCACATCGATGACAGCCTGATGGTGCCAGACGACAAGCAGATTCTTGAAGATCTCGTTGCCGCGGCTTTTAACGATGCACGCGACCGGGCCGATCGGGTTTCCGAGCAGCAAATGCGCGAGATGCAGGGTTCCATGGGCCTGCCGCCGGGGTTCAACCTGCCGGGTCTCGGCTGAGCGCGGTGAAAAGAGCCCATCCAGCATTGACCGCAGCATGCCCACAGGGGATGCAAGGCCATGCGCCGGGCGTTGGCTCGTCACAGCCGGGCTAGAGCCATTCGCCTGCATCTCGCCATGGCAGCGCGCTTGATGCTGGCTCATTTGGCGGGATTGGCCGCGTTGGCGGGGTATTTCTCGTTCGGCGGCGGTGACGGATCGGCCCAGTATTACGGGTTCTTCTTTCTGATCGGCCTTGCCGCTTCGCTCCCCCTGCTTGGCGGACTGCTGGTGGTGGTGATGGTGTTCGCCCGCTGGGTCGAAGACAATCTGGCGGTCTTCACCTTGAGCGGGCCAGTGGCCGTCTGCCTCGGGTGGCTAGCGATCATGGGAACCGATGTGATCGCAGGCTTGGCGCTGGCCACCGGGATGGCATCGCTTTTTTTTGCGGCATTGTGTTTGTTGGACTGGCCACGGGCTCATCGCTCAGGGCTGTGATCACAGGCATCCACAAGCTTGCTGCTTTCCCCATTGCGGGCGCGGGCAAGCCTTCCCATATTTCCAACAAAGGCAGGCCCAATGCCTGTCGCGGATAAATGTATATGACTCAGACCTACCCTCTCCTTCCCTTGCGCGACATCGTCGTGTTTCCCGGCATGGTCGTGCCGCTGTTCGTGGGCCGCGATAAATCTGTGGCCGCGCTTGAATCGGCAATGGAAGCGTCCAAGGATATCTTTCTCGTCGCTCAGCTTGACCCGGGCTGTGATGATCCGGCAGGCGATGATCTTTACGATATTGGTGTCGTGGCGCAGGTTTTGCAGTTGCTCAAACTGCCTGATGGCACCGTGCGCGTGCTGGTCGAAGGGGTGCGCCGCGCGCGGCTGGTATCATTGAGCGATGAAGGCAATCTGTTCAATGCTGATGTGGTCCCCTTGGAAGAGGAAACCGTCGCCGGCAGCGAAGTCACCGCGCTGATGCGTCAGGTCATCGAACAATTTGGAGAATACGCCAAGCTCAACAAGAAGATGGGCGAGGATGGCAATGTTGATCTGTCCGATGTCGATGATGCCGGCCAATTGGCTGACACCATCGCCGCTGCCCTTTCGGCCAAGGTTTCGGACAAGCAATCGCTGCTGACCGAGGTGAGCCCGCTAAAGCGGCTGGAACTGGTGATGGCCTTCATGGAAGGCGAATTGTCGGTGCTGCAGGTGGAGCGCAAGATCCGTGGCCGCGTGAAGCGCCAGATGGAAAAGACCCAGCGCGAATATTACCTCAACGAACAGTTGAAGGCGATCCAGTCCGAACTGGGCGGCGGCGATGATGGCGAGGGCAATGAAATCGCCGAACTCACCGAGCTCATTGAAAAGACCAAGCTTTCCAAGGAAGCCAAGGCCAAGGCGCAGAGCGAATTGAAAAAACTGCGCTCAATGCAGCCGATGAGCGCCGAGGCCACGGTGATCCGCAACTATCTCGATGTGCTGCTCGGCCTGCCGTGGGGCAAGAAATCGAAACTGAAGCGCGATATTGCCAAAGCGCAAGCGGTGCTCGACGCTGATCACTATGCGCTCGAAAAGGTCAAGGACCGCATCATCGAATATCTCGCCGTGCAGGCGCGCACCAACAAGCTTAAGGGCCCGATCCTGTGCCTTGTCGGCCCGCCGGGGGTGGGCAAGACCTCGCTGGGCAAATCGATTGCCAAGGCGACGGGGCGCGAATTCGTGCGCCAGTCGCTAGGCGGGGTGCGCGATGAGGCGGAAATCCGCGGCCACCGGCGCACCTATATTGGCTCGATGCCGGGCAAGATTGTCGCCAACCTCAAGAAGGCTGGCACCAGCAATCCCCTGTTCCTGCTCGATGAGATCGACAAGCTGGGGCAGGACTTCCGCGGCGATCCGGCGTCAGCCCTGCTCGAAGTGCTCGACCCCGAACAGAACGCCAAGTTCCAGGATCATTATCTCGAACTCGACCTTGATCTGTCGGACATCATGTTCGTGTGCACCGCAAACAGCCTCAACCTGCCGCAGCCCTTGCTGGACCGGATGGAGATCATCCGGCTCGAAGGCTACACCGAGGATGAAAAGGTCGAGATCGCGCAGCGTCACCTGATTGCCAAGCAGATCGACGCGCATGGTCTGAAGCAGGGCGAATTTACGCTCACCGAAGCAGCCTTGCGCGATCTCATCCGCTATTACACCCGCGAGGCCGGGGTGCGCACGCTGGAGCGTGAGATCGCCAAGCTGGCGCGCAAGAGCTTGCGCCGGATTCTGGAAAAGAAAGCCGACAGCGTCACGATCACGCCTGAAAACCTTGGTGAGTTTGCTGGCGTGCGCAAATTCAAGCACGGCGTTTCCGAGGACGAGCCGCAGGTTGGCGCGGTGACGGGCCTTGCGTGGACTTCGGTGGGCGGCGAACTGCTCACTATCGAGAGCGTCACCACGCCGGGCAAGGGCGAGATTCGCACCACCGGGAAACTCGGCGAAGTGATGACTGAAAGCGTTGCTGCGGCCTTCAGCTTTGTGAAAGCGCGTGCGCCGGCCTATGGCATCCGCCCAAGCTTGTTCCATCGCAAGAATGTCCATATCCACTTGCCCGAAGGCGCCGTTCCCAAGGACGGGCCGAGCGCCGGGATCGGCATGGTCACTTCGATTGTGTCGACCCTGACCGGCATTGCGGTGCGTCCCGATGTTGCGATGACCGGCGAGGTTACGCTGCGCGGCCGGGTGCTCGCAATCGGCGGGCTTAAGGAAAAACTGCTCGCGGCGCTGCGCGGCGGGATTGCCAAGGTGCTGATCCCCGAAGAAAACGTCAAGGATCTGGCTGAAATCCCCGCCAACGTGATCGAAGGGCTCGAAATCGTCCCAGTCGCTCATGTCGATGAGGTGCTCGCTCACGCCTTGTGCGAAGCGGTGGAGCCAATCGAGTGGACCGAAGCTGATGATCTTGCGAGCCAGCCGGCGCCGCATCCGGCGGCAGGGGCCGTATCCGGTTCAGAAGTTCCCACCGCGCATTGATCCCAAGCAGGCGGCCCATTTTGGCAAAGGACACAGAGTGGGCCGCTGCCATTTTTTTCGGCGCAAGGCTGTTTGTCGTGTTCGCGATGATACCAACCTCGGCCAAAAGCCTTTAAGGCTCTGACACTGGCTGCGATTCGTGGCCATTATCATCATGTGGGGGGAAGGTCGCGCTGCCCCAGCCTGTTTTGCCAATGCACCTGGCACTTCCGGGAATTGCCAACGTGCAATGGCCGGCAGCCAGTTTGGCTTTGACAGTGCTGGTTAAAGCGGGTCAATCTCGCCGCTTCGATTCGATATCTCGACGAACCCGATAAACACCCGACCAAACATAAAATGTGAGGGGGCTTTGCTAAAATGAACAAAAACGATCTGATCGGCGCCGTGGCAGAAAGCAGCGGCCTATCGAAAACTGATGCCGCAAGCGCTGTTGAAAGCGTATTCGACACCATCACCAAGGCCTTGTCGAGCGGTGATGAAGTGCGCCTTGTCGGCTTTGGCACCTTTTCGGTTGCCAAGCGCAAAGCATCGACCGGACGCAACCCGCGCACCGGTGAGCCAATGACCATCAAGGCTTCGAGCCAGCCCAAATTCAAAGCGGGCAAGGGCCTCAAAGACGCGGTGAATTGATCGCGTTTTTCCGGCCCCGCGCCGACGGCAAATTGATAAAACCCTGCCCGCGTCATGCCCGGGCAGGGTTTTTTCTTGGCTCATACCAAGGTTCACTGGCGTGAACCCATGCGCCTCCCACCCTACCTCCCCGCCCGGCCACCATATCCACTTGGTATCATTGGTGGCCGGGCGGGGAGGTGGGGTGGGAGGTATGAGCGAAGCTCAACGAGCTTGAGTATCAGGCCCGATCAGCGTCCCAGATCAATCAGCGCCGTGGGCACCTGATTGGTGCGCGGCGAAATCCGCCAGGTCAGTACTTCGCCGGTGGTGGTGGCCTCCGGGCCATTATCGGTGTTGTTGGCGCGGATCGTCATCTTGCCGGTGGTGCGGATCGTGAAGGTGCCATCGATTTGCGGGATGTTGGGCATTTCCTCATCGCTGATACCCAGATCATTGGCCGCTCCCATCCCGATCAGTGGTGCCATGCCGCCCAGCATCCCACCCATCATATTATCCGATCCCTGCGCCGAAAAACCGGGGGCGTTGATGCGGATCTGTCCGTTCTTGCGGGCAAAGGTCTGCACAAAGGGATTGGTCGCAGGAAAGCCTTCGATCACCGGGAACATGAAATCATGCGCGAGAGTGCCGCTGATCTGATAGCGCACCTTGAACAATCCATCGCCGATGCTCTGTGCCTGTTCCCAGCCACGCTGGCGCAGCAGCAGCTTGGTCAGTTCCTCGGCAGCCTTCGGGTCGGAGGGGTCAATCCCGCCCATCATGCTCGCCATCTGTTCAGCCTGACGCTTGGCCTCCTTGGCGCGTTCAGCGGCGCCTTGGTCCCATTCGCGGCGCTGTTCGTCGAGCTCTGCCTTGGTGCATTCGCGCGTCTCGAAGGTTTCTTCGTCATAGCAATTTTCGGGCGTAAAGCTTGGCGCGCTGCCAGCACCCATTTGCGCGAGCTTTGACAGGGCGAGGAAGAAAATTTCGCCATCATAGGTGAAGGTGAACTGATCCCCGCCGGTCAGCGTAAGTTCCGATGTGAACTTGCCCGGCGAGATGAAACAGCCCGACAGCACCAGCGAAAGCGCCATCAACAGCGCACCGGCGCCTGCACGCAGCGATAGAGATTGTGTCATGATGTCCCCCCTTCAAAAATGCCAGGCTGGCGCGTTATACCAGCGCTCTGAGATGCTGACGCATCACGCGCTGGAATTGCTGAGGCGCCGCACGGGCATTGGTATTAGGCCACCCGTGTGGCGGCTGCATATAGCGCGATTGCGGCAGCATTCGAAACATTGAGGCTTTCGATATCGGAAGAGATCGGCAAGCGCGCCAGCGCATCGCAATGCGCAGCGATATTATGCCGCATGCCTTCGCCTTCAGCGCCCAGCACAATGGCGATGGGCCCGGTCGGCATGGTTTCGGCCAGCGTCGCCTCGGCCTCGCCTGCAAGGCCAATGCGCCAGTAACCGGCTTCTGCCAGTTCATCGAGAGCACGGGCGAGGTTCACCACCCGGATCCATGGCACGATTTCCAGCGCGCCGCTGGCTGATTTGGCCAGCGTGCCGCTTTCGGGCGGTGCGTGGCGGTCTTGAGTCACGATTGCAGCGGCGCCAAATGCTGCTGCCGAACGCAGGATCGCGCCAACATTATGCGGATCGGTCACCTGATCCAGCACCACAATCGGCCGCGCCGGATCGCCATCTGTGACTTCATCAAGAAAACGATCCTCCAGCGCCTCGCATTCCAGCACCAGTCCTTGATGCGGCGCATCGCGGGCAACCAGCCGCGCAAGATCGGCAACATCGGCATATTCGATCGGAAAATCGGCGGGCAATTCGCCGTCAAGGCTGGCGATGCCTTCGCGCGTTGCCCACAGCTTGCGGTGGCGGCGTTCCGGGTTCTTGAGCGCGGCCTCAACCGGGTGCCGCCCCCACAACCGCACCTGCCCTGGCGAGGCACGTCCTGAACCGCGCCCGCCCTTCATGCGTCCCGCTCGGCCGCGCAGCGCCCGCTTCTTTTCACCCTTGGCCATGTGCCCTTTGATCCTTGTGAGCAAAATTGCTGCGCACCCCTGCCAGCACGGCCATTGACAGGCAAGCATCGCTTCGCCAAAGGGGCGCCTCTCGGCAGCGGAGGGAAGCAATTTGCTCCGCCTTTTTGATAGCGTGCATGCGCTTGTCAGAGGCCCCGGTGTGGACAGGTGGCCGAGTGGTTAAAGGCAGCAGACTGTAAATCTGCCCGCGCAAGCGTACGCTGGTTCGAATCCAGCCCTGTCCACCACCCCCTCATTCACTGACGTTCGCCAAAAGCCATAGAAATCCCGGAAATCCTAGGGTATTGTGCCCTTGCGCGTTCACACACGGCCACTCTTGTTTGCCTACAGCCAGAGCAAAGTGTGGGGACGGTGTGGGGACAGAATTGCCCGTCCCCACACTTTGGATGTGATCTGTAGGCTCTGAAAGTGTGGGGACGAAATGGGCAAGCTGACAGCGATTGCAGTGAAGGCAGCTTTGGCGAATCCGGGAACCTATCAGGACGGCGACGGCCTATTTCTGAAAGTGAAGAAAACTGGTGCCGCCGCTTGGGTTCTTCGCCTCCAGCGCGATGGCAAGCGGCAGGACATTGGCTTGGGAAGCGCCAAGCTGGTAACGCTGGCGGAAGCCCGCGAGAAGTCGGCTGCGCTTCGTAAGGCTGCAAAGATCGAGCGCAGGGACATACTGACGGAACGCAAGGATGAGGCGGCGGCCAAGGTCACTTTCAGCGAGGCAGCCCGGCAGTATCATTCTGAGAATGAAGCTGGCTGGAAAAGCGAGGTCTATTCGCGGCAGTGGTTGGCAAGTCTTGAAAACTACGCGTTCCCAAAGCTCGGCCACCTTCCTACCGGCTCAATCTCCGCGGCTGATATTATCGATGTGCTGACGCCGATCTGGCAGGAAATTCCCGAAACCGCGCGGCAGGTGCGCAACCGGATTTGTTCCGTCCTCGACTATGCCCACGCCAAGGGGTGGCGTTCCACCGAGGCACCCTCTGGCAACGGCAGCCTCAAGGCTGGGCGCGGATTACCGCGACAGGTTAAGCAGAAGCAGAATCGCAAGGCTATGCCCTATGTCGCCGTTCCACCATTCCTGACCGCATTGCGCCGCAGGCCGTCATTCGGGCGCTTGGCGCTGGAATTGCTGATCCTGACTGCCACGCGCTCGCAGGAGGTTCGGCTGGCCAGATGGGACGAGTTCGATATTGAAAAGCGCCATTGGACAATCCCCGCCGATCACATGAAGCGAGGTAAGGCGCATATCGTGCCTTTGTCCGCTACCGCGTTGGCTGTGCTGGCCAAAGCGGATGCCCTGCGGCTCATTGATACCGATGTGGTTTTTCCGGGCGCGACGGGCAATCCAATGTCGGACATGACGCTGTTAAAGGTGCTGCGCGACATGAGCGAGCCGTATCACGTTCATGGCTTTCGTTCGTCCTTCACCGATTGGGCTGCCAATGAAGGATTTCCTGATGCAGTGGTGGAGGCAGCACTGGCGCACAAGACACCTGACGCCGTGCAAGCTGCCTATCGTCGGACAACCTATCTCGGCACTCCAGAAAAGCCCGGTGCGCGCGTCAAATTGATGCAGGAGTGGGGAAGTTACTTGTGCCAAAGGCAATGAGGACCCGGTGAAGGATGTGCCGTTTTCTGATACATGGCTACGTTGAAATGCGGTTGCTATCAGTCGGCGACAAAGACCGCCACTTCTCACCGCACCCGAGTTGAGCGAATATAAAGCCATGACACCCAAGCAGGAAAAGTTCTGTCAGCTCTACGTTGAGTTGGGCAACGCCAGCGAGGCGTATCGGCGTTCCTATGACGCCCGTCAGATGTCGGCCGCCACCGTCAATCGCAAAGCTAAAGAGCTGCTCGACAACGGCAAGATTGCGGCAAGGCTCGATGAACTCAGGGCCGCTCATGCAGAACGCCACGCCGTCACGGTGGATGACATTGCTCGGATGCTTCACGAGGATCGCCAATTTGCGCGGGAAGAGGGCAGACCTTCCGCTTGTGTTGCTGCTACGATGGGCCTTGCCAAGCTCTATGGCCATCTCAGCGGGAAAGCCGAGATCACCGGCAAGGGCGGCGCGGCACTGATACCGGAGACGCTCACCACCGACGAGATGCGGAACATGCTGGCTGATCGGTTGAAGGAAGCTCTTGCTCGTCACATAGCCGCCCGGCCAACTCAATCAACGATCCAGTGACGGTTACACGATTTTAGTGCGCTGCAACTCTCAAGCTAGCCTATCTTGCGCACGTCCGAAGCCACGTCCCAACCCACGTCCTGACGTTCGGCACACGTGTGGCTACACGTTCCCTACGTCCCGAAGCAGCGTGGCAGGGTGAACGCTTAGAGCTGCGGCGACGCGCTCGATAACGTCTACCGAGGCAGCATACCTGCACCGTTCCAGCGCACTGACGTAGGTCCTGTCGATACCCGCAGCATCTGCCAGTTCTTCCTGCGACAACCCGGCAGCCAGACGTGCGCTGCGGAGGTTGTCGGCAAAGATTTGACGTAGGCCCATCACCAAAATGGCTGGCACGTGTTGTGTATTTCACAACGGAGTATACTCTGCAGAGCTCGGTTATCGATTTCTGCTCAAGGGAGGCGAGAATTAGGTATGGAATTGTCTTTCTTAGCCCTTTTGTATCCGTGGGTGCAGCGTTTCTTGGAGATCCGCATCTTAACCAAACGTCACCGGAGACCCCGCAGAATTGGGCAATTACCGGCCGCCTTTCGGCTCTTAGCTGCCGCCAAATTCAATCTGAGCATGCGAGGCATGCAGCCATTAAGGGAGTGGGGGCAGTGAGCGAATATCGGATGCCGTATTTTTCGGAGGAGTCCCTCAAGCAAATGCGCGCGGAATGCGACGAGTTGCTAGACGAGGGGGTGCGCGACTTCGTCAGCGTGGTCCAGGGCCTGATCGGTCGTTGCGCCTTGTCCCTCTACGACGTGCGACTGCAGGTTGAGGACTGCTACAACAGCGTGCGCGATGAACGTGTGGCGGCGGGCAAGGATGTTGCCGGTATGACTCCGCCTGCGGAAGTTGCGGAGGCAGCTGCTTGGCTCCAGCGTTGGATAAGCCACCCCTCCGACCTGCACTCTCCCCGCGAAGAGGGTTGGGGCGGCATCGATTGAGATGAGCGACCCGCGTTCTTTCGATGCCGAAATTTACACGGCTGGAATAACTCTTGCGGCAGCTCTTATCGAACGGGGCACACAAGATTTTGTCAGCGTCATTACTGAAATTGCTCGCGACCTCGACATGTCACCCAAAGACCTGCGGCCCTATCTGCGGTCATGGTATGAAGGTGCCCGCTACGCCTGCCATGACAACGGCATCGATACCTCGCTATGCAGCACCACTGACAAAATAAGCGCCGCGCTGACCATGATTGATGAGTGGGGCGCCGCGCCTGTGGTGTCGGCCGCTACTCCGCTGCAATTGAACTTCGATATGGGGGTGCCCACTGACGAAGATCTACGCATATTGATGGGCCATGCCCTGACCGCGCCCACGCCAGACGCAATCATGAACTTCGCAAGATTCGCCAACAGGATGAAGGGCTTTGGACCGTTCAATGTGCAGATGATCTATGCACAGCGCCCAGGGGCCGGCAAGGTAGCCACTCGTCGCGATTGGGCTGACCGCGGTCACACAGTTCGTCCCGGCGCTATTCCGATAATCGTCCTGCGTCCGATGGGACCGATCGGTTATGTGTTCGAGGAGCTTGATACCGACCCCCCTATCGAGCGCGATCCGGAAACCGACGTCTTTGCTGCCACCGGCGTTTTTACTCCAGAAAGGCTTGAAACCCTAACTGGCAATCTCGCCAAGCCAACTAAGCGGCATCTTATGGTCGACGTGGTGCGCAGACCTACAGGTGCAAATCTTGCAGGGTGGATCACCGGACGTCCCTTGAAGCCAGAAGCGGCCCCGATGGTGAAAAGGCAGGATAGCCGGGCCTCTTGGCATGTCTCGATAAACGAGCGACTTACACCAGCCGAGCAGTTTGTAACTCTGCTGCATGAACTCGGCCACCTGTTTTGCGGACATCTCGGGTCATTTGAGGAAAACAACCTTGCAGCCGATGAGTTCGGCTGGCCCGATCGCCACACCATTTCTCACGATGCTATGGAGATTGAAGCTGAGCTTGTAGCTTGGTGGCTGGCCAATCGCGAGGGGTTGACCACTGGATCGCCCCACTACCTGCGGCCCTATCTCGAGAGGGCCGGGCACGCAGTCTCAGAAGTGGATCTCGATCGCGTGACAAGGGCGGTTGCGCGCATTCGCGGCTACCTCGGCGGAAGGCCATGATTGCAGCCGGTCTCAATTGCGCTAAGCGACGGTTATCAATGTATTGTCATTCGAAACCACGATGCAGACGTTCCGATACCGTTCGCAGCCCACGTTCGCCTTGCCCAAAACGATCCGATGTAGTGCCTTCACTCATGCGGCTGGCACCTGTTGTGAATTTCTCGGGTGAGTATACTCTACAGCGCTTACAGTGCCTCGCTGTTTGGCGCTGCATATTAGGGGATGTCGAGTGGATGATGATTTCGATGCTCGCTTAGAAAGGGTTCGCGAAGATCACTACCTTCACTGGTTCGCGGTGATCTCAATTGGTGTATGGGTAGGGACCATCTATGGCCTGCTGGCGGGGATAGGCGCTTTCATCGGATTGATCGCAGCCATAATTCTGACCAACACGATCATCCTGGCAAAGACAGGAAGCTTCCGGGCCGTCAGGGTTAATCGCTGGGCGTGGGTTATCTTTGCGATCCTGACGATCGTCGTCTCATCGGCCGAGGTGCACGCAGTCCAGCCGTGATTCTACCGATGTGCGAGGTGCTCCCACCGCACCACACCACCACCTCACCCCCTATAAAGGGGGTGGTGGTGTGGGCAGGTGCGTCAGTGCGGCGCGCCTGTATCCTCGCTGAGCCGTTGCGACACCCGCGACAATTGCGACATGCACCGGACTAGCTGGCCAATTGTCGCGAAAGTCGCAGGTGTCGCAGGCGGTAAGGTTTCAGCAGCCATCGTCATCCGGTCGGATCACGCGCCAAGCTTCCCTGCGCATGGAGCCGCGCACCACGGTTCCGCTGTCCAGCCGGCCTAGCCAGCCATGCGCCTCCAGAATGGCAATCGCAGCCTTGGCCTTGGGGCTTTCACGCAAACCATTAGGCCCCTTGTTCATCACATCGCGCAAAAGCACCTCAGGCTCGGGCCAGCGCTCCAAAAGCCAGCGCCTCAGCTGTTCGGCCCGGTCAATCTCTGCCGAGACATTGGCAACCTGTGAGAGTCGCAACGCCTCCAACAGATAGTAACGCGCCAGTTCGATTGCGTTGGCCATGTCGGCTGCCGAAATCTCCACCACGTCCAGATCGCGCCACAGTGTCAGCACCCCAGCAATGCGCGCCGCTTGTTCGGCGGATTTAGAGGCGATGCTGGTAAGGTTCGCCATTTCACCCCCAAGGCATTGCGAGCGCTCTACGCTATCCGCGTAGCGCACCAGCAATTCTCTCGCTTCGGCGCTAAGGCGAAGGAAGCGGGGATTGAGCGCGTGGGTTTCAGGATCGATCGGCATTGGGGTTCTGAGAATATCCCCCAGCCGCCTTTCGAAGCTGGCCAGTGCAGAGGCATTTTCCTTGGCATTGGCGTGCAATCGCATACCAATCGTGCTCGGTGGTTCGCTAATCAGAAAGCGCGCCAGAAAACCTGTGTCCGCCGCTAGTGGATCGGCCATAAAGGCCCGCGCCACTGTTGGCTGAACCATCAGGTTGGTAGCCAGCCGTCGATCATGCAACGTGTGATGCCCATCGCCTGCGCGGGTGCGCTTGATCGGCTGGCCATCCCACAGCGCATTAAGGGCAGCGAGGGTCTTTTGTCGGTTGTCACTATTCATCGCATGGCCGCCGAGAAACTGCCCGCCCTCATTGGAGAACAAGCCAAGGCTCGGCTGGCCCCCGGCAAACAGCTTGGTCAGTCCCTCGAATGTCGGCTCGCTTACCGTTCGATCAACCAGCGCAGGCGCTTTGGGCTCGGGGCCAAGTGCGCGCAATGCGGCCTCGGCAGCCGTCGCATCACCGCTCTTTTTTCGGCTTCCGGCAATTATCCCGTCGCGCTGAGCTTTCCAGATCGAGTGCCGTCTTGCCCAGGCTTCGTATTCGGCAAGATAGATAATGCCCTGCTCTTTCTCATGCGTTTCAATCGGTCGTAGAAAAGGCGCATCGCATGCCGACTTGCGCTCGCCCGATTTGGCAATTGTGAGCACATAAAGCGAAACAGGTCGCGGTCCTCCAAGCGTTTCCACGTTGGCAAAGCCCTGCACCGCAAGTGATGCGACAGCAAGCGCGGATTGGGCAGGGATCGCTATAGGGGCCTGTGTCATACCCTGCACCGCTTCCACGGCTGGACGAAATAGCCCGAGCGCAGCAACAGGATAGGGGGCACCCGGGGGCACGTCCCTTACCAGAGGTTGCGGTCCCTCGGCTGCGAAGGGAGTTTCGGGGATCGGTTGCGCGTTCATGCTGCCACCCCTTTCCCGGTCAAAATGTCATTGAAATCGGCACCTTCGCCCGGGTCGATCAGCGACACGCGCCAGCCGAGCGCATGCGCCCGGTCAGCCAGCGCAAAGGCTGCCGTGCGCCCCGGCTGGTCGCCATCTGGTGCAATCACAAGTTGGCCGGTTTTCTCAGGCAAGCGCAGCGACCGCATGCCACTGGTGGAGAGCGCGGCCCAAACTTCGACAGGCCCCGACAGCAGCCCACAAAGCAGCGACAGGGCGCTTTCTATGCCTTCGGCTGCCACCAACCGCGAACCGCCTTCAGAAAGCCTCACAGCGCCGCCAGCGGTTGCGCCAAGCATCAACTTGTCACCTCCGGAAAGGCCCGCCTTTGCGTGGCCGTCTGGTCGCAGGAACGTGCGATGCACCGCAAAGCTCTCGCCCCCTTCGACAAGCGCCACCATTGCGGGGAAGCGGGCACCGCTCGGGCCATGCCAGCATGCGGGGTGAAAGCGCAGCCGATCAGGCAGGGGGCATGAAATCCCCCGCCGACGCAAATAGGTTTCGGCTGGCGTGCCATCGATCGGTTGGGCATCGCTCCACAGCTGGTGCGCCGCCTGCGCGCGTCGTGCTGCTTTCGCCTTGGCCTCGGCAGTCCGTTTGGCAATCGCTGCCGGATCGGGTGTGTGATAATCACCCGCCAGCGCCCCAGCCGCCGACAGAATGTCGCAAAAGTCGCAAGCCAGTTTCTTGCAATGCAGCAACAGCCCCGATCGGCCATCGGACAGGGTGAGCGCGTTTTGGTCTTTGCGCCGGTCCGGCTGGCACACAGGGCAAGGCGCGGCCCCATAGCCGCCATACCAGCGCCCGCCGAGCACCAGCGTCAATTCGCGGGCACCCGTCATTGTGCGCCCCCTTCGAAAATGATGGCAGCCAACATCACCGCCATGTCCGGCTGGGTTGCGTGAGTGCGGATCAGGAATTGCGCCCGGTGCGCTTCAAGGGTATGAGAATAACGCGAAGGCCCTGCAAAGCTATCGCGCGAAGCCCCGGCACGCGACCCTGCCGGGGCTTTGCTTGTCTGGGTCATGGATCAGCCCTCCCCTTCGATAAGGGCGCGAAGGCTGGCAGCTGGGATCAGGGTTCGCTTGCCCACCTTGTGAGCCTTCAAGCGGCCTTGGCCGATTAGCTGATAAATTCGAGTTCGACCTAGGCTCGACACGCGGCAGGCGTCCGCTACGCTGTAGGCCAAGGGTTCAGGATTGGATTGCATTGAAACACCTCCGTTCTGCAAAAGATGGGGGCGTTCTCCATTGAGTGTATTTGGGCGTCAGCCGGAATTGGCCGGAATTAGCCGGAAATTCAGGTTTCCTATTTTTCGGCTGAACGAAGCCGCTTGAGTAAATTTCTTACTACAGGCTGCACAGATGTTCTGTTTGGCTCCGTGCATCCGCGCTTTGCCAAGCGATCAAACACTTCCGCAATTACTGCTGACTGCCCTTCCGCGCCTTCGCCGGCGGGGATTCCTGTCTCGTGAATATAAACCGCAAGCTCTTCTGCAAAGTCTGGCCACCACTGAGCAGGCTTGCGACCTCGAGGGGCCTTGATAACAGCGCCTTCTTTTAATGAGGTGTCGGGTCTCAAATCAAACCACTCTTCAATATCCCTGCGATTGAAGCGCAAGCCAAAAACTAAATGTCGATATACTCGAAATTCTCCCTTATCAGGGTTATGCAACATCCTGTAAAAATCAAATTGACCAAGTTTTTCATTTGCTTCCCTAAAAATATCTTGAGTTTTTTGTCCTCCAAATTCGATCGGATTAAGTTTGTTTTTGCCCTGAATTTCACGAGAAAGAAGAACTCCTGCAAAGAAGGATTTTTCCTCCTCGCTTGGTGATCTTTGATTATCATTAACAAAAAAGTTCCATTCCTTGGCTTTCATGCGAACCTTTCCGCTTGATGCCAGGTTGAACAAGCTTCGTGCCTGCGGGCGCGCACCACTATTCTCATCATATGACCAACCGCGAAGGCCATCGATAAGCTGGCCTGCCTCATCTAAGCTAACCCATACAGCATCGTCTCCATTGCTGGAGGGTTCCCTTGTCATGTCCGTTCCCATCCAGCGAGTTCGCGGGCGATGTTACAGATCGCCAAGGATATGCTAAGCTCATCCACCGCGGCGGCGCCGTCATTCTCTGGGAAATCCTCTAGATAGTATGACAAGAGCACCTTGGTATGCCAATTCAGGTTTGCGGTGATCTCTTTCGCAAAAGAAAGCAGGGTATGATCCCAAGTTGTATTAAGAAGGGGTGTCCGCCCGTTGTGGACTTCGAAACACAGTTCGGCCCATAGATTGCGGTGACTGTAATCATCTCCATACACACCAGTTATGGGCACGCGTTTAAGACGGTGTGCCAAGCGTCGGCTGGCAGCTTGCAATTCTGCGGAGCAGAACCGCATAATCGCCGTCTCGGCCGACATTACCCCTCGACCTTGGCGTCCGGCTGGCCTGCGAGCAGGGCGTTGATCCATGCGAGGCAAAGGTCGCGGCTGCGGTAGCGGCCCCAGCGATCTTTTTCCTGCCGCTCCACGATGGGGAAGGTGGAGTAGATATAGCGCACATCATCGCGCGCCTTCGCCGCATCATGGCCGGGCAGGGCGGGATCGAACACGCCGTAGAGGATGAAATAGAGCGCATCGAGCTTGGCGCGTAAGGTGAGCCTGCGATCCTCATCCCATGCGAAGGGGAGCAGCACTTCGCCGCTTTCATCGACATGGCCCATATCGCGGGCGAAGGGGGCCATGTCATGCGCGGTATAGGTCAGCTCCAGCACCGCCTCGCGCACAATATCGGCAGCGGTCTTGGGGCCGAATTGGCGAGCGTAGGCGGCTGGGGGAATGACGGGGAGCTGTTCGACAATATACCAGCTGAAATGAGTAGTTTGGACCTTCTGCCGACCTAGATAATCGAAACAGATCGAATTGAGATTGCCGAGGATCAGAGGCGCTTGGACTTGATACCCTACCATTGTCTTTCGATCAGCGGGCAGTAGCACCGGCAGCGCGTGGACCGCTGCGCTTGCGGGGAGCATTGCCGCGATCATGGTTCGGACGTTGGTTGTGGCAGTGGTATCCTTGTAAGCGATCATCCAATCGAGCCGCGCTTCAACTGGTATGTCTGAGCCTTTCACGAAGGCTCGTGGCGTGGGAAATCTGCTCGGGTTGCTATGGCCAACCAGATCAATCGCAACAGGCTGCGCGGCACGGCGCTGGTTCGTTTCGTTCAGGACAATGTCCGCTGCGCGATGGTCAAATGCTTGGACCATTTTCCCTTCATAAAGAGGGAAGGCAACCTCATCGCCCTTCTGGTAACGGTTCAGCGCAACCGGATACCAGCCGTCATTCATCAATTTTTCGACTGGGTGGAACAGCTTTGAATCGTTGGACTGATTCAACATTTGGCTGAAAGTGACGTTCCAGACGGGCTGCGCCTTGGGCATCCGCATGACCGGCAATCTGTCGTAAATTGCAGCCGTGATTGCCGCGTCGCGTTGGTCGCGGAAAATGATCGCAGTGCCGGTGGCGGGATTGAACCTCTCGAACAACGTAGCGCGAAGGGGGATTATCCTATCAGCAATGCCCTCCGGGTTAGTCGTGGGCAGGAAAAAACCCGCCTTGATGTCAGGAATTATGCGCTGGCTGCCGCCGATGATGCTGATCGCGACCTTAAAGCGAGGATCAACATCAGCGAAAAACCGGCCGCCTCCGGGCCGCCGATTTTCGAAGTCCCAGAAAACGCGAATGCGGCTTGCAGGCGCGACAGACCGGACAAAATCGGACGAGACCTTGTCTGAAAGAATACCGCTTGGGACAAGGAAACCGACAAACCCGGTGGGCTTGATGAGCCTCAGAGCCCTCTCATAGAACAATTGATAGAGGTTCGGACGCCCACGCCCAAAAAGGGGATATGCTCCAGCCTTCCGGGCTACATCGGCGCTCATCGAAAAGCGCTGCTTGGCAAGTTGATAGTCGTGAAATAGCTGCGGATCGCTTTGCGCCAGAGCGTCAATAAGCGCCTCACGCTCAGCATTGGTTGCGGCGTGCACGATTGGCGCATTTCTCCCCACGAACCAATTTCGCGCCTCTAGCTCAACTTTGGCCCAAGGCGGATTGCCCACCACGGCATCAAAGCCGCCATCAAGCGCGGCGCTGCCCCAATTCGTCCACACGCCGGGGAAAGTGATCTGCCAGTTGAGGAAGCGCTCCTCATCAATCAGCGCGCGGGCCTCGCGCCAGATCGCGGTGAAGCGCTCCACATCTTCCGGCTTGGCCTTGGCGCTTTCGGGCGCGCGCTTGCCCCGCGCGATCGGCATGGGATCGCCAAACACCCCGTCCAGCCATTGCGCCACCAGCGCCTTGTCCGCGCCCTTCAGGTCCAGCCAATCGAGCGCGTGCACAAAGCTGACAAAGCCATCCAGCTCGCCGGTCTGCGCTTCCACGCCTTCCCACATTTCGGCGCTGCGATGCGCCTCGGCAATCTCGGCATCGGTGAGGGATTCGATGGTCTCCATGACGCGCGCCTGTGTCTGCGCCCGCTGGAGCGGTTCGTGGAGGAACAGCGCGCCGCCCTTGCCTGCCTTGTCGATGGCATCGCGCACCCACAGGCCAAACAGGCTGTCGCCTGCCGCCAAGTGGTGATCGATGAAAGACAGCGGCGCGCCAACCGTGAAGGTGTGGAGCCATAGCGCCACCTTGGCCAGCTCCACCGCCATCGGGTTCTTGTCTGCGCCATAGACGCAGCGTTTCAAGACCATGCGCTTGACCAGCTGGGGATCGTCCAGCTGCTCCTCGGCCACGGTCCAGCCCGCGCCTTCCGCATTGCCGCGAATGGTGGCGCGCACTTTGCGCACTTCCTCGGAAACGGGGCTTTCGTATTCCAGCCCATGTTCCTGCATGGCGAGCGCGGCAGCCTCGGCCACGGCGTTAAGCGCATGATTGGTAAGGCGGTCCACCAGACTGACAAGGAAGTGCCCCGAACCCATCGCCGGATCGCACACGCGCAGCCGGGTGATAGCCTTGGCCGGATCGACCTTTTGCAGCTCGGTGAATTTGTAATCCTCGCTGTCACCGGGCTTGAGGCTGGCCAGCCGTTCGCGGAACGCCTTGTGTGCATCATCAATCAGCGGGGCGAGGGTTTCATCAAGGATCAGCAGCACCAGATCATCGGGGGTGTAATAGCTGCCGGAATTCTTGCGCGCGAAAATGTTGGGGCGAATATCGAGCGCGCCGGTATCATCGCGCACCAGCTCGAATTCGAGCAGCCGCTCATAGATCGAGCCCAATTGCTGCACCGACAGATCGCGGTAATTGATGTAGCGCCGCCGCCCGTCGCGCTGTTCCCAAGAGAGAATATCAATCGCCTCGGCCATGACATCATCGCCCAGCCGGATGGTGGCGAGCAGTGGCTGGGCAGCGTTGAACAGGCCGCCGTTGTAAGGGGGCAGGCCAATCGCCGCCTCGCCCTTGTCGATCATGGCGGATAGATCAGCCAGCCGGTTCCAGTAGTTCTTGCCACCGGGCGCAAACACATCATTCATGTCCATGCGCCGCCGCACATCCTCACGCGCAGGGCGCAGGGCGTAATCGAAATAGCGATTGTCTTTGACTGGCAGCAGGCCGCGATCCTCGGCGTAGAGGATGAACAGTAGACGGTAGAGCAGGATGAGCGTTGCCTGCCTTATGTCATCCAGCGAGGCATCGGCTGGGGCAGCCTTGGCGATGGCCTTGCCAAGGGCGGGATAGAGCCGGTCAAACACAAGGTCGGACAGGCTGCGGGCGACGCGCTCCTCATAGAAGGCGGCTTCATTGCGGGCGCGGTCAAGGAAGCTGGGTGCATCGGCGGTGGCGCGTTCAAAGGCACTGCGATGGAACAGGGTGGCGAACACGCGCAACCAGTGGTCGCGCTCGGCATCGGTTATGACGGTGTCCAGCAGGTCGCCATCCAGCCCCATGATGCGGGCCAGATCAATCTCCAGATATTCATCGATGGTTGAGCGGGCACCCGCAAAATAGAGCCGCCAGCGCGCGCCATTGGTAAGGATACCCCAGCGCAGCGCGCCGCGCGTTAAGTCATCCACGCGCCTGAGGTAGCGCAGCAGCTGGGTGGACGGCGTGTCGCGGTCAGCGCCCTTTCGGCCCTCGGCACGGTCCAAAGCGCGGCCCCAGCGCTTGCTTTCGACAATGGCCGCGCCGAATTCATAGCGCTTCCATTCCTCGGGGCATTCATTGGCCTTGGCTTTTGCATCCGTATCGATGAACAGCAGGCCATCGGGAACGTCCACGCGGCCCTTGTCCGACAGGTTTTGCTGGGTGAGGAAGTCAGACCAGCCGAGCGCTTGGAGCACCGGCCAGACCAGATCGCTTTCGGTGGTCGCCTCGTTCGGCCCGGAGGCATGGGGAAAGCCTGCAAGGATTGCCGCCAGACGACCCCGTAAAGCGCCTGCATCGGTTGAGGCCCATTCTTGGGATTGGGTAATGCCTTCCAGCAGATAGTCCTGCGTGAATAGCGCACCAGCGGCAAAGAGCGTTGCATCGGTCACAGCGCAAGGCTTAACCCCGGCGGCATGGTTCGCCAAGGTTCACAGGCATTCGGAGAGAAACATTAACGGCGATAAGTCACAGATTTTCGGATCGTCGGGCAGATCCGCATCTGTTCGGCCCTCACATGCACTCAAGCCTTCTCTCGATGCTTGCTATGGTCGGCCAATCCGCAGCTCTTGGTCGCGGAGATACAAGCCGTTTCAGATAAACAGGCCGTCATTGAGAGGGCGAGCGTGGCGAAGGCTAAGGCAACGGTTGAAGAACTTGTAGGTAGCAATGAGTCTTATATGCCAGCGTTGGCATATAAGACTTCGCGTTCGCCATTTTCTGCGGCCGGGTTGTGCCGCTAATGGCAGAAGGGGCGATAGCGCTCGAAGAGATTGGTCACTTCTGACCTGTAGGTTTCGATGCAATCCTTTTGCTAGAAGTTGGTTGTGCTACCGAGGTGTTGAAAACTGATGTCTCGTCAACCATGCTGGCCCAATAAGCGAGCTCGTCATCGGTCTCATTTCCGTGCAGGAACGGCACGCGGATGCCCCCGCACACCCAATTGATCTCGCTACCGTTGCTGTTTTCGTCCTTGCTCATTGCTACATTTATACTCGATCTCGGCTCCTTCCACAAAGCTTAACAATTATTGGAGCGGTCACGCCGCGCGTGATCGAGCAGCCCTGGCGGAGCTTGCTCGCCCTGTCCTCAAAATGTGGGGAAGGATGTGGGGATTATTTCGAGTAGCAAAAAATAATCAATATATATCAGACTTATGGTGTCATAGTTCGATACAAGCCCTGCCACCACCTTCACTCAGAGGCCTTAAACCTCAATAACTTACTGAATTTCCGTTGCTCTTTCTTCCCCACTTGGTACGGAAGGTTGGTACGGAATGGCTTTTGTGATGGTCGGATTGAAGCGCAGCAAGACGGGACGTTGGGCAGCACGGAAAGAGATTCCGGCAGATGTTCGGACAGCCTACGGCAAGCGGGAAGAGAAGAAGAGTTGGCCAGCCGAACTCACGGCTGGGCAGGCCAAGGCTGAGTTGGCCTCATGGTTGTTTCCCATCGAAGAGCGCATAGCGGCCCTGCGATCATCACAGACGCAAGTTCTGCTCACGCTGTCTCAGCGGCAGACCATCGCGCTGGCTGGTGAGTGGTACAGGGCCAAGGTTGCCCATTACGAGGAGAACCCCGGCACTGTGGAAGGCTGGATAGCCTCCGCAGAGGAAGTCCAGCTTGTCAGCCTTGATCCTGATGGTGACCCGAACGGCCCCGTAGTGTTTCGCGTGGCGGCTGACAGCTTTCTTGTCGCCGAACGGGGCGCGCTGCTGTTTGAGAAGGGCTTGAGTCTGGCCCGTGCCTCAGCTGAGGCTCTCTTGCAGGAAATGTGCCGCCTTTGGCTGCAACTCTGCGCGCTGATGGAGCGGCGGGCGCAGGTCGAGTATGGGCCGACCCGCTCGCCTAGCCGTCCGTGCCGAGCACAACCTTATTGTCGCGCACGAGCCTTTGGATAAGCGCCAGCCTTTCATTTGTGGGTTCCGAACACCCAAGTTGGCCCAGTTGGCGAACGCCTAAGGCTGCCCTGTTACCGGCGTAGCCTAAAGTTAAGTTATTCCACGCGGCCTGACCTAATTTGAGCCAATCGCTCACGCGACATAGTTAACCAGTTTGTAAAAAATCGGCTTTTCGAATAGCCCCCTCCTTCGCTGCAGCCGATTTGTGAAAATCTTGAATAAATTTAATGCCTTATGTGACGAAATGCGTGCACGGGCGGACGGAGTCAGATGATGAATGCACAGCAAGCTATCCTACCACTGGAAGGGTGCGCCGAAGTTGAATGCCGACCGCTCGGATCCAATGTTTACCGCCTTTCGCTCGTCAAAGAAAGCTCTGCAGTCACTAGGGCGGGCGTGGCGCCCGCTCAGTCCGGTCACTACAGCTTTGCGAGGATTAATCCGCTGCTTGTCTTTGCTCTGGCCCTGATTGTTGCCTTGCTATGTGTCAGTGCCGTTGCTGCATTGGTCGAAGGGCTCCAGCTTCTAGCAGAGCGGGGTGTCATTCCCACCTCTTTGACGCTGCTCGAGCGCCTCACTCCTCAATCCTAGAATAAGAGGGCCCTAGAACAAAAGGGCGATACTAGCTTTGCTAGCGAACAGGCCAATCAGCAAGGATGCGTCGATTGCACGCGTGCAGAAGTACTTGATCACTATGACGTTCCGATGTGCTGCGATTAATAAGTCATAGAATCGCACCGCCAACTTTCAGAAGTGCTGCGAAATAACGCTAATTGAGCGTTAAGCGTTTTTTGCGAGCTTCGTCCTAGTAGGGGGATAAGAGCAATGAATATGGCTGCCGCTCAGGCGCACAAGCCGGGTCACGACGGCCCCAAGACAACACTGCGATCATTGTCGGGCACGATCACTGACCCCAAGTTCTGGCGCAAGCGCGCACGCTCGCGCCGATTGGTCTTCTTTAGCAGCCTGCTCTTTGCCAGCCTCTGGTTGCTTTTCTCTGTGTGGGTGTCGCTTCCTTGGCTCGCCGATCTTGGGGATCTGCTGCACCCTGTCTTTGCCCTAATTATTCTGACATTCATGGCCTATGTTCCCGGCTTCATGAACGCCTTCCTCCTCTCAAGTCTTGTATTTCGGCCGGCACCTTTGACGCGGTCCCCAAAGCAGTGGCCAGGGGTTTCTGTCCTAATCGCGGCCTATCAGGAGGAGGAGTTCCTCGGACGCACTCTGGACAGCTTGAGTAGGCTGACCTATCCGGGCGAACTTGAATTGATCGTCATTGATGACGGCTCCACTGACAACACCCACAAAATTGCATCGGAATTCAAGGTGTCCGCGCCCGCAGGCCTGACGCGCTCGCTGCGCGCCGAGCGCATGCCCAAAAATGGCGGCAAGTCCCGCGCCCTCAATCACGGCTTAAGCGTTGCGGCACACGATCTCATCGTGACGATCGATGCCGACACGTTGCTGCAGCCCAATAGTCTCGATGTCATTGTCTCTCATCTCTATGGGGCGCCACCCAACACCGCCGCTGTGGCGGGCACAGTGCTGGTCGCCAATTCATCCGATAGCATGGCGGCCGCCGCCCAGCAGTGAGAGGTGGCTCGGTTTGTTTGAACAGCGATCGGCAAAAGATAAGTGGATCGTCCGCCGGTTTCGTTGCTCTTCCGATGGTGGCCGTCTTGCAGGGAGGGCGTAGCCCGACCGGAGAGACGGCCACC
>Ga0213835_100292_pt1 | contig 55738 bp, 53 predicted proteins | sample SWPATP01_FD_160576 | JGI IMG/M metagenome (GOLD analysis project Ga0213835, IMG submission 160576) | Coastal seawater microbial communities from Marineland, Florida, United States - SWPA TP0 #1 | ecosystem: Environmental > Aquatic > Marine > Coastal | place: USA: Florida | collected 2016-08-05
GAAAACGCCGTTCACGCGCAATTCGCTGCTGGTGGCACGCACGAGCCGCGTCGGGTCCGAACTGATCTACGACAACGCTCTCGACAAGGTGCTGGCCCTGCTGCCGGGCCCCGGGTTTACCGGCGTCATGAGCATGCGCGCCGCCACGATGGAACAGGTGACGGAACCGGCCGAGTTCGGCCGCGTCGCAGCAGGCGCCATCGACCTTTGCAGCTACCTCGAAGATTTCTACCCGCGCGACCATACCGCCAGTTCAGGCTTCGCCCTTTCGGTCTGGCTCTGCGAGAAGGTGCCGCAGGCCAAGGTCGTGCTTTGCGGTTTCTCGGGACGCCGCAGCCGCAAGTGGCAGATGTTCCACATCCACGACTGGACGTTCGAACAGTCGGTGCTGCAACTCCTCGCCAACAGCGACAAGCTCGAAATGGCAGGAAGAACAGCTTTCAATCCCTACAAGGCCCTATCGCGCCACTTCCCCGATATCGGCAACAGCAACTTTGTGTTTGCCGCCATCCAGGTCCTTTCCGAACGGCTGGAAAACAGCAACCGCAACCTCGGCAAGCTGATCACGATCACCATGCCGCTTCGCGTCATCTACAATCTCGCAAGAGGTCTGCGGATCAGGTCCAAGAAGGACAGGCTGGTCAAGCAGCGCAAAAAGCAGCGAGCGAAGAATGGCGAGCCATCCTGAACTGGGATAGCTTAAGCGCCTGCTACCACCACCCGCTGCGATCGCGGTGGTGGAGCGCTCGTAACCGGCTGAATGCCGTGTCGTTCTCCTGCAGGCGGTCGTAGATCGCCTTCGCGATCTCGCCTGCAATCCCCTGTTTGAAAAACGGATCGAGCCGCCAGCGCATGTTTCGCAGCGTGTCGTCGGTCCCCACCTTGAACAGATACATCCCGTTGAACCTGTGCATCGGCGCACCTTGCGTCTGTTCGATCGCATCTTGTGAGACAGGACGCTCGTCGCCGCCATGGATAAAGCGGTCGGTCTCGTAGACCTTGATCGTGTTGGCAAGCGACGAGCCGATCATGGCGATCGCCCTTGCCGTCATGTCCTCGTCGAGATCGGCGATGCTGTCGCTCGCGGAGATCAGCCAACGCAGATCGAGATGCGCGGTGAGGAACGGCGCTTCATTCTGCCACAGCGTCTTGAACTGCTGGTACGTCTCCCGGACATTATATTCGCGCCGCATCAGGACGATAAGCTGTGCATGATAGAACAGCAGTTCCGGCTGGCCTTTGAACTCCAGTCTCAGGTTCGCCATGTGATCGTCGAGCGACTTCTGCTTGCCCGACCGGTGCTCGCGATCCGAATCCTCGATCAGCCGCTGCTTCATGCCCGCGTAATCCTGGTCGAGCTTGGCGTATTTTGCTGCTCCCCAGCGCTTGCGGTAGCGGTTGAAGGACAGCAGTGCCTCGAGCTTACTCTTCTTGCGTACCACGCACGTTCTCCAAGTCTTGCTGCCGTAGCCTCGGCAGTCCTGTCTACACCGGTAACCTCGTCAGTCTGCCGCCCGCAGGTGTTCGATAAGCCGGTGCGGCAGATGGGTGTGAAATTTCGTTATCATCACGTCAGTCAGCGCCTGGCGAAGCTCGATGCTGAGTTCGTCCTGGCTCTGGATACATCCGAACGGGGCGCTGCCCTGTTCGATCATGGCGAGTACAGGTGCGGTCGCCCGCTTCTGCCGCGGCTTGATATAGGCCGTGCGGTGTTCGGGTAACGGGGTCGCGCCAAAGCGCTCCATCTCGAGATGATTGGCAAGCGCAACCGGCGAATGCTGGGCGATGTTGCGAAAGCGATGGGAGAGCTGCTGGCGAAGCACGTCGGGATGCGCTGCATAGTAATCGGCAAGCGTTGAGCGTCTGACCGCATGAAAGTAATGGCCGACCTGCAGAAACCGGTTCTTCGCACCCGCCAGCTCTGCCCCCTTCTCCTGCGCGACGGTAAAGCTCGGAACAGCGTTGGACGCTTCCGCCCGCTGCCGCTTGAACCACCGCAGGCACTGCTTGAGGCGGGATCGTAATCCGCTTTTCACGCGCCCGTAAAGCATCGGCTTGCCGTCGCGAAAGAACGCGGAGGCAGATGTCGGAGCGTTCAGAAAGAAGTCGTCATTGCTGTAGACGAAATTCTCGCAAAGTCCCGGAATATTCCAGACCGCAGTCTCGATCGACAGCGAATTGAACGTCGGCAGCACGGCCGGAAGCCCGTCGAAGACCACGTTGTGATCAACGATGGCGATGAAATCTTCCGTGCAGAAACCCGCCTGCGCAAAACTGTCGACGAATTCCGGCTTCTGCCCGTCCGTGACGATGTGAATTTTGGTGATGAACGGCGCGTATTTCAGCACGGAGGCGATGAGATAGTAGATCTCGCCGTTATCGGCATACCGCGTCGGGCTGGATGCCACCGCGTGCGAACTCGACGCAACGTCATCGTATTGCAGGCGCTTCGCGCGATGATCCGGGTCCGAACCATCAACCCAGGTGATCACAAGCTCGATGTCGTGGCTGGACATGCTCTGGTTCCTGCTCCCTGCCCCTCGGACGATCTCGATCGAGACGACCCTAGATCTGCACGACCGGCGCATCCTTGACCTGCCGGATCGTCAGCATGGTGCGAACCGTATCGACATTGTCGACCGCGGTCAGATCCTCGATGACGAAATCCTGGAAGACGGTGAGGTTCTCGGCCACGCATTGCAGCAGGAAATCGGTCTCGCCGGAGACCATCCAGGCCTGACGCACCAAGGTCCGCGTTTCCATATCCGCCGCGAAGGCCTTCAGCTTGCTGTCCGACTGCTGCTTCAGTCCCACCATGCAGAAGGCGACAAGATCGTATCCGAGCAGCGACGCCTGCAGCATGGCGCGATAACCCTTGATGATGCCGTTCTCTTCCAGCTTGCGAACGCGCCGCAGACAGGGCGGCGCCGATATGCCGACCCGTTCGGACAGCTCGACATTGGTCATGCGTCCGTCCTTCTGCAATTCGCGAAGGATCTTCAGGTCGATGGTATCGAGTTCGACTTTCACGACCATGTGTAGTGCCTGCCTTCAAAATTGACGGGAGCACGCAGGCTCCCGGGTATCCATCTCGGTGTCGCGAAGACATACAATAACATCGTTCCGACGCAAGAAAATTTCGCGCGCCGGTCCAGTTGTTGTCAACCGAGGTGCACGTGGAGACACATCCAATCGCAGTTGACCTGCCGTTTCTGCCGGGCGGTTCCAACTGTCTTGTTGTTATCGCAAGGCTGCCCTTGCAATGTTGCATGGATGGCCCTTACATGACGTGTCAAAAGCGGCAGACCGAATAATGGCTTCCTATATGAGGAAGCGGCGCCAGGCGCCCGACACGGTCTTGGAAAGGAAACGTCATCATGTCCGCCCGTCATACAGAGGTTCTGATCATCGGTTCCGGCCCCGCCGGCTATACAGCTGCGGTGTACGCAGCGCGTGCGATGCTGAAGCCGGTCTTGATTGCAGGCATGGAACAGGGTGGTCAGCTGATGATCACCACGGACGTTGAAAACTATCCGGGCTTTGCCGATCCGATCCAGGGTCCCTGGCTGATGGAGCAGATGCTGCAGCAGGCGGTCCATGTGGGCACCGAGATCGTCAACGATCTCGTGACCGAGGTCGAGATGAATCATCGCCCCTTCACGGTCCGCACCGATTCCGGCACCGTCTGGACTGCCGATACGATCATCATCGCGACCGGTGCTAAGGCCAAATGGCTTGGCATCGAAAGCGAGCAGCAGTTCCAGGGTTTTGGCGTCTCCGCCTGCGCCACATGCGACGGCTTCTTCTATCGCAACAAGGATGTGATCGTGGTCGGTGGCGGCAACTCCGCAGTCGAGGAAGCACTCTATCTTTCCAATATCGCGAAGACCGTGACGGTCGTCCACCGGCGTGACTCGTTCCGTTCGGAAAAGATCCTGTCCGAGCGCCTGTTCCAGCGCCCCAACGTCAAGGTGATGTGGAACACCGAAATCGCCGAGGTCACCGGCAAGCCGGCCCGCGCACCACTGCCGCCATCGGTCGAGGGTGTGCGCCTGCGTGATACCAGGACCGGCACGATCTCCGATCAGCCGATCGACGGCGTGTTCGTGGCGATCGGCCATGCGCCGGCGACCGAACTCTTCAGGGACAAGCTGAAGATGAAGAACGGCGGCTATCTCTGGACGGCGCCTGATTCAACAATGACCGACGTTCCCGGCGTGTTTGCCGCGGGCGACGTCACCGACGACACCTTCCGACAGGCGATCACCGCCGCCGGCATGGGCTGCATGGCAGCGCTCGAAGCCGAACGTTACCTCGCCGGCATTCAGCCGGTTGCCATTGCTGCGGAGTAAGCATGGGCGTACCTCTCGACTGGGACAAGCTGCGCATCTTCCACGCTGCGGCGGAGGCGGGATCCTTCACCCATGCGGCAGACAAGCTGCATCTGTCCCAGTCGGCAATCAGCCGGCAGGTCAGCGCGCTGGAACAGGACGTCGGCGTCAAACTGTTCCACCGCCACGCCCGCGGCCTCATCCTTACCGAACAGGGCGAGCTTCTTTATCGCACCGCGCATGACGTGCTTCTGAAGCTCGAAACCGTGAAGATGCAGCTGACCGAGACGACGGAAAAGCCGTCGGGCAAGCTGCGCGTCACGACGACGGTCGGCCTTGGCCAGGGCTGGCTCACCGACAAGGTGCAGGAATTCCTGCAGCTTTATCCGGAAATGTCGATCCAGCTCATCCTCGATAACGAGGAAGTCGACGTCAACATGCGCCATGCGGACTGCGCCATCCGCCTTCGCCAGCCGCAGCAGTCGGACCTGATCCAGCGCAAGCTGTTCACCGTGCACATGCACGTCTATGCAGCCCCCTCCTATATCAACCGCTATGGCGAACCGCAGTCGGTCGAGGACCTCGACACCCACCGCATCATTTCCTTCGGCGAGCCTGCCCCGAATTACCTTCTCGACGTCAACTGGCTTGAATCCGCCGGCCGTTCTTCGGACAATACCCGCACGCCCCACCTGCAGATCAACAGCCAGACCTCGATCAAACGAGCCTGCCTGCTTGGTATCGGCATCGCTTGCCTGCCCGACTATATCGTCGGCCGCGACCCTGGGTTGATCCAGCTGACGCTGAGCGCCGACATCCCTTCATTCGACACTTACTTCTGCTACCCGGATGAAATGAAGAACGCTGCCAAGCTGAAGGTCTTCCGCGATTTTATCGTCGCCAAGGCGCGTAACTGGAATTTCTGATCGCTGTCGAAGACGTTTCGCTCAGAATGGGCACCGGGATTCTCGCAGCGATTTCATACACGACTCACTGACTAGAGTAAGCTGTGCAGAACGTGCATGGCAGTCCTGCGCAAAAAAGCGTTGCCGCTTGCCCAAAAAACCACCATATCGCACTCAGCTGATGCATATGGTGGCTTTCCTCCCAGTTCCACCGCAGCAGCTGTTCCCCTCTGGAGGTTGTTTTTAACCTTCATAATTATAAGGGCCCTGGAGTGATCCGGTGGCCCTCTTTTTTTGCCCTGCTGTTGGCCGCCCCGCCGCAGTTCTCAGCTGCCTGCCAGAGTAATTGGACCGAAACGGTCAATATTTCGGCCACCCCCCTTGCTCTCACAAATCGCTGCGCCCATATAGGGATCAGCCGGAGCAATTTGATGACGTCCCCGTTATCAGCGCCGGCTGTTCCCCTCTGGAGGTTTTAGACCTTCACACCTGACGGGCCTCGGAGCAATCTGGAGGCCCTTTTTTTTGCCTTTCTCAAAAAAATGGGAACGTCATTCCTTTAAATCGTCTTCAGACGATCTATATATCGGTTAGAGACGATATGGAAAGACGATGGATCGCACCGAGATACTGAAAGCACTGTCCCATCCGACGCGGATTGAGTTCCTTGAATGGATGAAGCAGCCCGAGCAGCATTTTTCCGATCAGGATCATCCGCTCGAGATGGGCATCTGTGCCAAGCAGTTCGAAAGACGATGTGGTCTGTCGCAATCGACCGTCTCTGCGCACCTTTCGACCCTCGAAAAAGCCGGCCTCGTGAAAACGAGCCGGGTTGGTCAATGGGCGTTCTACAGCCGCGACGAGGAGAAGATCGCAGACTTCGTGACCAATCTTCGCTCCGCTCTCTGAATGCCACCCCTTAACTCAATCACTCCCAAAGCAGCATGGAAGGATATTCCTGTGACCTCACTCTTTGAACCGGTAAAGTTCGGCGACATCGAACTGAAGAACCGCGTCGTCATGGCGCCGCTCACCCGCAACCGTTCGCCGAAGGCGATCCCCAACGATCTCAACATCGCCTATTACGAACAGCGCGCCTCCGCGGGCCTCATCATCACCGAGGGCACCCCGGTCAGCCAGCAGGGACAGGGCTATGCCGACGTTCCGGGCCTTTACCTCGCTCCGGCCATCGACGGCTGGAAGAAGGTGACGGAAGCTGTTCACAAGAAGGGCGGCAAGATCGTTACCCAGATCTGGCACGTCGGTCGCGTGTCGCACACCTCGCTGCAGCCGAATGAAGGCGCACCTGTCGCCCCGTCCGCACTGGGCGCCAAGGGCAAGACCTACATCATCAACCCGGATGGCAGCGGCGCGTTTGCCGATACATCGGAGCCGCGCGCTCTCGAACTTTCCGAGATCCCGGGCGTCGTTGCCGATTTTGCTGCCGGTGCAAAGGCTGCGATCGAGGCCGGCTTTGACGGCGTCGAAATCCACGGCGCCAACGGCTACCTCATCGACCAGTTCCTGAAGACTGGCGCCAACCTCCGCGACGACGAATACGGTGGCTCCGTCGAGAACCGCGCCCGGTTCGCGCTCGAAGTCGTTGACGCCGTCGCTGCAGCCATCGGCAGCGGTCGCGTCGGCATTCGCCTGTCGCCTGTTACGCCTGCCAACAACATCACCGAAGATGCGCCGCAGACGGTCTTCGACTATCTGGTCAAGGAACTGGCGACCCGCAACCTGTCCTTCATCCACGTCATCGAGGGTGCGACCGGTGGTGACCGCGACTATGTCCAGGGCGGCAAGCCGTTCGATTACCAGGAACTGAAGGATACCTACCGCAACGCCGGCGGCACTGGCGCCTGGGTGGTCAACAATGGCTACGAAAAGGATACGGCTGAAAAGGCTGTGGCCAGCGGCTATGCGGATGGCGTCGCCTTTGGCAAGCTGTTCATTGCCAACCCGGATCTGGTCGAGCGTTTCAAGACAAACGCGCCGCTCAACGAGCCGGACAAGAACACATTCTACGGCGGCGGCGCAAAGGGTTATACCGACTACCCGTCACTTGAATCAGCAGAAGCCTAAGCTTTAGGCTCTACTTCCTGAAATCGGCCATGCCTGGCACAAACCCCGGGCATGGCCTTCTTTTTGGTCGCAGCGAATGCTTAGCGCGCGTCCGCCTGATCGCCATCCACAACTTCGGCTTCGGGACGGTCACCGCCGTCGCTGTGCTCGGTGTGCCAGACGCCCTTTGCGTCCTGCCAGCTGATCTCTTCGGGCTCACCACCCACCTGCTGTTCGGCAGCCACAATCCGGGCCGCCTGCAGCGCGTCGTTGTGGTTCGGGAATGTTTCGGAATAAACGTCGCCCAGTCGATAGGCCCAGCCGCCATCATGTGGCACGATTGTGTAAACGACCTTGGTCATAGATCCTCCTGTATGTTTTTCGTGGCTGCCCGACCGGTCTCGGTCCAGAAGGCCGCGTAGTGCAAAAAAGCCGGAATACGCCGCGAAGTTCCTTCCACTGGCGAGGATAATGGCACCAAAGACCGATTATCGCAAACCGTCCTCTGTGCAGGTCGACCGACAACCCTAGTTTCTCCGAGATCGTTTCCAGGAGCTTCCAGTGCAAATCGCGACCCACCTCCGGCAGGAGAAATTCCTGCTGATCGCCCTCGTTGTCGCCATTCTCGGCTTCTTCATCGAACACTCAATTCTGGAGGCCGGAAAGACGGTGTCGCTGATCGCAGCAGCGCTCTTCGTCGGCGTGATCGTGCTTGCATCGACACGTGTCGCGCATCATGCGGAGGTTTTGGCGCACAAGGTTGGCGACCCCTATGGCACGATGATCCTCACCCTGTCCGCGGTGGCGGTCGAGGTCCTGATCCTCGCCATCATGATGGGTTCGAATTCCTCACCGACGCTGGTGCGCGACACGATCTATTCGGCGGTGATGCTGGATATCAACGGCATTCTTGGCCTCGCGGCCCTGCTCGGCGGCCTGCGCCATGGCGAGCAACCCTATAACGACGATTCAAGCCGCACCTACACTGTCATGATCATGACGGCGGTAGGCATTTCGATGATCGTGCCGGAATTCGTACCGCGTGAAAGCTGGCACTACTATTCCGCCTTTACCATCTGCGCGATGATCGCGCTCTACGGCGTCTTTCTCAAGATGCAGGTCGGGCCGCACAGCTACTTCTTCAGCTACACCTATCCGCGGACCCAGAAGGCGGCAGCCGCCGGGACAGCGTCCGCGCCTCAGGAGGAGGCCGCCGAGGATTCCGCGGCCGTATCGATCGGCATAATTCTTCTGGGCGTTCTGATCATCGGCTTCCTGGCGGAATTCATGTCGGTCTTCATGGGCGAAGGCCTGGAAGGCTCCGGCGCGCCGATCGCGCTGACCGCTGTCGTTGTCGCCGCCATCTCCGCCGCGCCGGAAATCCTGACCGCCATGCGGGCGGCGCTCAAGAACCGCATGCAGTCCGTCGTCAACATCGCCATGGGCGCGTCGCTCTCGACGGTCATTCTCACCGTCCCGGTCATGGAAGGCATCGCGCTCTATACCGGCCAGCCCTTCATCATGGCGATGACGCCGGTCCAGACGGTGATGGTGGCAATCACGCTCGTGGTTGCGGCGATCAACCTCAACGACGGCCAGACCAACGCAATCGAGGGCATGACCCATTTTGTGCTGTTTGCGACCTTCATCATGCTGACGATGATCGGATTGTGACATCTGCAATAAAGAAGAGTTGAACACCCTGTGTTCGGTCTTCGGGACTGGCCGCCCTAGATGGGACAATGTCTGGCGAGCGATCGCCACTGAAAGGCATCAAGACAAAGTCCGGAGGTGACCCATGAAACGCACGAACATCTTCCTTGCAGGCACGGCCCTGGCTCTCGCACTGGTCGGCGCTCCCGCAATGGCGCAAACCGGTGGCAAACCGGTTGAAACAAGCGCTCCAAATGCGAAGGATCAAAAGCCTGCCTTCACCGGTCAGACCCGCGCAGCGCAGCCGGCGGAAATGCCTCAGATCGCCACCGAAGTCGTTGCCGAAGGGCTTCCGCACATCTGGTCTATGGAATTTCTCCCCGATGGCCGCATGCTCGTGACCGCAAAGGAAGGCGCGATGCATATCATCAAGGACGGCAAGCCCGGCCCTGCGATCGAAGGCGTTCCGAAAGTCCTGTCCGCTGGCCAGGGCGGTCTTCTCGATGTGGCGCTCGCACCGGACTACGAAACATCCGGAATGATCTTCTTCTCCTTCTCAGAAGAGCGTGAAGACGGCAACGGCACATCCGTCGCCTCCGCCAAGCTCGTCGCCAACGACGATGGCGGCGGCAAGCTGGAAAACGTCAAGGTGATCTTCCAGCAGATGCCAAGCTATGACGGCAACAAGCATTTCGGCTCGCGCCTCACCTTTGGCCCCAACAACGAGCTCTATGTCACGGTCGGCGAGCGGTCCGATCCGGAGCCGCGTGTCCAGGCACAGGATCTCAAAAGCGGTCTTGGAAAAGTCTTCCGCATCGACATGGACGGCAAGGCCCTGCCCGACAATCCATTCGTTGATCAGGCCGAAGCGCGGCCGGAAATCTGGTCCTACGGCCACCGCAATCTCCAGTCAGCAGCACTCGATGGCAACGGCCGCCTCTGGACGGTCGAACATGGCCCCAAGGGCGGCGACGAGTTGAACCGACCGGAAGCCGGCAAGAACTACGGCTGGCCGGAGGTCACCTACGGCGTCGAATATAGCGGCGGCAAGGTAGGCGACGGCATCACCGAGAAGGCTCAGACCGAACAGCCCGTCTATTACTGGGATCCGGTCATCGGCCCCTCCGGCATGGCCTTCTACGATGGCGATGCGATCCCCGAATGGAAGGGCGCATTCCTGGTCGGCGGCCTGGTAACCCAGGGCGTGGTGGTCCTGCATATGGATGGCGACAAGGTGAGCCACGAAGAACACGTTCCGCTCAAGGCCCGCATCCGCGACGTCAAGGTCGGCCCCGATGGCGCCGTCTACGCCGTCACCGAAACCCGCTCCGGCTCCTCGACGATCGTCAAGCTAACCAAGGCTTAAACGCAGGATCCTCGAAAAGGGGCTCGGTCGGGGCTATAGCCGTGGCCCGCCCCGACCTTCCCTCCACTGGACCACCACTCACGAAAAAGCCCGGCGATTGGCCGGGCTCTCCCATCAAACTCGTGTCTCGAAACTTACTTGCAGGCTGCGCAGAAGCGCTGGATGCGCTTGCAGGCTTCTTCGAGAATGTCTTCCGACGTCGCGTAGGAGATGCGGAAGTTCGGGCCGAGACCGAAGGCCGATCCGTGAACCACGGCGACACCTTCCGATTCCAGGAGCTCGGACACGAAATCCTCGTCCGTTTCGATGACTTTGCCGGTCGGAGCCGTCTTGCCGATCAGGCCGGCGCAGGACGGATAGACGTAGAATGCGCCTTCAGGCTTCGGGCAAACGATGCCGGATGCCTGGTTAAGCATCGACACGACGAGATCGCGGCGGCCTTCGAAGATCGCCTTGTTCTTGGTCACGAAATCCTGCGGACCGTTGAGCGCCTCGACAGCCGCCCACTGCGCGATCGACGATGCGCCCGAGGTCTGCTGGCCCTGGATCATGTCCATCGCCTTGATCAGTTCGATCGGACCGGCCGCATAGCCGATGCGCCAGCCGGTCATCGCATAGGCTTTGGAAACGCCGTTCATCGTCAGCGTCCGGTCGTAGAGCTTCGGCTCCACTTCGACCGGCGTCGCGAACTTGAAGTCGCCGAAGGTCAGGTGCTCGTACATGTCGTCGGTCAGGATCCAAACATGGGGATGCTTCAGCAGCACGTCGGTCAGCGACTTCAATTCATCCGCGCTATAGGCAGCGCCCGTCGGGTTCGACGGCGAGTTGAAGATGAACCACTTGGTCTTCGGCGTGATCACGCTTTCCAGCTCTTCGGCCGTCAGCTTGAAGTTGTTTTCCTGCTTGGTCGAAATCGTGACCGGCGTGCCGCCGCAGATCGAGACCATTTCCGGGTAGGAAACCCAGTAAGGTGCTGGGATGATAACTTCATCCCCTGCATTCATCGTCGCCATGAAGGCGTTGAACAGAATCTGCTTTCCGCCGGTTCCAACGATCGTCTGCTCGACCTTGTAGTCGAGGTTGTTTTCGCGCTTGAACTTGTCGACGATCGCCTTGCGCAGCTCTGGAATACCCGAAACCGGCGTGTACTTTGTTTCACCGCGGTTGATCGCGTCGATCGCTGCCTGCTTGACATTGTCAGGCGTGTCGAAATCAGGCTCACCGGCACCGAGACCGATAATATCACGCCCTTTCGCCTTCAGTTCGCGAGCTTTCTGGGAAACAGCGATTGTCGCTGAAGGCTTTACACGGGAAAGGGCGTCGGCAAGAAAGGCCATGTCGTTTCGGTCCTGGGCTGATTGAACACTACGGCGGGGTGCGCTCATTCGCCGCCGAGCGGCCGCCTCAAGCTGTATGGAGAATGAACCGGCGCCTTTCAAGAAAAAAGCATGAATGAATGCCATCAATGTCGCTGATTAAAACCTTCGGACGCGTATTTACGACCGCGTAACCCGTCTCGCCTACAATCTGCAAAATTGCGCAGGAGACGGTACGGGTATGGCATCGAGAAGCATTTTCGCCAACCTGGTTCGCGGCGACGACGGGGCATGGTCGACCGCATACGGGCCTTTCATTCTCAGATCCGCGCTTCAGCCCATTTTCAGAACGTCGAAACCCGGCAATCGGCTGGCCATCGAAGCCTTTGTCGGGCTCGTGCGCGCCTATCGTGGCGAAGAGCCCGTTCCCCCGCACGAATTCTTCAGCCTCGTTGATCCCGCCGAAGTTGCCGATATCGACAGCATGGTCCGGACGATCCATATTCTCAACACCGGCCGGCTCGACAGACGCCAGGCGAAGATCTTCGTCAAGTTCCAGCCGGGTCTGGTGCGCACGCCCGAAGACATGCGCCACGAAGTCGAACGCATCAAACTTGCGAGCCACGAAGCCGGACTTGCCGTCAACCGGATCGTCTGCGAAATCCGCCAGACCGCCGAGACCAACGCCGCCGTCATCGCCGACTTCACCAGCCACATGCGCGCCATCGGCTTCCAGGTGGCGATCGATGATTACGGTGCGGGCGAGTCCGATCTGGCGCTTCTCAAGCGGGTGAAGCCTGACTACGTCAAATTCGAACCCGGCTGGGTCCGCGACTTTCTCGACAATCCGGCAGGAGCAGCACTCCTGCGCGTCGTCCTGCAGCAGATGCTGGATGACGGGATCGAACCGATCATCGAAGGACTGGAGGAAATGTGGCAGGTGGAGGTGTGCGAGGAATTCGGCGCGTCTCTCGTGCAGGGATATGCGCTCGCACGGCCTGAACTCGCCCCGACCACGTTCGACAGGACATTCCCGGAACACGGCCTGCCGCGCATCGGCGGCGACCTCGACATGAGCTCCTCGCCTGCATCCGCCATTCGCGTCTCTGCCGCCGCCCCGTTTCCGTCGGCCACCCCTCTCAAGCGGATGAAAACCTTCGGCCGCAGACATCAGGGCAGCTAGCCGTCCTTACTTTCACCGGTTCGCAGTGGAACTTCCCGCAGAGAGTGTAGACGTTGAGAAACGGCTACAAACATGACGCGAACAGGCATAAAGCCGATCGGACGAAGCATCGCCAGCGATCCGTTGCCCATCCAACTTCCTTCGGACCATGCGCAAAGCCCGCATTTGCAGCGCTTTTGGCCAAATGAGGCAGGCTGGAAGGGGCCTGCCTTTCAAAAAACTTTTTCTTGCCAATTTTTGATAAACACAGCACTCTGTCCATGTTCGGGCAATTTACGAGCATGGGAAGACCTATAATGACGCGCTCCGAAGGCGCCAAGACTTCGGGCGGGAACTGGGGGCTTGGTTTTATACCTTATCTGCCAGTCGCCGCGGTAAACACAGGGACCCTTTCTTAAAGCTGCCTGCCGCCGCCCGTGAGGGCACACTCTGATGCTGTCCGCCGCTGAACACGGACAGAAGGAAAAGGACCTGCTGCATGGCCGAGACTGGCACTGTGAAATTCTTCAATACGGACAAGGGATTCGGCTTTATCAAACCAGACAACGGTGGCGCCGATATCTTCGTTCATATCTCCGCCGTACAGGCTTCCGGCCTGTCCGGGCTGACTGAAAACCAGAAAGTAAGCTTCGACACGGAACCGGATCGTCGCGGAAAAGGCCCCAAGGCCGTCAATCTGCAGATCTCCGGTTGAGCTTCAAAAGCTCGCTCATTCCAGTTGGAGCCCGGCAGTGATGCCGGGTTTTTTTATGCCCGTGATACCTGTTGCCGGTTACAGGCCCTTCAGGAATGGATTGCTGCGGCGCTCGTCGCCGATCCGGCTTCCCGGTCCGTGACCGCAGATAAAACCTACCTCGTCTCCCAGCGGCAGAACCTTGGTGCGGATCGAGTCCATCAGCGTCGCGTGATCGCCTCCGGGTAGATCAGTCCGTCCGACCGACCCGGCAAACAGGACGTCACCAAGATGTGCGAAGGCATGGTCTCTGTTGTAGAATATGATGTGACCGGGCGAATGTCCCGGACAATGAAAAACCTCGAACACATGCTCGCCGAACGAGACTGTTTCGCCTTCGTCAAGAAACCGATCAGGCACGACGTTGCGGACGTCGCCGTCGACACCGAACATCTGAGCCTGCTTTTCAAGGTTTTCAAGAAGGGGAAGATCGTCGCGGTGGGGTCCGACGACCGGAATGCCCAGCACCTCGCGGAGTTCGTCGGCGCCTCCGGCATGATCGATATGCCCGTGGGTCAGCCAGATCTCGGAAAGGGTAATGCCACTTTTGCGCACGAGGTCCAGAATAACCCCGATGTCACCGCCTGGGTCGACAATGACGGCTGTCTTTGTATCGTCGTCAAAGAAGACGGTACAGTTTTGTTGAAATGGCGTCACCGGAATGACGCTTGCCTGCAATCGACCCATAATGCCTGTCCTGCCCTGAACGTTGTCGTTCTTCATAGCCGGAAGGCTTGCCGATGACAGCCTCAAAATCAGTTGATAGCGGCGGCCAGATACGTGCCTTCGGCAGCAACCGGCGGGGCCAGCGAAACAGTCGCCAGCAGAAATGCCGAGACGACGACTTTCAGCGCAATCACCGTGATGAAGACCGGGCGCAGCGGATGAGCTTCGGCCTTGGTCTGGTTCAGCTCGATCGGCGGCATTGCGGAATAAGTGTGCGCGTTCATTGAATAATCTCCAGTCGTTCGCTGGGAATAATGGCGCTTGGGGATAAAGGTTCCGCCGGACAAGTCATGCGCGCAAAAGAAAGTGCGTGTTCTCCCTGAAAGCAACACAACCGGTCGAATTTTGACCGCCAGAGCGATTTATCACGGGCGACAGCGCAAAAGGATTACGTTAAACAGCTTCACACGATGAAGACGTAGCGAGCGAAAGGAAACGGCGTGCCGCCTGCAGCGACGGGAAAAGCCGTCAAGAAAGTCCCGCCACAGATGCCCGTGGTCGACGAGGGCCAGATCGATTTCGAAGCGATCGAGCTGTTCTTCTTTGCCTATCGCGACTTCGTGTCCGATCCGGACGCTATCCTGGCGAAGATCGGCATGGGGCGCGCCCACCATCGGGTTGTCTATTTCGTCTGCCGCCAGCCGGGGATGATGGTGACGGATCTTCTTGATCTGCTGCAGATCACCAAGCAGAGCCTCGCCCGCGTCCTGAAGCAGTTGATCGAGACTGGCTATATCCGGCAGATGGCCGGGGCCAAGGATCGCAGACAGCGCCGCCTCTATCCGACCCTTGCCGGCCGCGAACTGGCGCTGGCCCTGTGCGAGCCGCAATCCAAGCGTATCGCACGCGCCATGGAAGACTTCACCCCCGGGATGCGGGAAAGCGTAACCCTTTTCCTTCAACGGATGCGTGGACGTGACCCGAACCTCGTGATTTCTGATATCGACATCAGTCAGGATATCTGACCGGGACAGACAGATGACCAATACACCGCTTTTGGACGACGCCCCTCACCTTCTCGTTGTCGACGACGACACCCGCATCCGCGATCTCCTCAACCGCTATCTGGTGGAGCAGGGTTTCCGCATCACGGTCGCGGGAGATGCCGCCGAAGCGCGGCGCAAGTTGGAAGGACTGCATTTCGACCTCATCATTCTCGACGTGATGATGCCGGGCGAAACAGGCCTGTCGCTCACCCAGTCGCTTTATGAAAAGAAGACCACCCCGGTCATCCTCCTGACGGCACGGGTCGAGGCAGAATCGCGCATCGCCGGTCTCGAGGCAGGTGCCGACGATTACCTGTCAAAACCCTTCGATCCGCGCGAACTGGTCCTGCGCATCAACAACATCCTGCGCCGCAGCAGCTCGGCCGATGCACCGAAGATCGAGCAGATCATGTTTGGTCCGTTCACCTTCTCGATCCCGCGCAAGGAACTGCGCAAGGCGGCCGAGACGATCCGCCTGACCGACCGCGAACAGGAAATCATGATGCTGTTTGCCTTGCGCGCCGGCGAAACGATCCCCCGCCACGAACTGATCGGGGACGATACGGATGTCGGCGAGCGCACAATCGACGTGCAGATCAACCGGCTGCGTCGTAAGATCGAAGAAGACCCCGCCAACCCGGTCTATCTCCAGACCGTGCGTGGCATCGGGTACAGGCTGAGTATCGACTGATGCACAAGAGACCGACGACAGGACGATAACGGGCGGCGAATGGCAATTTTCAACACGCTGAAGCGAGAGACCAGCCGGTTTACCCTCCCCGGTTGGCGTCCGTTCACGCGCTGGCTGCGTCGCTGGCTGCCGACGGGCCTCTACACCCGTTCGCTGCTGATCGTCATTCTCCCCATGCTCCTGCTCCAGACAGTCGTCGCCGCGGTGTTCATGGAACGCCACTGGCGCATGGTGACAGAGCGCCTGTCTGAAGGCACCGTTCGCGACATCGCCGCCATTATCGAGATAATCCGCAATTATCCGCAGGATAGCAACTACAACGAAGTCAGCCGCATCGCCGACAGCTCTCTCGGCCTGACGATTGCAATCGAGGAGAACGGCCAGCTCCCGCCGCCCCGCCAGCGCCCCTTCTTCGCGATCCTCGACAACATCCTTGCCGAACAGTTGAGCAGTCAGATCCGCATGCCGTTCTGGATCGATACGGTAGGCGACAGTCGGCTCGTCGAGATCCGCGTAAAAATGGACGAACGGGTGCTGCGGGTGTTTGCCAGACGCGGCTCTACCTACGCGTCCAACACCCACATCTTCCTGATCTGGATGATCGGCACCGCCTTCGTGCTGGTGGTGATTTCGATCCTGTTCCTGCGCGGCCAGATCCGCCCGATCCTGAGACTTGCCCAGGCGGCAGAAAGTTTCGGCAAGGGACAAAAGACCGAAGGCTTTTCGCCGCGCGGCGCAGACGAGGTAAGGCGCGCGGGCCTTGCCTTCATCCAGATGCGCGAACGGCTCGAACGGCAGATGGAGCAGCGCACCGCGATGCTGGCCGGCATCAGCCACGACCTGCGCACCATCCTCACCCGATTCAAGCTGCAGCTGGCACTTGCCGGCAACAAGCCTGAGCTCGCCGGCATGGAACAGGATGTCGAAGACATGCAGTCTATGCTGGAGGGCTATCTGGCATTTGCCAAGGGCGAGGCCGAGGAGGACTTCGGTACGCTGTATCTGAGCGAGCTTCTAGAGAAATTCCGCGTAAGTTTCAGCCTGCACGGGCAGATCCTCACCTACCACATCGAGGGCGACGACGAGATCGCCGTCAGGCCGAACGCCTTCAACCGCCTGCTCGGAAACCTCGTCTCAAACAGCCAGCGCTATGCCGACAACCTGCATATCGATGCGCGCCACAGCGCCAAATGGCTGACATTGACCCTCGATGACGACGGCCCGGGCGTTCCTGCGCAATCCCGCGAGGACGTGTTCAAGCCATTCCACAGGCTCGACGAGGCCCGCAATCTCGATGCATCCGGAACCGGCCTCGGCCTCGCGATCGCCCGCGACATCGCCCGCTCGCATGGCGGCAATGTCACGCTGGACGACAGTCCGAGCGGTGGCTTGAGGGCAATCGTTCGCGTTCCGGCCTGAGCGGACCGCTATCGGCAACATGCTGGACTGGGGAGAAAACTAAGACGTTTAGTGAAGACGGGGTTGCCGTCTCACATCATCTTCTTGCCGTTAGGAACGCCCTGCTCGACGGCGGCCAGAACGATCGCGCCGTTCTCGTCTTCAAAGCCCAGCGTCAGCACTTCGGAACGGACCGGCCCGATCTGGCGCGGCGGAAAATTGACGACGCCGAGAACTTGGCGGCCGAGCAGCGTTTCCGGCGTATAGTGGACGGTGATCTGCGCCGAAGACTTCTTGATGCCGATGTCAGGGCCGAAGTCGATCTTCAGCTTGAAGGCCGGCTTGCGGGCTTCCGGAAACGGCTCGACCTCGACGATCGTGCCAACCCGGATATCGACCTTCTCGAACTCGGCAAAGCTTATCTCGTCAGACATGGCTGCTCAGCGTCCCAGTTCTTCCGCGCGGCTCCGCGCTGCCTCGATTGCCTTGTCGAACAGCGGCTGCATCCCATCGTCTGCCATTAGCACGGAGAGGGCAGCAGCCGTGGTGCCGCCCGGAGACGTCACGTTCTGGCGAAGCCGCGAGGCATCCTCCGTCGACTGATGCAGAAGTTCTCCCGCACCCGACACGGTTTCGCGCGCAAGCCGCATCGCAAGATCGGCAGGAAGACCGGCTTTGCGCCCGGCCTCCGCCATGCATTCGACCAGATAGAAGACATAAGCCGGGCCACTGCCGGAAACGGCGGTGACGGCATCGATATCCGCCTCGCTCGAAACCCATTCCACCGGACCGCTGACTTTCAAAAGCGCATGCACCGCATCGCGCTGGGCGGCCGACACCTTGTCGTTGGCATAGGCACCGGTCACGCCGCGGCCGATCATGGCCGGCGTGTTCGGCATGGCGCGCACCATTGCACCGTCCCCGAGATGGCTCTGCATGGCGGACAGTGTCTTGCCGGCTGCGACCGAGACGACGACTGTCGGAGCGCCGACCACAGGCTTCAGCGGCGGCAGAACGGCATCCATCAGCTGCGGCTTGACCGCGAGAAACAAGATATCTGCCGACGCACCGTCTGGAAGTGCCGTAACATGCGTCGCGCCGGCGTCGGACATCATCGCTCTCATCGCCTCGGACGGCGATGGGTCAACGACGGTGACGGATGCGCCGGGAACGCCGTTCTTCAACCAGCCGGAAAGCATGGCGCCGCCCATATTGCCGGCACCGACGAGAACGATCGAACCCAGCTGCAACGCCATCAAGCCTCGCCGACCGTCTCGAACAGGACGCAATCCATGGCAGCCTTGGCTTCCATGCCGGACCAGACGACGAACTGGAACGCCTGATAATAGGCCTCGCAGGCATCAAGCGCGCTGGAAAACAGAACCTCGACCTGCTGGTTCGTGGGTTCGGCACCGCCGGCCAGCAGAAGCGACTGGCGGAAAATCACCACGTCTTCCTGACGCCACAGGTCAAAATGCCCCATCAGCGTCTGACCATTCACGTAGGACAGAAGCCGGATGACCTCGTTCACACGGATATCGGGGATCTTCAGATCGAAGGCGCAGGCGAGATGCAGCGCCTCGAACTCCTCCATCCAGGAGAAGGATACGTGGTAGTCCGTCCACCGACCCTCCACGGTCATGGCGATCTCGTCTTCGCCGGACCGTTCGAATGTCCAATCGTTGGAAGCTGCGACGAACTCGATCATGTCCACCGGGTTCGACTGACGCTCAACGTTTAATTCCATGAGGCTCATGCGGCACCTTTTTGACCGGAATGATTGCGAATTCGAGCGGAACGCGCCAACACTTAACCGGAACTACATTTCGATGATCGCTCGTCGCCGCCAGAATAACTGAGTTACCCTGTCTGGAGCTTACCTTCAGCCTCGTCGGTAACCTATCGGTCACCACCGGAAGCTCACCGGCTCGTTTCGAATCATCGTGTAAAATCAGTGTAGCTAGACGGAGTCCGGCTGCCATCCCCTGAATGCCGATTTCCGTGGATTGAACCCCGAAACCGGTTCGCGCATGAGATCAGAACGGATGGTTAAATGACTCTGGACGCTGGCTTTTTTAGGAGTGTCCACAGGGCTTAATTTTTTGTAAATTTATGGGGATTTGGCGAGGCGAAACAGACGCCTGACTGTGCCGATTAGACGCGATGACGCTCAATCGCGAATAGGCTGGGAAAGATCGCCGCGCAGGCTTTTGGCGCTGGACTTTGACGGCGATCTCAAACGGGGATTGCGAATCCCCTGAGGGGCCACAGTTTATGGCCGGATCTGAAGTGGCTTACTGACCTGACTGGCCCTGGTCGTGGCTCTGGCTCTGGCCGAATTTTGCCTCCAGCGCATCGAGACGGGCCGTTAGCGCAACATTCTCGTCGCGAGCGCGGGCAGCCATCTCGCGAACGGCTTCGAATTCTTCCCGCTTGACCAGATCCATGTTGTTAAGGAACCGTTCCGCCTGGGCATGGAAAGCCGTCTCCACTTCCTTGCGCACACCCTGTGCAGCACCGGCAGCGTCCGTCATCAGCCGTGCGAAATCGTCGAATATGCGGTTCGTTCCGGTCGACATAAGGTTCCGTCTCCTTGCCATCGGCAGCGATATCGGCCCGATATCGGCCTGTGTTTGTCCTATCGGATCTGAAGTAGGGCTTGGGTCGCCGCGTTGCAAGCGTCATCCACTGTTGCGCGCGTCTCAGAATGAGATTCATCTTGACCGGCGATGTCCCCAAGTCCATCTTTTCACACGACTGTGAGTAAGCGAGACACCTGTAATTTGTACGAAGCGCTTCATTTTTTTGCTCTCATGCCATTTCCCGAGATAAATCCGGTCGCGTTCTCCTTGGGGCCGCTTGCGGTACACTGGTATGGCCTTGCCTATGTTGCCGGTATCATGCTGGGCTGGCTTTACGCCCGCAAGCTGACCGCAAACGCGTCACTGTGGCCCAACGGTCAGGCCCCGATGACCGCGGTCCATCTCGACGACTTCCTCGTCTGGATCGCGGCAGGCGTCGTGCTCGGCGGCCGCATCGGCTACATCCTGTTTTACGATCTTGGCCCGATCCTGGAAAACCCGATCCGCGCGATCGAGATCTGGAACGGCGGCATGTCCTTCCACGGCGGTTTCCTCGGCGCGACGATCGCGATGATCGTGTTTGCCCGCCGCCATGCCATTCCCGTCTGGAGCATGTTCGACATCGTCGCCGCCGTCGTGCCGTTCGGCCTGCTGTTCGGCCGCATTGCGAACTTCGTCAACGGCGAACTCTGGGGACGGTTGAGCGATGCACCATGGGCTGTCGTCTTCCCGACCGGTGGCCCGTTCGCCCGCCATCCGAGCCAACTCTATGAAGCGGGCCTGGAAGGCATCATCCTGCTTCTGGTGCTGGCACTCCTGATCTATCGTTTCAAGGCCCTTCGTGTACCCGGCACCATCTGCGGCGCGTTCGTCCTCGGCTACGGGCTCTGCCGAATTTTTGTCGAGTTCTTCCGCGAACCGGATGTGCAGCTCGGCTATTTGCTCGGCACCAATTGGCTAACGATGGGCATGGTGCTATCACTACCGATGGTTGCTGTTGGCATCTGGGCGATCACGCGGGCTCGCGTCGCCTCCGCGGCGAAAGTGTGAGGCACCCGTGAACAGCCCAGAAGTAACCACGCCCCTTGCCGAAAAGATCAAGACGCTGATCCGCGCCAGCGGACCGATCAGCGTCACCGACTATTTCGCGCTCTGCCTCGCCGATCCGGAATTCGGCTACTACCGCACCCGCGAACCTTTCGGCCGGCATGGTGATTTCGTCACCGCGCCGGAGATCAGCCAACTGTTCGGCGAAATGGTCGGCATCTTCATGGTCCATGCCTGGCAGCGCCAGGGTAGCCCGGGCGATGTGCGCCTGGTCGAGATCGGTCCCGGCCGCGGCACGATGATGTCCGACATGCTGCGCGTCATCCAGCGCATCGCACCATCCCTGATGGACGGCCTGCGTGTCCATCTGGTGGAAACCAGCGAACGCCTTCGCGGCGTTCAGCGCGTGACGCTCGAGGCCTATTCGACCAAGATTTCCTGGCACGATAGTTTCGAAGACGTGCCGGAAGGGTTCACCCTGATCGCCGCCAACGAACTGTTCGACGCGATCCCGATCCGCCAGTTCGTGCGGACCCCGACCGGTTTTCGCGAAAGGCTCGTAGGCCTCGGCCCGGAGGACGAGCTGTCCTTCGTCGCCGGCATCGCCACGCTCGATCCGGTCCTCCTGCCGGCCCCCGTCGCTTCCATCCCGGAAGGCACGATCTTCGAATTCGCCCCTGCCCGCCAGGCCGTCATGCAGACGCTCTGCGAAAGGCTAAGGCATTTCGGCGGCAGTGCGCTCGTCATCGACTACGGCCATATGGTCACCAGTTTCGGCGATACGCTGCAGGCCGTAAAGAACCACGACTATGACCCGCCGCTTGCCAGCCCCGGCGAGGCAGATCTGACCAGCCATGTCGATTTCGAAGATCTCGCCAAGGTCGCCTTGGCGTCCGGCATTCATCTGAACGGCGGCCTCCATCAGGGCGAGTTCCTCTATGGCCTCGGCCTTGCCGAACGGGCTTCAGCCCTTGCGCGCGACAAGGAACCGTCCGAACAGCGGCTGATTGCTGCCGCGGTCGATCGTCTTGCCGGCGAAGGTGCGGGCAAGATGGGCGAGCTTTTCAAGGTCATCGCCGTCTCGGGCTCCGCGGTCAATCTGATGCCCTTCCGTCCGGTCGACTGAAAGAGCACGTCCGGGCGGATTGACACACGCTATCGGCTTGCGCCAATCTCGCGCCCAATCGAAGCAGCGAGTGCCGCCGACGGTGCATCACGCAAAAACCAACAAAATCAGCAGGGTGGATAAACCGATGCCGGAGAACGCCTCGCCGACGCCGATCGAAAGCGCAGTCTTGAACGCAGCAGCCGGCGCCAAAATCCGCCACGGCTTCTTCACGCGAAAGGGCGGCGTGTCCGACGGAATCTACGCCGGTCTCAATGTCGGTGTCGGGTCGAAAGACGATCAGACGCTCGTTCTCGAAAACCGCCGGCGGGTTGCGGCCTGGTTCGATCTGCCGCTCGAAAAGCTCGCAACCGTCCATCAGGTCCATTCGCCTGATGTGGTCGTGGTCGATGCTGCCTATTCCGGCGAGCGCCCGCAGGTCGATGCGATGGTCGCGGCCACGCCGGGCGTCGTGATCGGCGTCCTGTCTGCCGATTGCGGCCCCATCCTGTTTGCCGATGGCGACAATGGCGTGATCGGCGCGGCTCACGCCGGCTGGAAGGGCGCGCTGACAGGCGTGCTCGAAAACACGATCGACGCGATGGTGTCGCTCGGCGCTGAAAGGGAAAAGATCGTGGCCGTTCTCGGACCCTCGATCGGCCCTGACAGCTACGAGGTCGGCCCGGAATTCGTGGAACGCTTCCTCGGCGTGAACCCCGAATACGCAGCCTTCTTCACACCGTCTCCAAAGCCACAGCATTCCATGTTCGATCTGCCCGCTCTCACCATGTCGCGGCTGAAGGCGGCAGGCGTCACCGCTGAGAACCTCGGCCTCGACACCTACCCGGATCGGGAACGCTTCTTTTCCTATCGCCGCACGACGCATGACCAAGAGCCGGATTACGGCCGCCAGATTTCAGCCATCGCGCTTCAGCAATAAAAGTTCGGGAGGACTACCATGGCTCTGCACTTCGACAGATCGGAATATGCCGATCGCCTCGCCCGCCTGACGACGAAGATGGCCGAGGAAAAGCTCGATGCCATCCTGCTGTTTGCGCAGGAAAGCATGTACTGGCTGACCGGCTACGACACGTTCGGCTACTGCTTCTTCCAGACGCTGGTCGTGAAGGCGGATGGCTCGATGACGCTGCTCACGCGCTCTGCCGACCTTCGCCAGGCCCGCCAGACCTCGATTATCGAAAACATCGTCGTCTGGGTCGACCGGGTGAATGCCGATCCGACGCTGGATCTCAAGAACCTCTTGAGCGAACTCGATCTTCTCGGCGCAAAGATCGGCGTCGAATACGACACGCATGGCATGACCGGCCGCATCGCGCGCCTGCTCGACAACCAGCTCACCAATTTCGGTCAGCTCAGTGACGCATCCTATCTGGTCAGCCGGCTGCGCCTCGTCAAAAGCGCGGCCGAGATCGCTCATGTGCAACGCGCCGCCGAACTGGCCGATGATGCGCTCGACGCCGCTCTGCCGCTGATCAAGGCCGGCGGCGACGAGGCCGATATCCTTGCGGCGATGCAGGGTGCCGTATTTTCCGGCGGCGGCGATTACCCCGCCAACGAATTCATCATCGGTTCCGGCGAGGATGCGCTTCTGTGCCGTTACAAGGCCGGTCGCCGCAAGCTCGATGCCACCGACCAGCTGACGCTTGAATGGGCCGGCACGGCCGCCCACTATCACGTCGCGATGATGCGCACCGCGCTCGTCGGTGATCCATCGCCGCGCCACAAGGAACTCTACAAGGCCTGCCTTGAGACGATCCGGGCGATCGAGGAGGTTCTGTCTCCAGGTCATACATTCGGGGACGTATTCGACACCCATGCCAGGATCCTCGACGAACGCGGCCTCTCCCGTCACCGTCTGAATGCCTGCGGCTATTCGCTGGGCGCCCGCTTCTCGCCGTCCTGGATGGAGCACCAGATGTTCCACTTCGGCAACCCGCAGGAGATCCTGCCCGGCATGACGCTGTTCGTGCACATGATCATCATGGACAGCGACAGCGGCGCGGCCATGACGCTCGGCCAGACCTATCTGACGACGGAAGGCGCTCCCCGGCCGCTTTCACGTCATGGTCTCGACCTTATCCAGGGCTGAGAAGCCCGCGATCATTGACAGGCCGGAAAATCCGACCTTAGCTTGTCGCGGGATGGGAACCGGCAAAGGGGCGAACGCATGCGGCTTATCGGAAAACTGCTTTCCGCCTGCATCGTTGCGCTGACCGTCTCCGGCTGCAACACCAGCGAGGCGCTGACGCCGCGCGCCGAGATCGGCGGCGGCAGTCGCGCATCGACACCGGTCACCCAGGCCGATACGGAACGCATGGCACGATCCCCAAGGCCCGAGACCTACCAGAACCAGACCTACAGAAACGACACCTACCAGCCGCGCCCGCAAAATACGCTCGAGGCGCAGGCCCAGGCGATGCAGTCTGGCAACCAGACCTCGCCCGCCTCTTCAGGCCCGCCACCCGAGTGGCAGGGCCAAAGCCAGGCTGAAGCCCAGTCTACCGCTGCAGCGCCCCAGCAGGAGGCTTCCCTGCCCGCCGCCGCCGGCAACACCATCCGCTTCCTGCCGATCATCGGTGCCCCCGTACAGGCCGTGACGCCGCTGTCGCGAAGGCTTGGCGCCGAGGCGCGCGCCGCCGGGCTGACGATCCGTCCCTCCAGCGATACGGGTACCGAGCAGATCCTCAAGGGCTATTTCTCGGCCTTCAGCGATGGCGAAAAGATCACCATCGTCTACGTCTGGGATGTTCTCGACAATACCGGCTCCAGGCTTCACCGCATGCAGGGGCAGGAAAATGTGTCCGGCAGCGGCCAGGATCCATGGGCCTCAGTGCCGTCCTCGACGATGGAACTCATCGCCGCAAAGACGATCCAGGACTATATGAGCTGGCGGCAATCGCATGGCGGTTAGGTAACCATGATGTGACACGGTCACTGTTTCTTCGCAAAAAACGGTGGCCTGAGGGAAAACGCTATTGCATTCGAAGGTGGCGCCGGTAAAAGGCCGCCATCCAGCTTCAATACAGGCGGACCGCAATGAAGGTTTTCGCAGGCAATTCGAACCGGCATCTGGCCGACGCGATCTGCAGCTATCTTAATGTACCAGTCGGAAAAGCCTCGGTAAGGCGATTTGCAGACCAGGAAATCTTCGTTGAAATACAGGAGAATGTCCGTGGGGAAGACGTGTTCGTCATCCAGTCCACGTCGTTTCCGACCAACGATCACCTGATGGAACTGCTGATCATGATCGATGCGTTCCGGCGGTCTTCCGCCAAGCGCATCACGGCTGTGCTTCCCTATTTCGGCTATGCCCGTCAGGACCGCAAGGCCGGGCCGCGCACGCCAATCTCGGCCAAGCTCGTCGCCAACCTCATCACCGAGGCCGGCGCCAACCGTGTCATGACGCTCGATCTGCACGCAGACCAGATCCAGGGCTTCTTCGATATCCCGACCGACAACCTCTACGCCGTGCCGATTCTTGCGCGCGACGTGAAGGAACACTACGACCTCAACAACGTCATGGTGGTCTCGCCGGATGTCGGCGGCGTGGTTCGCGCCCGTGCGCTTGCCAAGCGCCTGGGCTGCCAGCTCGCCATCGTCGACAAGCGGCGTGAACGCGCAGGCGAGTCGGAAGTCATGAACGTCATCGGTGACGTGACCGGCAAGGACTGTCTGCTGATCGACGATATCGTCGATTCCGGCGGCACGCTCTGCAACGCGGCCGAGGCGCTTTTGAAGAATGGCGCCACCAGCGTGACCGCCTACATCACCCACGGCGTGCTGTCGGGCGGTGCCGTTGCCCGCATCGCGGCGTCCAAGCTCAAGGAACTGGTGATCACGGATTCGATCCAGCCGACGACATCCGTTCAGTCGGCGCACAATATCCGCGTCATCACCACGGCAAACCTTCTCGGCGAGGCGATCAACCGTACCGCCATGGAAGAGTCCGTCTCGAGCTTGTTCGACTAGGATTGACGCATGACCGTGGGACGGGCTCGGCAGCAAAAACGCTGCGCCCCCTGTCCCACGGCTATGTAAGTCTGATAGAGGTCTGCCATCCATCTGCAGAGGGAGGACCTATCGCGATGTCGATCCTACGAAACAAGCCGAAATGGCTTGCACTTTTCATCCTGGCTCCAATGCTTTCTGCCTGCGTCGACGCAGGTCCGGGCCCCGGCTATCCGCCGGAACGTCCCGCCCCCGGCTGGAGCCGGCCCGATCGCCCCGATCCCCGTCCAGATTGGGATCGCCCATCCAGACCCGATCGCCCGGATCGTCCATCAAGGCCTGACCGCCCGGATTGGGATCGCCCCTCGAGGCCGGATCGTCCCGGCAGACCTGACCGTCCTGAAAATGGCGGCGGCATGTGCACCCGCGAATACCGCCCGGTCTGCGGCCAGCGTGGCGGTCGGCTCCAGACATTCCCGAATGCCTGCGAAGCCCGCAATGCCGGCTTCGGCGCGGTCTCTCCGGGCGAATGCCGCCGCTGATCGCGACGTGAGTTGAACGCCAAGAATATAAACGCCGGGATTTTTCATCCCGGCGTTTTGCATTCGCGGCGTCTGTTGACTATGTAGGCGCGGTACCCAAGGAGTTCCGCATGGCCGCCCGCGACCGCTATTCCCGAAAACTCGAATGCTCGCAGTGCGGACATGCCGGTTATGCCGAAGTCTCCGAGTCCGACGACAAGCGCGCCAGCAATCGCGATTTTCGCATCGACGAACTCCCGAAAGGTTTTCAGACCGAGTTCGCCTCGAAAGATCCGCGCAAATACATGCTGCGCTGTAGCGACTGCGGCCACAAATTCCGGTTCGAGCAGAAAACTGCCTACGCCCCCGGCGGCGAACCTCGACGCTAGGTCAAACGTTTCCGCGATCTTCAGGCAGCGTTCTGGTTGGCCGAGCCCATCTCTGACCCAGACTGCGGGTTCGGCTGATCTTCCATCGGCATCGGCCGACCGAGAAGATAGCCCTGCACTTCGTGGCATCCTTCCCGCCGCAGAATGTCGAGCTGGTTCACCGTCTCGACACCCTCCGCGAGAACCGGGATCTGCAGGCCCTGCCCCAAAGCCAGAATTGCTCGCACCATGGCCGTTGCCTGCTCGCTGCGGTCCACTTCGGTCAGGAAGCTCCGGTCGAGCTTGATCTTGTCGAACGGGAAGGAGCGCAGCGTCTCCAGCGACGAATAGCCGGTCCCGAAATCGTCGATCGCAATCGATACGCCCAGCGCCTTGATGGAGCGAAGCGCATTCATCGCCCGCTGCTTGTCGCTGATGATCGAGCTTTCGGTGATTTCAAGCTCGAGACGGCTTGGTTTCAGACCGGTTTCCAGAAGCACGGTATGAACCAGCGCCGGCATGTCGGCATGGGCGATCTGCACCGGCGACAAATTGACCGCGACCTTGTAGTCATTCGGCCAGTTCGCCGCCTCCCGGCATGCTTCGCGCAGAACCCACGCGCCGATCGGCAGGATGGCGCCGCATTCCTCGGCAACCCCGATGAAATCGGCCGGCGAGACATTGCCCCGCTCCGGATGGCTCCAGCGCAGCAGGACCTCGTAACCGGTGATCTCATCGGTCGCGACCGACTTCTGCACCTGGTAGTGCAGCCTGAGCTGATCCTGCTCGATCGCCGTCCAAAGATCCTCCGCCATCTTGGTTCGGTCGCGGGCGGCCTCGTCCATCTCGATGTCGTAGAAGCAGATGTCGCGCGATAGCGATCCCTTGGCGCGGTACATGGCCAGATCCGCGTTCGCGATCAGCGCATCGGGGGATGCCCCGTCATGCGGGTAGAGCGCGACACCCATGCTTGCGCCGGGACTGAGACGATGCACCTCGATCTGGATCGGCTGCCCGAACGCATCCGACAATCGGTCGAGGAACTCGGAAACTTCGGCCAAATCCCCGTAGCGCTTCACGGCCACGAATTCGTCGCCGCCGAACCGGGCAAACATCTCGTGCGGCCGCACGATCGAATTCATCCGCTCGGCAATTTCCTTGAGCACGGCATCGCCGGCCGCGTGCCCGAACTGATCGTTGATCTGCTTGAACTTGTTGAGATCGATGCCGACGACCGCAACATGCCCGCCCTCGCTCTCCGCGTTACGCACCTCGGCTTCGAGATATTCCATCAGAGCCGGACGGTTCGGAAGCTGCGTCAGGCTGTCATGCTTCGCCATGAAGGCGATCTTTTCCTCCGACCGTATCCGCTCGCTGATATCCTCGAATGTCGACACCCAGCCGCCCTGATCGAGATAGCTGAAATCGATCCGGATCGTCCGATCGTCGCTCAGTCGGTGTAGAAGGGCTTCCTGCCTGGAATTGATGGCTGCGATGTTGCGCTGGTAATGCTGTTCTGCCCGTGCTTCCGCCTCCGCCGCGTCGGCAAACGAGGTCCTGTAGCCAAGAGCCACGATCTCGCGGTATGTCATACCCGGCTTCAGAGCGCCTTCCTCAAACCGAAAAATCTGGCCGTAGCGCCGGTTCGTCAGCACCAACCGCTGCTCGCGATCGAACAGGCAGATCCCCTGCGCCATGTTCTCAAGCGCCAGATCCAGGTTCTGCGTCACGGAGGCGATCCGGTCGGTGTCCTGTCTCTGACGGGTGATGTCGCGCGTGATCTTGGCGTAGCCGGCAAGCACGCCATCGTCGTCGAGGACGGGCTGGATCACCACATGTGCCCAGAACCAGCTCCCATCCTTGCGGTAGCGCCGGCCTTCCGCCTCGAACAGACCGGTTGTGCGCGCTGTTGCGAGCGCCTGTTCCGGGAGACCCCGGGCTTGTTCTTCATCCGAATAGAAACGTGCAAAATGCTGACCAATGATCTCGTCGGCCCTGTACCCCTTGGCACGCTCGGCCCCTGCATTCCAGCTGGAGACGGCGCCCTCGGGTGACAGCATGTAGATCGCGTAATCGGTCACCCCGCGCACGAGCATCTGGAAATTGGCTTCGCTGGCCTTCGAGGACCGCGCCGCACGCCCGGTGATTGTGGCAACGGCCAGGCCCGACCCGATCAGCGACAGCGAGACGGCAATGATCGTTGCCAGCATCAGCGGCTTCGACAGCATCCCGTCTTCAGGCAGGATCCCGAAACCCGGGACAAGCGTTGCCGCGCCCATCGCGATGAAATGCATAAAGACGATGCCGAGCGACAGGAGACCTGCAGCCAGAATGTTGTTTGCAAGGCCTCCCTTCAGGATCATGAGAAACGCCGTAGTCGACGTGACGATCGCGGTGACGATGGCAGCGATGACCAGCGGCTGCGACCAGACGATCAGGCCGCCGAACTCGATCGCCGCCATGCCGGTAAAATGCATAGAGGAAACGCCGGTACCGAATACCAGGCCGGCGGCCACAGCGCCGGATTTGCCGGTAAACAGCACGGCAAGCAGTCCCGCCGCAAATGTCGCGAGAAATGCAATACCAAGCGACAGCAGCGTCAGCGACAGATTGAATGTGAAGAGCTGGCCCGGATCGTAGGCGAGCATGGCCACGAAATGTGTTGCCCAGATCCCAAAGCCCCCTGCTCCGCCGGAGACGATCACCCAGCCGTAGCGGCTGCGGTCGTTTGCCTGTCGTGCCCGGGCGGCAAAAACCACGGTTCCCGCATTCGCAATGAAGCAGAGCGCCCCCGCCACGACGACGAGGAAGAGATTGTGCTCATAGGCCAGACAGGACAGAACGGCGTACATGTTAGATCTTGGTCTCCGGAGTTAACACCGTCTTGACCCTCACAATTTAACAAATTCGGTCGCCCGGACCTCGCATTTATCGAATCTCGCTAATTTCGAATGAACGTCATTAATGGATGGCAAAACGGCACATACCGGAAGTTTCATATTGGCCACGCGGGTATCTGGCGGTAGGTAACGACGACGACCGGTTTGCAGAGCCAACCACGCCGCAGATCCCTTGCGTCTCCTGCCCTGATGGACTATAGGGACCCCGTCCGCGTAGACACCCTTGGAGGCAACGCGGATGGAGAGCGTCGGACGATGCCCTCCGGTTTGACGCGGCACTGTCCGCGAAGAACTCTCCAAACAACCTCGAAAGGAATTGCCATGAGCAAGGAAACTTACGTGCTCAAGGCCGAGGCGCGCGAACGGGTCGGTAAGGGGTCCTCCCGTGAACTTCGCCGCAACGGTTTTATCCCTGCAGTCATCTATGGTGACAAGCAGGCTCCTCTGTCGATCGTGCTCAACACGAACGAAGTCACGAAGCGCATTCACGCTGGCGGTTTCATGACCACCATCGCGACGATCGAATTCGACGGCAAGAAGATCCAGGTCCTCCCGAAGGACTACCAGCTGGATCCGGTCCGCGACTTCACCATGCATGTCGACTTCCTGCGCGTTTCGGCCAAGACTGAAGTCAACGTCGAAGTACCGGTACACTTCGAAAACGAAGACAAGTCGGCCATCAAGCAGGGCGCCGTTCTGAACATCGTCCGTCACACGGTCGAGTTCCATTGCCCGGCAGACCAGATCCCGGAATTCATCACGGTTGATCTGACCGACGCCAAGATCGGCGACAGCCTCCACATCTCGGCCGTTAAGCTGCCGAAGGGCGTGACACCTGTCATCACCGACCGCGACTTCACCATCGCGACGATCGTTGCACCTGCTGCAGGCGTCGAAGAAGAAGAAGCGACTGAGACTGCGGCTCCTGAAGCCGAATAAGACATTTTCGTCTTGTCTTTCTGAGAGCCCGCCTTCCACCGAAGGCGGGCTTTTACGTTTTTCGGTCAGGATTACGTAACCCTCTTTAAGATCCGCCCCGCTTTACTCTTCCCGGCTTCAGTAAAGCTTAATCAATGGCTGGAATTATCCGGCCAATTACTGTGTTGGGGAACACGCAGTCGGCGGCTAACACCGACTACAAGCAGGCGGGGAATACGGGTGGCTCATTCCGTTGAGAGTCGGTTCATAGCCATTATTTCGGGCGCGCTTCTTGCCGTCGTCGTGCCGTTGTTCACGCTGCTTTTGGCGTTGTCATCGCAGCAGGCGGTTCGGGCGCTCGAAGAGCATGTCGACATCGTTCTGGCGACGAACTCGCAAGCGCTTGCCAAGCCCCTCTGGGATCTCGATACCGAAAGCGTTCACCAGATCGCCGTCGCCATGGTGAAAGATCCGATCATCTACGCGGTTCGCGTAACCGACACGACGGGCAAACTGAATATATCGGAAGTCACGCCGCAAGAGATATCCCTGAGCGACCTGACGATCCGCTCACAGCCCATCACCTACATGTCGAACTACGGCGCTCGCGTTGTCGGTAAGGTCAGCGTCAGCATCCCGACAATCGGCTGGTTCTCGAAGCTTCACGAATTCGAGTTCGCCTTCATCTCGATCTTCATCATCGCCATCCTGACCGTGTTCGGCGCCGCCATTCTCGGCAACCGCGTGATGGTGATCAAACCTCTTCTGCGTTTGACCGCCGCAATCGAAGCGACCCGTCGCCTCGGTTCTCGTCACCATGTCGACTGGCGCTCCACCGATGAAATGGGACGCCTGGCCAAGAGCTTCAACGAGATGCAGACCCTTCTTGAACACGAGGAGCGCGAGCTGAAGCTGGCACATCGCAAGACGACGCAGACCTACAATCTCACGCCGGCCATGCTGTTTTCGCTCGACGCCGACGACAGGATCGCCGCCGTCAGCGACTACTGGCTCGTTGCGACCGGGTACAGCCGATCTGACATATTGAACCTGCCCTTCTGCGAACTGGTGATGCCGGAAGACCGCAGCCTCTACCACAACAGGAAATCGCAGGTGCGATCGCGCGGACCGGCGTTCGAAGTCACCGTGCGCTTCATCTGTCAGTCCGGCAAGACGATGAACGTCCTCATCGCGGAGACCGAACTCGGTTCCGCGGGCGACGGCGAGACCGGCTCGCTGAGCGTGATGACCGACGTCACCGAGCTCAAGCAGTCAGAAATCCGCAACTATCAGCAGGCCATTTCCGATCACCTGACCGGTCTTCTCAACCGTCAGGGGTTCGAGGCGGCGCTTGAGCAGAAAATCATCGAGGCGGATCGCAACGGAACCGACATCGCCTGTCTGTTCGTCGATCTCGATCGGTTCAAATCGATCAACGACAATCTCGGTCATGCGGCCGGCGATCTCGTGCTCGGCCAGTTCGTCGAGCGGATGCTGCCGCTTTTGGGCGACCACGACGCGGCATCGCGCCTGGGCGGCGACGAGTTTGCCATTCTTCTGTGTGGCGAGGGGTCGGAACGGCGCGGCACCGAGCTGTGCCAGAGAATCGTCGAGTTCTTTGACGTTCCATTCCGTATCGAGACCAACAGTGTGCGCCTTAGCGCCAGTATCGGCCTTGCCTTCTACCCTGCCCATGCCGCAAGCGGCGCCGAGCTTCTACAGAAGTCGGATCTGGCCATGTATGCCCGCAAGCGCGACGGCAAGAACGGTGCGCAGGTCTATAATTCGGCCATCCTCGACAAGACGCGGGAACGTGCCGAAATCGAAACCGACATCGAAGCAGCGCTTGCCGCCAACTGGTTCGAAGCGCATCTCCAGCCGATCGTGGATATCAGGACCGGCGCCTGCAACGGCTTTGAAGCGCTCATGCGCATGCGCCATCCGCGCAAGGGGCTTGTCCCTCCGGGCGCAATCGTCAGCGTCGCCGAGGAAACCGGTACGATTGGCCAGATCGGCAATCTCATCCTTGAGGACGCCGTCGCCAATCTTGCCCGCATCTCCCGGATACCGGGCATGTCTGACACCTATGTCGCCGTCAACGTATCGCCGCTGCAATTCGATGCGAGCCTTCCCGTCAAGCTGTCAACCTTGCTCGGCCGCTACGCAATCCGCCCGTCCCGACTGGTCATCGAGATCACGGAGGCCGTGCTGATGCATGACAATCCGGAAATCCGCAGGCTGCTCGACGAGATCCGCAACATCGGTTGCCGCATCGCGCTTGACGACTTCGGAACCGGCTATTCCTCGCTCAGCTATCTCAGCCGTTTCCCGGTCGATATCGTCAAGATCGACCAATCCTTTATCCGGTCTCTCAACAATGGCGACGATGATATCGATCGTCGAAACAAGATGCTGATCGAAGGCATTGCCGCGATCTCGCACAAGATGAACTGCCATGTCGTCGCCGAAGGCGTCGAAACCGAATATCAGCGTTCGACACTCATCGACATGGGCATCGAATACGCTCAGGGTTACTACTTCGCACGACCGCAAGCGATCGGCGATGTCCTTACGATGTTGAACGCCGACCGAAGCGGCGACCGAATTGATTCTATTGCAAGCTGAAATCCCGGCCCTCGATGTGGAGCAGCAGATGTCCTCGATCAGGTGTGGCATGACAAGCGCAGCACTCGTCGTGCTTGCTCTCGCTGCAACAATCGGACCGTGGTCTTGCCTGCAGGCGCACGCCGCAGACAGGCTCCAGCTCAAGACAGAGCCCTATGCACCCTTCAGCTACCGTGATCAGAACGGGCGCTATGGCGGCGCGGGCATAGACCAGATCGATGTCATCATGCGGCAAGCGCAAATACCTTATGACGTTGAAATGATCCCTTGGGCCCGCGCCATCGCGCTCGCCGAGACCGAGCCGATGACCTGCGCCTTCTCGGCAGCGCAGACAGCGGACCGCAAGCCGCGGTTCAAATGGGTCATGACGATCTCCGTGAACCATACGATCCTGGTCAAGCGGGCGGGCTCGTCGATCCACGCCACGACGCTCGATGAGGCGAAGAGCTTTCTGATCGGAACCCATCGGCTAGACTTTACCGAGGACCTTCTGAAATCGATGGGATTTGCGAACCTCGATCTCAGCGCCGATTTCGACACGTCGCTGCGCAAGCTCGTCCGGGGCCGGATCGACATGATGCCCATGTCGGAAGGCGTCTATCAGAGGCTGAAGAACAATGGCACCGACGTCGAGAGGGTGGTTCCCCTCTCCGAGGAGAAGCTCGGCATTGCCTGTCAGAAAACAGTCCCGGACGCCTTGATCGCTAAAATGCAGGCCGCACTCGACAGCATGATCCGTGATGGCCGCCAGGACACGATCTACCGGCGCTACGGCCTCAAGGCCGAACACTGAGCAAGTGATCAGCGGTGCCAATCAGTCGGCAGGGACGAAACCGGGTTGACTTCCGTTCCGTTTCGGGGTGGTGAGACCACATCCTGTACGAAAATTCGGACGCACTTCATGTTGATCATTGCGGGTCTCGGCAATCCCGGCAGCAAGTACTCCGGCAATCGCCACAATATCGGCTTCATGGCGCTCGACGCCATCCAGCGGCGGCCGGGCTTTTCGCCATGGGCAAAGAAGTTCAAGGCCCTCATTTCCGAAGGCGAGCTCGCCGGCGACAAGGTTCTGCTGATCAAGCCGCAGACCTACATGAACCTGTCGGGCGAAGCGGTCGGCGAGGCCATGCGCTTCTACAAGCTCGGGCCTGAAAATATCATCGCGATCTACGATGAGCTGGATCTTGCGCCCGGCAAGGCGCGCATCAAGACAGCCGGCGGACATGGCGGTCACAACGGCATCAAGTCGCTCGACGCCCATTGTGGCAAGGATTACCGCCGCTTGCGGCTCGGCATCGGCCATCCCGGGGCCAAGGAATTCGTCAACAACCACGTGCTCGGCGATTTCGACAAGCTGGATCAGGTCTGGTTGCCGCAGCTTCTCGATGCGCTCGCCGACAATGCCGAAATGCTGGTGAAGGGCGAGGATTCGCAGTTGATGAACAAACTGGCGCTTGCCGTCGGCAGCCAGCCGGACGAGGACGAAAAGCCGAAGCCCGCCCCGAAGGCACCAAAACCAGCGGGCAAGAGCCATATCCACCAGGCGCGCGGCGGCATGAAACCGAACATCCCGGTTACCGGCCCGATGGCCGACATGCTGAAGAAACTGTTCGGCGACAAGGACAAGTAAGATGACACCAGATATGACCGCTCTCACGACCGAACTCGTCACGCTGCGCGATTACTGGCGCTATGCAATCTCGCGCTTCAACGCCGCCAATCTTTCCTTTGGCCACGGCACCACGACTGCCGGCGACGACGCGGCCTTTCTGCTGCTCGATACGCTCGACCTGCCGATCGACGCTCTCGATCCCTTCCTCGACGCCCGCCTCCTGCTGGCTGAGCGCAAGCTTCTGGTTGAGCGTATCGAGGCCCGCGTCACCACCCGCAAACCCTCCGCATATCTCACCGGCCGCGCCTATATCCAAGGCGTCCGGTTTCTGGTCGACGAGCGGGTCATCGTGCCACGCTCGCATATCGGCGAGATCCTGTTTCGCGAATATCTCGGTCCGAACGGATCGTCCTTCCTGCCCGAACAGATGATGGTCGAGACTGCTGTGGACATCTGCACGGGCTCCGGCTGCCTCGCGGTGCTGGCCGCCAAATTCTTCCCCAACGCCGCCGTCGATGCGGTCGATCTGTCGGCCGACGCGCTGGAAGTGGCAAAGCTGAACCTGCGGGAACACGAGGTCGAACAGCAGGTGAGCCTGCATCAGGGCGATCTGTTCCGGCCGCTCGCAGGCCGGAAATACGACCTGATCATCACCAACCCGCCCTATGTCGATCACGACGCGATGGATGGTTTCCCGGCGGAATTCCGTGCCGAGCCTTCGATGGCGTTCGATGGCGGTGTTGATGGTCTCGATCTGGTGCGGACATTGCTGGCAGACGCCGCAAACCACCTCAATCCCGAAGGCGGCATGATCTGCGAGATCGGCTCCGGCCGTGAAATTCTCGAGGAAGAGTATCCCGCGCTCGACTTCGTCTGGCTGGAAACCGAAGAATCGCAAGACGCGGTGTTCTGGATCTCCGCCGAAGCTCTCGGCGTCACCGCTACCTGAGCCGACGACCGGCTATTCTTCAGGCTCGGTCGTGAACATCAGCGGAAAACCGGCTTCCTTGGCGAGATCGATCGCCTCGGTGGCCTTGGTCTCGGCAATATCCTTGGTGCAGACAACCACGACTGCCACACCCATCTGGTGGGCGGTCATCATCACCCGGCGGCCCGTATCCTCGCTCATCCGGAACACGGCTTTCAGAACCATGGTCACGAATTCGCGTGGCGTATAGTCGTCGTTGACGAGCATAACCTTGTAGAGCTTCGGCCGCTCCAGCTTGGGCTTTGTCGTCGTCTTCGGCGTGAGGGTGGTGTCTCCGGCCATCCGCATCTCCTGATGACGTTCGCCATGCTCAAACAGCAATGATTGTATGCTGGCTATATCGCACCGACGGGTCGGAAATTCAAGCAACTGCGGTGATTTGCCCGATTGGGACCGGTGGGTCTGATTTGTGTTTGCATCGCAAGCCGACGTCTCGTTTCCGAATTCTGTTTTGCGTCGTTACCAGCGTCCCCGCCGCCTCCCCCAAGCCGCCAACCCTTGACCGCCCGGCCTGTTTCCCCCATAGCCACGGCAACGAACAATTCTAGTCAGACGGGGTCCGTCCCATGGGTTTCAAATGCGGTATCGTCGGCCTGCCGAATGTCGGCAAGTCCACGCTCTTTAACGCTCTCACCAAGACTGCGGCGGCGCAGGCTGCCAACTATCCGTTCTGCACGATCGAGCCGAACACGGGCGAAGTCGCGGTTCCGGATCCGCGCATGCAGCAGCTGGCCACCATCGCCGGCTCCAAGGAAATCATTCCAACCCGTATCTCCTTCGTCGATATCGCCGGCCTCGTGCGCGGTGCCTCGAAGGGTGAAGGTCTCGGCAACAAGTTCCTCGCCAATATCCGCGAAGTCGATGCTGTCGTGCACGTGCTGCGCTGCTTCGAAGACGACGACATTACCCATGTCGAAGGCCGTATCAATCCGGTCGGCGATGCCGAGACGATCGAGACCGAGCTGATGCTTGCCGACCTCGAAAGCCTGGAACGCCGCGTCGAGCAGACCCGCAAGCGCGCCAAGACCAACGACAAGGAATCCGTGGCCCAGCTGCCGGTCATGGAAGCCGTCATCAAGCTTCTCAACGAGGGAAAGCCTGCCCGCATTCTTCTGAAGACGCTGGCAGCCGACGACATCGAGATCCTCAAGGACCTCAACCTTCTGACCTCGCATCCCGTCCTCTACGTCTGCAACGTCGCCGAAAGCGATGCCGTCGACGGCAACGAGCACACCAAGGCCGTGGCCGCGATGGCCAAGGAACAGGGTGCCGAATGCGTCATCATCTCGGCCGCCATCGAATCTGAAGTCGCGCAGCTGCCGGAAGACGAAGCCAAGGAATTCCTCTCGGCGCTCGGCCTTGAAGAAGCAGGCCTCGACCGCCTCATCCGCGCCGGTTACAACCTCCTTCACCTGATCACCTATTTCACGGTCGGCCCCAAGGAAACCCGCGCCTGGACGATCGTCCGCGGCACCAAGGCCCCGGCCGCTGCCGGCGTCATCCACACGGATTTCGAACGCGGCTTCATCCGCGCCTTCACCATCGGCTTTGACGACTACGTCGCCTTCAAGGGCGAAGTCGGCGCCAAGGAAGCTGGCAAGGGCCGCGACGAAGGCAAGGAATATGTCGTAAACGACGGCGACGTGATCCACTTCCGCTTCAACACCTGATCGGGACACCACGGAGGCGCGAACGCGATGACGGAAATCGAATATCACTTCGAGGACTTCACCCCGGATCGCACCTTCCCGCTTGCAGTTAAGCGCGTGACGGCAGACGAGATCGTCGAGTTCGCCACCGAATTCGACCCTCAGCCCATGCATCTCGATGAAGCCGCCGGACGTGCCAGCATTCTCGGCGGTCTCTCGGCGTCCGGCTGGCATACATCGTCGATGTTCATGCGGATGATGTATGACGGCTGGCTGTCGCGCGCAGCGTCCGAAGGCTCGCCCGGCATCGAACTGATGGAATGGAAGAAGCCGGTCCTCGCCGGCGACACGCTGTCCGGCCGCTCCACCGTGGCCTCGACCCGCCTGCTCCGCTCCCGCCCGGGCATCGGCCTCGTCAACTTCCTGCACGAAGTCACCAATCAGCGAGGCCAGATCGTCATGCGCGGTGAAAACCCGATCATGATCCGGCTCCGAAACGCGGCCGAGGTCACGCCATGAGGCTGATCGAACTCTCTCCCCCCGGCACGCGGATCGAAACCGGCACGCTGCTCTTCACCCCTGAAGACATCATCCGGTTCGCCCGGAAATTCGATCCGCAACCCTTCCATGTGGATGCGGAAGCCGCAAAACACTACGTCTTCGGCGGGCTCTGCGCCTCCGGCTGGCACACCTGCGCCGGTTGGATGAAGACGTTCATGGCCTATTGGACAGCGGAAGTCGCCCGCCTCGAAGCCGCCGGCCACGTCGCACCCAAACTCGGCCCCTCGGCCGGCTTCAAGTCGCTGCAGTGGCGGAAACCCGTCTACGCGGGCGACAGCATCACCTATTCCGTGACCCTGATCGAGTCGCGCCCGCTCGGAAGCCGCCCCGGCACCTTCATCAACCTGACGGAAAATGACGGCGTCAACCAGCACGGCGAGACGGTGATGCGCTACGAAGGCACCGTTCTCGAATTCACCTGAAAGCCCGCTATCGCACGGCGATAGCAGCAACGCCCGCCCCCACCATCACCGCTCCGCAGCCCCGGTTGACGCGCCGCAGAACCGCTGGGCGCTTCAGTGCTGCCCTCGCCCGCCCGGCAAGAACCACGTGGCCGCCGATCACCAGAACCTCGACGGCGACGATGACAAGCGCCAAAACGCCGGCCTGCTCCATCGTGAGATTGGGTCCAACGACGTTGGGCAGGAGCGCTATGTAAAAGAGCGGCATTTTCGGATTGCCGAGATTGAGAAGGACACCGGTCGCAAATGTCGCCACCAGCCCCGACCGGCCCGTTACCACGGCATGATCGGCCGGAACCGGCTCGGCAAACCACAACCGCACGCCCATCCAGACCAGATAGGCAGCCCCGGCATAGCGCAGCACCGTCATTGCCATGCCCAGCTCCTCCGCCACCAGCGACAGGCCGAACACGGCGAGGAACAGAAAGATCAGGATGCCGGTGACCGTTCCGGCTCCGTAGGCGATACCGGCGGCCGCACCGTGCGACACCGTACGGGCCATGATCGTCACATTGTCGGGTCCGGGACTTGCCGCGAAAACCAGAAACGCGGCGGCAAAGGCAGTCAAGCTTGCGATATCCATGGCCGTCTCCCCGAGGCTCCGGTCAAGTCCGGAACGGGTGAAGGATATCGCCTCCGCCGCCGGTCGCAATCCTCAAAACCGGCGGCATTTGGGAATTTTCTTCAGTGCCCTTCGAACTCGATCAGCGTACGCACTTCGACGCCGAGGGCTTCCAGCTTCTTGCGGCCGCCGAGTTCCGGCAGGTCGATGACGAAACAGGCCGATACGATCTCCGCACCCATCTGGCGCAGCAGCTTGACCGCTCCTTCGGCCGTGCCGCCGGTCGCGATCAGGTCGTCCGTCAGGATGACTTTCTCGCCGGGCTTGATCGCATCCACATGCATTTCCATCTCGTCGACGCCGTATTCGAGGCTGTAGGCCACGCGCACGGTCTCGTGCGGCAGCTTGCCCTTCTTGCGGATCGGCACGAACCCTGCCGAGAGCTGGTGCGCCAGTGCGCCACCGAGAATAAAGCCACGCGCCTCGATACCGGCCACTTGGGCGATGGACATGTCGGCATAAGGTTTCACCAGGTCGTCCACCGCCTGACGGAACGCCTTGGCATCGCCAAGCAGCGTCGTGATGTCGCGAAAGATGATACCTGGTTTCGGGTAATCACGGATGGCACGGATGGAGGCGGCGAGTGTGTCGTCACGGGAGGACATTGGGGCGGGAGCCTTGTTTGTTGTTCGTTGCTAAAGGAAAGCAATAGGCAGCTGCGGTCGACATTGTCCAGATCAAACCGCGCACTACCCGCCGACGCAACAGTGCCCCCCAGCGACGCATTCTCGTCCGCCGTCTCTTCAACCAAAACCGATCTGAGTATTCACCGCAATCGATACCTGCACTCTCGACATTTCGCCCTCCTTTAAATCACGAATAGGTAACTTGTCGCCCGGCCCTCGCCTTAGGCGCTGGCTCGTTTGAATGCGGAAGATTGATTTTTCCGATTCATCATCACTTTATGTGATTTAGAGTAAATTAGTTACTTGTGAAAGAAACGGCATTAATGTTTCGTTAACAAATTGGACCGCAGTCTAGGGTTGGCAACATTGCCAATTTCTATCAAAGCGCGAATGATCGCGCCCATTGAGGTCCTTCATGACGAAGACAATACTCGCGACGATTTTCGCCGCTACAGCCCTTTCCCTGACGTCAAGCGCCGCATTCGCCCAGACAGCGGCCGCCAACATGGATGTCTCCATGACCGTGGCTGCCGAATGCACGCTTGCCACTGATCCGGTAGCCTTCGGCAATCAGGCCCTGATCGATGTAGCCGTAGAGGTCCCCGGAAACATGACCGTGCAATGCACGGCGAATGCGCCCTATCAGATACAGCTTGGTGTCGGCAATGGCGCCCTGGCAACCGTTGAAACCCGCTTTATGACAGGCGTAGCCAACGGTGGTCTGGCGACCTATACGGTTCACCAGGGCTTGGCGACCGGCCCGATCTGGGGGGCCACCCTCGGTACGAACACGCTTGACGGCACCGCGACTGGCGGAGCAGACGTCATTCCGTTCACGGCAGTGCTTGCAGCGAACCAGAGCGTTCAGGCTGATACCTACGGCGACGTCTTGATCGCAACGATCAACTACTAAGCACGAAGCTTGCGGCAAGCTCCGGCGGCGCGGCGTGTCGCTAACCTGAAAATAAGGATGACAAGATGATCTCCATGCGCTTCATGGCAGCGAGCCTATTCGCATGCCTGATAGCCGGCGGTGCCGGAGCAGCTGCTTTGAGGGTTTCTCCGATCACTTTGGATCTGAAAGCCTCTTCCCCCACGGGAACGGTTCGGGTGTGGGAAGACGGGTTGCGGCCGGTCAAGGTGCAGGTGCGGGTTTTTCGCTGGACGAAGGTCAATGGCAAGGATCGCCTGGATCCCACCACGGACGTGGTTGCCAGCCCCCCGGTCACCACGCTGAAGCCTGGTACTGAGAACTCGATCAGAGTTGTCCGTGTCAGCAAGAAGCCGATTGTCGGAACAGAGTCCTACCGGCTTCTGATCGATCAGCTGCCCGAGGCCGGGCGAAAGACCCCCGGTCAGGTCAGCGTCATGATCCGGCATTCGATCCCCGTTCGGTTTACCGACTAGGGGGTCGGTCGCATGGCGCGTCAGACAGCCCTGCTCCTGGCGCGCTTGTGCCTCGCCGTCCTCGTCCTGCCGACCGCAGGTCATGCGGCATCCGGGGATACGTCTCCGGATGCCGATCTGGCGGCCGACGCCGATCCATTTGACGTCCCTGCGGCCACCGATACGGACGGGCCGAGCGACCTCTACCTGTACGTATCGATCAACGGCGTAAAGACCAATCTCGTTGCCGCCTTCCGGCAGGCACCGGACGGATCCCTCTCGATCGAGATCGAGCAGCTCCGCAATATCGGCATCAAGCCCGCCAAGACGGCGATCGGCGAAGATGGCCGCGTGACGATCGATCAGCTACCATCAGTCACCTTCGTCTACGACGATCTGCAGCAAACGATCGATTTTACCGCATCGAACGGCGAACGCGCGCCAAAAATCATCGACGCCAAGGCGCGGCGCGGCGCGGCGGTGCGCCGAAGAGACCGAGACTGAAGGCGCAATCCTCGTCCGGTGCACTCCTCAACTACAATATCGTCGCGTCTTCCGACAATTCCGAAAAGGATTCGCGGTTCGGCTTCACCGGTGTGAGCGGCGCTTTCGAAGCCCTGTATTTCAGCCCGCTGGGCGTCCTCAGCAATACATTTATCGCCAGCACCTCGGACGATACATACTACGGCTCGACGCGCCTGGACACGACCTGGCGCTATTCGGACCAGGACTCGATGGTCACCTACAGCGCCGGTGACGTCATCACCGGCGGCCTGAACTGGACGCGCCCGACCCGTCTTGGAGGCCTGCAGGTGCAACGCAGCTTCTCGCTGCGATCCGACCTGGTCACCTTTCCCGTGCCAGAACTGTCGGCAAGCGCTGCCGTGCCTTCCACCGTCGATGTCTATCTCAATGATGCCAAGCGCTTTTCCAGTTCGGTCGGCGCAGGTCCGTTCGACATCACCAACCTGCCCTTCGTCGACGGAAGCGGCAATGCCCGGGTTGTCGTCACCGACGCTCAAGGGCAGCAGGTGTCGACCGAAAGCAGCTTCATCGCGTCCAGTCAGATGCTCGCCCGCGGGCTTTACGATTTCTCCGCCGAGCTGGGCTTTGCGCGACACGGCTACGGGATCGACTCGAACGACTACGATTCCCGCCCTTACGGATCGCTGACCCTGCGCACCGGCGCGACCAACTGGCTGACGATGGAAGGCCATGCCGAGGGCGGCGCGGATCTCGTCCATGGCGGCGTCGGCGCCGTGTTCGCCGCGCCTTGGAGTGGCGTCATCTCGCTCTCTGGCGCTGGCAGCTATCACGATGGTGCAATAGGCGAGCAGGTTGGCATGACCTGGGAGACACAGATGCGGGGCTTTCACCTCAGAGCCCGCATGCAGCGCAGCTTCGGCAGTTTTCAGGACATTGCCTCGGTCACAGCCGACAAGCGCAGCTCCACCGACGGGATCTTGCTCGGATCAGCGGCGCCGCCCAAGGCGCTCGACCAGGTATCCCTGTCGGTCCCAATGCCTTTCGACCGATCGAACCTGAACTTCAGCTTTACCAATGCCGAGACCGCAGAAGGTGACCGGCAGCGTATCCTCGGCCTTTCCTACAGCCGCCCGGTGTTCAATGACAGCACGTTTTCCGTGTCCGCGATCAAGAGCCTGACCGACGGCACTGTCGGAATCTATGCAAGCCTCTTCGTCCCGATCGGCAAGCGGATCTCGGCCACCACATCGGTCGCATCGCAGTCAGACGAAACCAGCGTGACGCAGACGGTCAGCCGCACGCTGGGTCAGCAGATCGGCGACTACGGCTGGAGCGTTGGCCGGACGCAGTCGGAAAACGCGATCAACTCGGCAGCCGCCAGCTACCGTGCTTCGGCGGCGAAAGTGGCGGCGCGTGTCGACCAACGCGGCAGCAAGACAAGGGCCAGTGTGACCGTTGATGGAGCTCTGGTCGCGGCCGGAGGCGGCGTCTTCGCGTCCAACCGCATCAACGACGCGTTCGCCATCGTCGATGCAGGCGCGCCCGGCGTCGAGGTCCAGCATGAGAACAGACCAGCCGGCCGCACAAACAGCGGCGGCAAGCTGCTCGTTCCGAACCTGCGCTCCTATCAGGAAAACCACATTGCGATCGACCCCGAGGATCTGCCGCTCGACGCCGTCGTCAACACCACCCGCACCGTCGTGGTGCCGGCCGACCGATCGGGGATCGTCGTCAACTTCGAGGTCGACGTCGATGCGAACGCCGCACTGGTGACCTTCTCCGGACCGGACGGAAAACCCATCGCAGTCGGCGCCAGTGGCACGACGAAGACCGGATCGGAGCCCTTCGTCGTCGGCTATGACGGCCAGACGCTCGTGGAAAATCTGAAAGCCAGCAACCGCCTCACCCTGACGCTGCCGGATGAGACCACCTGCGTGGCAACCTTCCAATACAAGCCCCAGCGGGGCAAACAGGTGAGTATTACCGATGCGATATGCCAGCCTTAAGCGCCTCAGAACGCTTCTTCTCCAGGCCGGGATCGGCCTGCTCCTCTATGGAGCCGGCGCCGCCGACGCCGCAGCCGCAAGCTGCACGGTCGACATCGACTCCGCCAATTTCGGCAATGTCGATACGCTCTCGGGCGCATCCGCCGATGCGACGGCGCAGGTTTCGATCAGTTGCAGCGGCGTCAGCGCCAACGCAACGGCGGTCACGCTCTGCGGCAATCTCGGCAGCGGTAGCGGTGGCACATCCGGCGGGACCCGCACCATGCGGTCGGGCGCGAACGAACTCGGCTACCAGCTCTACGCCGACGCCGGCCGCGCGACCCGTTGGGGTTCGTATGACGATACGACACTCGGCCAGCCACGGACGATCCGCATCGCCGCATCTGATGGCGAGGCCAATGGCGCCGTGACGCTTTACGGCGGGCTATCTGCCGGCCAGACGAGCGCTGGCACCGGCACCTACCTCTCCTCGTTCAGCACCGGCGAGGTGCGGTTCTACTACGAAGAGGGAAGTACCCTCGACTGCACGGCACCGACGTCGGCGACACTGGCGCAGGCAAGTTTCACCGTTCAGGCAACAGTTGCGGCAAACTGCCTGATCGCCGTTTCAAACCTTGATTTCGGTCTTCACGGCCTGATCGATTCCGAAGTGACCGCAAGCGGCGGGGTCGACGTCACCTGCACGCCGAACTCGACCTATAGCATCGCCATGGATGGCGGCCTGGCTGCGGCCACCAACCCGGAACAACGGCTGATGCGCTCCGGTACCAACACGATCGCTTACGGCCTTTACGCCGATCAGGCCCATTCTCGACCCTGGGGTGCGACAGGCAGCGCACTGGTCTCCGGCACGGGGGCCGGCGCGGTGCAGTCGATACCTGTCTTTGGCCGCGTTGCTCCGCAACCGGCTGCCGTCGGCAACTACACAGACACGGTCATCGTCACCGTCACCTATTTCTGACCACCCCGTAAGCTGGGCTGCCCTGACCCGTAAGTGGTTGATCGCAAGACATGAAAAAGGCGGCCGAAGCCGCCTTTTTGGTTTAAACTTTGAAGCTCAGTGCGGCTTGCGGGCATAGACCGATTTCTTGGTCAGATAGATCAGCCCGGTAAAGATCACCAGGAAGATCATCACCATGAAACCGGTGCGCTTGCGCTCTTCCAGATGCGGCTCGGCAGTGAACATCAGGAACGCGGCGACGTCCTTCGAATACTGATCCACCGTCTGCGGCGTACCGTCGTCATAGCTCACCTGATCGTTGCTGATCGGCGGGGCCATGGCGAGCGCTGAGGCATTGGCAAAGTAAGGATTGTAGTGCGTCCCCGGTGCGACTTCCACGCCCGGAGGCGGATCCTGGTAGCCGGTCAGCAGCGCGTGGATATAGTCCGGGCCGCCTTCCTGGTACTGGGTAAAGATGTCGAACACGAACTGCGGGAAGCCGCGGGTGATGCCGCGCGCCTTGGCAAGCAACGACATATCCGGCGGTGCAGCACCGTTGTTGGCCGCCGCCGCCGCCTGGGCGTTCGGATAGGGCGACGGAAAGTGGTCCGATGGTACCGCCTTGCGGGTAAACATCTCGCCGTCGTCGTTTGGACCGTCCTGCACCTCGTAATTGGCCGCAAGCGCCTTCACCTGACCGTCCGAATAGCCGAGATCCTCGAGCGTGCGGAACGACACGAGCCGCATCGAATGGCAGGCGGAACAGACTTCCGTATAGACCTTGAGGCCGCGCTGCAGCTGGCCCTTGTCGTAGTGGCCGAAGGGACCGGCAAAGGTCCAGTCCACAGGTTCCGGATGACGCAGCGGATAATGCGGCGTGCCGCCTTCCGCATGGTCACCGCCGCCGCCACCGGCTGTGCCGGCGCCGACGTCATGCTTTTCCTGCGCGCTCAACGATCCCATGGTGAGGCCAAGTGCCAGTGTGAGCGAAGCGAGGCCGAGTGTGATCTTCTTCATGTATGTCTCCTCCCGCCTGCGCTCAGGCATTTGCCTGAGCGGCCGCGACGCCGGCATTGGCTGTTCTGCCCTGTTTCTCCAGCACCGCTTCCGTGATCGAATTCGGAATGCGGCGTGGTGTCTCGAACAGGCCGAGCAGCGGCATGATCACGAGGAAGAAGCCGAAATAGTAGGCCGTCCCGATCTGCGACAGCACGACGAAAATGCCTTCCGCCGGCTGTGATCCGAGCCAGCCGAGCAGGATCGCGTTGACGACGAAGATCCAGTAGAACGTCTTGTACCAGGGCCGGTACACGGCCGAGCGCACCTTCGACGTATCGAGCCATGGCACGAAGAACAGGATGATGATCGCACCGAACATCACCAGCACGCCGCCGAGCTTCGAGTCGATAAACAGGAAGTTGAAGGTGATCGCGCGCAGCATCGCGTAGAATGGCAGGTAGTACCATTCGGGCACGATATGTGCCGGGGTCTTCAATGCATCGGCCGGGATGTAGTTATCAGGATGGCCGAGATAGTTCGGCATGTAGAAGATGAACCAGGCGTAGACGATCAGGAACACCGAAACGCCGAGCGCATCCTTGAGCGTCGCATAAGGCGTAAACGGCACCGTATCGGTCTTCGTCTTTATCTCGACGCCGGTCGGATTGGTCTGGCCGGTCACATGCAGTGCCCAGATGTGCAGGACGACGACGCCCGCAATCATGAACGGCAGCAGGTAATGCAGCGAGAAGAAGCGATTGAGCGTCGGCTGGTCGACGGCAAAGCCGCCGAGCAGGAACTGCTGTATCCATTCACCCACCAGCGGGAAGGCCGAGAAGAAGCCGGTGATGACGGTGGCACCCCAGAACGACATCTGTCCCCAGGGCAGAACGTAGCCCATGAAGCCGGTCGCCATCATCAGGAGATAGATGACGACGCCCAGGATCCAGAGAATTTCGCGTGGCGCTTTGTAGGAACCGTAGTAGAGACCGCGTCCGATATGCAGGTAGACGGCGATAAAGAAGAACGACGCGCCGTTGGCGTGCATGTAGCGCAGCAGCCAACCATGGTTGACGTCGCGCATGATCTTCTCGACCGAGTCGAACGCGTCGACCGTCGATGCGGTGTAATGCATGGCCAGCACGACGCCGGTCAGGATCTGTACGATCAGCATGACCGCAAGCATGGCGCCGAACGTATAGGCGTAGTTGAGGTTTCTCGGCACCGGAAACGAGATGAAACTGTCATGGATCAGACGCGGCAGCGGCAGCCGCTGGTCGACCCATTTTTCAATGCCGGTGGATGGCTGGTAGGACGAATGATCGCTCATGAGAATGCTCCCCTCACCCGATCCGGATCACGGTATCCGACGCAAATGCGAACGTCGGGATGGCCAGGTTTTGCGGAGCAGGTCCCTTACGGATACGGCCTGCCGTATCGTAGTGCGACCCATGACACGGACAGAACCACCCGCCGAAGTCCCCGGACTGACCGAGCGGCACGCAACCCAGATGGGTGCAGGAGCCGATCATCACGATCCAGTTTTCCTTGCCGGCGCCGGCAGAACGATCGACGCCGGATGCTTGCGCATCGGCCGGCAGGTTGGCATTGCGTGCCACCGGATCCTTGAGCGCGGCAAGCTCAACCTTGTTGGCCTCCTCGAGTTCCTTAGGCGTCCGGTTGCGGATGAACACCGGCTTGCCCCGCCATTTGACGGTGAGCGACATACCCGGCTCAAGAGCTGCGACATTCACTTCGATCGATGCGAGCGCAAGCGTCGATGCATCAGGCCGCATCTGGTCGATGAACGGCCAGGCAACAGCCGCGACGCCCACGGCGCCAGCCATGCCGGTAGTCAAATATAGGAAATCGCGCCGCGTGGGTTCACCCGAATGGGGCTCCACGCGTGCACTATGCGTATCGTGCTCGCTCACGGTCAGTCATCCTCTCACGCTCCAGCGGATAAATCCGCATCGCTCCTCCGCGCGGCTCCCCCGACACACTCATGCCTTGGGAATCCCAGCAAATAGCGCCTCATGTGCTTGATCGCAGATAAAGTCCCAACTTGGCAAGTGCCTGCCCGCCACATTCTGGCCAGGATGCGGACCGTCCCCCTGTATTGCCGGATATGCGCCGCATTGGATCGAACTGCCCCACCCCTGGACGCGCGGGCGTGGCGAAGCGGCCACAACCCCAGATCGCCTGCCCTTCCTTGCCCCCGGCCGGGCCTGTTGCGTTGCCAGTGGCGGAACGGCATGCTAGGCGGCAGAAAGCTTCATGGCAGCCGGCTCGGAAATCCTGAATGAGAAAGACGTTATCGGTCGCCATCTGCGTCATCGTGTCGCTGGTCCTTCTCGCGATCTTGACACGCTATCTGCGGCCTCACTGGATCCTCGCAACGCTCCACAGCCTGCAATTTCATGCGGCCGCGGCCTGCGTCGTCGCCATGGCGGTCGCGCTTCTCATCCACCGCAACCTCGCCAGCTATGCCCTCCTTCTCGTCGCGCTGCTTTTGACCGCGCACCCGCTGTGGATGGCGCGCGAAATTGCGGCGGAAGTCACGGCTGCCGATCAGAGCGCACCGACCTTCCGGCTGATGTCCTTCAACATCCTCTCCGAAAACTACGAAAATGCCGAGGGCATCACCCGCGCCATCCTGTCGTCGGGCGCCGATGTGGTGAACATCATGGAAGGCGAATCGCTTTACGAACACCTGACGCAGATCGCCACGGTCTATCCCTACCGCGTCGGTTGCGGCGTGCTTATGGAAGAGTGCGACCAGATCATGTTTTCAAAAAACCCGATCGAAAACGCTTCGGTTCGAAGCCTGAGCAATATCTTCGACAATCGCTTTATCATGGGCGAGGTCACGGTTTCCGGGCGCAAGGTCCATGTCGTCGGCATCCATACGACGAAGCCGTATTTCGACAACTTCCACACGATGGAACTCATGAATGCAGCGCTCGCCATCACCGCCACCGATGGCCCGCTGGTTCTGTCAGGCGATTTCAACGCCTCAAGCCTGCCACCCAACATGCGGATGTTTCTGAACTCGACGGGTCTGAAGACAGCAGCCTTCGAGCCGCCCACCTGGCCCGTCAGGGCGCGGATGCTGGGTCTGGCGATCGACCACGTCTATGTGCGTGCCCCGCTCAAGATAAAGTCGCTCACCCGCATGCCGAACACCTACGGCTCCAACCACGCCGGGCTGATCGCCGACATCGCGATCACCGGACCTTGACCACGTCGCCTTCGTCTTCGATCCCCAGAAACCCGCCAGACTGGCGCGACCAGAGATCCGCGTAGAGACCGCCCGCCGTAATCAGCTCGTTATGGGTGCCCTGCTCGATGATGGCACCCTTGTCTATCACGATCAGCCGGTCGAGCGTCGCGATCGTCGAAAGCCGGTGCGCGATGGCAAGCACGGTCTTTCCCTGCATCAGCCGCTCCAAATTGGACTGGATCGCCGCTTCCACTTCCGAATCGAGCGCCGAGGTTGCCTCGTCCAGCACCAGGATCGGCGCATCCTTCAGCATCACCCGGGCGATCGCCACGCGCTGTCGCTGTCCGCCTGACAATTTCACGCCGCGTTCGCCCACATGCGCATCGAACCCGCGACGGCCGCGCTGGTCCGTCAGCGTCTGGATAAACCCGTCTGCCTCGGCCTTCTTAGCCGCATCGAGAAGCTGTGCATCACTCGCATCGGGACGCCCGAACAGGATGTTGTCGCGCAGCGACCGGTGCAGCAGCGACGTATCCTGCGTCACCATGCCGAGATTGGCGCGCAGCGACTCCTGGCTCACCTTCGCAATGTCCTGCCCGTCGATCAGGATGCGCCCACCCTCCAGATCGTAGAATCGCAGCAGAAGGTTGACGAGCGTCGACTTGCCCGCGCCCGACCGCCCGACGATACCGATCTTCTCGCCGGCCCGGATGGACAGCGACAGGTTATCGATCACGCCCTCGCCCTTGCCGTAGTGAAACCGGATGTTTTCAAAACGGATCTCCGGCTGAGCCACCTTCAGCTCGGTCGCGCCGGGCACATCCACCAGCCCGATCGGCTTGGAGATCAGTTCGGCGGCATTCTGGACGGTGCCGAAATTGCGCATGATGCCGTTGAACTGGGTCATCAGACGGCCGAGCAGGAAATTGAGCCGCAGCACCAGCGCTAACGTGAACGCGACCGCGCCGGAACTGATCAGCCCGGACAGCCACAGATGGATCGACAGCGCCGCCATACTGCTGATCATGATGCCCGACAGCAGCGCCATCGACGCCCGGACGCCGGTGATGAAACGGGTAAAGTGGATGAGCGTGGTCTGATAGGTCTCAAAGCCCTGCCGCATGTAGCGGTCATTGGCCTCGTCGCGCCCAAACAGTTTCAGCGTCTGGATATTGCTGTAGGCGTCGACCATGCGGCCGTTGAGCATCGAGGCGGCCTCCGCCGTCTCGCGCGAGTGATAGCGGATGCGCGGCACGAAATAGCGGGCGAGGAACCCGAATACCAGCACCCAGACGCAGACGAGTACCCCGAGCCGCAGGTCCAGCCCGCCGACCAGGACGAGCATGGAGACCGAGTAGATCGTGACGAACCAGACGCTTTCCATCAGCGAGGTGACGAGATCGCCCGCCGCCTGCCCGCCCGACCAGACCTTGGTGACGATCCGGCCGGAAAAGTCGTTCTGGAAAAACGACAGCGATTGGCGCGCAACATGCATGTAGGACTGCCAGCGCATCAGGTTGTAGAACCCGGGCGTAATGATCTGCTGGTCGATCAGCGCGGTCGACATCGTCACCAGGAAGCGCACGACACCGATCAGCACCAGCATGCCCAACAGTTCGCCGCCATGCTGGTCGAGCAGCACCGTCCAGCCGTCACCCGGCTTGATCGTCGACAGGATATCCACGAGCCGCCCGACGAACCAGAACAGCGCCGCCTCGATCGCCGCCGTCAGACCACCCAGAATGAGCATCCCGAAGAACGGCGCCTTGGCCTGCGAGATGTAGAACCAGATAAAGGCGAACACGTCTTCGGGCGGACGCAGATCGTCCTTGCGCGCAAACGGCTGAACATAATTTTCGAAGGCGCGGAAGAGACGAATGATCATGCCGAAGGATATAGGCGGATTTCGAAAGGGGCAAAGGCTGGGACGCGGCTGTCGCCGGATAATTCCGCAATCCCCCGCTTTTCATAAGGGGGGCTTTAAAACGAAAACGGCCGCCGAAGCAGCCGTTTCCAGAACTCATCATTTTGGCAGAGGATCAGAACTCCGACCATTCCTGCTTGGCTGCAGCCTGGCCGCCGCCGAATGCCGAGGCAATCCGGTTGCCCATTGCGCGCACGGGTGACTGTGCCGGCCGCGATGCAGGCGTGGCCGAGCGGACGGCACTGCGTCCCTCTTCCAGCTTGAACTGTGCCAGAAGCTCGATCAGCGATGCTGCCTGCGCGGCAAGGCTGTGGCTGGCAGCCGTCGTCTGCTCTACCATCGCCGCGTTCTGCTGGGTGCCCTGGTCCATATGATTGACCGAGGTGCTGATCTCCGACAGACCCGTCGACTGCTCACGCGAAGACACGACGATCGAGGCGACGTTGGTGTTGATCTGCTGCACTTCGGTCACGATCGATTGCAAGGCAGCACCTGTCTGGCTGACCAGCGCAACGCCGTCACGCACCTTTTCGCCCGAAGCACCGATCAAAACCTTGATCTCACGCGCCGCTTTCGCGGACCGCTGGGCAAGTTCGCGGACTTCCTGGGCAACGACCGCAAACCCTTTGCCGGCCTCGCCGGCCCTGGCTGCCTCGACACCGGCGTTCAGCGCCAGAAGATTGGTCTGGAACGCAATGTCGTCGATCACGCCGATGATGTTGCCGATCTCGCCGGACGACTTTTCGATCGCTTCCATCGCAACGACGGCCTGGCGAACGATATCGCCGGACTTTTCGGCACCGTCGCGGGTGTGCTCGACGAGCTTGCCGGCTTCTCCGGCACGGGCTGCCGAATCCTTGACGGCCGTCGTTACCTCCTCGAGCGCCGCAGCGGTCTCTTCGACCGATGCCGCCTGCTGCTCGGTACGCTTCGACAGATCGTCTGCGGCTGAGCGTATCTCGTTGGCACCGGCATCGATCATCCGGGCATTGTCACCGACCGACCGAAGGACAGTCTGCAGATTGTCCATCGAGGCGTTAAAGTTGACGCGCAGCTGATCGAGCTGTCCGGCGAACGGCTGTCCGATGCGGAAGGTCATATCGCCGTGCGAGAGGGAGTTCAGACCGTTGGCAAGACTATCGACGGCAAACGAAACCTCGGCCGCCTCATGCGCCTTCTGCTCCTCGCGAGCAATCCGCTCGCTCTCGCTCATCGAACGGTTGGCCTCGGTTTCCCGCTCCAGGCGCTCGCGCTCCAGGGCGTTGTTGCGGAACACGGAGACGGCTGCTGCCATCTCGCCGATTTCATCCTTCCGCCCGGCGTAAGGGATCGCAACCTGCGCATTACCGGAGGCAAGTGTGTTCATCGAACCGGTAATGTCGGCAATCGGGCGCGCAACGCGGAAGTAGGACAAAAGCCCTGCAGCAAGCGCGAGAAGTGTTGCGAAGACGACGACGACAATCGTCGAGATCGCTGCAAACCGTGCGGCGCTATCTGCGACCTTGCCGTATTCGAGGCTGTGCAGCCGGTTGTCGTTGATCATGTCCAGCATCACATCGCCGGCCTCGCCGCCTTTGGGCACCATCTGCGCGATGACGGCCTTGGCCTCATAGACGCGCGAGGCCCCCAGCAGGCTGACGAACTGAGCTCCCAGCTTGTCGTAATCGGCAACGATCGCCTCGAGCTTTTCGATCTTGTCCTTGGTCACATCGAGGCTGGCCGTGTCGGCGAATGTCTTGAAAGCCTCGGCACGCTCTTGCGTCTTGGCGCGGATCTGATCGAGCCACTGCTTCTGGTCAGCGGCATTGCTGGCCGAAAGCGCCATCAAATAAAGACGCCGGATATCGGACAGGATCCTGTCCATATTGGAGGTCATCACCGAGCGTTCCATGCGACGGCTGATATTGGACGTCTGAGCATCGAGCTGGTTGACGGAGCGCATGGCGAGTGCGCCCTGAAGGATCACCAGCAGAACGGTGATGCCGAAGAGAGCGGGCAGAAGAAACTTGATCTTTATCTTGCTGAACATCTGGGACCGGAGCCGAAATGAGAGGGAGTTTAATCCCTCGAGACTTGACAGCTTTAGATAAAGAAAAACTTACTGCGTCTCGGCCATAAAAAAATATTAGCGTCGTCGCAAATAACTGACATTGTTGAATGTTTCGCTGGCCGCGGCGTCGTTCCCTAGGGAGCCGCCGAGAGCGTGAGCGACCATCCCGGGGTGGCTCGGAACATGCGCAACAAGTTATGAATCGTTGGCGTCGCGCCCTCCCGCCGATCGGAAGCGTCCAGCGCCCATCGGACGCGTGACGACCGTTGTCGGCCGCCGGTTTCCCCGGCGACCGTGAGCCTCTTCCGTCAACGGTTTACTCGGCAGCCTGGCCCTCGTCCTCATGCCCGATGAAGCCGCCGGACTGACGGTTCCAGAGGTCCGCATAGATGCCGCCCTGATCCGCCAGTTCGCGATGCGTGCCGGTCTCGACGATGGCGCCCCGGTCGAGCACGATCACCCGGTCCATCTCCGTGAGTGTCGACAGCCGATGCGCGATGGCGATGACCGTCTTGCCCTGCATCAGGGCAAACAGGTTTTCCTGGATTGCCGCTTCGACTTCCGAATCCAGCGCCGAGGTCGCCTCGTCCAGCACCAGGATCGGCGCATCTTTCAGGAACACGCGGGCGATCGCGATCCGCTGACGCTGGCCACCCGAAAGCTTGACGCCGCGCTCGCCCACATGCGCGTCGAGCCCCTTGCGCCCCTGAAGATCGACAAGGCTTTCCACGAAGTCCCAGGCATTGGCCCGCTTGGTCGCCTCGATGATCTCGGCATCGGTCGCGTCCGGCCGGCCATAGGCGATATTGTCGCGGATCGAGCGATGCAGCAGCGATGTGTCCTGTGTCACCACGCCGACCAAGGACCGCAAACTGTCCTGCGTCACACCGGCAATGTCCTGCCCGTCGATGGTGATCCGCCCGCTTTCCAGATCGTAGAACCGCAGGAGCAGGTTCATCAGAGTCGTCTTGCCGGCCCCGGAGCGCCCGACCAGACCAACCTTCTCGCCGGCCTTGATATCCAGCGTCAGCCCGTCGATGACGCCCGCTGCCTTGCCGTAATGGAAGCGCACGTCGTCGTAGACGATATGGCCTTTCGCCGCCGAAAGCTTCGACGCATCCTCGACATCGGTGACGTCATGCGGCTTGGTCATCATCGACATGCCGTCATAGACCGTGCCGATATTCTCAAACAGCGCCGAGACTTCCCACATGATCCACTGCGACATGCCGTTGATGCGCATTGCAAGGCCGATCGCGATGGCAATGGCGCCAATCGAGATCGCGCTGTCCAGCCAGAACCAGATCGACAGCGTCGCGACGGCAAACAGGGCTGCACAGTTGTAGAAATAGACCAGCACCTGGAACGCGGTCACCTTGCGCATCTGCCCATGCACGGTCTTCAGGAACACGTCCATCGCATCCTTGGCGTAGTCTTCCTCACGGCCGGAATGCGAAAACAGCTTCACCGTCGCGATGTTGGTGTAGCTGTCGACGACACGACCGGTCATCATCGAGCGCGCATCCGCCTGCGCCGCCGAAATCTTCCGGAGCTTGGGAACGTAGTAGGCGACGGTTGCCGAATAAAAGGCGATCCAGACAACCAGCGGCACCGCCAGACGGATATCCGCGACCGCAACCACCGCCACCATCGAGATGAAGTAGGTTGCCACATAGACGAAGACGTCGAGCACCTTCATCACCACTTCGCGGATCGCCAGCGACGTCTGCATGACCTTGGTCGAGACGCGACCCGCAAACTCGTTGGCAAAGAAGGTCATCGAGTGGTTGAGCAGGAACCGGTGCATCTGCCAACGGGCGATCATCGGAAAATTGCCCATCAGGATCTGGTGCATGATGAGAGAATTGAGGCCGGCGACCAGCGGCAGCCCGACCAGCACCATCAGTGCCATGGCAACCAGCGTCATTCCCTCGTTCTGAAGGAAGGTCGAACGCTCCGCATGCGTCAGCCAGTCGACGATATTGCCCAGAAACTGGAACAGCATCACTTCGCCGAGCGCGATGAACATCGTGCAGACCGACATGATCAGCACCCAGGGCCAGACCGGCTTGGTATAGTGCCAGAGGAAGGCGATCAGGCCGGCAGGCGGCAGGCCTGGGGTCTCCTCGGGATAAGGGTGAACCCGCCGTTCAAACCAGGAAAACATTGATAGCTCCGTCAATCGGACCCGCTTCACGCAACGCAAACGCGCCGACGGCGAACCGGTCAGTTATGTGGTGAGCGCTGCCGGATATCGGCCGTGCAAAATACAAAGGTGAAAAGACTGCGTGAAACCGCGGACGCCTAAGCCTGTGGGACAAATACCGGGGGGCGGAGGCGCATAGGCACGGTCATATCCATGAAGGCCTCCATAGGCTGGCGTTAAAGATCGATGCCCTTTTACCCGTTCATTGCCATTTTGAAAAGTCCCAAATCTGCGGCAATCCGATCGAAACCGCCCTCAAACGCTTGAGCTCACAGGCCGGCTCGGCTTAAGGAAAACCATGACCAACCTGCGCATCGCCCTCTACCAGCCTGACATTCCCGGCAATACCGGCACGATCCTTCGCCTCGCCGCCTGCCTCGGCCTCGGCGTCGATATCATCGAACCGGCGGGCTTCGATATTTCGGATCGCAACCTGAAACGCTCAGGCATGGATTACCTGGCAAACGTCGAACTCACCCGCCACGTCAACTGGCAGCAGTTCGACGACTGGCGGAGATCCGAAAACCGGCGGCTGGTCCTCGCCTCCACAAAGGCCGCCCAACCCTACGTGGACTTCCAGTTTCAGCCCGGCGACATCCTGCTGTTCGGCCG
>Ga0213835_100293_pt1 | contig 55546 bp, 28 predicted proteins | sample SWPATP01_FD_160576 | JGI IMG/M metagenome (GOLD analysis project Ga0213835, IMG submission 160576) | Coastal seawater microbial communities from Marineland, Florida, United States - SWPA TP0 #1 | ecosystem: Environmental > Aquatic > Marine > Coastal | place: USA: Florida | collected 2016-08-05
CTCTTCCAATTAACAGAGATGATATTGATGATGATGGTTGGAGAAAACCCTAACATCAATTATTAATTAATGAAATCACAACAATGAAACCTTTACTAAGTTATTACGGGGGAAAGCAACGAATAGGTTCTAAAATATTGCAATATTTCCCACCACACAAAATATATGTAGAACCTTTTGCCGGTGGAGCTACTTTGTTATTTTTAAAACCATTACCTACCGTAACCAATCAACACGATTATAGAGAGTGCATTAACGATACAAGCAACCTTTTAATCAACTTGTATAGAGTAGCCAAAAAATACCCTATTGAACTTAATAATGAAATTCAAGCTACATTATATAGTCAATCTGACTACAGAAAATCTCAAGCAATATGTAAACAACCGGAAGGCTTTTCAGACATTGAAAAAGCTTGGGCATACTATGTCAATATCAACCAATCATTTGCCAACGCTAGGCAGGGGTGGGGTTTCAGTAAAAAAAGCGAAAACCGAGCGATGACATTCACAAATAAAAAAGCTAGGCTATCTGAAGCGTTGGAAAGGTTAGAAAAGGTTTACATTTCCTGCGAGGATGCTATTAAGTGTATTGAAAGGTGGGATTCACCTAATACACTATTCTATTGTGACCCGCCTTATTCCGGTAGTACACAAGGTCACTATAGCGGCTACACGATTAAAGATTGGACAAAACTATGTCATACATTAGATTGCATAACAGGCAATTACATTGTATCGAATTATCATCAGATGATTGAACCTCAATCATTTACACAAAAAATAGAAATAAATACAGTCATGTCCGCTAGTCACAAGAAAGACGTAAAAAAGAAACGAACTGAAGTGTTATGGGTTAAAAGTAACTTAGACGGTTTTAATCAACTTCCTGGGTTAATTAACTCAGAGGTCTATAATTGTTTACTTAATACATGGGGTCAACCTAAACCCTAACACCTAACAGCTACCCCAATAACTTAAATGTCCCCTATGGTTTCTGACTGTAGGGGTTCATTCATATTATCTGTTTTCGATATCGAAAATACGATATCGAAAATTATTTATATGCTTACCCCCCTAGTTTACCCACAATAGACGGGTTAAGATTTTGGCTTAGGGTGTTTATTAGGGGTACTGGGTTCCGCCTGGGATGATTACCACCAAAAATTGGAGACTTGTCTAGCGGTATGTAGGTATCGGTTTCGATGGGGAATCAATTCTCTAGGATTATGTAGGTATCAGCGAGAGATGACGAAACAAGTCACCAGTTGAAAAGTTGTTTGAGGGTATCGGGTTGATTCCGGTAGGAGATAGTTAGGTTAGTCGTGATTATGCGATCGCATTTTGTTGGTAGCGAGTAGGCTCCTCAATATTTCACCAATAATCTGACTCCCATAGGGAACCAGGTAGGCGGTCTGATATCTTTGTACATTGATAGGAGTATCGTTGTACATTGATAACCTAGTGGGTTCCCCCTACGGCTACCTACAGCTATCATGTTGACTTTGAGCCATAGATAAATCCCACTGCGATCGCACTCATTACCGTCCTATTATTAGCACTGGTAGCTTTAGGTAATATCCTGCAAAATTGAACCCATACCCTCCCCCTAACCGAAACAAGCACTATTGGGGAAACGAACGATGTGATAGCAGTCAATGGTTCGTTACCAACCGAAGGCTTGCCATTGACGGGTATCACGAGAGAGTTACCCTATCGGTGTTTGGTTAGGGGGAGATAGTAGGCATTTGACAGATTGATTAAGTTGTGCTTGTTGACTGAGTAATCATCCTATTGACAGAATTATTTTCCTGTGCTAGGACTAGATCGTGAGTAATATCTGAGTAATTAGGTACGACTATCGGGTTGAGTAATAACCGCTATCGCTGTCAGGATAAGGGTTTATAGTTAACACACTTTGACAGATGCTAACCAGGCGGCCTGCGAATTATTTGGGTTGGAACGTCAAGATTTGATGGGATCTCGGATTAGTGATTTTGCTGAACCCGGCTTTAATTTTGAAGAAACTTGGCAAGATTTCCTCGACCAAGGGGAGATGGGTGGCTCATTTCGTCTGATACGACCTGATGGTGGTGTGGTGATGGTGGAGTATGTGGCCATAGCTAATTTTTTGCCTAATTGTCATCTGGTAACTTTACGAGATGTTACGGAAATCAAAAGGCTACAAGAACAGGTAGAATCGTTGCAATCTGCCTTAGCCGCCTCTGTCTGTACTCCTGAAAAACTGCGACAGATTACGGAACAGATGGACGCAGAGTATTGTCTGCAACAAATTGGTCGCCATATTCCTGGGGTAATTTATAAGTTTTGTCAAAATCTCGATGGTGGGTTTGCTTTTCCCTACAGTAGCGAAGGGTTACGAGAGATTTATGGTATTGAACCAGAAGCCGTGCGGTCTGATGCTAGTGCCCTTTTTAATGCGCTGCATCCTGATGATATACAGTTGGTAGAAGAGTCGATTTTGGCATCGGCGGAAAATTTGACTCCCTGGCTTTGCGAGTATCGTATAACTCACCCTGATGGTCGATTGTTATGGTTGCTTGGTCATGCTACACCCCAACGAGAGCAGGATGGTAGCACGACTTGGTATGGTTATGTGCGAGATATTACTGAGCAAAAAGAAAGTGAAATTGCCCTACGAAGAAGCGAGAGTAAGTTTCGGAATTTGACGGCAAATCTGAATGATATGGTGTTTATTGCTGATGTGGATGGCACTTTTAGTTATGTGAGCCCAAATTTTGAAGAAATTACGGGATATCCCATTGATGAGTTGTTGGGTATTTCTTTTGCCGAGTTTGTACATAGTGAATATCTGCCAATTTGTGTAGATGCTTTTCATCGAGCTTTATTAGGGGAAAAAGTGCGAGGTGCTGAATATAGGGTGTTACATAAAAATAATCACTATTACTGGCATTCTACTAATGTATCGGCGATGAGAAATGATGAAGGTGAGGTGATAGGATGTTTGGGAATTGCCCGATATATTCATGACAGTAAACAGGCGGAAATGGCGGTGCGGGAAAGTCATATTCGTTTAGAAATTGCCCTAGAATCAGCTGATATTGGCACTTGGGATTGGAAGATGCAAACTAATGAGTTGGTTTTATCGGAGGAACATTGGCGGAATTTTATCGGTGCGACGGAAGGGGTGGTTAATCATAATGTTAATGAGTGGATCAGTCGAATTCACCCGGAGGATATGGAATTAGTTTCTGAGAATATGAATCGACATATCCGGGGAGAAATTGATATTTATGAGACTGAACATCGTTTGCGATGCGAGGATGGTTCCTATAAATGGGGTTTAGGTATTGGTCAAATTGTGGAGAGGAATCGTTTGGGTGAACCGCTGCGATTTATGGGAATTTATCAGGATATTTCGCAGCGTAAAGCTAATGAACTGGCGCTACAAGAACTGACTAATCAACTGCAAAAAGCTCAAAAAGTGGCGCATCTTGGGAACTGGTCTTTTGAGACTCAAACCCAAAAGGTTACTTGGTCGGAAGAGGTATTTAATCTGTTTGGTATGAGTCCGGAACAGGGTGAGCCGACTTTTGCAGAACATCTGACCATAATTCACCCTGACGATCGCTCTTTATTTCAAAATAGGGTTGCAGAAGCTAATAAGGGGATTCCACAAAACTTTGATTTTCGGGTTGTGCGTGCTGGTGATGAGGTGGCTTATCTGAATGCTCGGATTGAAATAGAACAGCGAGACGAGCAGGTGGTGCGGATGTTTGGGACGGTGATGGATATTACGGAAAGAGTGAAGGCGCAAGAGCAAGTTTATCGATCGCGGGAGTTGTTGCAAACTATTCTTGATGCTCTCCCACAGTCGGTATTTTGGAAGGATTCTCATAGTGTTGTTCTGGGGTGTAACCAGGCTTTTGCTAGGGCTTTTGGTGGTGAAAATACGAGCTTTTTTATAGGAAAAACAGATTATGATTATTGTGTGAGTCGAAAAGAAGCTGAACATTATCGCGCTTGCGATCGCCAGGTGATGAATAGCGATCGACCCCAAATCAAATTAATTGAAAATAAGAGCAATGCTGATGGTAGCATGAATTGGGTAGAAACCACTAAAATACCTCTCCATGATGCGGACGGAAAGGTAATTGGTTTGGTGGGGATTTTTGAAGATATTACAGACCGCATACAAGCAGAAAGGGCTTTAAAAGAAAGCGAGGCTCAGACGCGCGCTTTACTTGATGCAATTCCTGATATGATGTTCCGCTATAGTTCCGATTATGTTTTTCTTGATTATAAGCCATCTCTACAGGTAGAACCGTTAATGCAGCCGTCACAATTTTTGGGTCTAAATCTTCATGAAGTATTGCCAGAGTTTCTGGCTGTACCGACGAGTAAAGCTATTGCAGATACCCTAAAAACTCAACATATCCAATTGTTTGAATATGCTCTAGAAATGCCTGAAGGAATCCGAAATTATGAAGCGCGGTTTGCTCCCTGTGGCAATGATGTTTTGTCTATTGTTCGAGATATTAGTGAACAGCAAGCGGCTTTAAGGGAACGCAAAAAAGCAGAACAAAAGTTACAATCTTTGCTGAGTCGCACCCAAACTTTAAATCGGATCAGCACCGAAATTCGCAATTCTCTGCATTTAGATACGATTTTGCAAAATGCTGTCAATGCGATTTTTCAGGAAATCAAAGTTTATATTTGTGCATTTGTATGGTATAGATCCGATACCAATCCACCCTGCTTAGAAAATGTTAAGGAGCAGAAAAATCCAGGAATACCTAGTTGGCTTGGCAGTTATAATATTGATAATTTTCCAAAATTATTTTATCATTTATTTCATGGGAAAATGTATCGGCTAGATGTAGTTAAGGATAGCCAAGACGAAGCCTTAAAAGAATTTTGTCAACAGTCAGGAATTGAAAGTTATTTGGTGTTACCTGTGCATACAGCTGGCGGCACAATTGGAGGTTTTGAAATCGGGAGAGTTCAGAGTGATTGTACCAAGGGTTGCGAATGCGATCGCTCTTGGTTAGATGATGAAATCGAACTGCTACAAAGTCTGGCAACTCAGGTGGCGATCGCTATTTATCAAGCTCAACTTTATCAGGAGTCCAAAGCCAAAGGTAAGGAATTGCAAAAAGCATATCGGGAATTACAAGAAACCCAAGTGCAGTTAATTCAAGCTGAAAAAATGTCGAGTTTAGGTCAATTACTCGCAGGTGTGGCTCATGAAATTAATAACCCAGTTAGTTTTATTTATGGCAATTTAACCCACACTTCTACCTATACGGAATATTTGTTAGAATTGATTGATACTTATCAAGAATTGTATCCTGATCCCCCTCCAGAAATTAGAGATTTAATTGAGGATATTGATTTAGATTTTATCAGGGACGATTTCCCAAAAATCATTAGTTCAATGACTCATGGAGCCTCACGAATTAGGGATATTGTTAAATCCCTGCGTACCTTCTCCCGTTTAGATGAAGCCAAGTTAAAATCTGTAGATATTCATGAAAATATTGATAGTACCTTAGTGATTGTCCAAAATCGGGTCAATGGTAGCAATGGAAGTCCGGTAATTCAGGTAATTAAAGACTATGGAGATTTGCCGTCATTTCAATGTTATAGCAGCCTATTAAATCAGGTATTTATGAATTTAGTAATCAATGCTATTCAGGCGATCGAGGAAAAACGAAATCGATTAAATACGGCGGTAAACTCTGATTATATAGGATGTATAAACATCAAAACACGCCTAGCCGATAAAAATCAAGTATTGATATCAATTACAGATAATGGTATTGGCATCAATTCCGAACATAAAAACCAGATTTTTAACCCATTTTTTACGACTAAAGCCGTAGGTCAAGGCACCGGGATGGGATTACCAACCAGCTACCAAATTATCACCCAGAATCACCACGGAGAGTTAACTTTTTCCTCAGTCCCAGGGGTGGGTACAGAATTTATAATCAAGTTACCCTTGGCATAACCACCAAGTTTGTATTATTCTGTAGCACATTTACAGAAAATTTTGGTTTGGTAAGTTAAGCTATGAAAAGTTTAATCACAAACCGTTTACAATTAACTAGATTGAGGCTAGAAAAGCCTGGAAGCGCCTATCTATCGAAGTTTTGATTGAGTCAACCCTATTAACTACAGGTTACGCCATGATTATGACTCTTCCCTTGTACAACTTTGGCGAAATTATCTATCAAGGAACCCGCACCATAGTGTATAAAGGCACTAGGACCAGTGATCACCAAGGGGTAATCATCAAAGTTTTACGGAATCCCCATCCGAATTTTAATGAATTGGCACAGTTTCGCAATCAATATACACTTGCAAAAAATCTGGAACTTTCAGGAATTGTCAAACCTTTATCTTTAGAAAATTATGGGAATAGTTATGCCTTAGTGATGCCCTATGAAGGACATATTTCTCTGAATCAGTGGCAACCCAAAAAACTATTAATTCCTGACTTTTTAGCTATAGGTTTACAACTAGCAGACATTTTACACGGATTATATCGACAAAGGGTAATTCACAAAGATATTAAACCCGCAAATATCCTAATTCATCCTGAAACCAAAGAAGTTAAACTGATTGACTTTAGCTTGGCTTCATTATTGCCAAAAGAAAATCAGACTATCCAAAATCCTAATATTTTAGAAGGAACTTTAGCTTATTTATCCCCGGAACAAACTGGCAGGATGAATCGTGGCATTGACTACCGCAGTGATTTATATTCTCTGGGAATAACTTTCTATCAATTACTGGCGGGAGAGTTGCCTTTTAATGTTGATGATCCGATGGAATTAGTCTATTGTCATTTGGCGAAAATGCCAACTCCATTGCATGAGGTTAACCCTGATGTGCCGAAGGTTTTATCTGATATCGTAGCCAAATTAATGGCAAAAAATGCTGAGGATCGTTATCAGAGTGCTTTGGGACTTAAACATGATTTAGAAAATTGTTGGCAACAGTGGCAAAAAACTGGTAATATTTGCGAGTTTGAAATCGCTGCTGGTGACTTGAGCGATCGCTTTTTAATTCCGGAAAAACTCTATGGTAGAGAAAACGAAATTGAGGAATTATTAGCAGCCTTTGATAGGGTAGCGAATGGGGCATCAGAAATTATGTTAGTGGCGGGTTTTTCGGGGATTGGTAAAACCGCCGTAGTCCATGAAGTCCACAAACCGATTACCCGTCAGCAAGGCTATTTTATTCAGGGTAAATTTGACCAATTAAATCATCATATTCCTTTGTCGGGCTTTGTGCAAGCCTTAAGGGATTTAATCGGGCAATTTTTGTCAGAATCAGACTCAGATATTGACCAATGGAAAGCTAATATTTTAGCAGCTTTAGGAGGTAGCGGACAAGTTTTAATTGAGGTAATTCCTGAACTGGAAAAAATCATCGGCCCTCAACCTGCTGTCCCGGAATTATCAGGAACTGCTGCCCAAAATCGGTTTAATTTACTATTCCAAAAATTTATCTCGGTCTTGACTACTTATGAGCATCCACTGGTGATATTTTTAGATGATTTACAGTGGGCAGATTTGGCTTCTCTGGAGTTAATGAAGCTATTAATCGAAGAAAAGACCTATCTACTGTTATTGGGTGCTTATCGGGATAATGAAGTCTCTCCTGTGCATCCTTTTATGTTAACAGTAGAAGAACTGAAAAAACTGGGTAAAACGGTTAATACGATTACTTTAACTCCCCTGGCGTTTGAGGATAGTAATCAGTTGGTGGCGGATACTTTAGCTTGTACGGTTGAACTAGCTTATCGAATCACGGAATTAATTAATCGTAAAACCAAAGGAAATCCGTTTTTTATCACCCAGTTTCTCAAGGCATTATATGAGGATAAATGTATTAAATTTAATCTCCAAAAACGCTACTGGGAATGTGATATGGCTAGAGTTAATTCCCTATCTATCACCGATGATGTAGTTGAGTTTATGGCGATACAGTTGCAGAAATTACCGGCAGAAACTCAGGAAGTTTTACAGTTAGCTGCTTGTCTGGGAAATAAGTTTAATTTGGATACATTAGCAATTGTTTGTGAAAAATCACCAACCCAAGTAGCGATCGCTTTATGGAAAGCCCTATTATACGGGTTAATCATCCCAGAAACTCAGGTTTATAAATTCTATATGGGTGAGAATGAAACGGAGTTAAACAGTAGTCAGACTGAAAACGTACAATACAAATTTTTGCATGATCGGGTTCAACAGGCTGCTTATTCACTAATTCCTGAACAGCAAAAACAGACTACTCATTACCGCATAGGACAACTATTGCTGAAACAAATTCCTATTGAGTCTAGGGAAGATTATATTTTTGAACTCATCAGTAAACTCAACTATGGTACAGCTTTAATTACTACCCAAAAAGAACGAGACGAGTTAGCGCAAATGAACCTGATCGCCTGTCGAAAAGCTAAAGCAGCTACCGCCTATACAGCAGGTTTGGATTATGCTGAAACCGGGTTAAATTTACTCGGAGAAAACCCTGGAAAGCGACAATATAAAATCACCCTAGAATTTTATAATTTGGGGGCTGAATTAGCAGCTTTATCTGGTGATTTTGAGACCATGAACCATTTCATTAATCAGGTGATATCTCAGGTAGATAGTTGGGTAGACAAGGTAGATATTTACCGGATTAATATTCAAGCCCATGTATCTCAAAACAAACTAAGTGAAGCGATTGCTATTGGTCAAGAATTACTGGGAAGTTTGGGTGTCAATTACCCAGCAAATCCCACAGAAAACGATATCCAACAAGTCATTGCAGAAGTCCTAGAACTAATTGGCGATCGCGATATTGACGACTTAGTTAACCTACCCTTAATGACAGATATAGAAAAAATCGCTATTTTGCAGATAGCCAATAGTATAATTCCCGTCGCTGCTATCTCTCAATCTCCCTTATTTCCCGTGTTTATTTCTTTAGGAGTTAAGCTATCAATTGAATATGGCAATACATCAGCTTCCGCCTTTAGCTATAGCTGCTATGGTATTATTTGTTGTAATCTCTTACAAGATATAGATAGAGGTTTGAAGTTTGGTCAATTGGCGCTAACATTAGTGAAAAAATTAGACCTCAAAACCGCAAAACCAGAAGTTACTCATGTAGTATGTTTATTTATTTTACACAGAAAAAACCATCTTAAAACCGTAGTTTATCTTCTACAAGACAGCTATAAAGAAGCCTTAGAAATTGGCAATCATGAACAAGCTGGATATTGCGCTCAAACCTTTTGCCTCAACTCATTTTGGGGTGGTGAAACTCTAGTCACCTTGGAAAAGCAGTCATCTGGATACTATCACGCTTTACAACGATTGAATCAAATAACCACTGCCAATTACTGTGGAATTTATTGGCAGTCTACTTTAAATTTATTGGGGTTAGCAGTCAACCCTCACATTTTATCGGGTGAAGCGATGGAAGAAACAGAAATTTTGCCTCGCATTACTGATAGTCATGATGTGCTGGGATTGTATATATTTTATCTATATAAAATGATGCTTTCCTATTTATTTGCAGAACTCAAATTAGCTGAAACTTATGCAATTGAGGCTAAAAAATATTTAATTGGTGGTGCTGGTATGATTAGCATTCCCGGATTTTATTTCTATGATTCCCTCACGGCTTTAGGCATTTATGCTCCCGAACATGAACAGAAATCAGAATTGTGGCAGCGTGTAGAAGAGAATGAACAGCATTTAGGTCACTGGGCATATTATGCACCAATGAATCATCAGCATAAGCTGGATTTAATCGAGGCGGAAAAATGTCGAGTTTTAGATAAAAAAGTTGAGGCTATAAATTTATATGACCAGGCAATTTTAGGAGCCAAAAAACACGAATTTATCCAAGAGGAGGCTTTAGCTAATGAACTGGCGGCTAAGTTTTACCTGAATTGGGGTAAAGAAAAGCTGGCAATGGTTTATATGCAGGAAGCCTATTATTGTTATGCGCGGTGGGGTGCAAAAGCTAAAACTGATCAGCTAGAAAATGCCTATCCTAACTTGCTACAACCGATTTTAGAAGCCATGGGCTCTAATTTAAATCCTATGGCGACTTTAGCAACTGTGGTTACTCCGAGTATTTCAACTCACACATCTACATCTAGTAATCGTTCCTCGGCTTCGAGCATTAATAATTTGCTGGATTTTTCAGCTATTTTAAAGGCGGCTCAGGCTATCTCTAGCACGATTCAATTAGAGGAACTTTTGCAGCAACTGACTAAGATTATTTTGCAAAATTCTGGGGGTTCGCGCTGTGCTTTAATTTTGCCGGACGCTGATGGAAATTGGCTAGTGCGATCGCTTGCTACTCCCCGAAATACGGAACTTTGTGGGGAACTTTTGAGCGAAACTACTAAGGTCCCAGTCAAACTGATTAATTATGTGAAAAATACTAATAAAGTAGTAGTTATCGATGATATGCAAACGGATTTACCTGTAATTGATAAGTATTTACAGGGACGAAAACCTAAGAGTATGTTATGTTTACCGATTTTAAATCAGGGTAATTTGGTGGGAATTGTCAGCCTAGAAAATCGTCGGATCAGTGGTGTATTTACGAGCGATCGCCTAGTGGTTGTGAACTTGCTTTGCACTCAGGCGGCTATTTCCCTAGAAAATGCTCGTTTATATCAACAGTCCCAAGATTATGTCGAACAAATTAAACAGTCGCAACTGCAATTAATTCAAGGTGAAAAAATGTCAGCCTTGGGGAATTTAATTGCTGGCGTAGCTCACGAAATTAATAATCCCGTCGGCTTTATTCATGGTAATATTAACGAGGCGATTAAATCCGTGCAGTCTCTGAGTGAATATCTGCAACTATATCAGGAAAGGTTTGTTGATCCAGGGGCGGAAATTGTCGCTAAATATGAGGAATTAGAGATTGAGTATCACTTAGAAGATTTACCCAAAATGTTGGAATCGATGAAACTGGGGTGCGATCGCATTAAAGATATTAGCACCAGTTTAAGGATTTTTTCCAGAGCGGATCTAGATCATCAAGTTTCCTGCGATATTCACCAAGGTATTGATAGCACTCTGTTAATTCTCAAACATCGCCTCAAGGCTAATCAACATCGACCCGCTATTGATATCGTCAAAAACTATGGCAATTTACCTCAAATCAAGTGTTTTCCCGGTCAAATCAACCAAGTTTTTATGAATATTTTGGCTAATGCGATCGATGTTTTAGATGAAGTCGCCATGACTTCAACCTTTGAGAGTCTCAAAATCAATCATCAAATTATTACTATTTCTACCCAGGTTTTACCTGAGAAAAATTCCGTAGAGATTCGGATTGGAGATAATGGTTCCGGAATGCCAGAGGCACTAAAGTCCCAAATTTTTGATTATTTATTTACCACTAAAGGAGTAGGAAAAGGTACGGGTTTGGGATTAGCGATCGCTCGTCAAATTGTGGTTAATAAGCATCAAGGAAGTTTAGAGGTAGAGTCCGAAATCGGTCAAGGTTCCGAATTCCGCATCTGTCTACCGATTGATTAGGTAAACATTTGCTATGGTATCTATGCCTTGACTCTCCTGTTGACTAGAGAGTCTATAATTGGGGGGTAGTTTAAGATAGTTATCGGTGAGAAAGTTCATGAATGCGAATTTCCGAAAATCAACCTGGAGTTTGATAGCCATATTGGGATTAATTGCGGGTTGTGATTCCGTACCTCCGTCCATAGAGGAACCCATAGAGATCACTGGTGAAACCGTACCAACCATGGATCATGGAGGTATGGATCATGCTGATATGGATTTAGGGCCAGCAGATGAAAACTACGACCTACGCTTTATTGATGCGATGATTCCTCATCATGAAGGTGCAATTATTATGGCACAGGAAGTTTTAGGGAAATCAGAAAGACCGGAATTGCAAAATTTAGCAGTAGAAATAATTCAAGCTCAAGCCACAGAAATTGCCCAAATGAGGGAGTGGCGACAAGCCTGGTATCCAGACGCACCAGATACACCAATGGCATGGGATAATCAAATGAATCACATGATAGAAATGTCTCCGCAACAAATTAGTGCTATGCGGATGGATATGGATTTAGGCGAAGCAGATGATGAATTTGATCGGCGTTTTCTCCAAGCCATGATTCCCCATCATGAAGGTGCTTTAGTGATGGCTAAAGATTTACAAGAAAAATCCGATCGCCCAGAAATGCAATCTTTAGCGGAAGACATTTTGACCTCACAGGAGGCAGAAATTGACCAAATGGAAGCATGGCTAAAGGAATGGTAACATCAATTGAATCTAATTTAAGGCTGGGGGGTCAGGGACAGGGTAGCAATCTATAGCCCATTAAACTATCTGTAGGCGATCGCGCTGAGATATGGTATTCTCCAGTTATTTCGGAAATTCCCTTAATAACCATCCCTTCCCAGAGGATATCAATGAAACGGAAACACTATTATCTACCGGGAATGATTATGTTGCTCGGTACTACGCTCCTAGGGACAGCCTTAGCGCGGGATTTAACTGACCAACAAAGAACAGTTGTCTGTAAACTCAGAGATGTGGTTGAGGAGGCGGGAAGAGACGGTTTCGAGTTAGCATTCTGGCCGGTAATTGGCAAAGGACCAGCCAGAGTTAGCGCACCGTTAACCCTCAGACTTGATCCTTCTATTGAGTATCTTTTTGTCGGCTACTGCGATGAAAATTGCGCCGATGTGGAGTTACGAGTTAAAACTATGAGTGGGGAGGTGCTGGAATTTGACGAAGATTTAGTCTCAGTTGTTTCCTTTGAACCTCCATTTGAGGATGACTACGAACTATCCCTAAGAATGACTGATTGTAGTGCTGAGGATGGTTGCGTTTTTGGCATGGGTATCCTAGCTCCTCGTGGTGTGAGTGTTCCTCATTCTTCAAACCTACCTAGAGAATTAGCTCAATTCCAATTGTGTGATTAATTTACCCCGTGCCTGAATTGCGCCCGGAGATAAAATCCGGGCTTTTACAGTATTTTGCGTCAGAAACCTGGTTGATTCCCTCCATTAGAAAGGGCAAGTTTCTCAAGTGTCGGAGCAGCATAAGAATTAGGATTGATCTGGGGCGATCGCCCATCCCATAAATGCCCAAAACAAAGATAATCCAAAAAACCATAATTGAACCAGCCATAGTATCAATTGTCCAAACCAATTCTTGGCTTCTCCTACCACCCTGTAGACATAAAAACCCCAAACTCCAGAAGCGCCAACTTTCGATTGCAAAAAAGCGTCGGCAACCTGTTCTGGATTGTTGTGTCTTGCCGAGAGTGCATCAACTAATTCATAGTAACCCAAAATTGAGCTAAATAGGTATAAAAATACCGACATGGCTAACACCATAATGATAGTATTAGTCTGACCAAAATGGCGACGTTGATAACCGCAAGCAAAACCAATTACACCAAATATTCCCGTATTAATCCATGCCACTAACTCACGAGGAATTGAAAAGGAACTCAGGAGCATTTTTAGTAAAATTGCTACACCTAATCCCAAAGCAAACACAAATAAACTTTGCACAAATTTCATAATTTTTAACCCTTTAGATATAATCTTTAACCACAATCACAATCAGGCTCGCAATCAGGCTCACAACCCAAATCGTCGCAGTCAGGGATACATTCATCAATACATCCTCCTGGAGAACAGCTACAATTCCATTGGCTATTATTCTGCTCGCGGCGGCGTTTTTCTTCTAAGGTTTCTGCACGCAGGATAATTTTGGCAGTTTTACAAGCACTGAAACGTTGACGAGATAGAGAAATAGCCGATCGCAAATCTTGTTCAATCAGCATATTTTTGACATATTGTGAACAAGAATCACCACCATATAAAACCCGATGAGAGCAGCAAAAACCCTTATGGGGAGACAAATATTTTTGATAACCCCGAATTAAAGCCACTCCAGTTTGTTTCGTCATCTGTTCTAAAGTCTGACTGGTTGCCATCACAATAGGATGACTATATTGAGACAGATGCTCTAAAGTATCGCCAACGGAGTTAACTAGAGAATAGAGTAAACCTTTGCCGGTACGAATCAATCCTCGGAAAATAGCAATACGCCATCTGTAGGAATAGGATAAAGTTTTCATGATTGACTACCTTATAATGATTTTTTAGGACATATTATTGCCACAATTAGAGCAAAACTTATCACTGATAGACATGGAATAACCACACTTATTGCAGTATTTTATACCAGTATTTGCCATGACATTTCCTAGCATTTTGTTTTGGTTATCTTCCGGTTCAGTCGTGAATCCCAGATGAGGTGCGGTGATGACTGGAGGAGGAGTTGAAGGACTGTTTACAGTGCCGAGTTTATGGTTAATGATAAATTCGAGAATGATGTTTTTTTCCCGAAGATACATGGGTTCATCGTTATTGTTCCGAAACTCAGTTTTGAGCCGTTCAGCTAAAAAGTCTTGTAGTTGTTTGCCAAGTTGTTGTTTTTGGGATTCTGTTTCGGCTTGGTCGAGTAATTCATTAAGCTGTCGTTCGACTTCTTGTCTGTCTTCTCGACAATCAGGTAATTGCAGAACTTGCACTGTATCTTCCCAATTGGCTGCTACGGTTACATTATCTTCATCCAATTTAGTCATGATGCGGTAACGAATCACATCTTGTTTGGTTTTTTTGTTGATTTCCTGACGCAAAATCTCAAAAGCACGGGCAATTAAAACTAACTGTTCAATGGTGGGATCGGGGCGATGAAAATCCCAAAACACCATATCTTTTTGAATGTGGACGGGAGTGGGTAATTTAGCACTCACACCTTCGAGAATAGCACGTTCAGCTTGGATTCGTTCACCTCGCCATTTTTGGTAGGCTTTGCGGAGATTTTCGGTTCCAGCCATGCATCGCAAAGAAAAGCCAGCAATTTCATGGGTGCCTAGAATTTTATGCCGTTCTCGTTTACTCAAAGGTGCGATCGCATCTGTCTGGACAAAAAATTTCTTCAGTAGAGGAACCTGTTGCTGTGCTGCTGTTTCCGGGGTATTTTCCCCTCCGACAATTCCCGCGAGATGAAATTGAATATAGTTAAATCCACCCTCTTGAGGGATAGCTGTATCCAAACGAATTAACGGTTTAGAAAGATTAAATAAACGTTCAATCTCTCGTTCCTGCTCTTGAGTTTTAGGATACAGTCGCATAAAACGGGTGCAAGCATCCATTTCGGTGTAAAGTTTGCTGTTTGCCGGTGCCTCCTGAATTGTCCGTCGGGTGAATTGTTCAACTACATCCTCAAACTGGGGATATTGAAGCTCATCAATGCGAGCCACATCCAAAAGATGAAATTCTTGTTGACCATAGGCAGATTGAGTCCAGAATTTGCTGTTTTGGCTGGCGACTTTTATATCCTGAGTGAGTTGGCTAAAAAGGATATCCAGCCCTTGAGACTTGCTAATAAAATCATCGTAAAGTTCTTTCAACTCTCGTCGTTCAAACAGTTTGATTCCAACTAATTCCAATTGTTCAATGTAATTCTCAGATTGAGCGATCGAGTCACGATACTTACTTTCTGAACCTGAAATTCGCCCAGTCCATCGATCAACTTCATTTTCAACCTCTTGAATGACATCAAGAAAGCGGTTTTGAATGTTAACAGCCATCAGACGAGACTGGCGTTGTAATGTGGCTTGAAAACTTTTTTCAATTCCTCCAATTGCTTGATCGCACCATTCTTTCATTTTATTTTCCTTGGTTGCCATCCAGCGATCGCTAAATTCATCAATTTGAGAACTCGCTTGGTTGTATTCTGCCAAAGCAGCCTTTTCAAGACCTTCCCAAGTTCTTTCGGCTTCCCGTTGCAATTTTTCAATTTCTGTTTGTAAGCTGGTTCGCATTTGCTCTAGGAGTGCCTTGATAGCGCGAGCTCCTTGGCTCTTATCTTCTAAATAGTCGTAGATTTTTTCTTTAAAAGTTCGTGCTGTTTCCTGAAACAGTTTTTCCCCATTGTCCTGCATTCTTTGAAGGAAGTCACCGCGTCTTCTTTGGTCATCTCGGAGATGATCTAAGCGATATTCTTCAACAGTTGGATTAAGGTAACGGCTCACAAACTCCAAAATTTTACCCGTTTCTTTGCCAAAAGGATTGGGAAGTTGAGCAGTACATTTTAATCGTTGTTCGACGTTGATATTATTCTCTAGTTGCTTAATCCATTGTTGGATAACGACTTCATAACGCTTACCCTCTTGATTAAGTAAAATCTCATTCAGCAGTTCTTTACTAGACAACTTTAACTCTTTGAGTTCTGCTTCTGCCTCTTGTTGAACATCACTAGGAAGTTGAACATTTGCATTAAGCCACCACTGATATAAGTCAGAGGCTAACTTGACGGCAAGCGCTTTCCGAATGGCGTGAACTGGAATCTCAATACTGGCAATACCAAAACTAAAAAAGTTGAGCGAGTAACTTCTGCCCATGGCTTTTTGCTGAGAATTTTTAGCTTGATCTGAAGACGATCCAATATCCCTTTTTATATTGTCTCTAATGCTTCTTTTGTAACTGGAAAAATCTGAAACTAAATCCAGAAAAATTTGTTGAGCCATCATTTCCTGAATAGTTTCAATTTTTAAACTCACCTCTTGGTTGCTAGTTCCTGTTAGATATAAATAATCATAGGGAGAGCGATTTTCTATGATTCGAGTATTTTCTGATAAACCATACCTGACACTATAATTTGTATTTTGATCGGAAAAATAGTTTAACTCCATGAGAGCAGCATAACCATTTTCTTGAGTTTTAATATTGCCACCAATTCCTAAAAAAGCATCGGGGGTGGGAATAATAGCTGTAGTTTCCAATCTCTGCCCTTGAAACCAATTTCGCAAGCAATAACCTAAATCAATCAGCATTCCACTACCCGTTCCTCCAGAGATAGAACCAACGACAAAAATATTCAATTTAGGTTCTACGGTCAAAACATCACCATCAATCGTTAGTTGATTTCGACCTACAGTAATTCTTGTTATAGCCTGCTGACATTTGTTCCGAATTTTTTCATGGTTATAAAAAAAGGCAAAGCGTCCGCAAGCTCGAATTTGACCGGCTCCTTGTTCTGAAACTAAGTTTTGCGGAGTCAGTTCCGGGGGAAGCCAGTCATAATACCAAGAATAGGTCGTGGGATTGTCCTTGACTTTTTTAGCTTCGTCAAAAGTTACACTAGCCCAGAACTTTTCGTAATCTTCCAGTGGTGGGCCAGCCATTTCTGGCTTTTTGACTTGCGGTTTTTCATCAGTATCGATATGTAGAAAACCAACGACCGGAAGTTTTTCTAAACTACCGTAGGATTCCACAATCAGACGGCGAACACGAGTCATCGCTTCTAAGCCTGTTCCACCGACACCAATAATTAAAGTTGGCACAATTGTATTTTCTTGAATATTATTATTGTCTTGTCCTACATTTGCATTAACCATGATTTACTCCTTTTTAACAATTAACAAGATTGAAACGGATTAAATAATCCTGATGCGATCAGATAGATGGGAGTGGCTATTGTCCAAAATATGGCATTATAAACGGAAACTTTACTGGCATAATCAATCCTAATTCGGAGGGCTTGATTGAAAAACCTTTCTAAAGGTAAAAGCATCATCCACATGAATGAGATAAATGCCAAGCCATAAAACAAAGGTACTAACGGATTCGCATTAAACCGCTCAAATACTTCCTCGGAAAGCAACTCGGTGATGCTACTAGGACTAACTTCTAAGGCAATACCACCCGTTTGGTTTGCCCATTGATTAATTTCGGCAGTCAGAGGTTGACCGACAATCAAAAAATTCAACTTGACGTTATGAGCTTGGACTTGCTCAATTATCTCGGGATTGATATTAAATACACCATCGGTAATCACCAACATTTCTGTACAGAGTGTCGGCTGGGTTTTAAGTGTAGATAAACCATTTTCTACAGCCAAATTCATGTTGGTTCCTCCACCAATGCGGTTAACCAGGGAAGGTTGAACAACTTGATTGATTGCTCTGGTAATTTCTTGAGGATCACTAGAGAATCCATTCGTAATCGGAACAACAGAACTAGCAAACCCTGAAACGGATATCAGATTAGGTTGAGATAGTCGAGCATTGCGAGTTGCATAGGCTTGGACTGCCTCAATTTCCTGAGCCATAATTGTTCCCGGCTTGTTAAAATTTGCTAGGGAACTTTGATAAGTGCTACCACTGAGATCGACGGCTAAATGAACGGCAACTAAACGGGAAAACCAACCTAATTGACCAGCCAGGAGAGCCAGGACTAGACAGATGGCTAAACAGGCTGCGGAAATCTGAAATACGGCATAACGCCAAACTGGTTGGGGTGTATATAAAGGCATCGGTTTAGGTGTCCTCCTTACTTAATAGGTTGAAAGGAAAATTGCGTGCCTCTAGGAGCATTTCTTCCTCCTTTCACTGCCTGGACTAGAATGGGATCACCTTGACGATCGCCTGTGGATTCAAACTGAAGTAAATTACCGGAAGTATCCGCATTGGATAAGCTAATATTTCTGAGATTTTGTAAAACGCTGGAACGAGATGCTTGCTCGGATAAAGCGTTAATCATTGCTTGAGTTGCATCAAAACTCATGGCAGTGCGCCAATTAACCTGTCCTAACCATCGTCTTTCTGCAGCTTCGGCATATTTCCCGTCGGCAAACCAAGGAACGGCTAAAATTAATCCTTCCACTGCGTTGCTACCCGATGTTAAAGTGTTGGGATTATATAGGGCATCTCCTCCTAATAATTTCATTTGGTTGTTGTTGGCAACCGCTAGGGCGATCGCTACTGAAATATAGGCAGTATTTGGAAATAAAACCAGACCCTCAACTTGCCCTTGTAAGTTTTGAATTTCTCGCTGGGGATCAAGTTGTTCATTGCTCAAATCAATGGTTTTGACAACTCGTCCTCCGAATTGCTGAAAGGCTTGGGAAAAAGCTGTTTCTAGGCTTTTGCTGTAGCTACTATTGGGATTATAAAATATGGCTACATTGTCGATTTCCAGAGTATACCAAGCATAATCAGCCAGTTTTTGACCGTTGATGGCATCAGAAGGTAAGGTTCTGAAAAAACTGTTTCCCGATAAAGCGGTACTGGTACTCGTCGGCGAGATCATCGGTATACCTGCTTGTTCGTATTCAGCTAAACCTGCTTGAGTGGCATCACTGGAATTATGTCCGATTACACCTAATAAATTGGGATCGCTTGCCAATCTTTTTGCCACTTCTGTGGCTCGTTGCGGATCGTTACTATCATTAGCGACAATGACTTCTAGTAACCTTCCATTTAACCCACCCGCTTGGTTAAATCTGGTTTGAGCATCTGCAACTCCTCTTAACATTTCTTCGGCGGAACTGGCGGCAGTGTCAATAGGAACAACAGCCCCAATTAGGAAAGGAGAACCAGCTAAACGTGCTTTAGCATTATTCAGATAAATTTGATGTTCAGGAGAGTTGCGATCGCCGTTTACAGCCTTCTCAAAATCTTGTACTGCTTGGCTATACTGTCCGTTTCTAAAGGCTTTAATGCCACGTTCGCTATCGGGATTTTCTCTGCCCACAAATAAGCGATTTTCTCCACTACTATAGCGCTCTATATCTATAGTTTGTGTAGTAGGTGGTGTTATAGGTGTTGTAGTCGGTGTACGAGTTGGTCTAGGAGGTGGTTCAACTGCCACTGTTACACAGGAAAATCCCTGTTTTTGTTGACCTGTCGGACAAGACTTAAATAGACCAGAAATCCCATATCCTATCCCACCTAATAAAACTAAAATTACGGCAGCAGCCCCAACTTTAGACCAAGGAATTGGTGGGCCGTTTGAACTACCGCCTCCCGCATAGTTTCGGGGACGACCGCACTCCACACATTTCTCTATTCCTGCCGCATTTTCATACAGTTTATGCTTCTTATATTTAGGTGGGGCACCCTCACATTCCCAAGGGGTATTTGGATCGTCAGCCATTGCCATTATCCTTATCCTGGTTTGGTAAAGTTATTGGTAAAGCCATTGATTTAGTTGACTGTTGCAGTCAACTAATCTCCTCAATTAACTATTGTAACTGCTAGATTTGGGTGATTACAGTAGTAGTAAAATCACAAATATCTAATTCACAATTACCATCTAAAATGGCTGAATTGCAAATTTATAGCACTGATGATTTTGGAAAAAATTGTGAACTCAGTGAGCTAAACCTCTATCCTCAATGATATCACCATAATTGATGACTGTCATTATTGAGTTGTAATTAAAAAGTATTTTTAAAGTAATTAAAAGGTATTGTTAAGGTAATTTTGATTCAGAATTTAAGATCTAATTAATAATTAGAACCTCCTCTATGGTTACTCTCAAGGTTTACAGATATTGACGGTTAAGGGTAAAATGGTATAAAATATTACAAATTGGCGAGGCGATCGCAACTGATAGTTCCAATATTTTGAGTGAGAAGGTACTTGTACCACTGGATATAAAGAAGCATAAAGTTTTGTAACTAATTGTATCAGATACAGGGGAACTCAGGGAATCGCGGATGATGTAGTCCTCAGAAATATGTAAAATTGACTTAGCTGGTTAAGTAGGTGTGCATCGATCGATGTTTAATCCCAAAACTGCTAGTTAACACTTTTAGCCCTAATGATTGTTATTTTATGAATACCTACTTGCATCCATCGAAATTACTATCGCTCTGACATTAAATTTTATGAAAGTTGATGAAGCACTAGAACTGGTTGAAGCCGTCCTTGACTATCGCTGTTTGAATAAAATTCAAGAAACAGTATTTCGTCAAACTTGGGACGGTAAGTCTTATCAAGAAATTGCTGCGAACACAGGTTATGAACCGGACTATGTTAAAGATGTAGGGGCAAAACTCTGGAAACTTTTATCAGAGGCTTTTGGAGAAAAAATAAAGAAAGATACATTAAAATCTGTACTCAAAAAATATTTACATAATTCTCAAATTAATATCCAAAGACAATTGGTAATTGAGTTAAACCTTAATGGGGCAGATTTAAGCGGTTTAAATTTGAGTAGTTCTCGTTTGGTCGCCAATTTAATATCATCGAATATTGATGATATTTACTTAAAAAACAAAAATCATAAATCGCCTATTGAAGCTGTCTCTGAAAAGAAATATAAATGGCATGAAATTAGCTTCGCTAGACCTGAGAAGGCAGAATTAGCTGAAATATTATATAGATTAGGTATTGCTTTTATTGCTGATGCTAAATTGTGGGAAAGCGACCAAGTAAATTTAGTCAATTATGGGATAGATTTTTTAATATTTTTTCAAAGTAAATCTGGGGTTTTAAATTTTAAATCAGATGAGGATACCAAGCCATCAATGGATTATCAAAAATTAATAGATAGTGGCAAAATCAATTATTATGCAGAATATGATTTGATGGTATATGCTGAAAAATTAGAGGAAGTCGTTCATAATTTTCTAGCGACACTAGCCGGAAGTTAATGCTCATTACCCCCTGTTTCTCCATTGGAAAGGGCAAGTTTCTCAAGCTAAAAATAACATCGCCACGCCGAAAATGGCGACTAATGCGCCCAAAATCGCCCGCCAACTGACACGATCGCCCATTGCTATAGCGATCGGCAATACAAACAGCGGACTGGTAGAAGTCAGAGTTTGAGCAATTCCGGCGGCGGTAAATTTGAGGGCAGTTTGCTGCAACCAAATCCCCAAATAAGTCCCGAAAAATGTCGCCACCATAATGATTCCCAACACGCGCCGGGACTGCAAAGGCTTGAGTAAAGCGGCGGGGGATAACCGCTGAATTGGCAGGGCTAAAACCAGCACCCCCACGCCGCCCACAATTCGCAGCAGGGTACTCCACAGGGGACTGATGCCGCTTTGGGTGAGTGCCAAATGGGATAAAATCGCTCCGGTGGACTGGGATAAAGCCGCAATACTGCCAAACACCAAGCCCCGCGTTAGTCTTAGGGGCATTCCCACGGTTTCCGCCGCCCTTTCGGTAATTACCCAAGCGATACCCAACACGGTCAAAAAAATTCCCCCCCACGCTGTCGGGGAGAGTCTTTCCCCCAAAAATATGAAGGCAATTAATGCGGTCAGGGGAGGGGCGAGGGTTTCTAACAGCAACGCCCGCCGGGGACCCAGACAATTAAGGGTCGTAAAAAAGGCGGTGTCTCCGATACCTATACCGATGATGCCACTGAGGGGAAGCAAGCCGAATACCCAGGGGGAAAATTCGGGCAATTCACCCCCCGACTGGAGGGTGATGGTGAGCAATAATAGACCGATCGCAATTCCGCCTTTAATCAGATTCAAACCCAAGGGAGGAATTTGGGTGCCGACATTAGCATAAATGACTGATGCGATCGCCCAAAATAACGCCGCCACTAGAGCCGAAATTTCCCCCGGAAATTGGGTAAATATCATCCTTCCCCGGTAATCGATAATCCTTCCACCCAAACCCGAGGAGAAACGCCGCCATCTGTGAGTTTAACTTCTGATTCCACACAGACAATAGACTTGAGTAGTTGTTTAATATCTCCAGCCACCGTAGCCGACTCAATACTAATGCGATCGCCTCCTTTAATCATCCAACCATCAAAGGGTAAAGAAAACGAGCCTTGTAGAGACTGTACTCCCGAATGGAGGGCGTGCAACTCATCAATCCAGATCACATTATCAGCCGTATCAATGTTGTAAGATCCGCCATTTTCAGCACTTCCCGGAGCCACACAAAAGAAATTCGGACTCACCGACACTTTCGCCCCCATATTACCATTCCCAGTAGGTTGAGCATTCAGGCGGCGGGCGGTAATCGAACTATGGAGAAAGTTAGTTAATACACCTTCCTTAATTAGCGGCACTTCTCCCGTCGGTGTTCCCTCACTATCAAAGGTAGTCGCTGCGATATTTTTATGGTGCAATTCGTAATCACTAACCGATAACATCGGAGAAGCGATCGCCGTCCCAATTGATTCCACAGTAGACAAACTCTGGCGGTCTAACACACTCTGGGCATTAAAAATATTAGAAAACGCCGCCAACATACTCAGAAAAGCCTCTGGGGAAAACATCACTAAATAGCGCCCCGATGTCATCTTTTCATAATTCAGATGACTGATAGTTTTCGCCGTGGTTTCCTGTAAGCATCCCTCAATATCCAACTGTTCCAAACTGCGACCCAAACGGTAAGCACCCGCACTGCGAGGCTTTTTACCATCTTCTTCCGTTTTGCTATATAGATAAATCGAGGCATAAGAAAGATGTTCTTGTCGTAAAGCCCCCTCACTGTTCACATAAAACCGGACTAAATCCCGTTGTGACAACCCATTATAGGGAACTCCCACAATTGCCGGATGGCTATTTAATAACTTTTGTTCCGCCTCCAGTAAAGTTTCTAACAGCGTATCCATAGGGGCAGCTTCCGCAGTGCGATCGCCCATTTCTTGTATCGGAGAAGTAGCCAAAGGACTAAAATCGGGGATATGTTCTTTCGCCCCAAAGTTACTAGCTTCCGATGCCGTTTGCAAAGCCAACTCCAAACCCTTGGGAGTCGTGTCATTAGTAGAAGTCACCCCCAAAGAGCGATCGCCATTCCACACCCTCACCATAATACTAGAACGATGGGAGGCTTTCACCTGTTTAGGAACCCCTTGATTAACTTGAGCGCTACTCGATTCTACCGTCGCACCAAACACATCAAATTTTTTGATTCCCAATTTACTCGCCGAATCTTTAACTTGGCTAATCAAACTGTCAGTATTCATCATCTATCTAATTAATCGCTGCTTTGTTGTAATTACTGTTTCACCAAAGAACTCAGAGTTAAATTCCCAGAACCTTATCGAGGCGGGTTAAGGGAAGATCTAAAATTGATCACACCCGAAATACCCGACCCCGCCATTTATCTTCCTCCCACAGTAATACCATCAACCTTAATATGAGGTTGTCCGACCGTCACATAGACGCTACCGCTGACCGAACCGCAGAACCCCGCCGCCAGTCCGATATCCTGGGAAGACATAGAAATATTGTTCATAATTTCCGTAGCGTAACCGATTAAAGTTGCACCTTTGAGAGGCTTAGTAAGTTTACCATTTTCGATGAGATAAGCCTCCTCCACCGCAAAGTTAAACTTTCCGGTATCGCCGACACTACCGCCACCCATTTTTTTACAGTACAAACCGCGATCGACTGATGCAAATAGGTCATCAACAGAATAGTTACCAGGCGCAATATAAGTATTACGCATCCGGCTGGCTGGTGAATATGTGTAGTTTTGGCGGCGACCGCTTCCGGTTCTGGGATTTCCTGTGCGTCTTTCACCAGCGCGATCGCACAGAAAATTTTTCAGGATACCATTTTCAATTAATAGAGTACGCTGGGCAGGCATTCCCTCATCATCCATATCGATAGTGCCAAATGCCTGCTCCGACAGACCCTCATCCCAAGCCGTCAGATTTTCGTGGGCAATTTTCTCACCCTTCTTATCAGCAAAAGGAGTTGTTTTTGTTTCAATAGCGGTAGTTTCCAGTAAATGCCCACAGGCTTCGTGGAAAATCACCCCACCGAAGCGGTTAGCCATCACCACCGGATAATAGCCAGACTCCACATAATCCGCATAAAGCATTTTACCCGCAGATTCTGCCATATCTTCCGCATCAGTTTCATAGTCCCAACTTCGCAACCCATCCGGGCGACTGGTACTACCGCCACGTTTACTGATCGAACAGCGATGTTCGCCATCTGCACATAGGATAAACGAAACCTGAGATTGAGTCAATCGCACATCCCGGGCAAAAGTGCCATCACTAGCGGCCACCAGAACCTCTTGCCAATCTCGGAAATAGGACGCGCGCCGAGATTGAACGTGGTTAGCCTTTTTGAGTAGTTGGGCGTTAGCTGCTAATAGGATATCCCCCATCTCTTGCATCGAACTACATTCAGCCAGCCAGCCTTCTTTGCCCTTAGAGGTCGCGTAATCCCGCAATAGTTCCAAATTGACCGAAGGAACGAATCCCACCGCTCCAGGAAGCTGTAAACCCATGATAGACAAGGCTTTTTCTAGGGCTGTACGCAAGCCGCTAAAGGATAAATCATTGGTACTCACATAACAATCTGCATTCCCCTTAAAGACCCGAATACCCGCCCCTAAAGATAGACTGGGGGAAACCCCCGTAATGCCGTCATCTTCAGCCAAGCAACTGATCACATTATTGCGCTCTAGGAAAAATTCTACCAGGTCAGCCCCAGCAGCGCGTCCCAAGCCTAGGAGGGTAGACAGGGGTGCTTCCCAACTGTCATCAAAGCGGTCTAATAGGGGGGAGTAGGTCAGGTTAGGGAGTTCTTTGGTTAGGAGTAATGTACTGTTCTGCATGAATGATGGTTTTGAGTTATCTATCTGTCTTATTATTAACCATTCTAGTTGTGACTGGTCAGTTGTGGCTTCTGGGTTGCACTTAATGGGAGGGGCTTGTTAAGCTATTGGTTAGCAGCGCCTCGCTAAGTTATTGTCAACTTGATCAGGAATTGGGCTGAGTCTAGCCAGCCTTCAATAGCCTGATGGTCTGATTATGGCTTTGGTCTGCTTTGGTATCGATAAATTCCCCTATCACTGTACCTTTGTAAACGGAGGAGATGGTTCTGTGTCAACCCAAACCGTAGAAAAGACTTCTACAAATCGAAAGTTAGCGCCACGCTATCGGGTTCTGCTCCATAATGATGACCATAACCCCATGGAGTATGTGGTGCAGGTACTTATGAGTACCGTTCCCGGCCTGACTCAACCCCAAGCTGTTAGTATTATGATGGAGGCTCACACTAATGGGTTGGCTTTGGTGATTACCTGCGCCCTCGAACACGCTGAGTTTTATTGTGAAACTTTAAAAAATCATGGCTTGACCAGTACCATAGAGCCTGACGAATAGTGGTAGACTGCTCTGATGGAGCATGATTTCAACTGCAACGCGCGATCGCTTGTTTAATTGTTTAATCTATCTAACCTAGTCCGCCGCCCTGTCCCGGTTCGGTTGGGGCTGTTTGTGATTCTATTGCTGCTAATTTGGCTTCCCCTGGCTATTCCTATTTATTGGCTAGGGGGCGACCCCAATTGGGTGAGTATCATTACCTTAGTTTTGCTATATTGCCAGTTTTTGGTATTACTGCAATGGTGGGGAAAATCCGTTTATGGTCAGCCTCGAATGTGGCGGGTTTGTGGTCTCGAAATTAGTCGCCGCAGCGGTGAGGGTTTGTTAATTGGTTTAGGTTTGGGTTGGGTTGGGGTTCTGGGAATATTTGCGATCGCCACTTGGTTGGGCTGGCTAAGGTGGGAACCTTTCCCCGCTAATTTCCCGATCATTCTCATGGAGAGTTTATTGGTATCTTTGGGGATAGGCTTTGCTGAGGAATTGTTGTTTAGAGGTTGGTTACTAGAGGAACTACGGCGGGATTATTCCCCGGTAAAATCTCTGTGGGTGAGTAGTGTTATATTCGCCCTACTCCACTTTATCAAACCTTGGGAAGAAATTGTGCGAACCTGGTTACAATTTCCCGGTTTATTGCTATTAGGGATAATTTTAGTTTGGGCAAAAGATGCCACTCGCACCCCTAATAATCCTCACGGTTCTTTGGGATTAGCTATCGGCTTACACGGCGGTTTAGTTGGTGCTTATTATATCATAAATGTGGGGGAATTAACCACTAATTTAGGAACAGTTCCCCCCTGGTTAACTGGCATTGATGGCAACCCCTTAGCCGGCTTATTAGGGTTACTGGGTTTAGGGGCGATCGCCATCATTATCCGACAGCTTAACCCCCCTTCTACCAAGCCGGATCACAATAGAGATTAATAGTCATTTTTTCCTTTCCCGCTGGTACCGAACTAATACAAGAGCAGATAATTTCTCCATCATCTAATTCCACCTCGCAGGCATGACACGAACCCATTAAACACCCCGTCGGGATTGAAACTCCCGCCCGATTAGCCACTTCTAATATAGGTTCTCCTGGTTCAGCTTCCACAGTCACCTTATCAGGCAAAAATTCAATTTTCATAGTCGCTCTCCATTATGATTTAACAGTTGTTAATTAATCAGATATTGACTAATTTCCCGTAATATGAACCACCAGTTCTCGATAGGAGCCACGGCGGCGATGTTCCCACAGATATAGCCCTTGCCAAGTTCCTAATACTAGCCGTCCTTGGGAGATGGGGATTTGTTCAGATGTATTAGTTAAAACACTACGAATATGGGCAGGCATATCGTCGGGTCCTTCCGCGCTGTGGATGTAGTAATCTCCTTCTGGCACTAATTTAGATAGGAAATTTTCCAGGTCTTCTAACACATCAGGATCTGCATTTTCCTGGATAATGAGACTAGCAGAAGTATGGCGGATAAAAACCGTACAAAGACCCGTTTGGATCTGAGATTTTTCCACAGCTTCCTGAATATAACGGGTAATTTTAGCCAGAGATTTCCCCTGGGTCTTAATTTTCAGAAAGTGTTGATACTGATTCATCAAATCCTCTCCATATTGACATCCTCCCCAGTCTAAAGGGGCGGGGATTCCTAGTAAGTAAGGGTTCCTACGGGCGACTATTTCCAGCAGGTTATTTGTGAACCCGTCCCTACAATTCACGGACGGACCAATGGAGCTTTCCGCCCCAAAACCCGCAACACAAAAAGCAAGTTTAGCCAAATGTCCCCCGGTGGAAAACTTGAATTTTCCGCCTTAATTTTCGCCTTGTGGCTGGGGAGACGATCTAGTGTCCCAGTTTAACCTCGACTATGTTAATCTTGAACTTATGTTACAGCCTATAGCTAGATTATATCGTGGCATCACTATCAATCAAGCCGAAAAGGTCGCTCAGAGGGGAATTATCAGGTTATTCTTGGCATTTACCGCCTCTGACCCACCCTACAGGGCTACCTACTATGGATCAACCCTAACCGCTAAAGAGTGCGTCAGTCAATGTTTCTTCCAACTCCACCCAACCCCGATCCGTTAGTCCTTACCCTTAGTGTTAGCGCCATGATTAGTATGGTCGCCAGTTTAACCTTAGTTAGATGGCGAAAACCCGAAAGCCCCGAAAGAAGAGACACTATCAAGCGATCGCCGTCTTTCCTACAGCAGATGGGTTGTATTGTAATTGTACTATCTTTAGAGGGCAAGATTGTCGAGTGGAATCATGCCGCCGAGGAAATTTCCGGCTATCGACGCGAAGAAGTCATAGATCGCAATTATTGGATGCTATGTTTACCAGAATCAGTGCGTGATGGGATTAAATTCCGCTATCTCGAAGCGATCGCCACGCAACAGCCAGTTCATGTGCATCATATCCTATTGGGTAGTGACCGACGACAACAGCAAGTTCATTTCAAAATAGTTCCTTGGCGTAATTATTGCGGGGATATTTTAGGTGCGATCGTCACCGGGGAAGCCGTAGCCTGTAGTCCAGATGGTTCATGTCAGGAAGAATTAGAATGTGAACGACTACAAAAATTGATATCCTACCTTCCCCTACCCATCGCCATGTTTGATACAGAAATGCGATACCTGGCTTATTCAGAGGGATGGATTCAGCATTTAAAGCCCCAGATGTACTCATTAATCGGTTGAAGTCATTATGATGTATTTCCCAACGTAAAAAATGACTGGAAGTTAGCCCATAAAAAAGCCTTGCGCGGCGAAAAAGTGTCGGCTTTAGAGGATTCCTGGATTCGTGAGGATGGTTCTCTGATTTATCATGGTTGGACTGTGAGACCTTGGTATCGTAATTCTGGAGAAGTTGGCGGAATCATTTTAGTGATTATCCCCTTAAATAATCTAGTCGAAACTCGCAACGCTGCTTTAGATGCCGTTCAATTCAAGTCTCGATTTTTAGCGCAAATGAGTCATGAAATTCGCACCCCCATGAGTGGAGTTTTGGGGATGGTTGAATTGTTAATGCAAACTCATCTCACACCCCAACAAAAAGATTACACCCAAACCATTTATCGTAGTGCCAAACATCTATTAACTGTCATTAACGAAATTCTGGATTTATCCAAACTAGAAGCCGGAGAAACTCACCTAGAATCCCATGACTTTGATTTACAAGATTGCCTAGAAACCGTTGTGGATCTTTTGTCGGTGAAAGCTGAGGATAAACAACTAGAACTAATTATTTTGTTGGAACCGAATATTCCCAGATATTTAAAAGGTGATGGGATGCGTTTACAACAGGTTCTCATTAACTTGGTAAATAATGCGATTAAATTTACCCAATCCGGTCATATTATTATCAGACTTACTCCCAGATTCATTAATCAAGATCAGATTAATATTTACTTTTCCATAGAAGATACAGGTCTGGGGATTTCTGATGAACTTCAACCCCAATTATTTCAGCCTTTTTCGCCCGCTAGTTCCGCCACCAATCGTCAATATGGTGGCACGGGATTAGGTTTATCAATCTGTCAGCACTTGGTGAATTTAATGGGGGGTGAAATCGGCGTTAATAGTCAAGAAGGAGACGGTTCTATTTTCTGGTTTACCGCCAATTTTTTGCCATCGGAATTGTCAGAAATTCCCGCCCCTAAAGAATTAGAAAATCTGAAGTTATTGGTAGTTAATAAAAGTAGTTTAGTTAGGCAGTCAGTTAGCTGCATAACTCAGCCATGGGGTATACAAGTCGATGCAGCAGAGACCGCTAAAATCGCCTTAGATAAATGGCATCATCAACAGGCTGAAGGTTCCCCATATCATCTGATTCTCATGGATTTGGAGTTGCTAGACCGCGATGGTGCTAAATTACTAGGACAGCTTTATAAAACCTCTAGTGATTCCTCAACTCGGTTAATCTTAATGAGTGGTATTAGTCAGCGTAATCGCGCCGAACAGGTTTTAAATTTAGGGAATTTTGTATATCTAGTCAAGCCGATCGCCCCCCTACGATTGCTGCGAAGTTTCGCCAATTCCCTCCAACTTGATATCCCTAATTTAGACGATCGCCTTGAACAATCTTGGGATGATATATTGATGCGATCGTCCTTTCCCAAAACTCCCACACCACCATCTTGTCATCTCCCCACCTTTGAGGATAAGCTGAAGGCTTTTATACCTCTAAAAATTCTCCTAGCTGAGGATGACTTAGTTAATCAGGAAGTGGTTTTGACTCAACTGCAACAATTAGGTTATACCGCTGATGCTGTGTGCGACGGAGAAGCAGTTTTACAACATTTGGAAACACAGCATTATGATTTAATCTTAATGGATTGTCAGATGCCGATTTTAGATGGTTATGAAACTACCGCCAGAATTCGCCGTCGCCAAAACTCCCAACGACCTCCTATTATTATCGCTTTAACTGCTAGTGTAATGCCTTCCGATCGCGATCGCTGTATAGAAGCGGGAATGGATGACTACATCACTAAACCTATTGATTTACAGGCTTTAGTAAACTTGATTAATCGTTGGGTTCCCGTTTGTCTGGAAATCCGAAATCAAACACCCACCAAAGCCCATGATCACCGACTTTTAGATAGTCCGGTTGATTGTCCCGTTGATAGCGATCGCCTCAATAAGTTATTTAAGGGAAAAACCGAGTATAAATATCGTCTCTTAACAACCTTTATTAATCAAGCACAACAACGAATTGACACCATCAATAAAGCGATTAATACCTCAAATTTTGCCGACATTAAACAGCAAGCACACGCCCTCAAAGGGTCTAGCGCCAATTCTGGTGTCTTCCACATTCCCGCCATATCTCAGGAGTTAGAAAACCTCGCCACCCAACAAAACCTCGAAGCCATCCCACCCCTAGTCAAACAGCTTCAGCATCATCTCAACTCGGTGGAAGACTTTGTGGAAACCATGAAAAATCCATAAGCGATCGTCTTCTGCGTCCCACCTGATAATTGATAATTGTAGGGTGCGTCAGACCGATAAAAATAAATAAGAACCGGATAATTCTGAACTGACGCACCTGTGTTAATTAGGTTTTCCTAATCTCAGAATTAAATTTTCACCCCCTGTAGGGTGCGTCAGACCGATAAAAATAAATAAGAACCGGATAATTCTGAACTGACGCACCTGTGTTAATTAGGTTTTCCTAATCTCAGAATTAAATTTTCACCCCTCGAATCGAATCATCTAACAACTCCATAGGATGCTTGAGAGTAACCTGCTTTCCTTGTAATTCCAGATGCTTCTTAATTTGCAAAGAACACCCTGGGTTAGCCGAAGCAATTACAGTCGCCCCAGTATTCAGCAGATTTTGTACCTTTTGCTGTCCTAACTCATCCGCCACTTCTGGCTGTAACATATTATAAACCCCCGCGCTACCGCAACACAAAGCCGCATCGACAGGTTCTCGCAATTTTACCCCAGGAATTTGGGTTAATAACTCCCTCGGTTGAATGCTAATTTTTTGTCCGTGTAACAGGTGACAAGCATCCTGATATACAATAGTTAAATCTTCCCCTTCCACCAAAGGAGATAAATGCGCCGTTAACCCCACTTCCGCTAAAAACTCCTGTACATCGCGGACTTTACCTGCAAATTCTTTCGCCTTGTCTCGATATTCGGGATCATCCCTCATAATGTGACCATATTCTTTTAAAGTATGACCACAACCGGCGGCATTAATAATAATAGCATCAACCCCAGTGTCAGCAAAACTATCAATCATTTGTTTAATCAAAACATGGGATTGTTCAGTTTGTCCTTGGTGTTCAGGAAGTGCGGCACAACAGCCTTGGGATTTAGGGATAATCACCTCGCAACCATTAGCTGTTAATACCCTAGCGGTGGCTTCATTTACCGGGGAGAAAAATAGCCTTTGTACACAACCTAAAATCATCCCGACTCGATAGCGTTTTTCCCCTTGTGCGGGAATGACTGTGGGTAAATTGTCCTGAAAAGCACTAGAGTTAATTTCCGGCAAAATTGATTCCATCGCCGCCAGTCGGGGGGAGATTTTCGGTAATAATCCCGTAGACCGCACGAGGTTTTTAATCCCTAATTTTTGATATAAATACAGGGGAACTAACAGGGGACGCAGACGGTCGGGATAGGGAAATAAGCTGAAAATCAATGTGCGAATTAAGCGATCGCCTAAATTTCGGGGAACATTTCTTTCCACCTGGGGACGGGTGGCGGCGATGAGTCGGTCATATTGAACCCCAGAAGGACAGGTGGTGACGCAGGCTAAACAACCCAAGCAACTATCAAAATGTTCGCTGGTGGCTTTAGCAAGGGGTGCTTCTCCCTTATTAATAGCATCCATCAGGTAAATTCTACCCCTGGGGGAGTCCATTTCTTTACCTATTACCCGATAACTAGGACAGGTGGCTAAACAAAACCCACAATGAACACAGGTATTAATTAAGTCTGGCGGCGGCGGATTATTCTGGTCAAATCCCGGAAAATTTGCCGAGGGTTCTAGGTGGGGGTTTTGGTCTAAAAAGTTGCTTTCTTTGGCGGGAATTTGATTTAAATTGGTCTCGGAGGACTGATCAAAAGTTTGCATCTTAATGGTATTTATGATTAAACTACGGAGTTAATTCGCCGAACAATCGAGCATTTAAAGACCAGCAATAAATCGCTGATAATTCAGAATATTTTGGGGGTCAAATTGCTGCTTAATCTTAGCCATGAGGTCTAAGGCATTTCCCCTGTATCCCCAAACTTCTATTTGTTGTTTAATGGCTAATGGTGCTTCTAAAACCGACAGGAAACCACCTTGATTATTACACCACTGCCGCAGATTTTGCAACCTATCTGGTTGAGTCTGATCAAATCGGATGAATCCCAACCCACTGCTACCATGAATGACGGCGGGAGTTTGACATTTCGCCAAAGTTGTCGCCGCCTCGGTGGGAGTAATGCCGACTTTACAGATGATGCGATCGCTATGGGAACCTTGCCAAATGTGCTGTTTTAATTGCTGCCAAAAATCCCCGTCATTTTCTCTGATAATAGTTGAGTTTAAATGAAGTTGATTGGCTAATTCTACCAGGCGATCGCTTTGTAGTTCGACACTTTCCCGGATACTTTGAAATCTGACAGCCAAACCCATCGATTCTACCCCAGACAGGCGATCGACTAATTGCGGCGACATTAAATCCATAGCCACCGGAGTCAAAGCCGAGGCTAAGATAGTTTTAAAACCAGTAGCGATCGCATCTGAATCTCCTGTTAACAGGACAGTATTTGATGCTTCTAAACAGGGATATAAACGCAGGGTAACTTGAGTAATAATGCCCAAAGTTCCGACGGAACCCGTTAGCAACTTCATCAAGTCATAACCCGCCACATTTTTAACTACCCGACCCCCAGCTTTAGCAATTTTACCATCAGACCGGACAAAAGAAATTCCCAGCAGCAGATCGCGGATACCCCGATATCGATGACGCAGAGAACCACTATCTCCAGTAGCAATAATTCCGCCAATAGTAGCATCGTCCTGATAGCAGGGGTCAAAAGCTAGGAATTGTCCCTGTTTAGCCAGAATTTGCTGAAGTTCCCCATATCCCATTCCCGCTTCTACCGTTACCGTTAGGTCTCCCACCGCGTGTTCAACTAAGCGATTCATGTTCTGGGTACTAATAGCAATAGAGGGGTTTTTGACCGGGTTTCCCCAGGTAATTTTGCTACCTTTCCCAAAGGGTAAAATTCCTAACTGGTGCTGTGCCGCATAGGCGGTTATTGCAGCTAATTCCTCCTGAGTGGGGGGATACAGAACGCATTGAATAGCTGAACCGGGGGCGATCGCAGCTTCGAGGTTAGCACGGACAGATTGATCTAGGTCGTCCCAAGTACATAGGTTACTGTTGGCGGCGACGGTGGCTATTTCCTCTAAGTTCAGAGGTTTTGATGTCTGGGATAATTCCTGACTAGCTATAGACATCGCACAGATTTAGTGATTTTACACTTCACTATAGCAGTTTTAGGAAAATCTGCACAACTGGCTAACTCAATTCCAGATTATTCTAGGTTCGCTGTGTATGAGAGGCTGGATAGGTTGATTAACATAGACTCTCACAATCCTTTAATCCTTTCATCGCTACCCATTTACTATGGTTTAATATATGTCACCACAGATTATCCTAAATTAAGACTGATAATCTTGCCATAGTTGGGAAAATGCTATTTCCATTTGTGCTGAGTAACTGCGGCTATTCAAGAAATTAGGCAACCCATAAGGAGGCATTTTTTGTTGAATTTTTTGGCGAGTTTGCTCACGAAATTCCGCACTATTACCTAGGGATACACTCAACCTAATATAAGTCAATTCATCATCAGCAATAAAATCCCACAATTCCAACTCTTTCATCAAAGCGGTGCCTTGTCGAGATCGTAAATAATTACCTTCCCAGGTTACCGTAGGTAAAGCCACTTCCAGAGGGTCAACTAGGGAATTAGCACCCGCAAAAGGGTAAGAGTCTAAATAAACATCTGCTAGTTTTAACACAGCTTTAACTTCCGCACGGTTCGGTAAATTATTCAACAAAATTAATCGAGATGCTGCCACATTATAGACCTGGAAGCGTCTATGTAGATTATGGATAAAAGGTATAGTCGCGTAAATCTTTGACCAACTCGAACCAAAAGGATATAATAGCAACACCGAATTAGGTACAGACCCTAAAATTTTCGCCCAAGTATCCCTCAAATTAGGAATAATTTTAAAAAAGTTTGCCCCCGAAGCAAAAATAATTGCTTCTTCAGGAATTCCCAATTTTTGGCGAGTAATTTCTCGGTTAATATCCCTAGGTTCCCAACTATAATTAAAAGCAAAGCCAGTTCCTGGAATTAAGACTAATTTTTCTTTATAGTGGCTGGCTGCATCAGTGGGTTCTGTCAAAGTTCCAGAAATATAATAATCCATATTTTTGATTCCTGTGGTCATAGGAGAAGCAAAATAAGTAGCTTGTATTCTGGCTAATCGATGTAAGGCTAGTAAAATTATCGGTTGTGCTGCTGTCGTTAAAATTGAGCCCACAAAAAGAATATCTAAATTATCATCAAGTATTACCGCAACTTGTTCTCGGATGACTTGGGGAAGTTCCACCCATTTATAAACAATATTTTTACAATATTTTTCCATAGGTGTTTGTGTCTGATTAAGGACATAAACAATTACCTCAAATTTTTCTGGGTTGAGAAATTCAAATACAGGAATCGTCGTAAATGTTTCCGAAGTTCCATCAAAATTTGATTTTAAAATTCCGAGCCTAATCTTCGACCGATTAGCCGGTCTTGGCGGCAAATCAATATCTAATTTATGACCAGCTTTTTCCATCAGAATTGCCAATATATTTGCCCTTGTGATTGCTAATTGTTTCAGATTTTTTTCAGCAAAATACAATGGCATAAAATTAAATAAGTCCCCTAAATATTTGGCAATATCAAGCCAAAGTCTGGAAACGCTTTCATCGGAAACTTTCTGTTCAGTTATCTGGAGAATGTGAGATATATAATCTGTATAAATCTCGATATCTTCGGAAGTTTGAAACACTTCGGGTAATTCTAAAATAAACTCTAAAAAATCATTAATAAACCATCTGGGTAAAGCCATAGCATCATAATTAATTAGAAACTGATAGGCTGGTTTGTATAGCATCAAAACTAATAGATACCTAAGAGAATTTGATGGATGGGATGGTTCTTGATTAAACTGTGATAATATTCCCTGAAAAAAATTTTGCTCATGGTCAGTTAATGGCTCATATTTAATGCCACTATTAACCAAGATTTTATGGCTTTTCCCTAAGTGGTTATGGTAACAATCTTTGAGAGATTCTGCTGTTAACCAAAACTCCGCTATTTTTTGACGATATTCTCGCAGTTTAGTTAAAGGAAACTCAGAATCAATATGGTTTTGATAGTCTTTTACTGTTTGACAAACCAAACTGAAAAACTTTGCGGAATTGGGATGTAGTTGCTGTTCAATTAATTTTTGATATAGTTGAACAATCATCTTCTCTAGTGATGCAGCTTTTTGTAACAATGGTTCTCGGGAAAATTGACTCGGTAAGTCGGCTACAGCATCCAGATTTTCTAAAACTTCAAAATAGTTGCTTGAGGACACCTGAAACAGCAATTTTACCACCGGATGATCTTCAGGTAAACTCTTGAGTATTTGGGGATTATAAATTGATTGTAGCACCCTTGCTCCGGCTGGAATATCCGCCAATCCGAGTTTAGAATTTAATAAATTTACCAAAATTTCTGGATGTTGAATAAAGCTATTTATATGAACTAAAATACATTGGTGAGAATGCCTCCTATAAAAATCCAGGAGATGCAAATTATAATATCGCCAAATTTTTAAACATGATTCAGGGTGGAGTTGAAAAAACGGAATATTGAGACGCAAAATAGAATCCATAACATCCCAAGGATATCGATAGACCAAAATATAATAAGATTCGGGAATAATTTGATGCCAAAAATCCAAGAGTAAGGTAGTGCGTGGATCTTTCCATCCCCAAATTTTCCCTGGAGTTGTTCGAGATGCAATTAATTGTTCAGCCATAGTTAGGTAACTGGTGATTTTATATTGATTTAGCCATTCACTATCAGTCCATCCCCAATCAGGAAATCCGGTTTCATTAGCTCGACAACAACTAGCTAACAGTTGACGCTGAAAAGTCAAAATTTCTACATCTTCAAAATATCCTTTAGGATTAGCATAATCTCCTTTCAGAAGATGAGAACCTAAGTCTACACCCATCGCCGCCAAGAATGATGCGGTTAGGGAAGTTCCCGAACGGTGCATTCCGGTAATAATTAATGCTGAAATATTTGTAAGTGACATGAACTTATGATAATTTGTATGGTTACATATCATTTATTATAACCAGCAATTTTGCCAGATTACATCCCTGAATATTATAATTATTTTTAAATTTGATAAACTTTTATAAACAAAGATGAATTTTTAGACAAAAAGGCACATTTTAAAAAAGTGATTGTTAGACTGTAATTGTACTGACTTGTTTGACAAGGATAGATTATGGGTAGGCTAATACTAGGTACTGATGACAATGATACCCTGGTTGCTGGTTCTGGGGATACCCTACAGGCTTTAGCAGGGAACAACACTTTCAGCATCTCCACATCATATAGTTTCACCGGGAATGTATTTCGCGGTGGTGACGGAGATGATAGCTACATGATTCGCTATGGTGGTCTGGGAAGACTTCAGGCTGGTAGTCGCATCGAAGACAGTGGCGGACAAGATACCCTAACCATAGAAAATCGTTGGAGCCCAGGAACTTCCATTGACCTAAATTTAGATGGATTTTTATCAGGAGTAGTGGGGGTAGCGCGACAAGACCAAAATCTGCTAGTAGACCTGAGTCGAGATGGTGAGTTTTCCCCTGAAGATGATTTAGTAGTGGTAGACTTTTTCAACGCTGCTGGTACTGGTGCGGGAACAGGTTTTATTGAAACGGTAAATGACTTACGGGGACAGCAGATAATTAACCAAGTTCCGGTTCTCGGTAGTGACACGGTAACTGATGGTCCTAATATTATCACTGGTACAGATGGTGATGATACCCTGTTCGGAACCAACAATAATGATAGCATCCTGGGTCTCGGGGGCAATGATCGCCTTGTTAGTACAGGTAAAGGTAATGATACCCTCCTCGGTGGTCTGGGAAATGATACTCTCGTTGGTGGCTTGGGGGATGATTTCCTGCGCGGCGGTCCGGGAAATGATAGTTTAGTGGCTGGTGCGGGAAACAATAGACTTTTCGGCGATGGCGGTAATGATACCCTGGTTGGTAATTCTCTGGGTGAGAATACCCTTCGTGGAGGTGCTGGGAATGACTCAATTGTAGGTTATCAAAATGATCTGGTCTTAGGAGACTCTGGTAACAATGTTCTGATTGCTGGCTCCTCAAATGTAACTCTTGAAGGTGGTTCGGGTAATGATACTCTCAGGATATCATCCCAATACCGTTTCACCGGGAATGTATTGCGCGGCGGTGACGCAGATAATACTTACATCATCCCATTAGCATTCTATGGTCAAGCTGGTAGTCGCATCGAAGACAGTGGCGGACAAGATACCCTAACCATAGTAAATAATTTGAGCCCAGGAACTTCCATTGACCTAAATTTAGATGGATTTTTACCAGGAGTAGTGGGGGTAGCGCGACAAGACCAAAATCTGCTAGTAGACCTGAGTCGAGATGGTGAATTTTCCCCTGAAGATGATTTAGTAGTGGTAGACTTTTTCAACGCTGCTGGTACTGGTGCGGGAACAGGTTTTATTGAAACGGTAAATGACTTACGGGGACAGCAGATAATTAACCAAGTTCCGGTTCTCGGTAGCGACACGGTAACTGATGGTCCTAATATTATCACTGGTACAGATGGTGATGATACCCTGTTCGGAACCAACAATAATGATAGCATCCTGGGTCTCGGGGGCAATGATAGCCTTGTTAGTACAGGTAAAGGTAATGATACCCTCCTCGGTGGTCTGGGAAATGATACTCTAATTGGTGGCTTGGGGGATGATTTCCTGAGCGGCGGTCCGGGAAATGATAGTTTAGTGGCTGGTGCGGGAAACAATAGGCTTTTCGGCGATGGCGGTAATGATACCCTGGTTGGTAATTCTCTGGGTGAGAATACCCTTCGTGGAGGTGCTGGGAATGACTCAATTGTGGGTTATCAAAATGATCTGGTCTTAGGAGACTCTGGTAACAATGTTCTGATTGCTCGCTCCTCAAATGTAACTCTTGAAGGTGGTTCGGGTAATGATACTCTCAGCATCTCCGCATATAGTTTCACCGGGAATGTATTTCGCGGTGGTGACGGAGATGATAGCTACATGATTCGCTATGGTGGTATGGGAAGACTTCAGGCTGGTAGTCGCATCGAAGACAGTGGCGGACAAGATACCCTAACCATAGTAAATAATTTGAGACCAGGAACTCCCATTGACCTAAGTTTAGATGGATTTTTATCAGGAGTAGTGGGGGTAGCGCGACAAGACCAAAATCTGCTAGTAGACCTGAATCAAGATGGTGAATTTTCCCCTGAAGATGATTTAGTAGTAGTAGACTTTTTCAACGCTGCTGGTACTGGTGCGGGAACAGGTTTTATTGAAACGGTAAATGACTTACGGGGACAGCAGATAATTAACCAAGTTCCGGTTCTCGGTAGTGACACGGTAACTGATGGCTCTGATAGTATTATCATTGGTACAGATGATAACGATCGCCTTGTTGGTACAGGTAAAGGTAATGATACCCTCCTCGGTGGTCTTGGCAATGATACCTTGATTGTCAGACGCGGTAACAATTTCTTAGATGGAGGTCCGGGAAACGATCGCCTCGTGGGTGGTGTCGGTCATGATACTTTAATCGGTGGTGCAGGTCGCGATATCTTAATCGGTGGTAAAGGTAACGACTTTTTAGATGGAGGTCCGGGAAATGACCGCCTTAATGGTGGTCCGGGTAACGACACCCTCAACGGCGGTCCGGGTCGAGATATTCTCACGGGTGGTCCTGGTGCTGATGTCTTTGTGTTCGGGTTTGGAGAATCGAGGGTAGCCGCTCCTGACCGGATTACAGATTTTGAAATCGGTACTGATAAAATTGATCTGCTGAACCTACACGGAGGCGATATCGGTGTCCCAGAGAATTTTACGCGCGCTCGAAATAACAATGCTCCTACCTTGCGAAGGCTTGTTAATCAGGTATTTCGTAATGCTGATGGCGGACAACCCGGACAACAAGAATTAGAACCTAATAGCGCCGTATTAGTCAGGGCGACCAATGCCGATATTCGCGGTACTTATTTGGTCATTAATGATAATGTTCCTGGTTTTCAGCCTCAGAATGATTTGGTAATTAATATCACCGGATATACTGGAGATTTACCAGGTTTCGGCGAGATTCCGCTTGAGGATTTCTTTGTGATTTAATTGTTCCGCTTGGGGGATAATTTCTATCCCCTCAAGTTCCTCGTTATATCCAGGTGGGGTTGAATTCCGGTTCAACCCTGCTGCTTATATATTTTGGCACAGAGACCGATTATATAATTATCAGTAAAATTCTGGTATTTGTCAATGGCAAATCTCATTTTTTTTTAACAATTGAACCGTTGACGTTATATATAAAGAGAATTATAATAATTGTTATAGTAAAAGGCGATCGCCTCTACCATCTCATGGATATGAGATATATATAACTACTAGGTCAAATATCATGGACAACACCCAAGAAGTATCATATATTTGGTGGCTGGACTCCCAGGAGTCTCTGAATCCCCTACCAGCGCTGGGATTCATTGGTGATGTATCCGTCGAACCACTGACAGCAGCAGCAGAAATACAGACGGCATTAACTCAGGTTAACCAAAAATTAACGGAGTTTGTCGCCTCGGCTAGTTTTGAAGCCGATTTACAAACGGCTTTCGGTGCATATACGGATGTGGAATTGGGTCAAACGATTATAGAGGCTTTGGGAGAGGGTAGCCAACTCCCAGAGATGATCGTAGTTTCAGCGGACTTAATGAATGGTGTTAATGGCGGTTTTGACTCCCTGACGGGTACGGTGTATTTATCTGATGCAGTAATTAACAGTGAAAAACTGGTGGATGTTGTTACTGAAGAATTAGGACATTATCTGGACTCCCAATTAAACGAAATCGACTCCCCTGGAGATGAGGGAGAGTTATTTATGCGCCTGGTGAATGGGGAAGTGTTGAGTGAAGCTGATATCACCGGGTTAAAAAATCAAGATGATGTTGTAAATATTCTGGGTGGTTTGGTGCAAGTAGAGGCGAGTCAGGATGTTTCTTTTAGTGAGCCTACTAACTTCGATGTTGGCAGCAGCCCTTATGCTATTGCTGTAGGGGACTTGAACCGAGACAGAAAGCTAGATTTAGCGGTAGCCAACTACTCTGGTAATAACGTCTCACTATTACTAGGAAAGGGAGATGGCACTTTTGATTTGAGTGATACTAATTTGACTGTGGTGGATTATCCCACGATGGTGGCGGCGGGAGATTTGAATGCCGATCGCAATTTAGACTTAGTAGTTATGAATGGAAGCAGCAGTTCTGATAACTTAACAGTGTTGGAAGGCATTGGTTCTGCCAGCTTCTTTGGGGACAACTTTAAGACGGGAAGCGAGTCGGGTGCGGGGGACTTTTTACTGGTAGACTTAGATGGCGATCGCAATTTAGACCTAATCGTGATGAATCAGGGTTATTCTGACCAGATATCAGTGCTATTAGGAATTGGTAATGGTACCTTTAGCAAAGCCACGAACTTTAATTTGGGTAATAACTATCCTTATGCCATTGCAGTGGGAGACTTTAACGGAAACCGGAAGTTAGATTTAGTAGTAGCAAATGGTTGGAGTGGTGGCGCATCAGTCCTATTAGGAGACGGAAATGGTGGCTTTGGTGAGGCTACCATGGTTGATACTGGAGGTTATGCTTATGACATGGCGGCGGGAGACTTCAACAATGATGGTAATTTAGATTTGGTAGTGACCGACCACGACAGTCAAGCATGGATGTTATTAGGAAGGGGAGATGGTACTTTTAGGAACCCTGTTGGTTTTCCGGCTGGAAGTTCTCCTAAAGCCATGGCGGTGGGAGACTTCAACCTTGACGGTAATTTAGATGTGGCAGTGGTCAACTCTTCCTGGGATGGTCAAGTATCAGTATTATTAGGCAGAGGTAATGGTACTTTTATGAGTCCTGTTAGTTTGGCTGTCGGTAGTTATCCTAGGGCTATTACCGTGGGGGACTTTAACGGTAACGGACTCGATGATTTGGCGGTAGTAAATGAGTATGGTAGTAACGTATCTATCCTCCTCAATACCACATTATCTGGTAGCCCCATTAAACCCAATATTACCATTAGAGATACCAAGATAGAGGAAGGCGATCGCGGTGAGACCAATGCTCGTTTTGTGGTGACATTGGATAGCCCTAGCAGTGAGAGAGTAACAGTGAATTATGCTACCGCTGATGGTACGGCGACGGCTGGGGAAGACTATCGACGCACGACGGGAAGGCTGATATTTAGCCCCGGTCAAACCCGCCAAATTATTAATGTTCCGGTGTTGGGAGATACCAAAGTAGAACCGGATGAAACCTTTAGGGTGAACCTGAGTAGCCCTGAAAATGCGGAATTAGCAAGGGGACAAGCTACGGGAACTATTCTGAACGACGATGATGATGATTTACCGCAAATCACCATTGCAGACACGGAAATCAGAGAAGGAGATAGTGGTCGCACTAATGCTCGTTTTGTGGTGAGATTAGATAACCCTAGCAGTGAGAGGGTAGTGGTTAATTATGCCACGGCTGATGGTACGGCAACGGCTGGGGAAGACTATCGACCCATGACGGGAAGGGTGGTATTTAGCCCCGGTCAAACCAGCCAAGTCATTAATGTTCCGGTGTTGGGAGATACCAAAGTAGAACCGGATGAAACCTTTAGGGTGAACCTGAGTAGACCTCAAAATGCGACATTAGGACGGCGACAAGCTATCGGAACTATTCTGAATGATGATTATGATGATTTACCGCAAATCACCATTGCAGACACGGAAATCATAGAAGGAGATAGCGATCGCACTAATGCTCGTTTTGTGGTGAGATTAGATAACCCTAGCAGTGAGAGGGTAGTGGTTAATTATGCCACGGCTGATGGTACGGCAACGGCTGGGGAAGACTATCGACGCACGGCGGGAAGGGTGGTATTTCGCCCCGGTCAAACCCGGCAAGTCATTAATGTTCCGGTGTTTGGAGATACTGAGGTAGAACCGGATGAAACCTTTAGGGTGAACCTGAGTAGACCTCAAAATGCGACATTAGGACGGCGACAAGCGATCGGAACTATTCTGAATGATGATTTCCCGGGGGATAATAATCAACAACCTGAACCACCGGACGATCGCTTCTCTAATGCGGTAAACCTGCGTACACTGACGGGAGAAATTGTCAGGACTGACCGCATTGGCTATGTAGTGGGAGACGAGCGTAATACGGAGGACTATTACCGCTTTGACCTCAATCGTGAAGGTACTGTGAGAATCAACCTTGATGAACTATTTGCCAATGCTAACCTGCAATTGTTGGGTAGCGATGGCGAGTTGATATCCCAATCTAATAATGGAGGTAAAAACCCGGAAACTATCACCGCCCGAAAACTGGAACCCGGAACTTATTATGTGCGGGTATTTCCCCACCTGGGGGCACGGACTGAATACAGATTGAGCATTGACTTGGTTTAGTTAAATTATCTGGGGTGGGGTGATTGTTTAACCCCACCTCCTCACCGCCAACCCTTCCGGGCAATTGGGGTGGGGGGGGTGAAACCACCTATATATATTTCGGCACGGATTCCCATTCTCTAATGGTAAGTCAAGTTCGGGGATTTGTCAAGGGGAAAAATGGGTTTTTTTGGGCTGTGAAAAAGGGGGATTTTTGAAGTGCGATCGCCTGGGGTAGCTGGGGGGTTGACATCATCTGGTGGGGACAATAGAATGGTAATGGTGGGAAATGTGAAGCCAGATACTATTTGATAGGTTGGCTATCTATGGGAATCAACCAGGTGAAATATTATGGAAAATACCAGGGAAATATTAGCGGAGATAATCCCGGAACCCTCGGATTATCCGAATCCCCTACCGGCGGGATTCGGCGGTGATGGGTCGGTAAATCCACTAACAGCAGCAGCAGAAATCGAGGCGGCATTAACTCAGGTTAACCAACAATTAACTGAGTTTGTCGCCTCCGCGAATTTTCAGGGGGATTTACAAACGGCTTTCGGTGCATCTACGGATGTGGAATTAGGAGCAACTATTATTGAGGCTTTGACTCAGGGAGAAACACCAAATCTCAAAGTTCTTTCAGCCAGGTCTATGAATGGTGCTGATGGGGCTTTTGACTCGGTGACGGGTACGGTGTATTTATCGGATGCGATAATTCACAGTGAGAAACTGGTGGATGTGATAACGGAGGAATTTGGGCATTATATAGACTCCCAGCTCAACGAAATCGACTCCCCAGGAGATGAGGGTGAGTTATTTATGCGCCTAGTGAATGGGGAAGCGTTGAGTGAAGCTGATATCACCGGGTTAAGGAATCAGAATGATTGGGGTTTCATCTGGGTAGGGGGAGAACCGGTAGCAGTACAGATGTCAGGGTCGCCAGAGTTCGCCTGGACGCGCCTGTTGGGAACCAGTAGTTCGGACGGGGCTCGTGCCCTGACCACGGGTAGTGATGGGTCGATTTATGTGGCGGGCTGGACTGACGGCAACCTAGATGGACAAATCAATAGTGGTGGCTTGGATGCCTTTATCACTAAGTACCAGCCTGATGGGAGTAAAGTCTGGACGCGCCTGTTAGGAACCAGTAGTTGGGACTCTGCTCATGCCCTAACCACGGGTAGGGATGGGTCGATTTATGTGGCGGGCTATACTGAGGGCGACCTAGATGGACAAACCAATAGTGGTACGCGGGATGTCTTTATCACCAAGTACCAACCCAATGGCACTAAAGCCTGGACGCGCCTGTTGGGAACCAGGGGTTGGGACTATGCTCATGCCCTAACCACGGGTAGGGATGGGTCGATTTATGTGGCGGGCTATACTGAGGGCGACCTAGATGGACAAACCTATAGTGGCAGCGATGCCTTTATCACCAAGTATCAGCCCAATGGCACTAAAGACTGGACGCGCCTGTTGGGAACCAGTAGTTGGGACTCTGCTCGTGCCCTGACCACGGGTAGTGATGGGTCGATTTATGTGGCGGGCTGGACTGAGGGCAACCTAGATGGACAAACCAATAGTGGCGGCGGTGATGCCTTTATCACCAAGTATCAGCCTGATGGCAGTAAAGCCTGGACGCGCCTGTTGGGAACCAGGGTTTGGGACTATGCTAGTGCCCTGACCACCGGTAGTGATGGGTCGATTTATGTGGCGGGCGAGACTAGGGGCAACCTAGATGGACAAAGGAATAGTGGTGGCAGGGATGCCTTTATCACCAAGTACCAACCCAATGGCACTAAAGCCTGGACGCGCCTGTTGGGAACCAGTAGGGAGGACTATGCTCGTGCCCTGACCACCGGTAGTGATGGGTCGATTTATGTGGCGGGCTATACTGAAGGCAACCTAGATGGACAAACCAATAGTGGTCGCAGTGATGCCTTTATCACTAAGTTCCAGCCCAATGGCACTAAAGCCTGGACGCGCCTGTTGGGAACCAGGGGTTGGGACTATGCTAGTGCCCTGACCACCGGTAATGATGGGTCTATTTATGTGGCGGGCTGGACTTACGGCAACCTAGATGGACAAACCAATAGTGGTCGCAGTGATGCCTTTATCAGCAAGTTAATTGTTGATGAGGATGAGGATTTACCCCAAATTACCATCGCAGACACCCGGCTAAAAGAAGGCGATAGTGGTCAGACTAATGCTCGTTTTGTGGTGAGACTAGATAGCCCTAGCAGTGAGATAGTGACAGTTCGTTATGCTACCGCTAACGGTACAGCTACCGCTGGAGAAGACTATCGACAAACCACAGGAAGGCTGATATTTCAACCCGGTCAAACCCGCCAATTTATCAATGTTCCCGTGTTTGGAGATACTAACATAGAACCGGATGAAACCTTTATGGTGAACCTCCGTAGACCTCAAAATGCCGAATTAGCCAGGGCACAAGCTACCGGAACTATTATCAATGATGATTTCCCGCAAATCACCATTGCAGACACGGAAATCATAGAAGGCGATAGTGGTCATAAAAATGCTCGTTTTGTGGTGACATTAGATAACCCTAGCCCTGAGAGGGTAACAGTTAATTATGCCACCGCTGATGGTACGGCTACGGCTGGAGAAGACTATGAACACAGGAGGGGAAGGCTGATATTTCGCCCCGGTCAAACCCGCCAAGTCATTACTGTTCCGGTGTTTGGAGATACTAAAGTAGAACCGGATGAAACCTTTATGGTGAACCTCCGTAGACCTCAAAATGCGGAATTAGCCAGGGCACAAGCTACCGGAACTATTCTGAACGACGATGATGATGATTTACCGCAAATCACCATTGCAGACACGGAAATCATAGAAGGCAATAGTGGTCAGAAAAATGCTCGTTTTGTGGTGAGATTAGATAACCCTAGCAGTGAGAGGGTAGTGGTTAATTATGCCACGGCTGATGGTACGGCAACGGCTGGGGAAGACTATCGACCCATGACGGGAAGGGTGGTATTTAGCCCCGGTCAAACCAGCCAAGTCATTAATGTTCCGGTGTTGGGAGATACCAAAGTAGAACCGGATGAAACCTTTAGGGTGAACCTGAGTAGACCTCAAAATGCGACATTAGGACGGCGACAAGCTATCGGAACTATTCTGAATGATGATTATGATGATTTACCGCAAATCACCATTGCAGACACGGAAATCATAGAAGGAGATAGCGATCGCACTAATGCTGGTTTGCTGGTGACATTAGATAATCCTAGCAGTGCAGGGGGAGAGAGGGACGAGTCAAAGGGTATTGCATGATTACTGAAAGGGCTGTGAATTATCTGGGGTGGGGTGATTGTTTAACCCCACCTCCTCACCGCCAACCCTTCCGGGCAATTGGGGTGGGGGGGGTGAAACCACCTATATATATGTCGGCACGGATTCCCATTCTTTAATGGTAAGTCAAGTTCGGGGATTTGTCAAGGGGAAAAATGGGTTTTTTTGGGCTGCGAAAAAGGGGGATTTTGGAAGTGCGATCGCCTGGGGTAGCCAGGGGGTTGACATCATCTGGTGGGGAGAATAGAATGGTCATGGCGGGAGATGTGAAGCCAGATATTATTTGATAGGTTGGCTATCTATGGGAATCAACCAGGTGAAATATTATGGAAAATACCAGGGAAATATTAGCGGAGATAATCCCGGAACCCTCGGATTATCCGAATCCCCTACCGGCGGGATTCGGCGGTGATGGGTCGGTAAATCCACTAACAGCAGCAGCAGAAATCGAGGCGGCATTAACTCAGGTTAACCAACAATTAACTGAGTTTGTCGCCTCCGCGAATTTTCAGGGGGATTTACAAACGGCTTTCGGTGCATCTACGGATGTGGAATTAGGAGCAACTATTATTGAGGCTTTGACTCAGGGAGAAACACCAAATCTCAAAGTTCTTTCAGCCAGGTCTATGAATGGTGCTGATGGGGCTTTTGACTCGGTGACGGGTACGGTGTATTTATCGGATGCGATAATTCACAGTGAGAAACTGGTGGATGTGATAACGGAGGAATTTGGGCATTATATAGACTCCCAGCTCAACGAAATCGACTCCCCAGGAGATGAGGGTGAGTTATTTATGCGCCTAGTGAATGGGGAAGCGTTGAGTGAAGCTGATATCACGGGGTTAAGGAATCAGGATGATTGGGGGTTAATCTGGGTAGAGGGAGAACAGGTAGCAGTACAGATGTCCGCGTCGCCAGAGTTCGCCTGGACGCGCCTGTTGGGAACCAGTAGTTGGGACCGGGCTCATGCCCTGACCACCGGTAGTGATGGGTCGATTTATATGGCGGGCTTGACTTCCGGCAACCTAGATGGACAAACCAATAGTGGTATGGAGGATGCCTTTATTACCAAGTATCAGCCTGATGGCACTAAAGACTGGACGCGCCTGTTGGGAACCAGTAGTTGGGACTATGCTCATGCCCTGACCACCGGTAATGATGGGTCTATTTATGTGGCGGGTGAGACTCTGGGCGACCTAGATGGACAAACCAATAGTGGCGGTGCTGATGCCTTTATCACCAAGTACCAGCCTGATGGGAGTAAAGACTGGACGCGCCTGTTGGGAACCAGTAGTTTGGGCTATGCTAATGCCCTGACCACGGGTAGGGATGGGTCGATTTATGTGGCGGGTGGGACTTGGGGCAACCTAGATGGACAAAGGAATAGTGGTGACAGGGATGCCTTTATCACCAAGTACCAACCTGATGGCAGTAGGGACTGGACGCGCCTGTGGGGAACCAGTAGTTGGGACGAGGCTCATGCCCTGACCACCGGTAGTGATGGGTCAATTTATGTGGCGGGTGGGACTTCAGGCGACTTAGATGGACAAACCCATAGTGGTGGCTGGCATAGTGATGCCTTTATCACCAAGTATCAGCCCAATGGCACTAAAGCCTGGACGCGCCTGCTGGGAACCTGGGAGCAGGACTATGCTCATGCCCTAACCACGGGTAGGGATGGGTCTATTTATGTGGCGGGTGAGACTCTGGGCGACCTAGATGGACAAACAAATAGTGGTGGCAGGGATGCCTTTATCGCCAAGTATCAGCCTGATGGCACTAAAGACTGGACGCGCCTGTTGGGAACCAGTGAGAGGGACTATGCTAATGCCCTGACCACCGGTAGTGATGGGTCGATTTATGTGGCGGGCTATACTGAAGGCAACCTAGATGGACAAACCAATAGTGGTCGCAGTGATGCCTTTATCACTAAGTTCCAGCCCAATGGCACTAAAGCCTGGACGCGCCTGTTGGGAACCAGGAGTTGGGACTCTGCTAGTGCCCTGACCACCGGTAGTGATGGGTCGATTTATGTGGCGGGCTATACTGAAGGCAACCTAGATGGACAAAGGAATAGTGGTGACAGTGATGCCTTTATCACTAAGTTAATTGTTGATGAGGATGAGGATTTACCCCAAATTACCATCGCAGACACCCAGCTAAAAGAAGGCGATCGCGGTCGCAGTTTTGCGGAATTTCCGGTAACTCTCAACAGTCCTAGTGACCAGATGATCACAGTCAATTTTACGACGGCTGATGGCACGGCTACGGTGGCTGACGGTGACTATCAGCCGACTAGCGGACGGTTAATTTTTCCGAGGGGTCAAACGGAAAGGGTGATCAGAGTTCCCGTGTTTGGAGATACTAAAGTCGAACCCGATGAAACCTTTACCGTCAACCTCAGTAACCCTCAAAATGCCGAATTAGGAAGGCGGCGTGCTACCGGAACTATTCTGAATGATGATATTATAGTGCCCCAAATTACCATCGCAGATACCCAGCTAAAAGAAGGCGATCGCGGTCGCAGTTTTGCGGAATTTAAGGTAACTCTGGACAGTCCGAGTAACCAAACTGTGCAAGTTAGTTATACTACGGCTGATGGCACGGCTACGGTGGCTGACGAAGACTATGAGCAGACTAGCGGACGGTTAATTTTTCCGAGGGGTCAAACGGAAAGGGTGATCAGAGTTCCGGTGATTGGAGATACTAAAGTAGAACCCGATGAAACCTTTACCGTCAACCTCAGTAACCCTCAAAATGCGGAATTAGGAAGGCGGCGTGCTACAGGAACTATTCTGAATGATGATATTATAGTGCCCCAAATTACCATCGCAGATACCCAGCTAAAAGAAGGCGATCGCGGTCAGACTAATGCTCGTTTTGTGGTGACATTAGATAACCCTAGCCCGGAGAGAGTAACAGTTAATTATGCTACCGCTGACGGTACCGCTACCGTCAGAGACCGAGACTATCGACGCACGGCGGGAAGGCTGATATTTCAACCCGGTCAAACCCGCCAATTTATTAATGTTCCCGTGTTTGGAGATACTAAAGTAGAACCCGATGAAACCTTTACGGTGAACCTCAGTAACCCTCAAAATGCCGAATTAGGAAGGCGGCGTGCTACCGGAACTATTCTGAATGATGATATTATAGTGCCCCAAATTACCATCGCAGACACCCGGCTAAAAGAAGGCGATCGCGGTCAGACTAATGCTCGTTTTGTCGTCACATTAGATAACCCTAGCCCGGAGAGAGTAACAGTTAATTATGCTACCGCTGACGGTACCGCTACCGTCAGAGACCGAGACTATCGACGCACGGCGGGAAGGCTGATATTTCAACCCGGTCAAACCCGCCAATTTATTAATGTTCCCGTGTTTGGAGATACTAAAGTAGAACCCGATGAAACCTTTACCGTCAACCTCAGTAACCCTCAAAATGCGGAATTAGGAAGGCGGCGTGCTACCGGAACTATTCTGAATGATGATACCAAACCGGGGAATAATAACCCACAACCTAAACCACCCAATGATGATATCTTCCCTAATGCGGAAAACCTGGGTAGACTCACAGGAGAAATTGTCAGGACTGACCGCATTGGCTATGTAGTGGGAGACGATCGCAATACCGAGGACTATTACCGCTTTGACCTCAATCGTGAAGGTACTGTCAGAATTGACCTGGATGAACTATTTAAAGATGCTAACCTGCAATTATTGGGTAGTGAGGGTGAGTTGATATCCCAATCTAATAATGAAGGTAAAAACCCGGAAACTATCACCGCCCGAAAACTGGAACCCGGAACTTATTATGTGCGGGTATTTCCCCACCTGGCGGCACGGACTGAATACAGATTGAGCATTGACTTGGTTTAGTTAAATTATCTGGGGTGGGGTGATTGTTTAACCCCACCTCCTCACCGCCAACCCTTCCGGGCAATTGGGGTGGGGGGGTGAAACCACCTATATATATGTCGGCACGGATTCCCATTCTTTAATGGTAAGTCAAGTTGGGGGATTTGTCAAGGGGAAAAATGGGTTTTTTTTGGGCTGCGAAAAAGGGGGATTTTGGAAGTGCGATCGCCTGGGGTAGCCAGGGGGTTGACATCATCTGGTGGGGACAATAGAATGGTAATGGTGGGAAAATGTGAGGGCAAATACTATTTGATATGTTTGCTATGTAGGCCCATCTACCAGGTGAAATATTATGAAAAATACTCGAGAAATATTAGCGGCGATCGCGCCGGAACCCTCGGATTATCCGAATCCCTTACCCCCACTGGGATTCAGCGGTGATGTGTCGGTAAATCCACTAACAGCAGCAGCAGAAATCGAGGCGGCATTAACTCAGGTTAACCAACAATTAACAGAGTTTGTCGCCTCAGCTAATTTTCAGGGGGATTTACAAACGGCTTTCGGTGTATATACGGATGTGGAATTAGGAGCAACTATTATTGAGGCTTTGAGTCAGGGAGAAACACCAAATCTCAAAGTTCTTTCCGCTGCGTCTATGAATGGCGCTGATGGTGCTTTTGACTCTTTGACGGGTACGGTGTATTTATCAGAGGGGGTAATTCACAGTGAGAAACTGGTGGATGTGATAACCGAGGAATTCGGGCATTATATAGACTCCCAGCTCAACGAAATCGACTCCCCAGGAGATGAGGGTGAGTTATTTATGCGCCTAGTGAATGGGGAAGCCTTGAGCGAAGCTGATATCACGGGGTTAAGGAATAAGGATGACTGGGGGTTAATCTGGGTAGAGGGAGAACCTGTAGCAGTACAGATGGCTTATGACACTATGGCAGATGCGTTAAATGTGGGTGTCATCGAATCTGGAGAGAAGGTGATTAGCGATCGCATTGGTTTTGGACAAGGTCGCAGACGAGATCGCAACGACTACTACAGATTTACCATCAGTGAGGAAAGCGAGTTTAACCTGACCCTGGACGGACTCAGGGCTAATGCTAACGTCCAAATCTTAGATAGGAGGGGTTCGGCACTATCTCGGTCTAACAACCCAGGTCGCCGACCTGAAAGAATTAGCACCGATTTAGATCCGGGTGATTATTTTGTGCGGGTGTTCCCCGTAGGTAACGCCAGAACCCCATATCGCCTGGCTATGAGTGCTGACCCTATCACCGTAAATGCCGAGGACAGCAAGCCTGGTATCAGTTTGGGGCGGCTTACGGAAGCCACTCCTGTTAATGAAACTGGGGACGTTGGTTTCGGCACAGGTCGGCGACGAGACACTCAGGACTGGTACAATTTTACCCTGCCAGTAGATAGCGATGTTAACTTGACCCTAGACCGACTGAGAGCAAATCTTGATGTAGATATTTATGATGAACGTGACTTGTTAGTAGCTCGGGGTGGAAACCGAGGTCGCCGACCTGAAAAAATTGAACTCGAAGGACTCGAAGCTGGAACCTACTATGTAAAAGTTACCCCCGTGGGTAATGCCCGGAGTAACTACCGGTTGGGTATCACGGCAGCTACTGCTTACATTGGTGAATATGATACCCCAGAAGATGCCTTCAATTTAGGCACTATCTTTCCTGAGGAGGAAGCCAAAACCTTTAACGACCGTGTAGGTTTCACCGAGGGTCGTTCCGGTCGCGACCAACGAGACTGGGTGCGCTTTCAACTAGCTGAAGATGGTTTGGTTGATATCAACCTGACTAACTTGAGTCAGGATATCAATATGCGTTTGTACGACGGTGATGCTAAAAGCCTTCTGGAAACAGCCAATGAAAAGGATCGTGCTAACGAAAATATTAGCGCCGATTTAAAAGCTGGTGTTTACTATGTGGAAGTATTCCCCAATGGTACTGCTAGGAGTCCATACCGACTCAGTATTAATAGTGATATCAACCCACCCCTTCAAGAGTTTTCCGTCGGCGACCTGTTTTCCCTAAGAGACAATATGTACACCAACAGCGATCGCATTGGTTTTACTAGCAGCGGTATTCGCAACACCACCGATCGCTACGAGTTTACTATCAGCCGGGACAGCGAAGTAGATATTAACCTCACGGGACTGCGGGAAAATGCGAACATTGAGCTACGAGAGGCTAACGGTAGCCTGTTGTTTGCGTCCAGGAACTTCGGTCAACAGTCAGAACAGATTAGCCAATTTCTCCCCAGAGGAGCCTATTCTCTCAATGTGATTCCGGTGGGTACTGCCAAAACTATCTATGACCTGGATATTATGGCGATCAATTAGGAAGAGGTGCGTCAGTTGGCTAATTATCCGGTGATTATTGCTATGGCTCGCCTCTGACGCACCCGGCGATCGTCAAAACCTGAGCCTGTCGGTGAGGTGTTAGGGTGAGGAAATCCTATATATATGTCGGCACGGATTCCCATTCTTTAATGATAAGTCAAGTTCGGGGATTTGTCAAGGGGTAAAAGTGGGTTTTTTTGGCTGTGAAAAAGGGGGATTTTGGAAGTGCGATCGCCTGGGGTGGCCAGGGGGTTGACATCATCTGTGAGCGACCATAGAATGGTCATGGTGGGAAAATGTGATCTACAGCCTCTAGCATCTCAGGGCTCTGCGATGTATGAGAATAAACCAGGTGAAATATTATGGAAAATACCAGGGAAATATTAGTGGCGATAATCCCGGAACCATCGGATTATCCGAATCCCCTACCCCCATTGGGATTCAGCGGTGATGGGTCGGTAAATCCACTAACAGCAGCAGCCCAAATCGAGGCGGCATTAACTCAGGTTAACCAACAATTAACTGAGTTTGTCGCCTCAGCGAATTTTCAGGGGGATTTACAAACAGCTTTCGGTGCATCTACGGATGTGGAATTAGGAGCAACTATTATTGAGGCTTTGAGTCAGGGAGAAACACCAAATCTCAAAGTTCTTTCGGCTGCGTCTATGAATGGTGCTGATGGGGCTTTTGACTCGGTGACGGGTACGGTGTATTTATCGGATGCCATAATTCACAGTGAGAAACTGGTGGATGTGATAACGGAGGAATTTGGGCATTATATAGACTCCCAGCTCAACGAAATCGACTCCCCAGGAGATGAGGGTGAGTTATTTATGCGCCTGGTGAATGGGGAAGCGTTGAGTGAAGCTGATATCACGGGGTTAAGGAATCAGGATGATTGGGGGTTAATCTGGGTAGAGGGAGAACCGGTAGCAGTACAGATGTCCGCGTCGCCAGAGTTCGCCTGGACGCGCCTGTTGGGAATCAGTGAGGGGGACTGGGCTAGTGCCCTGACCACCGGTAGGGATGGGTCTATTTATGTGGCGGGCGATACTAGGGGCAACCTAGATGGACAAACCAATAGTGGTGGTAGGAGTGATGCCTTTGTCACCAAGTACCAGCCCAATGGCACTAAAGCCTGGACGCGCCTGTTGGGAACCAGTGAGAATGACGAGGCTCTGGCCCTGACTACGGGTAGTGATGGGTCGATTTATGTGGCGGGTATGACTCTGGGCGACCTAGATGGACAAACCAATAGTGGTAGCTATGATGCCTTTGTCACCAAGTACCAGCCTGATGGTACTAAAGCCTGGACGCGCCTGTTGGGAACCAGTAGTTGGGACTGGGCTAATGCCCTGACTACCGGTAGTGATGGGTCGATTTATGTGGCGGGTATGACTCTGGGCGACCTAGATGGACAAACCAATAGTGGTAGCTATGATGCCTTTGTCACCAAGTACCAGCCTGATGGTACTAAAGCCTGGACGCGCCTGTTGGGAACCAGTAGTTGGGACGAGGCTCGTGCCCTGACCACGGGTAGGGATGGGTCGATTTATGTGGCGGGCTATACTGCGGGCGACCTAGATGGACAAACCAATAGTGGTGGCTGGGATGCCTTTGTCACCAAGTACCAGCCTGATGGGAGTAAAGCCTGGACGCGCCTGTTGGGAACCAGTGAGACTGACTGGGCTCGTGCCCTAACCACGGGTAGGGATGGGTCGATTTATGTGGCGGGTATGACTCTGGGCGACCTAGATGGACAAACCAATAGTGGTAGCTATGATGCCTTTGTCACCAAGTACCAGCCTGATGGTACTAAAGCCTGGACGCGCCTGTTGGGAACCAGTAGTTGGGACGAGGCTCGTGCCCTGACCACGGGTAGGGATGGGTCGATTTATGTGGCGGGCTATACTGCGGGCGACCTAGATGGACAAACCAATAGTGGTGGCTTGGATGCCTTTATCACTAAGTATCAGCCTGATGGTACTAAAGACTGGACGCGCCTGCTGGGAAGCAGTAGTTCGGACGGGGCTAATGCCCTGACCACCGGTAGGGATGGGTCGATTTATGTGGCGGGCTATACTTATGGCAACCTAGATGGACAAACCAATAGTGGTGGTAGTGATGCCTTTATCAGCAAGTTAATTGTTGATGAGGATGAGGATTTACCCCAAATTACCATCGCAGACACCCAGCTAAAAGAAGGCGATCGCGATCGCACTAATGCTCGTTTTGTCGTCACATTAGATAACCCTAGCAGCGAAAGGGTAACAGTTAATTATGCTACCGCTGACGGTACCGCTACCGTCAGAGACCGAGACTATCGACGCACGGCGGGAAGGCTGGTATTTCAACCCGGTCAAACCCGCCAAGTTATTAATGTTCCCGTGTTTGGAGATACTAAAGTAGAACCCGATGAAACCTTTACCGTCAACCTCAGTAACCCTCAAAATGCGGAATTAGGAAGGCGGCGTGCTACCGGAACTATTCTGAATGATGATATTATAGTGCCCCAAATTACCATCGCAGACACCCGGCTAAAAGAAGGCGATCGCGATCGCACTAATGCTCGTTTTGTGGTGACATTAGATAACCCTAGCCCGGAGAGGGTAACAGTTAATTATGCTACCGCTGACGGTACCGCTACCGTCAGAGACCGAGACTATCGACGCACGGCGGGAAGGCTGATATTTCAACCCGGTCAAACCCGCCAAGTTATTAATGTTCCCGTGTTTG
>Ga0213835_100296_pt1 | contig 55296 bp, 43 predicted proteins | sample SWPATP01_FD_160576 | JGI IMG/M metagenome (GOLD analysis project Ga0213835, IMG submission 160576) | Coastal seawater microbial communities from Marineland, Florida, United States - SWPA TP0 #1 | ecosystem: Environmental > Aquatic > Marine > Coastal | place: USA: Florida | collected 2016-08-05
ATCTCAAAGGAGAATCTTTAAGGAAGGGAGTCTTGAAAAATGAATAAAATTAGCCTACTTTAAGCGATCTTTCAAAGTGGCACGGTTTGACCGAAATGACTGGCATGGTCAGACCGAAATATCCAGGGGGCGTCTGCCGAAATATGAATTGTCCTTCCCTGATTGTCGGTGGGTACCACGATCATGTTCACATACTTGCTCTTTTATCAAAAAAAGTCACTTTAGTATCACTTTTGGAACAGCTCAAGACGGAATCCTCAAAATGGATGAAAACATTATCCCCGGATTTAAAAGATTTTTATTGGCAGGATGGTTATGGTGCTTTTTCCGTAAATCCAGCTCAGGTGGAGGTTGTGTCAAATTATATCTTGAGACAAAAGGAGCATCATAAGAAGAAAAGCTTTCAGGATGAGTATCGGTCATTTTTGATAAAATATAAGGTTGATTTTGACGAAAAATATGTATGGGATTGATGTTTAACTTTGCTTTGATAACTTTTATTCGAAAGTATTTATTCTATCCCGTCCTTTCAGGCCGGGGGATATGGGCTAATGGATGGTATCTTCACGATGGCCTCCGACCATCGTTTTGTTCTGTCGCCCCTTCAGGGCTTAGCTTTTATAAGGGCTGAAGGCCCTACATAACTGAGGATAGGGTGTAGCCCTATCCAAACATGAAATATTATCCATAGACCCGTTCGGGGCTGAAAGCCACGGATATTTTATTAAGGGTTTTTCATATCTACACAATGTTATCCCGACCTTTCAGGCCGGGGGGGTATGGGCTAATGGATTGCACCTTTACGATGGCCTTCGACCATCGTTATGTTATAAAGCCCTTTCAGGGCTGGGACTATTTCAGTGCTGACGAGTATCGTAAAATATTATAGTCTCCCGAACGCTAAAAGGCTCTTCGGGGCGTCTGGACCCCTATCAGGGCTGAAGGCCCTGCATACCCTAGGATGGGGTGTAGCCCTATCCTATGTTTAGACCCAATCCAATGATTGTCCTGGGGCTGGAGGCCACGGATATTTTATTAAGGGTTTGTCATATCTACACAATGTTATCCCGACTCCCGATTCGCTGCACTCTCGGGACAGGCTTTTCAGGGCTGAGCTTTTATCAGGACTGAAAGCCCTAGATAGCTCAGGATAGGGCTCCACCCTATCCTAACATGAGATATTATCAATTGTGGGGTTCGGGGCTGAAAGCCACGGATAACTAATAATTTTGAATTAATTTGTCTATCCCAACTCCCGATCACTACATATTAGAGATTGGCGCTTTATGACGAAAAAAAATTGTTTGTTTCCACTATCCAAAGATATTTTATATTTACCGCATGAACACTCCCCATTCTTCTGCTGACAAAAAAGGAACCCTGGTCATTTCCTTGGATTTTGAGCTGCATTGGGGGGTATTTGATAAGGTGGACCTCAAAGCCCGTTGGGATTATTTTTTACAGACCAGAAAAATGATCCCCGAGCTATTGGCCCTGTTCAGGGAGCATGACATTGCTGTCACCTGGGCCACTGTGGGAATGCTTTTTGCCAGGGACAAAACTACCTGGGAGCAGTACAGTCCCCGCCAAAAACCTGCTTACAAGCAGTCCCGATTCTCAGCTTATGAATGGGTGAAAGCCAATGGAGGGCCCTTTCCGGAGGTACATTTTGCGCCCGACCTGATCGAGGAAGTGTTGAAATTCCCCAAACAGGAACTGGGCAGCCATACCTTTGCCCATTACTATACCCTGGAGGAAGGACAGACAGCGGAAGCATTTCGCGAAGACCTGCAGGCTGCACAGCAAATTGCCAAGGATACTTTTGGTATTGCCCTTCGGTCCCTTGTTTTTCCCAGAAACCAATACCAGAGGTCTTATCTGAAGATTTGCATGGAAGAAGGCTTTAGAGTGGTGCGGAGCAATCCCGGCGACTGGTACTGGCAGGACACCCATAAAGAAACCTTGGCCATGCGTATCTTCCGAACCGGGGATGCTTATTTTCCTACCGGTCAGTCCAAGGTCTTTGAGGAGCAGCATTTGAAAGTATCTGAGGGATTGCCCTTGGAGTTGCCCGCTTCCCGCTTATTGCGGGCCTACCATCCCAAATACCCGATCTTGAACCGGCTCCGCTTAAACCGGATCTTTCAGGAGATGGAAGCGGCTTCGCAGTCCAATGGGGTGTATCACCTGTGGTGGCATCCCCACAACTTCGGGTACCATACGGCCGAGAATATGCGTGACCTGGAAAAAATCCTGCATATGGCCAACAGCTTGGGGATGGTTTCGAAAAATATGGGGGATTTTGTCCGCTAAAAGACCTCCAGATCCCCGATACTGTATTCGATTTTTTGTAAGAGGGGCAGTTCTGCGCCCATTTGTATGTCCCTGAAAACCAATTCCGGACCCACATGCATCACGGGAATCAGTCCCAGTCCCGGTAAGGGAAGGTTTCTTTGCATCCAACCAGAGTAAGAGGTAAAGGCTACTTTTTCGGCTTTTTGGAGTTGTTTCAAAGATTTTTTGAAATGTCCTTTATCCCAGTCTTTTTCCAGTAAAAAGAAATCCGCCAATCTTAATTCCACGCCCATAGCCTGTGCCTTCAGCCGGTACACCAAGAGGTAGGTCTTTTGGTCGGTAAGGTAGTGGTAGGGGAACATGGGGCATTGCCCATATCGCCACAGCAGAAAGGGGATGTCTTTGAGGATGCCATGCCGGGCAGTTGGGAGGTTTTTTCCCTGAAGGATTTGTAGCAGCTTTTCCCAATCACTTGGAGGGAGGTCAGCAAGGTCCGTTGGGATTGACTTTTTAAAGATTTTGTTGGTCAGGATTTGAAAGGGTCTGTTGAGAGAAAGTTTCAGGGGCATTTTACCCGTTTCAAACCAGCCCATTTTGAGGTAACCAGGTTTGCTTTTTTCATTGGGGGTATTGAAGATAAAATGGTCTCCCTCGGCTTTACAACTGTCAATAAGGGAGAGCGTCAGTTTTTTGAAAATCCCTTTTCCCTGATGCTCCGGATGGGTGGCTGTATCTACGGCCCTGAGTCCATGATATGTTTTTCCCTCGATGCGGTAGGTCCACTGCATAAATGCCCGGAGCCCGATGAGTTGCCCCTTTTCTTCCGCCAGGATGACCTTAGACGGGCCAAATGGATTTTCCATATGCTTCCAGCGCCAGAAGGCTTCTGTTTTGGGCATAAGGGATTCGCCCAAGGAAAGTTTTAGCAGGTCGATGATGGCCGGGATATCTGCTTCGGTAGCTATTCTAGTGTTCACGCTTTAAAAATAAGCAGCTTGTCGGGAATTGCAATTTTGTGAAGGGATTCGGTGGGTATTTTATCTCCTGGCCACAGGCGATAGGAAACCGGACCGGTAGTAGATAAAGAAATATTTGTACCACGAATTACACAAATTCCACTAATTACCTGGATTTTGAGGTGGTTATTGATCTTGGCCTTTTTTGGTCATCAGAGCATCAGGGGTAAGAAAATTAGGCGCGGGGCTTGGGAATTGACACAAAACAGCCCTGGAGGTTCCAGGCAGAGGCGGTTTAATATTCATCAGGTTACTAGTGTTAAAGGCTTATCCTTGTCACCTCGACGGTAGGAGAGGTCTATTATGATGTAGCATGAGGAGTGGAGAGACAGGGAAAAGTGGGATTTCGGAAGTGGGATTTCGGATAAGTTGGAGCTTTGAAAGCTTGGGAGTCTTGTTCTGGTGGAGATATGGGGTTTTTGTCCACGAATTACACCAATTTCACTAATTGGTTTGATTTAAGGCTGGTTAAGGGTCTTGATGTATTTCTTTGATCAAATACCATCAAAGGAAAAAGAATTAGGCGCGGGGCTTGCTAATTACCACTAATTCCGAGCTTTAAATGCTTTCCATTCTTTTTCAATAATGGATGAGGATTCAAGAACAGCCCTGAAAGGGCTGAACCCTTATTAGCCCCGGGTCTAAGGCGATGGCCCTGTGGGTGGTAAAGACCCGGGGTATCAGGCGCCCACCGCGACCCCAGAGTCGGCACAGGTATCTCTTAAGAAGTTTGACCGCCAACCGCCGACGATAGGAACCCAGACCATCTAAAAAACCCTCTGCGAAAACCCTTGCGTTCTCTGCGGTAAAAAATGAGCTGAAAGCTCAATGACCAGTTCGACAGGCTCACCAACCGTAGTCCTGCGGTGCAACCGCGGGACAACAGGGAAAGCTTCGCTTTTGAAATTAACCACGGATTCACACAGATGTACGCAGATAAAAAAGCTGCGCTTTTTGACCGCGTAAAAAAATGAATTTTTAACCATTTGGAGAATCCAATACTATGTGTTCTATGTTACTATTGTGGTTAAAAAAAAAAGCTGAAAGCTCAATGACCAGTGGTCCTGTGGTGCAACCGCAGGACAACAAAAGCAGGGCTTTCGAATTTTCACAAAACTGAAAACATATAATTTTAGGAAAATGCCAACTTTTCTTTGAAGCTGATGAGGTAAATGATCGTACCATCCTGTAAGGATGGCATATTGGTAGCCCCGGGTCTAAGGCGATGGCCCTGTGGGCGGTAAAGACCCGGGGTATCAGGCGCCTACCACAACCCCAGAGTCGGCGCAGGTATCTCTTAAGAAGTTTGACCGCCAACCGCCGACGATAGGTACCCAGACCATCTAAAAACCCTCTGCGAAACCCTTGGGTCCTCTGCGGTTAAAAAAAATGAGCTTAAAGCTCACCAACCATGGTTCGACAGGCTCACCAACCGTGGTCCCCTGGTGCAACCGCAGGACAACGGGATTTTCAACCACGAATTACACGAATTACACAAATTACCTAGATTTTGAGGTAGTTAGGGGTTTTACCCTTTTTCTGTGATCAAAAGCTATCAAAGGAAAAAGAATTAGGCGCGGGGCTTACGAATTTCCACTAATTGGGAGCTGTAAATGCTTTCCACTCCTTTTCAATTTACGGCTGTAGATAAAGAACAGCCCTGTAAGGGCGATCCGTGAAAGCCCGGGGTTTTGACCCCGGGACAGGCCAGCAGCATCAACCCCAGAGTCGGCGCACGTATCTCTTAAGAAGTTTGACCGCCAACCGCCGACGATAGTAACCGGATCGCATTAGGATGAAAAATATTCTTGTCCACCAATTACACGAATTTCACTAATTATTTAGATTTAAAAGTTGGTTTTGAATCTCCTGGTTTTTCTTTGATCAAAACCATCAGGGGAAATAGAATTAGGCGCAGGGCTTACGAATTTTCACTAATTCCGAGCTGTAAATGCACTCCTTTCTTTTTCAATACAGGGCTATGGATAAAGAACAGCCCTAATAGGGCTGAACCTTGATTAGCCCCAGGTTCAATGCGCTGGCCCGGCGCGGAGAAGGGAACCTGGGGTTAATTGCGGTCATCGCAACCCCAGAGCCGGCGCACGTATCTCTTAAGAAGTTCGACAGTCAACCGCCGACGATATGTAACCGGATCGCATTAGGATGAAAAATATTTTTGTCCACCAATTACACGAATTTCACTAATTATTTAGATTTAAAAGTTGGTTTGGAATCTCCTCGTTTTTCTGTGATCAAAACCATCAGGGGAAAAAGAATTAGGCGCGAGGCTTACGAATTTCCACTAATTGGGAGCTGTAAATGCTTTCCACTCCTTTTCAATTTACGGCTGTAGATAAAGAACAGCCCTGTAATGGCGATCCGTGAAAGCCCGGGACAGGCCAGCAGCATCAACCCCAGAGTCGGCGCACGTATCTCTTAAGAAGTTTGACCGCCAACCGCCGACGATAGGAACCCAGACCATCTAAAAAAAACCTCTGCGCAACCTTTGCGACCTTTGCGGTTAAAATAAAAAGCTGAAAGCTTAAAGACCAGTGGTTCGACAGGCTCACCAACCATGGTTCGACAGGCTCACCAACAGTGGTTCCGCGGTGCAAACACAGGACAACCCAACTTCAAGAAATTTGCAATTTCTTGAAGCGATAAAGCGGATTTTTAATCCGCATATTAAAGATTACAAATCCCCGGTATCCCGGTCTGTGGCGCTTAGAATGTTGGGGCATTTGCCTTATTGGTCTTTTTCATTTTCCCCATCTTGAACAATCGCTCTAAAAATCTTCAAAAGTGTTCCGTTTTTAAGTTGCTGCTCATAGTACCCAAAATCGGAAGCATCTTTTATCATAATCCTACTCAATAATTTACAGGCTTTGATTGGGGATAATTTTCCCATAGGTCTGAGACCTTCCAACATTTCCTGCCCTTCAATCCATTCTTCTCCATCGTAATCTACCATCAATCCAGAAGCCAAAAGTGTTTTTTTCAGGTCGGTCTTAATGTCATCCAAGTCTATAAAATGCATTCTGGATTCTTCTGTCAAAGTAAGTGGAAAAGCATTTTTTACCCGCTGCATTTCCTGCTCTATTTTTTTAATATAAGCGCCAAGGTCTTTAATGGCCTTCTTTCCACTTTCTCCATTCAGGTAGGAGGCTATCGAATCCAAGGATGTAAAAACTGAATGCATTGCCATTGGTTAAACAAGAATTCTAGCCAATCTAAAGATTTTTTTGGGATAAGTAAATAATTTTTTTTATCCATTAAGAACAAAGAAATATCCTACTTTTATTTTGATTTTGGAAAGTCTTGAGTTAATTTTCCGTTAGCATCCAAGAATTACCCCTATTTATCTCATGCTTAAGCGCCTTTCTTTTTTTCTTATTTATATAAATGCCTTTATAATTGGGGGGATGCCGTATCTATTTGCGCAAGATAACCTGCATGACTTCGAGCATTTTTTGCAAAAAGCCAAAGCATTTAGATATGAAAATTTTGATTCTGCAGCCTATTATGTCCAAAAAGCAGAGGCTGTGGCAGGTCAGGACGAGCAACTTTTGTTGCGGGTGCGTGGGCAACAAGGGGGCATTTATTATGTTGCGGGAAAATACAGTCGCTCCTTAAATTACTTTGTCGAAGCCTATGAGATGGCCCTTCGCTTGGGAAGTCATGCGGAATTGGGAAATGCCCTTAACGGCAGGGGGCTGATAGCCCTGGCCCAACATGAATATACAGATGCGGTAAAGTTTTTTCAAGAGGCTCTGCAAATCAATGAGGCTTTAGGTGATAATGAGAACATAACTAGAAACCTGTTTAACCTAGGTATCTCTCTTTCAGAGTTGGGACTTTATGAAGAGGCCTTACAAAGTCTGCAAAGAGCCGCTGATCTTGCCAAAATCAGGGAGGACGAGCATCATTTGAATATGATTCATAACCGTCTGGGCAGGGTATATTTTGAATTGCAGGATTATGACCTTTCCCGGTGGTATTATCAGTACCTTTTGGGGCAAGTGGAGCGCCTGAGCAATTGGGAAAAAGCTTTTTTGTATGCCGGTCTATCTGAATTGGACCTTTTTCGGGGAAACTATTCCTCAGCGGTTGATCATGCCGAAAAATCCTTGGCTATCGCTACCGAAATGCGGGCCTATTGGGATATGGAAAGGGCAAGTAGGGTGCTTTCACAAGCTTACGAAGGAATGGGCAACCTTCCCTTGGCCTTGGAATTTGCCAGAAAAAACAGGATGCATCAAGACAGTTTGTACAGTAGGGAAAAAAATCAGGAAATCAGTTTTTTAAAGCTTCAGTTGGCTGAAGCAGATAATGAGCGGTTGCTTAACGAAAAGGAATTTATTGAGCAGAAAGCCCTATTTACCCAATATTTTGCTATAGGGCTATCTGCACTGATAGTACTCTTAATTGGGCTTTTGTTTGCTTTTAGACGTAACCTGAAGTTAAAGACTAAATTCGGAAAGGAACTAAAGGCAGTCAATGAGCAATTGCAGGAACAAAAAGAATTTATAGCCAAGCAGAATGAGGAATTAAAGGAGATAGATTTGGCCAAGAACAAACTTTTTTCCATTCTTTCCCATGACCTGAAGATGCCTATTCAGACCTTAAAGCAGTTTTTAATGTTGAATAGCGAGGAAATGATGGATCCTGAAGAACTGAATAAGGGTCTGCCTTTGCTATACCTTCAGGTAGTTAAAACGGAACGTTTGATGGAAAACTTGCTACAATGGTCCAAGACACAATTGGGGGGGATACAAACTAAGCATGAGGAGATTGCTTTGTCTGCATTTATTAAAGAAGTTTTGGGGAATTTCGAACACACCTTCAAGATCAAGAGTATTCGGCTGGACTTTCATTCAGCCCCAAAGTTTGAACAGGTTGTTTTTGACAGGATGCAGTTGTTACTTGTACTGCAGAATATAGTCAATAATGCCATTAAATATAGCCCCAAAGGCGGGGAGATTAAGGTTTTCTTTTCCAAAGAAGGGGGATTCTTACGGCTGCACATTCAGGATGAAGGCCCTGGTATGTCTGAAAAAAGAAGGGTTGAGCTGGAGTCTGCCCATAATTTTGTGGATTCGAGTTTGGGCTCTCATAAGGAAGTCGGAACAGGTTTAGGATTGCTTCTGGTGAAGCAGTTTATGGAATTGAACGGAGGGAAAGTATCTATCAAAAGTAAAGAAGGCGAGGGCACTGAGGTGATCTTGGATTTTTTGTTAGCCTCTACAACTAAAGGAGAAAGGCTCAGTTTCATGTACACTTCTAAAAGAAAAGTTTCCTAAAAAGTAAAAGTTCGTCAGCGGAATGATCATTTTGTGACAACTTTTGTCATTCATTTTGTTTTTGGGTAATATTTTTTTTGCTTTGATAAAAGCATGTTTACCATGAGTACCCAAGTTAAACCTTTTATCATTTATAAATCTTCTGCCGGTTCCGGGAAGACCTACACCCTGACCATGGAATACCTAAAGCTGGCCCTGAAGTATCCGGAGGCATTTCATTCCATTTTGGCAGTCACTTTTACCAATAAGGCCACTCAGGAAATGAAGGAGCGCATTCTCCGGGAATTGACCCGACTGAGCAAGGAGGTGCGTCCGGGCGAGTATATGGATCAGCAACTGATGGAAAGTTTGGGTTTGGACGCCGTCGCTTTGCAGTTGAGCGCTAAAAATACCCTGACAGCCATTTTGCATAATTATGGGCGTTTTTCGGTCAGTACCATAGACAGTTTTTTTCAGAAAGTGGTCAGGGCCTTTGCCAGGGAAATGGACCTCAACGCCAAGTTTGAGGTAGAAATGGACCAAGATGCCGTCTTGGGGAAAGTAGTGGACAGGGTGATTGAAAAGGTCATGGAGGATAGCGAACTGCACCGCTGGCTGGTGGCCTATGCCACGGAGGAAATAGAAAAGGGAAATCCTTGGGATATCCGTCGAAAAATCAGGGAATTGGGCAAGGAGCTTTTCCAGGAGGATTTCAAAAAGTACGCAGGAGAAATCAGGGCTTTTTTGAAAGATAAAGAGAATATGAAGGGCTTAAAAGGCCTGACCCAAAAACGGCGGAAGGAATTGATCAACCTAGCGCTCAGGATGAAGGAAGAGGCCAATCACATCCGAGTGGAAAATGGCCTGGAGTGGGCAGATTTCAAGGGAGGGGGAAGATCATTTGCCCTGAAGTTTGATAAACTGGGGGATCCAAAAGTCCCTTTTCCCGAACTCAGCGACACGCAATTGGACCTACCATTTTCTGAAGAGGGTTGGGCGACGAAGTCCAGTCAATTGAAAGACAATATTTACAGGGCTTACCATCAGGGATTGGGGAAAATTTTGGGTCAGTTTACGGAGTTGTCGGTAGCCTGGAAAACGGTAGAGGCTATCTCGAGAAACCTTTTTGTCTATGGCATTTTCCGTCATCTCCTGGAGGAATTGATTTTACTCAAGGAAGAGGAGAATATGCTGCTGATATCTGATGCCAATGAATTCCTAAAGGAAATTACCAAGGAGAATGAGGCCCCTTTTATCTATGAAAAGGTCGGCAATCAGTTTAAAAATTACCTGATCGATGAGTTTCAGGATACCTCAGGTTTTCAGTGGGCCAGTTTTAGGCCCCTGCTGGAGAATTCCCTGGCCCAGGGCCATACCAACCTGTTGGTCGGTGATGTAAAGCAGTCCATTTACCGTTGGCGGGGAGGGGAGATGCGTCTGCTATTGGAAGAGGTGGAGCGGCAGATAGGATCGGGTTATGTATCAAACAAGAACCTGGGCACCAATTTCAGGAGTTTGCCCCATGTGGTGGCATTTAACAATGCCTTATTTGCACAACTGCCGGGTTCTTTTGAACAGGCCCTGAGTGGCAATGGTGAAATAGTGGAGGTATTGGGCAAGGCCTATGCTGATGTGGAGCAGCAGGTAGCGCCTTCGAAGATGGAGGCTCCCTTCAAAGGGAAGGTCAGGTTGGAGTTTTTGGAAGCGGAAAAAGAGGAGGGACTTACTTTTCGGGAGCAGGTTTTGGAGAGGCTTCCCCAGCAGGTGATGGAATTGCAGGAGCGGGGCTATATGCTGAGAGACATGGCCTTTTTGGTACGCTCTAAGGTGGAAGGGGAGGCTATTGCAGATTGCCTTATGGCCTTTGGAGCAACCAATCCTGATTTACCTTATGGCTTTGATGTACTGTCGGATGAGTCCATGTACCTGCACAAGTCGTCCTCTGTCAAGGCACTATTGGCGGGTTTGCGCTACCTGCATCAGCCGGATGATCAGGTGGCCTGGAAGACCATGTGGTATTACCATGCTGTGCTGAAGGATTATCCCATTTCGCATTACCTTTTTGATAAAAAGCAGCCGCCAGTCTTTCTTCAGGAAGCCATCAAAGCATTTCATGCCCAAGAGCAGCAATTATTGCAGTTGCCTTTGATTGAGGTGGTGGAGGAGTTGATCGGTTTGCTGGATTTGCAAAGTGGAGGTTTGGAACGCGCCTATCTATCCGGATTCAAAGAAGCGGTATATGATTTTGTGAAAAATAACCGGGCAGATCTGGCGGGTTTTCTGGAATGGTGGGAGGAGAACAGCGGTAAAAGAACCGTGAAGATACCGGAGAGTCATAATGCCATGCGGATCATGACCATACACAAGTCCAAAGGCCTGCAGTTTAAGGTGGTGATGATGCCTTTTTTGGATTGGAAGATATTTGATACGACTAAAAGCAATGTGGTCTGGGTCCCTTATCGTGTGCCGGACAATGGCATGGAACTGGTTTTGCCGTTGAGTTTGAATAAGGACCTATCGCAGTCTGATTTTGCGGACATCTATGCCGCAGAAGAAGTATTGGCTTATCTGGATTCCCTGAACATGATTTATGTCGCCCTGACGCGGGCGGAGGAGGTTTTTTTGGGCTTTTCGCCTTATAGGCCAAAGGAAACGGACGGTTCTCGGAATCAATTGGCTTTTCACCTGCAGGGTATTTTAGAAGGGGGGACAGTGGGCAAAGGAGGTATTGATTTTTCTGCCCATTTTGACAGGGAAACCAAGATTTTTGATTTCGGGCCTTGGAAGGGGAAGGTGAGTGGAGGCTTGGAAAAGGCGGAAGCTTACCCATTACGATGGGCCTATCAACCTTGGTCGGCTTTGTTGCAGGTGAGGCAGAATGCGGTGGATTTTTCGGCCGAGGGTTTGGCGCAACGCAGAAAGCGGGATTTTGGGGTTTTGGTGCATGAATTGTTGGAAAAGAGCGGTAGCAGGGATGATATCAGGCTGCATTTGGAGGCTTTTTATTTTGAGGGACGATTAAATAGGGAGGAATTGGAACAGGTTCAGGAACAGTTGGAAGGCCTTTTTGCTGATCCTGTTTTTGCTTCATGGTTTGAGGGTCAGGGCCAATTGCTGAGCGAGCAGGGTATTTTGTTGCCCGGTGGTCAGGAAAAGCGTCCCGATCGGGTGATTTTGTCTGAAACTGAGGCGGTGGTAGTGGATTTCAAGACCGGGGAGGTGTATGAAAGGGATAAAAATCAGGTGATGGAATATATGGCTTTGGTGGGGAAGTTGAGCGGAAAGCCGGTAAGGGGGTATTTGTGTTATTTGGAGACGGGGAGGATTGAGGAGGTAGTTTTGGATTGATGAATGAAAAATTGGGAATGGAGAGTGATGATTGAAGAGGGAAAAGGAGGACCGACCGTTAAGAAATCAGCCCTTTGGCTGCCCCTGATAGCTATCGGGGTAGTGAGAGCCTGTCCCGAGAGCAGAGCGATTCGGGAGGCCAGGGTGTAGGAGGACCGAACGTTAAGAAAATGTCCAGTGGACATTTTTAGTGAGGGGCCAGGATGCAGGAGGACCGAACGTTAAGAAAATGTCCAGTGGACATTTTTAGTGAGGGGCCAGGATGCAGGGGAGGAAGAAAGAGCCAAGGCAAAAGTAAAAAGGAAAAAGGGTTAGAGCTTTGAAAGTTTGGGAGTTTTGTTCTGTTTAAGAAATGGAATTTTTGGTCCACGCCCGCCTGCTTCGGGCAGGAATTACACTAATTGCACGAATTGGTTTGATTTATGGCTGGTTAGGGATCTTGATGTTTTGCTGTTATCAAAGTCATCATGGGATAAAAGAATTAGGCGCAGGGCTTACGAATTTCCGCTAATGTTCTTGGATACTATTGCTTTCAAGAATAGGGCCGAGGGCCCTAGATAACATAGGATAGGGTAATCCTCAAGGAATTCACGTTTTCCTATTCGGCCCGGGGCTGAAAAGCTTGTCCCGAGAATCGGGGCCACGGATAATTTGATTTCACCGCTACATATCCTTTGGACCGCGGGACAACGGAGGATCAGGACGCAGAAAGCGTCCAATACCGAAGGTTATTTACCCAGGGTTGCTACCCGGTGGTTGAAGCTGGTTTTTAAGTACCTGGTCCGCCCAACTCCGGTAGGAGTTGAATTTAACCACCGATGGATGAGGATGGACACAGATAAAGCTGCGCTTTTTTAGCCTTATATAATGTACCTGCTACATTTAATTTAACTGGCTTATGGACCCTCTGCGAAAACCTTTGGGTCCATTGCGGTTGAATAAAGAGCTGAAAGCTCAAAGACCAGTGGTTCGACAGGCTCACCAACCGTGGTCCCGCGGTGCAACCGCGGGACAACGGAGGCGCTGTGGTAAAAAATGGATTACAAATCCATGGTATCCCGATCAGCGCGATCCTAAGAATTGCGACCCTCTGCGAAAACCTTTGGGTCCATTGCGGTTGAATAAAGAGCTGAAAGCTCAAAGACCAGTGGTCCCGCGGTGCAACCGCGGGACAACAGCCTCTTTAGTGAAAATCATTGATTTTTTGGTGGTTAAAAAAAGCGCTTTAGTTAGGTAAGATTAAACTTTTTTCTTAGTTTTAAATACCCTAAACTATGCACCATGAAAAAAACTGTTCTTAAATTGATGTTTTTTGGATTTTTGGTCATTTCCTGTACCGAAAAAGATGATATTGACACTTTTTATGGCGAATACATTCCACAATCTATTCTTGCTGAAGATGCCATAGACATCACAGGGGATGGGGTGGCTTCCATGAATCTACTGGAGCAATTGTATGATAAGGGGAATTTTTCAGGTAGAAATTCTGGCATTATTTTTTTAAACCTATATAGCCCACAATATTTTAATGTTCATTTCTCTCAGGTTTTGATGAGGCTTCCTTATCACCACATGTATAATGATGAAATTATTATTGAATATTATCAGAACGGCAGAAGGTTAGATTTGAACGAGAATGGAACTGTCATGTTAGACTGGAACAGATTTCCCCCTCAATTTGAGACTCCTAATCAATTTTTCGATGATATTGTGGTAGATCAACTGATTATCAATCAAGGAAAAAACAGCCCTGTTCAATTGGTTTTAAATCAAAGGTGGTATGACTTTTCAAAAGAAGATTGGGTAGAGACAAAGGTTTATTATATTTTTTCAAAGCGGTGACCTGAAGAATGTAGAATTAAAAATCAGGAATTAGGAACAGGTTTGGGGCTTGGTAAATTTGGGTGGTTATTTCTATATGGGAATCAGGACGCAGAATGCGTCCAATACCGAAGGTTATTTACCCCGGGTTGCTACCCGGTGGTTGAAGCTGGTTTAAGAACACGGTCCGCCCAACTCCGGTAGGAGTTGAATTTAACCACCGATGGATGAGGATGGACACAGATAAAGCTGCGCTTTTTTAGCCTTATATAATGTACCTGCTACATTTAATTTAACTGGCTTATGGAACCTCTGCGAAAACCCTTGCGACCATTGCGGTTAAATAATGAGCTGAAAGCTCAAAGACCAGTGGTTCGACAGGCTCACCAACCGTGGTCCCGCGGTGCAACCGCGGGACAACAGAGGCGCTGTGGTAAAAAATGGATTATAAATCCCGATCAGTGGTGTTAAAGAAGTTCAATGTTCAATTGTTCGGCTTGCTCCGAAGTATTTCGGAGGGTTCATTGGTTCAAAGTTAACGGTTAACTGTTAACAGTTAACATTTTTCACTCATCACTCTTCATGCAAAAAAAGGCCATATCCGCAGACATGGCCTTTCTGGTTTTATTGAATGTTTATGATTCCAATGCTTAAGAAAGCGACTGATTCTCTTTGGAAGCCAATTCCAAAATCATGTCGTATTCTTCTGGGGTAAGGTCCTTGAAGAAATAATTGACCGGATTGACGTACCTGCCATCCTTGATAACTTCATAATGCACATGGGGGGCAGTAGAAGAACCGGTATTGCCCACAGTTCCGATTTTATCGCCACGCTTGACCTTCTGTCCTTTTTTCACCGCAAAATCATTCATATGCGCATATCGGGTCACAAAACCAAAGCCGTGGTCAATCTCGATGTATTTTCCATAACCTCCAAATACGGTTTTCACATCTTTCACCACCCCATCGCCTGTGGCGTAAATAGGAGTGCCCTTAGGAGCAGTGAAGTCCACACCGGTATGCATCTTTCTCACTTTTAAGATCGGATGGATACGCATGCCGAAACCGGAAGCCAAAAGATTTAGATCTTCGTTTAAAATGGGCTGAATGGCAGGAATAGACGCCCAGTATTCTTCCTTTTTCAAGGCCATCTCCGTGACTTCATCATAGCTGATGGACTGCACATACAACTGCCGTTTCAATGCATCGATTTTGCTGTGCAGGGAAATGACCATTTGCTCCTGGTTGATGCCCTTTTCCCGGATATCTCTATATCTGTCAGAGCCCCCTATACCGGCGTTTCTAATCTCAGGAGCAATAGGCTCCGTTTCAAAAATGATACGGTAAAGGTTGTCATCCCTGTGCTGCAGGTCAGCCAACATCTGGTTCATCTTGCCCACTTCCTCCTCCAACATTTCATAGTAGAACTTCAATTCCTTGTTTTCCTTTCGCAGCATCAGCTCTTTCGGATTATCGAAGTAGGCATGAAAAGTGATGATGAAAATAATGGCCAAAATGGATGATAAAGACAAAAAACCTAAAGCATTGAGGACAATATCCCATCTGCTTCTAGTGTACCTTTCGTACTTGCATGTCTTGGGGTCGTAGTAATATTTTATTCTACTCATTACAATAAGAAGGGTAATTATACTAATTTTGTAGCCCAATCGGGCTTGGGTGATTTAAAAACTAAGCAGTTGCAAATATAATAATAAATTAATTTAAACCTAACTTACTCAAAAGCTTACATGGAAGCAAAGAAAATCAGAAATACTTTTATTGAGTTTTTTCAATCCAAACAGCACCATTATATAGCTTCTTCTCCCATAGTTGTCAAAAATGACCCCACGCTGATGTTTACCAATGCCGGGATGAACCAATTTAAGGATTTTTTTCTGGGTAATGATATTCCCAAATTTACCCGGGTGGCCAATAGTCAAAAATGTCTTAGGGTATCGGGCAAGCACAATGACCTGGAAGAAGTAGGGGTGGATACTTACCACCATACCATGTTTGAGATGTTGGGCAACTGGTCTTTTGGAGATTATTTCAAGAAAGAGGCGATTGAATGGGCTTGGGAATTGCTGACTGAAGTGTATGGCTTACCCAAAGACAGGTTGTATGTCTCGGTTTTTGGAGGAGATGTTGGAGATAATCTCGAAAAAGATACTGAAGCTTTTGATATTTGGAAAGGGATTGTCCCTGAAAACAGGATCCTCTTCGGAAGCAAAAAGGACAATTTCTGGGAAATGGGGGACACAGGGCCCTGTGGTCCCTGTTCGGAAATCCATATTGACCTGAGGACAGCTGAGGAGCGCAGTAAAGAGAATGGTTATGACCTGGTCAACAATGACCACCCCCAGGTGATTGAAATTTGGAACCTGGTATTCATGCAATTCAACCGCTTGGCTGACGGTAGTCTGAAAGAACTTCCTGCCAAGCATGTGGATACAGGGATGGGTTTTGAAAGGTTAGTACGTGCCATACAGCAAAAATCATCCAATTATGATACGGATGTTTTTATGCCTTTCATCCATGCGGTGGAAATGAAATCGGGCAAAAGTTATGGGAAGGATGAGAAGACAGATATCGCCATGCGCGTTATCGTGGACCATATCCGTGCCATTGCCTTTACCATTGCGGATGGACAGTTGCCATCCAACAACAAGGCAGGCTATGTGATACGTAGGATTTTGAGAAGGGCTGTGCGATATGGTTATACCTTCCTGGGTTTCCAAAAGCCTTTTTTACATGAATTGATGCCTTTGTTGGCAGAGAACTTCGGAGATATTTTCCCGGAAGTGGCTGCCCAGCAGGATTTTATAGCCAAGGTCATCATGGAGGAAGAGTCTTCCTTCCTGAGAACTTTGGAAAATGGCTTAAAAAAACTGGATCAGATCAAAGAGGAAATGAGCAAAACCGGCAGTCAAATCATTGAGGGCAAGGTGGCTTTTGAACTTTATGATACCTATGGTTTTCCATTGGACCTGACTTCCTTGATTGCCAGGGAGTCCGGCTATTCTGTGGATGAGTCAGGTTTTGCCAAGGAAATGGAAGTGCAGAAAACCAGATCCAGGGCTGCAGCGGAACAGGAAACAGGTGACTGGGTTTTGGTTCACGAAGAGGAAGGAGTGGAATTTGTGGGGTATGATTTCCTGCAGAGTCAAAGTAGAATTGTCAAATACCGACAGATCAAAGATAAGAAAGGGGACCGTTACCAATTGGTCTTGGACCGTACGCCTTTTTATGCGGAGAGTGGTGGGCAGGTCGGAGACCAAGGTTGGTTGCAAAGTAATGGGGAACGCATTCAGGTATTGGATACCAAAAAGGAAAATGACCTGATTGTCCATTTTGTAGACCGGTTGCCTTCAGATCCTAAAGTGGTCTTTGCTGCGCAGGTCAACGAGCAAAAGCGCAGGCTGACCATGAGCAATCACAGTGCTACACACCTCTTACATGCAGCATTGCGGGAGGTACTGGGAGGTCATGTGCAACAAAAAGGTTCCTTGGTAAATGAGGATGTGCTGCGTTTTGATTTTTCCCATTTCGCCAAGATGAGCGAGGAGGAAATTGCTGCCGTGGAGCAAATTGTCAATACCAAAATCAGGGAAAATATAGCTTTAGGAGAGCAGCGCAATGTACCCATTGAAGAAGCCAAAAAGCAGGGAGCAACCGCCCTTTTTGGTGAAAAATATGGGGACTTTGTGCGTGTGATCACATTTGACAGGTATTTTTCGGTGGAGCTTTGTGGAGGAACCCACGTACCGGCAACAGGAAATATCGGTTTGTTCAAAATCATATCTGAAGGATCCATCTCTGCGGGAGTGAGGAGAATTGAGGCCATCACGGCAAATGCCGCGGAGGCTTATATCAACGGACAGCTTGCCTTGGTGAAGGAAATGCAGGAGCTTTTGAAAAACCCCAAAGACCTGAAAAAGTCATTGGAGGCACTCATGCAGGAGCGAAATGAACTGAAGAAGGAAATTGAAGCTTTGCACCTGAAAGAGGCGGCTTCATTGAAAACCAGTTTGATGCAAAAAGCTTTGCAGGTCAATGGCATGAACCTGATCATTGAATCGGTTAAGCTGCCATCGGCAGAAGCTTTGAAGAAGTTGGCTTTTGAATTGAAAAATGAGGTGGATCAGGTGGTGGCGGTATTGGCAGCGGAGATTGAAGGGAAACCACAAATTGCGGTGGTCATCCATGAAGACTTGGTTGAAGCAAAAGGTTTGAATGCTGGGAATACTGTTCGTGAACTGGCCAAATCCATTCAAGGTGGGGGAGGCGGACAGCCTTTCTTTGCCACAGCAGGCGGTAAAAACCTGGCCGGATTGCCGGAGGTGGTCGAAAAAGCTAAGGCGATATTTGCCCACCAATCATAGAATAAAAAGGTATAAATTTGGTTTTAGGCGAATTTGCCCACATTTTTGAAATATCAGTACCTATAATAGGAACAACATGCTTTCAGCAGAAATAAAAAATAAATATGAGTTGGTGGTAGGTTTGGAGGTCCACGCCCAGTTGCTTACACAGAGTAAAATGTACACCTCGGATTCCACTGAGTTTGGCAACCTGCCCAACACGCACATTTCTGTGGTGACCTTGGGGCATCCCGGGACCTTACCCAAGGTCAACCGTAAAGCGGTGGAGTATGCTATAAAGATGGGTTTGGCCTGTAATTCCCATATTACCCGAACCAATATTTTTGCCAGAAAGAACTATTTTTATCCGGATCTACCTAAGGGATATCAGATTACCCAGGACAAGAACCCGATCTGCGTGGGCGGAGAAGTACCGGTGACTTTGCCGGATGGCAGTAAAAAGTCGGTAGCACTGACCCGAATCCATATGGAAGAGGATGCTGGGAAATCCATGCACCTCGCTGGGGAAGCCGATACTTTGGTGGATTTTAACCGTGCCGGGGTGCCTTTGATAGAAATCGTCTCAGAACCGGATATCCGTTCTTCAGAAGAGGCGTATGCTTATTTGGTAGAGATTAAGAAGCTGGTGCGTTATTTGGAGATCTGCGATGGCAATATGGAGGAAGGCTCATTGCGTTGTGATGCCAATGTTTCTGTGAGGCTTCATGGCGCCAAGGAATATGGAAAGAAGGTAGAGGTGAAAAACATGAACTCCTTCAGGAACGTGTCAAGGGCCATTGAGCATGAGTTTGAGCGTCAGATTGACCTGATAGAAAGGGGAGTAGAGATTATTTCTGAAACCAGAACTTTTGATGCCAATACAGGTACTACTGCTGGCATGCGAACCAAGGAAGACCTGAATGATTACAGGTATTTTCCTGAGCCGGATTTAAGCCCGGTGATTGTTTCCGAGGAATGGTTGGAAAGCGTCAGGGCAGCAATGCCTTCTTTGCCCAGGGAATTGCACCACAAATTTGTACATGAATTTGGCCTTCCTGAATATGATGCGGGGGTATTGACCGATAGCAAAGAGATTGCCCTTTATTTTGAAGCTTTATGTGGATTGACCAATAATTACAAGGCGGCATCCAACTGGATGATGGGGCCGGTGAAATCTTATTTGAATGAATTGACGTTAAATATCCAGGATTTCCCCATCAACCCGGAACGTTTGGCGGCGCTAATTTCCTTAATTGATGAGGGAAAGGTGAATTTCTCAGTGGCTTCACAGAAAATTTATCCGGTGATGTTGGAAAATACGGCCAAGTCACCGCTTGAAATTGCCCAGGAGCTCAACTTGATTCAGGAAAGTAATGAGGGCAGCATTAAACCTTTGGTGGAAAGTGTATTGGCAGAAAACCCTGCGAAGGTTGCTGAATACAAATCAGGCAAGAAAGGTTTGATGGGTATGTTTATGGGACAGGTGATGAAGAAATCCCAGGGTAAGGCTGACCCTAAAGTCGCTACAAAAATATTGACTGAACTATTAGATAATTGATATGAAGCATTTACTAAGTAAACTCTTTTTGACTCTTGTGGTCTTGGTCGTTTTTGCCTGTGGGCAATCTGGCCAAAGAACCTTTGACGGGACTGTTGAGATTTCCGGACAGTTGAAAAATGCACCTGAAGGGGTGATTGTCTTATCCCATATCCAAGATGAAAGTTCGGAGAAAGTGGCAGAGATTGAGGTTGGCAACAACGGGAAATTTGAATACAAGTTAACCTTGGAAGGGCCCGGTTTTTATATGTTGGACATGATGGGAAGCAAAGAGGTGAGGCTTGCGCTGTATGATCAGGATGTTCAGGTTTTCCACGATTTTACCGATGATACCAGTTTGGAAATCAAAGGTTCCGATGATTCCATCCATTTGCAGGAAATTCAGGGCTTGATGAATGAATACCAGGCAGTCATCAACATGCTTAATAATGAGTATTTCGAGGCCATGAGTGCCAGAGACCAAGATAAAATCAGGGAGATTCAGGTCAGGGCCATGGGTTTGGAAGAGGAATATGCAGATAAAATGAAGGCTTTGGTGGAGGATATGAATGGAAGTTTTGCTGCTTTGGCGGCTTTGTCCATGGTCAACCCCAAGAAGGATTTTATATTTATGGATGAGTTGGTCGCCCAATTGAGCAACAAATATCCTGATTTTAAAACCGTGCAAAGCCTAAAGGCCAGAATGGATGAGATGCGTGCTTTGTCAGTAGGGCAGGTAGCACCGGAGATTTCCCTTCCTGACCCTGATGGTAACCCTGTAAAACTGTCTGACCTAAGAGGCAACTATGTATTGATTGACTTTTGGGCGGCTTGGTGCAGGCCTTGTAGAGAAGAAAATCCTAACGTAGTAAGGCTTTATAATCAATACCATGACAGGGGGTTTGAGGTTTTTGGTGTTTCTTTGGACAGAACCCATGATGCTTGGGTAAAGGCCATTGCGGATGATGGGTTGACCTGGACCCATGTTTCGGACCTGAAATACTTCAATTCTGAAGCGGCAGCCCTTTACCAGATCAATGCTATACCTGCTACTTATCTGCTTGATCCTGAGGGTAAAATCATTGCTAAGGATTTGAGAGGCCCCTCCTTGGAAAACAAATTGAGAGAGTTGTTTGATTGATGAAATATTGTATAAAATTGCGAGGCCGTGGGGAATTCCTTCACGGCCTTTTTTATTCTAAAAATATATTTTAATTTCATCGATATTACCGCATACAAGGTATTGTAAAATTCATATAACTTTGCGCAATTAATCCGTATAGCGTACATTAAAGCCACATGCCTTTTTGTTAAAAAGAATAAAAAAACTGAGAAGTGCATGTCTATGGAATGCTTTTTGTATGATTTGGATTTTGGTCAGAAAAAATCAATTACAAAACAAAAAATGAAAAAAAGAACCATCCAATCACCTGTAAGCACTTTGCTTACCCTTGCTCTCTTTGGTTTGTTGGCCATGGGAGCATGTAAGAGTAAAAAGAAAGTTGCCGCACCCGCACCTGCCCCAGTAGAACAGCCGGCACCTGCCCCTGCGCCAGCTCCTGCTCCTGCTCAGCCATCCGCTGAAGAGGTGGCCGTAGGAAAACTGGAAAACTATTTCAATAGTATTTCTCAGGCTTCCAATGTAGATGCTGCCAATAGGACCATCAATGAAGCCTTGGGCATGTTCTCCAATCAGCAGACTCCTGTATTGATTGTGATTCATGAAGAAAACGGCATCAAAGACTACGATGAGCCGACCACCATCGAGAAGTATCTTCATTATTTGAAAGATACCAAAAAGAACCTCAACTTTATCAGCGACATCAGGCTGGATGGCAATGGTAGGGTGTCTGAGCTCGAACTTCGTCGAAAAAAATAATCAGCAGAAATTTTACAAATCATGAAAAAATATCTTCCCTTATTCTTGTTGTTGTTTTTTGCCACAGCAGCAGTATCTGTCGCGCAATCCGACAACATCAGCCCTGCCAGAAAGCAGGCTATTGATTCCTTGGCTTTGGAAAAAGTAAAGGATTTGAGTAAATACATCAGCATCATCGGTAGCAAAGAGACCCAGTTTTCAGAAGCCAACCGTGTTATGGACCGTGCAGAAGAGCTTTTTGCTCCGGGTGCGGAAATGGGGGTTTCTTCCCTCAACAGAAAAGAGATCGCTTACTACAAAGTAAGAAGGTACTTTGAGCGTTTGATGGCTTTGAACTATGACAGGGTAAACATTACTTGGTATGACATCCACTACATTTCCGATCTGGAAAGGCAGCCTGATGGCCGTTATGTTGGTGTAGTGACTGTTTATCAGAGATTTGAAGGTACCTCTTTGGAATCCGGATTGAATTATAGAGATACAACCAAAAAAGACATTACCATTTACGTGGAGAAAAAACAAACTCAGATCGCCGGTAGAACCATTGAGTTCTGGGATGTGATGTTGGGAGATATCCGCGTGACTGAAACCTCCGCATGAGAAAATTAATATTATCAATACTAGTATTGGTTTTATCTTTAGAGTTGGCGCCGGGGCAAGGCTTATACAGCCCCGGCTCCCCTAAAGATGATGGGAGATTTGCCGCATCAACCAAACAGGTAAATCAATTTTTCAGACGGTTCAATGCCGAGGAAAGTGTCGATGGAACCAAGCGTTATTATGAAGGTGATGCTTTATACAGAGACAGGGAGCTGAGGGGGAAATTTATCAGTGTCTTGTTTGATAATGAGACTTCAGGGATCTCCAATGAGCTCAAAAGAGAATTTATGGGGGAAGTGCTTTCCGAAATCATGCCCCAATATATCAATTTTCATCGGGATGGCTGGTTTTCAGAAGTCAGTGCCCTGTTTACTTACAGGGGAAAACAGGAAAAGGTAACCCTATTCCTAAAAATCCAACCGGAAGGCCTGGGCTATGAGTGGGTGATAGACAAAGTGGTCTTTGAACCTTTCAAAGATATTTTCAACAAACCTGAGGGTGATGCCAAGGGATTTTTACATCCTTTGAGTCATGAATTAGGTTTTATGAACCTGAGAAAAGCTTTCCAGGATTCAGACACGCCGGAAGCCTTTACGCCAAAGGAGTACCAACCGGATTACCTGACCTTATTTCTTTATGAAATGAAAAGGGGAAACATTCGTTTTGAGACCATTCAAGACGTGAAATTCCACTTTTTTCAAATCAATAACTGGTATTTTGAGCTCAATCAGTTCAACAGACCAGGGTTCAATACCGGCTGGTTGATCAGTAATCTGGTCAAATTGCAGCCAGGTGACAGAGAGACATTACTCAGATACATCTATGATCAGAAATAAATCTTTAATTTTCTTTTTTGCCCTTCCCCTGTTGGGCTTCTTTCATGTATCTTCTGCCCAGGACATGGCTGGATATACCCGTCAGGAAATTAAAGAGCTGACCACTCAGGTGGAAGATCAGATTCGCTTTTTAGAGTATTTTTTGAATACCCTTGGAAGTCAGGAAACCCCTGCCAGGGATAAGGATGTGATCATCAGAGAATCTTACAAGAAAATTTTTAGGGATGAAAAAGTTCAGGTAGAAGATGACCTTTTACTGGACAGGAAAGTCATTACCAATAAGGATGTTACGGCATACATGAAAGACATTGAGTTTTTCTTCCGGGATGCCAACTTTAAATTTAAAGTGCGGGAAATCAAGCCTTTTGTTCGGGATAATGGGGAGCTTTCATTCATAGTTTCAATGGACCGTACCCTGACGGCAACAGGATTGGAAAAAGAAAAGATTTCCAACACCAAACCACGTTTTGTGGAGGTAAATGTGGACAAACGCTCTAATGAGCTGAAGATCGCCAGTATGTACACCACCAAATTGAGCCGGGACCAAGAACTGGAGGAATGGTGGGGCAGCCTGTCCTATACCTGGGAAAGTTATTTTAGGAAAAAGGTTGGCCTTGCGGAGGAAGATTCTGTCAGCTTAGATGACTTGTATAAAATCAGTGCCATTGACAGTATCAATATGGCTGGCAATCAGTTTGTCATTGATTTAGATGCCATTGAGGCTCTGAGAGAACTGAAGTATATCGATATCAGCAATACCAATATTGAGAATTTGGGGCCGATCAGTAACGTCACTTTCCTTACCTATCTCAACATTGCCAATACCCCAACAGAGGATATTCAATTCATTAAATTCTCTGATCGTCTGACCCATTTGAATATTTCAGGTACCCGTGTCAGGGATATTTCTGAACTCGGAAATTTGAACCAATTGCATACCCTTGAGGCGGTAGGCACGCCAATTGAGAGTTTTGGTGTATTGAATTCTTTTTATGCCCTGAGACATTTGAACCTGCGCCAAAGCGGGTTCAACAATGTAGAAAACATCAGTGAACTCGAGCACCTGGAATACCTGAATATCAGCGGGAATTTTCTTATCAATTTTGAGCTTTTGTCCGAGTTGAAAAGTCTCGAGCAGGTTTTCTTGATGGAAACCAATTTTGTGGATTTGACTCCTTTGGCAGGACTTGAGAAATTGAGGGTGGTGAATATCAACCAAACAGAAGTGGCTGATTTGAGTCCCTTGAATGACAAGTTTAGCCTTCAGCGGGTATATGCGGATCAGACCAGGGTATCCGAAGAAAATGCAGATGATTTTGCCAGAAGGAACAGAAGGGTGCTTTTAATCCATCAGGCTGAGAACCTACAGATTTGGTGGAATGACCTATCTGAGGCCTGGAAGATGGTATTGGCCTACATCAATCCAGAGTTAGATAAGCCTGTTCCGTCGATAGAAGATATTTCTTACACTGTGAGTATGGACTCTCTGGACATTTCCGGTAGTATGATCGGCTCTTTAGGACCGGTTTTGAAATTCAGGAAATTAAGTTATCTGAATTTTGACAACACGCCGGTTCAGGATCTTGCACCTTTGTCTGAGATCAGGACATTGACCAGTATTTCCGGGAAAAACAGTTCTGTATCCAGTCTTCAACCTTTGGTTAACCTGAGTGGTTTGGTTCGCTTGGACTTTGAGAATGCGCCGACCCAGAGTATTCAGCCAATACAGGGATTGTCTGATTTGGTTTACCTGAATGTGGATAGGTCAAGGATTAATGTGAAGGAAATTCCAGAATTTCTGACGGCTAATCCTAAAGTGAATATCATTTATCGATCGGAGACTTTGGAGCTTTGGTGGGAGAGGTTAAGTGATACCTGGAGGTCTGTGATTTTGCAGCATTTTGATGGGGAGCATAGGCCAGATACCGAATCCTTGCACCGATGGACAGCCAGTCCAAGTTTCAAGGTTGAAAGGGCATCCATTTCCAATTTGGAGCCGCTATTGATGTTCTCCAATCTGAGGAAACTGGAAGTGGTCGACGTTCCATTGACGGATGTTTCCGCCGTGGGTGGATTGGACTTATTGGAGGAATTGAAAATTTCCCAAGCACCTGTTAATGACATCGGTGCCATTGCAATGCTTTCTGAGCTTAAGGTGTTGGATTTATCTTATACCGGTATTGATGACCTCAGGACACTTTCCAATCTAAGGAGTTTGGAAGTCTTGAATGTATCCGGTACGAATATCAAGGTATTGAGAGGTTTGGAGACCCTGAGGAACTTGAGAGATCTGGATATTGCCAGTACAAATGTCAGGTCTTTACGTCCTATTCAAGGGTTGACCCAGATTGAGAAACTGACTTGTTTCAATACCCGTCTTAACCGCAGGGCGGTGGATGCCTTTAGAAAGTTGAATCCTCAGGTAGAGGTGAGGTTTTATTGAGAAGCGAGAGGTTAGAAGCGAGAAGCGAGATTTAGAGTCAAGAAACAAGAATCAAAGTGGGATTTCGGAGGGCGGATTTCGGAATCATTTGGCAAGGGTTGAGTTTAGATTTCTCTCTGGGTTCGAAAAGACAAGTTAAATCTTTTGACAATAGCCGCCCAGATCTTTTGGGACAACTGTTATTTTGAAAGACTTCTTAAAAACCAATCTACACCTACTGCTTCATACTTGGTTCATTGTACATGGTACATGGTACAACATTACCGTTTCAACACCTGATCCAAGCTGAGCCGTAATATCTGCCCCATGTTGTCACAGGCCAAAAACTCCCTGTTTTTGTAATGATGGGCCAATTCCTGTTTCAGGTTTTCAATGTTCTCCGGACTGGAAAGCACATCCAACTCCATGCTCTGCAATATGTCTTCAATTTCTTTGGGTGAACTCTTCAACCTGGTGGCAATCAATGCCCTTTCCTCCCGCTGGTACTGCTGCATGGATTCGGGCGTAATGTGCTTGATGCCCAGTTGGATGAGGGCATTGTTCTGCTTGAAATATTGGGGCAAATAAATGGACTTTTTTCCCTCATAAGACTGCTGATCAAAATCAATGGCCCGGATACGGTAATGAATCTCTTCAAAATCTGGTGTGATGTCCACCACAAAATTAGAGGAATGCATGTCTCCCAATAGCCGTACAAAACAGCGTTCATTGAATTTTACAAATTCCTTGGCCAAGCGGATAGGGTTTAGAACATCTTTATGGACATATTGCCTCATAAACTGTTCCCCAGGGATGCCTGCAATATGCTCCTCAATCAAGGTGTTTTGATGTACCAGGTAATTGATCCGGTTAGGGGATAGCAGGTGCTCCAATTCCAATCCATAAACCCGTGATGCATCGGCATTTTTAACATAAAAATAGTCAAAGTTGTCATTGATCCGGTTGACAATCCGTACCCTGAAAGGCTGTGTATTGCCATACACGCATAGATCGACCCGGTCCACATACAGGTGCTGCATGACGGACATGTCGCCCTCTGCTTTAAGCAAAGAATAGATTTTTTTTACGTTGTAATGTATTTCTTCCCGGTCTGATTCGGAGTAAAAGACTGTTTCCCAAAGGGTGTCATTGCCTTTGAAATCGTAAAGGGGTATCGATGAATTGTAGCGCAGCAAGTCTCCGTAATGGATGGGGAAATCGACCTCCCTTCCGTATTTGCGGAGATAATTCCTCAGGTTAGGGCTGATGGAATAAATCTTTTTTTTCTTGCTGATCAGTGCCATGGCGCATCTTGCTTAAGAGGAGGCCAGTTCTTTTTCTTCCTGGGTCAAATACCTGTCAAATATAAAAGGACCAAAAGGCAAAATGGAGGCCAACAAGGCAAAGAATGTCTTGCTGAATTCCCAAGAACACCTTCTTGCGGTAGGGAAGACCACATAAATGTAAATGACAAATAGGATACCATGTGCCCAACCTACATAAGTCACCGCCAAAGGCATGTCCATGACGTATTTCATTGGCATGGCCACAAAGAGCAGGAGCAGAAATGAACTTCCTTCCAAAATGCTGATCCATCTAAAACGCTTAAGCCATTTGGCCATTTTTTCAGTATTGCTCATGGTATTATTTTGTCACATTGAAAAGGGTCTTGAGTGCGCCCCAAAGTGCCTTTTTTAATTCTTTACTTGTATTTATCTGATCTAAGCTGTCCGCATAGAGGTAAGCGGTATCTTCAAGCATTTCTACCTGATAGTTTTCCTTTTTATGGTGCATCAAGGGATGATTGACCCTGCCAAATACAATCACTTTGGTAGGATTGAGGGCATCTACCTGTGCAGGGGAGGCCGTATTGATGGTCTCCTCATTACACAATGCAATATCCTTTAGGGAACAGCCTACGGCATCCAATATTTTGAAGAGCAATTCCTTCAGTTCGCCGGATAGTTCCATTGAATCAAAGGCCACCAAGACCCCTTTTTCGAAGTTTCCTTCATAGGCCAGTTCCTGGATTTCTTCTGCTATTTCGGCAGCGCTATCATCCTCCATTGGTATTTGATCAGCAGCTGCGGCAACTTGCCCAGCAGATAAATACTGCGCCTTTTCCTCCGGTAAGACGTAAATGGGCGTGTCTAAGAAAAGACTTAAATGGTGGATGCTTTGCTCTTCCATGGAAACAGATTACATGCTTTGTGCCTCTTTTAGGTTTTCTTGCGCCAAAAGGAAATCAGGTGTCAATGACAAGGCTTCATTGAAAGCCTCAATGGCCTCTGCTTTATTACCCTGTCCCATGTAGATCATTCCCTTTAGGTTAAGGGCCGCGGCTTTTAAACTCACCTCTTGGGTGTCATTGTTATCCATTGGGAAACCGATGCGCTCATCTGAAGATTTTCTGTCCCGGATGATCATGTTGACCGAATTGAGTGCTTCCTCCTGCCTGTCTAAGCTGAATTGCATGTAAGCACTTTTGTACAGGGAAAAGAGGTTACCGGTCAAGAGGTAATGCCTCTCGAAATGGGGAAGAGCACGGTCCATGGCTCCCAATTGCTCAAGGGAATAAGCTGCGATCTCCAGGGCAGTGGCACTTTGGTCGTTTCTTTCGAGTAAATCAATGGCAGATACTGCCGCTGAAGCAAACTGTCCTGCATCAAAATAAAGGGTGGCCAGCAATTCCGGGTAGCGATTGTTTGTGGGGTTACGCTCAATCAACTCCATCAATTTCATTCTGGCTACTGACAAATCATTGTAGCGCAGTGCCATTTGATACACCCGCTGATCTGATTCGTTTCTTTTTCTTACAGTTTCTGAATCCTGGGGATTGCTGTTTTCCTGCTGGGCATAAGCCACGGTGCCCAAGCATAGCAATAGGGCCAATAACAAGTTGATCTTATTCATAGGGTAATTACAATTGCTTTTTTAATCCTTTTCGATCGGCTAATTTATACAATAAGTCCAAAGCTTCCGCTTTATTGTTTTGAATTTGTCCATCCAAGATGGCTTCTTTGATTTCTTCCTTCAATTCTCCTACCAATTTAGAGGGTTGTAGGTTGAAAATTTCCATAATCTCTTCTCCTGATACAGGAGGTTGGAAATTCCTAACCTGGTCTTTTTCTTCCACTTCTATGAGTTTGGTCTCTACTTTATCAAAATTGGCCAGGTACCGTTGTACTTTATTGTTGTTTTTGGAGGTGATATCTGCCCGGCAAAGGGTCATCAGGTCATTGACATCATCTCCCGCATCAAACAACAACCTGCGTACCGCAGAGTCGGTCACCTTATCCGATACCAGCGCGATGGGCCTGAGGTGCAACCTCACCAGTTTTTGCACATATTTCATCCGCTCATCCATGGGGAGTTTCAATCTTCGGAATATACCGGGCACCATTCTGGCGCCCTTGTCCTCATGTCCATGAAAGGTCCAACCTGCTTTGGGATGGAATCGCTTGGTGGCCGGTTTGGCGATATCATGCAAGATGGCTGACCACCGCAACCAAAGATTGTCTGTGTTGACCGATATATTGTCCAATACCTGCAAGGTATGATAGAAGTTATCTTTATGGGATTTGTCGCCCACGGAATCCACGCCCTGAAGTTCCACCATTTCCGGGAAAAACTGGTGCAGGAGCTTGCTGACAAAAAGCAGTTTGAACCCATAAGACGGTTTAGGGGTCATGATGATTTTGGTCAATTCATCCATGATCCTTTCCGCTGACACAATCTGCAAGCGGTGGGCATCATGCACAATGGCCAGGAAGGTGTCCGGCTCAATGTCAAAATGCAATTGGGCGGCAAACCTGATGGCCCGCATCATGCGCAAGGGGTCATCCGAGAAGGTAATGATCGGGTCAGTGGGGGTTTTGATGGTTTTTCTTTTGATATCTCCCATGCCATCAAAAGGGTCGATCAATTCCCCAAAGTTATGGGCATTGACAGAAACCGCCATCGCATTAATGGTAAAATCCCTGCGCTCCAAGTCTTCCTGTAAGGTGCCGTCTTCCACAATTGGTTTTCTGGAGTCATGCCTGTAGGATTCCCTACGGGCCCCTACAAATTCTACCTCCCAATCCTCCAAACGGATGTTGGCTGTACCAAAATTTTTGAAAACGGATAAGGGTACATGTTCTTCGTAGCTCGCTGCCACTTTTTGGGCCAAAGTAATGCCAGAACCCACACAGACAAAGTCGATGTCTTTACAGGGGCGGTTGAGCACCAGGTCACGCACATAGCCTCCCACCACATAAGTTTCCAGCCCCAACTCGTCTGCAATCCTACCGACCCGTTTAAATATGTCTAAACTTTCTAAATGTGCTTTAAAATTCATGATTTATAGATTTTGATATCCCCCTCGGGACTCAAAAACATTTCTTTGGTGCCTGCACTGAGCAAAGGGAAATACTCCTTTGTCTCCAGATCAAATTCCTGGATTTTACTGTACTGAAGGATCAAGGGTTGGGAATAAGCGAAAAGCAATTTGTTCCAGAAATCTTTTTTCAGTACAGCGAAACGGACATTTCCATGTTCAATGGGCCCTTTTTGAAGGATTTTATTGGCAGGCGTTTGGTAAATGGTGGGTTTGCTGGCAAATTCTATGATGTCCAGGGAGACATCGGAAAACTGATTGCCCACTGTCCGGATTTGAAAAAGGTCAAAGAAAAGGAAAATGCCCTCAAAGTCATCTTTTTCTGGGTCCCATTGGTCCAGACTAATCAGTTCAATGATGGATCCGTGTCCTTCTTTGATACGGACCCGGCCCTTTTCTTTGATAAGATTGACTGCTTCTCTGATTTCCACCTTTGATTTTTTTCCAAAAATAAGTCAGAATATCGAGATATGCAGGTGGTCTGGGGATTTTAACCAGAATTCCAAGATATTTTCAGGGAGGGGCCAGGATGTAGGGCTGGCAAAAGAGCCAAGGAAAAAGATCCAAGGCAAAAGGCAAAAGCGATGCACTGAGCTTGTCGAAGTGGCAAAAGCGATGCACTGCGATGTGGTGAGCATGTCGAACCAAGCTTGTCGAAGTGGCAAAAGGAAAAAGGGTTGGGGCTTGGTAAATTTTGGAGGTTTGTTCTATATGGGGATCAGGACGCAGAAAGCGTCCAATACCGAAGGTTATTTACCCCGGGTATAACCCGGTGGTTGAAGCTGTTTTAAGAACACGGTCCTCCCAACTCCGGTAGGAGTTGAATTAAACAGGATAAGTGGTTGAAAAAACCAAGCGAATAAATGCTTTTTCCAGGCTTTTGATTTCCTAAAACCCAAAGGTCAGTTGCGGAGGTGACATTTGTCATAATTTTTTTAGGGGATGTCTCTTAACTTGAAAATCAAACCAATAGCTATCCAAATAACCATGTCCAAGTTCACCATTCCATATCAAAACATTAGAAATAAAGACATCGCCGAGGTTGGGGGGAAGAATGCTTCTCTTGGAGAAATGATATCAGAACTCTATGCCTTAGGAATCCGGATTCCAGATGGTTTTGCCACTACAGCAGCAGCTTTCCGCATTTTTTTGGAGGAAAACCATTTACTGGAGCCTTTGAAGCAGCAATTGAACCAACTTCGGACCCATGATATGGGTAACCTCACCGAGGTGGGGAAAAATTGTAGGGATTTGATGGCCAAAGGGACTTTCAATGAAGCCTTGAAACAGGATTTTTTGGCAGCTTACAGAATTTTGGGCCAAGGAGAAGCCATTTCTGTTGCCGTGAGGAGTTCTGCTACTGCAGAGGATTTACCGACGGCAAGTTTTGCCGGGCAGCATGACAGTTTTCTGAATATTCAGGGGGAAAAGGAGCTGCTTACCGCCATCCATCACTGTTATATTTCCCTGTTTAATGACCGCGCTATCAAATACCGGGTGGACAATGGTTTTGACCATATGGATGTAGCGCTGTCTGTTGGGGTGCAGAAGATGGTCCGTTCCGATATTGGAAGTGCAGGGGTGGCATTTACCATTGATCCGGAAACAGGTTTTGAAAATGCAATTTACATCACCTCTGCCTGGGGTTTAGGGGAAAATGTGGTGCAGGGAGCAGTCAATCCGGATGAGTTTTATGCCTTTAAGCCTGCTATTGAAAAGGGCAAAAAAGCCCTGATTTTCAAAAAAATGGGGGCAAAGGAACATAAAATGGTCTATGCCAAAGAGGGAGAAAGGCCAGTGAAGAACATCAGGACCAGTGTTTTGGAGCGGCAGAGCTATTCTTTGGATCCGGAAGAAGTGGAATTGCTAGCGGATTGGTGCTACAAGATAGAAAAGCATTATGCCATGCCCATGGATGTGGAATGGGCCAAAGATGGATTGAGTGGCGAAATGTTTATCGTGCAGGCCAGACCAGAGACCGTTCATGGTGAAAAAGAAGGTGTAAAGGTCAAGGAATACAGTATCAGGGGAAAAGGAAAAGCACTGGTCAAAGGCAAAGCAGTAGGCAATGCCATTACTTCCGGCAGGGTGTGTATAGTCAAATCTTTGGCTGATGCCCATAAAGTCCAAATGGGAGATATCATAGTGGCGGATATTACCAATCCGGACTGGAACGCCATGTTGAAAAAAGCAGTCAGTATTGTGACCAATAAAGGAGGGAGAACGAGTCATGCGTCCATTGTGGCCCGTGAGTTGGGTATCCACGCCATCGTTGGTACTGGTAATGCTACAGAGAAATTGCAGGATGGTCAGCTCATCACTGTTTCCTGCGCAGAAGGGGATGAGGGGATAGTGTATGAGGGCAAGCTGAACTGGGAGGTGAAGGAGCTGGATTTTCAGGCATTGGCCCCTACCAAAACACAACCCATGTTTATTCTGGCAGATCCTTTCAGGGCGTTTAGGCTTTCCTTTTATCCCAATGAAGGCGTGGGACTTTTACGCATGGAGTTTATCATCAGCAATACCATCAGGATACATCCCATGGCTTTGGTCAAGTATGATGAATTGCCTGAAAACAATGACAAGAAAGCCATTACGGCCATTACCCAACATTATTCTGACAAAAAGCAATACTTTACCGAAAAGCTATCAGAGCATATTGCCATGGTGGCTGCGGCATTTTACCCCAAAGATGTCATTGTCCGGATGAGTGATTTCAAGACCAATGAATATGCCCAATTGATAGGAGGTAGAGGTTTTGAACCTCAGGAAGAAAATCCCATGCTGGGATTCAGAGGGGCTTCCCGCTATTACCATGAGCTCTATAGGGAAGGTTTTGGATTGGAATGTGAAGCCATGAAAATTGTCCGGGATGACTTTGGCCTGGACAATGTGAAATTGATGATCCCTTTTTGTAGGACCGTAGAGGAAGGTAGAAAAGTGTTGGAAACCATGAAGACTTATGGTTTGGAAAGGGGCAAAAATGGCCTGGAGGTTTATGTGATGGCCGAACTTCCCAGCAATGTGATTTTGGCGGAAGAATTTGCAGCAATATTCGATGGCTTTTCTATCGGTTCCAATGACCTTACCCAATTGACTTTGGGTATCGATAGGGATTCTGAAATAGTGTCAGATCTATTTGATGAAAACAATGGGGCTGTCAAAAGCATGCTGGCCCAGGTGATCAGAAAAGCCAAAAAAGCGAACAGAAAGATTGGGCTTTGTGGACAGGCACCCAGTGATTACCCTGAATTTGCCCAGTTTCTGGTAGAAGAGGGCATAGATAGCATTTCTTTCAATCCCGATGCGCTTTTAAGGGGCATAGAAAACATCAGCAAAGCGGAAAAGGTAAATCAAAACCCAAAATAACCATGAAACAAGCCAATTTAAAAGACTATTCAAGGACTTATCAGGAATTTGACTGGAGCAGGGAAACGGCTGCAATCAGTGGTCTTCCTGAGGGTAAGGGCTTGAATATTGCCTATGAAGCGGTGGACCGGCATGCCGAGGGTCCTTTAAAGGATGTCCTTGCAATTCGATTGGTCCGCAAAGACCATAGCTATCAGGACCTGACATATGGTGACCTTAAAAAACGGACGGCCCAATTTGCCAATGTGCTGCGTAGGTTAGGTATAGAAGAAGGGGAGAAGGTGTTTTCATTATTAGGGAGGGTGCCGGAACTGTATATCACAGCCTTGGGCAGTCTGAAGTTCAAAGCGGTGTATTGTCCTTTGTTTTCTGTGTTTGGTCCGGAACCCATTTTTCAGCGGCTGAGCAAGGGAGAAGGGGCGGTTTTGGTGACCAATGCCCAGTTTTACATCAAGAAGGTAAGGGACTTATTGGACAGGCTTCCGGCTTTGAAATACATTCTGCTGACGGACGTGGAAGATGATCTGGATGACAAAGCCCTATCCTTTTCCAAATTGATGAAAAAGGCCTCTGAGGAATTTACCGTTCCGCCCACAGGGGAAGAGGATCCGGCCTTACTCCATTTCACCAGTGGGACGACCGGAATGCCCAAGGGCGCCATTCATGTGCACAAGGCGGTATTGACCCATTATATTACGGGCAAGTATGTGCTGGATTTTCAACCGGGAGATGTGTTCTGGTGCACGGCAGATCCAGGTTGGGTCACAGGAACCTCCTACGGTATCATTTCCCCTTTGGTCAATGGGGTGACCAGTATTGTAGATGAGGAAGAGTTTGATGCCATGCGTTGGTATGGTATTTTGGAAAAAGAAAAGGTAAACATCTGGTACACGGCACCTACAGCGATCAGGCGATTGATGCGGATGAGTTTTGTGCCCAAAGAGAAATTTGATTTATCTGCCTTGAGGTTGGTATTGAGTGTGGGGGAACCCCTGCATGCAGAGGCCGTGGTCTGGGGAGAAGCAGCCTATGGGGTGCCTATCCTGGACAATTGGTGGCAAACCGAAACGGGAGGCATTATGATTGCCAATTTTCCTTCCTTGAAAGTCAAGCCGGGCTCTATGGGTAAGCCCTTGCCCGGGGTTGAAGTGGGTATCGCCGATGTAGATGGGGAGGAGTTGGTCTTGTTGACCGATCCGGAAGCCCAAGGGCACTTGGTGCTGAAGAGTGGTTTCCCTTCCATTTTTAGGGGATATCTGCATGAAGAGGAGCGCTATCAAAAGTGCTTTAAGGGAGATTGGTACCTCAGTGGGGATTTGGCCAAAAAAGATGCAGATGGATATTTCTGGTTTGTAGGCAGGGCCGATGACATCATCAAAACCTCAGGCCATATGGTAGGGCCTTTTGAGGTGGAAAGTAACTTGATGAGACATCCCGCTGTGGCGGAGGCAGCAGTTATTGGCAAGCCGGAACCTTCCATTGGTGAATTGGTGAAGGCTTTTGTGGTACTCAAAGAAGGACATGTCCCCAATGAGGACCTGGAGTTGGACTTGATCGGCTATGCCAGAAAAGTAATGGGACCTGCTGTAGCGCCTAAGGAAATTCAATTTGTGGACAGCCTTCCTAAGACCAAAAGCGGAAAAATTCTGCGGAGGTTGCTTAAGGCCAGGGAATTGGGATTGCCTGAAGGAGATCTTTCCACCTTGGAAAAAAACTGAGCAAGTATGAAAAAGACCAAAACATCAAAACGGATCAGCAAGGAGGAAGGCAAGCGCTTATTGCATCAGATGCAATTGATCCGGAGGTTTGAGGAAAAGTCCGCTGAAGTCTATACAGAAACCAAGATCCGGGGCTTTCTTCACCTTTATGTGGGAGAGGAGGCTGTTGCGGTGGGTGTGATTCAGGCCTTAATGGAGGAAGATTATATCCTAAGCACTTACCGGGAACATGGCCATGCCTTGGCAAGGGGCATGGATCCCGGCGCCATTATGGCGGAAATGTACGGAAAAGTGGAAGGCTGTGCCATGGGCAGGGGAGGTTCCATGCACCTGTTTGATAAAAATATCCATTTCTTTGGGGGAAATGCCATTGTGGGGGGACATTTACCCATGGCTGTGGGTATGGCTTTGGCTTCTAAGAAGCAGGGCAAAAAGAATGTGACCTGTTGTTTCTTTGGAGAGGGTGCTGCGGCAGAGGGGGAGTTTCATGAATCCATGAATTTAGCTGCCCTTTGGGGTGCACCAGTGTTGTTTTTGTGCGAAAATAACCTCTACGCCATGGGTACCGCCCTGAAGTATACCCATTCCGAGCAGCAGTTGGAGAAGAAGGGGCCTACCTATGGCATCGAGACGGCCACAGTCAACGGGATGGATTTGTTGGAAGTGATGGCAGCCGCCCAAAAGGCAGTGGATTATATCCGAAAAACGGGCAAGCCTTATTTTCTGGTTTGCTATACTTATCGCTTCAGGGCCCATTCTATGTTTGATGCTGAGCTTTACCGTGACAAAGCTGAAGTGGAGGAATGGAAAAAACAGGATCCTATCCCACAGTTTAAAAAGTACCTGCTGGAGGAGCAATTGATTACGGAAAAGGAGATCGCTTCCTTGGAGTCAGCGGTGGAAAAGGAAGTAGCGGAAGCGGTGGATTTTGCTGAAAATGGGACATGGGAGCCCGTGGAAGATTTATGTCGTTTTGTGTACAGTGAAAAACAGGAACCATGAGCAAGATGATCACGATCACCTACAGAGAGGCCTTGAAATCTGCTATTCGGGAATCCCTCCAAAAAGATGAGCGGGTATTCCTGATGGGGGAAGATGTGGGCCATTATGGGGGAGCTTTTGCCGTGAGCAAAGGCTTGCTCAAGGAATTTGGTCCTGAGCGGATTATGGATGTTCCCTTATCGGAATCAGGGTTTACAGGTGCGGGCATAGGGGCTGCTTTGGCCGGTATGCGGCCGATAGTGGAGATCATGACGGTCAATTTCAGCCTTTTGGCCATGGATCAGATTTTCAATAATGCGGCCACTTTACTACACATGTCGGGAGGACAGCTCAATGTGCCTGTGGTCATCCGTATGGGCTGTGGTATCGGCAGGCAACTGGCCGCTCAGCACTCCCATTCTTGGGAGCCGTTTTATGCGCATGTACCGGGCATCCATGTATTGTCTGTGGGTACCCATGAGGATGCCAGAGGGATGTTACTCAGTGCTTTGCAAAGTCCAGATCCCGTCATTATTTTCGAATATACGTCCATGTTGAACCTGGAAGGGGAGATCCCTGAAGATGCAGGTGCAGTGGATATCCGCAAGGCAAAGGTCAGAAGGGAGGGCAAAGACCTGAGTCTGATCACTTATGGAACAGGAGTGTACAAGGCCATGGAGGCAGCAGAAATACTAGCTAGGGATGGAATGGACATAGAGGTGGTTGACTTGCGGGTCTTGCGTCCTTTGGATGAGGAGACCTTCTTGGCTTCTGTCGCCAAAACACACCGGGCTTTGATTGTAGAAGATGCCTGGAAATCAGTCAGTATTTCTTCTGAAGTAAGTTCCAGAATTATGGAAAAGGCTTTTTTTGAGCTGGATTTACCAGTGGAGCGTCTGTGTGGGGTGGAGGTATCCATCCCATACCCCAAGCATTTAGAAGACGCATCAGTACCGCAAGTGCAGGATATAGTCGATAGGGTCAGAAAAATCTTGAAGCCATGATTTCATTTAAAATGCCAAGCTTAGGTGCTGATATGGAAGATGGTACCTTGGTGGAATGGAGGAAGCAACCCGGTGACCTCTTGCAGCGGGGAGATATCCTTGCAGATGTGGACACCCAAAAGGGCCTGATCGAAATTGAGTTTTTCGGAGAAGGTGTTCTGGAAAAGCAATTGGTGGAAGAGGGGCAAAAGGTTCCGGTAGGTACCGTGCTGGCGTTGATCCGTCCGGTTGGCGCGGAGGCGGAACAAGTAGTGCCACCAGCAGCTGCCCCTGAACCCAAGAAGGAGGCCATTCCCATGGAGCCAATCCTGCAAGAGGAAAAACCTGCTTCCCCTCCGGTAGCAACAGAAAAAACAAAAAGGATCAAGATATCTCCTTTGGCCAGAAAAATGGCGGAAATGCACCAAATGGACATTAGCCAGATCAAAGGTACCGGTCCAGAGGGCGCCATCGTCAAAGCGGATATAGAAAAACGTCTGGCGGAGATAGTCCCTGAAAAGGAAGTGGTGGAAAAACCGCGCGAGGTACTCCAACAGGCACCTGTACAGCAAGCAGCTATTCCTGAATCAGAAGCCATCCGGAAAGCCGTGGCAGCAGCCATGAGCCGCTCTAATCAGGACATTCCGCATTATTACCTAGAAAAGCGCATGGATATGTCCAAGGCTTTGGCCTGGTTGAAGGAGGCGAATAAAGAAAGGTCTGTACAGCAACGCTTATTGCCGGTAGCCCTTTTTATCAAGGCCGTGGCCAAAGCCCTGGATGATGTACCTGATCTGAATGCCGTGTGGGAAAATGGACTGCAGCGGAAAAATGAAATCAATATCGGTTTTGTGGTTTCCCTGCGAACAGGAGGCATTATGGTGCCGGCCATCTTAAATGCTGATACACTTTCCATGGATGCCGTGATGGCCTGTTTGAATGATATAATTCCCCGGGCAAGGGCCTTTAAATTGAGAAGTTCGGAATTGAGCCAATCCACCTTTACCATCACCAGTATAGGAGAGGGCGGGGGAGATAAGGTATTTGGAGTAATCTATCCGCCTCAAGTGGGCATAGTGGGATTTGGGGAAATCAGGGATGAAGCAGTGGTCCATGAAGGGATGATCGGCATTAAACCAGTAGTAGATGTGACCTTGGCGGCTGACCACAGGGCCACAGACGGTTTGATAGGCGGAAAGTTTTTGGCAGCATTGAATAAATATTTACAAAACCCAGCATCATTATGAACGAAGCAACCATCAAAACTACCATTTTCCAGCTGCTGAAGCGGATTGCTCCCGAGAATGATCCGAGCACACTCATGCCGGATGAAAATATTCGGGAGGCACTGAATATTGACTCTTTTGATGCCCTTCAGTTTATCGTGGCCATCAGTGAAAAATTAAACGTGGATATTCCCGAGGAAGATTACGGGAAAACTGCTACCTTAAAGTCATTGATGGCTTACTTACAACAAAAAATCAAGCATTAATCAACAAATAAACCCCAAATACTATGAGTAATGTCGCATTTAAGCAAGTGGGTGTATGGATAGACCATGGAAAAGCCCACCTCATTGGCTTCCACAAAGGGAAGGCCGAATTGATTGAGACCATTGATTCTCCTTATGAAAGCATCAAAAGAGTGGAAGGAGAAGTGAAGGACATGACCAGGTTTTCTCAGAATCCAGAGCATGCTTCAAATAATGAGTACAAAAAGCATAATATTACTCAGAATGAGATGAATGAATACTTTCGGTTAATGGAGCAAAAACTTCATCCTTTTGATGATATCCTCTTGTTTGGACCTGGTACCATGAAAGAAAAAATGAGAAACAGGTTGCGGGAAAACAAAGCCTTCAATGGCAAGTGGCTCTCTGTAGAAACTTCCGATAAACTCACAGAAAACCAGCTGTTGGCATTTGTGAGGGATTTTTACGTTAATGCTACCCCTTGATCAGAGCAATTCCTGAAAACCCTTTTTGATTTTGGCAACCGCATCGAAGGAGTCGTCTATGTTGATGACTCCTTTTCCCATTTCATGCCAAAACCCATCTCCACATTCGATGAACTGTCCCGGTTTTTTAGGCTTTTGTTCCCGTGCTTTTTCATAATCATAATCTGGAAGGAAAACATAGGATAAGAGTTCCTTGGTAGCTTCCCAATCTCCTTCTTTGGTCTGTCCCTGAGTGGTGATTTCTACCTTTCTCAGCAAAAACTTAACCTCAAGTTTGATGTCTATCGCTTTATCATTTTCATGGATGAGGTATTGGATTTGCAAAGGCCTTTCTTTTTTGCTGCTTTCATAAATGGCCTGTATATAGTCCTGTGCAAAAAGTTGCCAGTCTTCCTGATTCAGCGGCACTGTCCTGCTGATTTTTCCCTGATTGTCTTTGGCCAACAAACGAATGCCACCTGTTTCATTGCTTTTATTATTGGACCACTTGGACTTGGCATATAGGGACTTAAGCGGTTTTTCCCAAACTTTGGGAATCTCTCCGTGAAAATGAAAATCATCCTTTAACGTGAATCCTTCATCAAGGATTTCCTCTTCGGTGAGTTCTTCCCTGTCGGTATACATCAAATCCAGCGTGGTGTCCAAAAAGTTTTTCCCGAAGCCGATTTTCAATTTAAACATATGACTGTAGGGAGGTGGAATCACTCCCGAGTCATAATCCAATTCTAATCTTATCAGGTCTTCGGTTTTTAGGTGCATGGTTAGGGTTTATTTTTTAGCCTCTTTTTCTTCCAAGTTAAAAATGGATTTCAATTCTACCGCATCTTTAGGGTCCATTCTTTTAGCCAGTACCAGTCGTAACTGTCTTCTTCTCAAGGCTCCTTCATACAATTCTACTTCCTCCGGTGTTTCAGCAATGACCTCCGGAACTTCAATGGGACGTCCATTTTGGTCCACGGCCACAAAGGTAAAGAAAGCACGGTGGGTCTGAATTTTTTTGTTGGCGGGAATGTCTTCTGCCCAAACTTCAATAAAAACTTCCATGGAGGAATTAAAAGCACGGGTTACCTGTGCTTTAAGGGTAACGACATTGCCCAGGCCAATGGGATGCTTGAAGGAAATACTGTCTGCTGAGGCTGTGACCACAATTCTGTTGGAGTGTTTTTGAGCAGCGATGGCAGCTACAATATCCATCCAGTGCATGAGTTTTCCTCCCATCAGGTTGTGGAGGGTATTGGTATCGTTGGGCAACACCATTTCGGTCATCACTACCTGGGATTGCTGTGCAGTTTTTCGTTTAGTCATAAAAGCTAATTTTACACAAAAATACAAAATTTTAATCTAAGAATAAAAAGCTGATCAGGTTTTATCAGTATAATATTTTGTCATCTCCATCCTTCGGCTCCCAGAAGTGGAACAAAAGCAAAGTTGTCAAAGGCTTCCTGTTCTATTTTAGTAGCGGTTTTTTTAGTCAAGCGAAGCATTTTTTGGGTATTTCTATCGCCCACGGGGATAACGAGAATGCCGCCTATTTTGAGTTGTTTGAGCAGGGACTTTGGGACAATAGGTGCCCCGGCAGTTACCAAAATTTTATCATAAGGTGCCTTTTCGGGCAATCCTTGGGAGCCATCACCAAAGTAGAAATGAAGGGGGATGCCCAATTTACCTAAGAATTTTTTGGTCTTATCAAATAGTTTTTTCTGATATTCAATGGTATGTACTTCCGCACCGAGCAGGTGTAAAATGGCTCCTTGGTAACCTGACCCGGTACCGATTTCCAGCACCTTGTCTCCCGGCTTTATTTCCAATAATTCCGTTTGAAAAGCTACTGTGTAAGGCTGCGAGATGGTCTGCCCCTCTCCGATAGGAAAGGCCTTGTCTTCATAAGCATGTGAATCTAAGGCGGTATCAAAGAAAAAGTGCCTGGGTAGGGTGTTGATGGCTTCCAATACAGTTTCACTTTTTATGCCTTTTGACCTTAATAATTTGACCAGTTCCCGTCTTTGACCTTTATGCCGGTAGCTGTCTTCCAATTTCAACATGCCTTTGAAGAATTTTAATGCGGATGCTAAGTTAAGGGATTAATTGGCTTAAATTTGAACCAAAGAATCGCCCGGACGTTTATCGTCTGAATTATCGCAAAATAAATTGAAAAATGTTTACAGGCATCATAGAAACTTTGGGGAGCATTGTCAAAATTGAAAAAGAGGGTAGCAATGTGCATTTTGATATCCAATCCCCGATCACCCATGAATTGAAAATTGACCAGTCTGTGGCCCACAACGGGGTTTGCCTCACCGTGGTGGCATTGGAGGGGGATGTTTACCGGGTGACGGCTATTGATGAGACTTTGAAAAAGACCAACCTAAAATCCTGGGCTCTTGGAAAAAAGGTGAATCTGGAGCGTTGCATGCCGGCCAATGGTCGCTTTGACGGGCATATTGTGCAGGGGCATGTGGATCAGATTGGGAAAGTGGAGCGGATACAGGTGGAAAATGGCTCTTGGTTGTTTGATTTCTCCTTTGATTCCCATTCAGGGAATGTGACCGTGGAGAAAGGCTCCATTACGGTGAATGGTACCAGTCTGACCTGTTTCAATTCCAAAAATGGCCATTTTAGGGTTGCCATTATTCCATATACCTATGAACATACCAATTTCCACGAACTGAAAGTGGGGGATGAGGTCAACCTGGAGTTTGATATTATCGGGAAGTATATTCAGCGGATTATTAGGGGGTATGGGGAGTGAGGAATAGAAATGTTAAGTGTTAAAAGTTAAGTTAACAGTTAACCGTTAACTTTGAACCAATGAACCCTCCGAAATACTTCGGAGCAAGCCGAACCATTGAACTTTGAACTTCTTTAACGATAAACGGTCAGTCCTATTTTGCATCTAATCTCTGGCATCTTGAAGTACCTGGTACTTAGTACTTGGTACAAAATAACTTCCTTACAAATCCTCCAACTCCTCCTTATACGCCTTAATTGAGCGGTAAATCGCTGAGGCTAGGTACACCTGCCCATCTTTGGAATTCAGGTAACGCTCTTCGTTAACATTGGAAAGGAAACCTAATTCTATCAAAACAGAAGGCATGCTAGTGGTCCAAAGCACATAGAATGGGGCCTGTTTGACGCCCCTGCTGGACCTGTTGACACGGGTTGAAAAATCATTTTCAATTTTGGAGGCCAACAAAATACTGTTGGACATGAAGGCTTTTTGTGTCAGGTTAAACATCATGTAGGATTCAGGAGAGGTAGGATCAAAACCTTCATAGTTTTCCTCATAATTGTCCTCCAAAATAATTACGGAGTTTTCCCGCTTTACAATATCAAAATTCGCCTCAAAGTTTTTGGTACCCATGACAAAGGTCTCCGTACCATATACCCCTTTATTTCCGGCTGCATTGCAATGAATAGATATAAAAAGATCCGCCCTGTTTCTATTGGCAATATTAGACCTCTCTTTCAATTCCAGAAAGACATCGGATTTTCTGGTGTAAATCACCTCCACGTCAGGCAGGTATTCCTGTACATATTTGCCCACCTGTAGCGCTACGGCCAAGGCTATGTCCTTTTCCTTGGAAAAAGTGCCCAATGCACCGGGGTCTTTCCCGCCGTGGCCTGCATCAATGACAATGCGTCGTAATTTGAATTCCGGTGCCTTTGAGCCTGTGTTTGAAAATCCACTTAACAGAAAAAAAAGGGTTAAGAATGAAATTACAAGAATATTTTTGCCGTTAAAACTTCGCATGCGTTTTAATACTATTAAATTTGCCCGGGTGAAATTTATAAATTTTTAAACAAATAGAAATAATTAAGTGCGTAATACTTGGTCAGGATTGTTCTTCCTTCTATTGACACTCTGGGCTTTTTTACCCCAATCAGCCTTTTCCCAGGACCGTGGAAGAGCGTTGCAGCCCGAAAGAAGAGTTACTGCACCAGATAGTATTCTCAATCCGGATACGTTGGTTTTACCCAACCTGGACTCCCTACTAATGGTACAGGATACCGTCCCTAAGTCCGACACCACAAAAGTAGTGCCCCAAAGTGATATTCAAACCACCATAAATTATTACGCCGAAGACAGTATCATAACGGATTTTACCCAAAATAGGGTTTACCTGTACAATGATGCTTGGTTTGAATATGGAAACATTCGTTTGGACGCAGACCTGATTATTATTGATTGGGACAAAAGTGAACTCTTTGCTTCCGGGATTACCGATAGTTTGGGAAATGTTCAGGGTAATCCCATTTTCAAAGAAGGGAATACGACCTATGAGATCCGCAAGGAAATGCGGTACAATTTCAAGTCCCAAAAAGCCATTATCAAAGATGTAGTGACAGAGCAGCAAGATGGTCTTTTGCGCGGCACTACCATCAAGAAGGACCGGGATGGGAGCATTTATCTGGACAAAGGCTTTTATACCACTTGTAATCTGGCGGAACCCCATTGGCATATCAATGCCGCCAAAATCAAGTCCATCAGGGGGAAACAAGTGGTTACAGGTCCTTTCAATTTATACTTCAATAATATTCCCACGCCGGCAGGATTGCCATTTGGGATCATTCCCGATACTCCTGATGAAAAGGCTTCCGGTATTGTATTCCCCTCTTATGGTCAGGAAAGGGTAAGGGGCTTTTTCCTAAGGAATTTCGGCTACTATTTTGCTTTCAATGATTATGTGCATACCCGGGTGACAGGGGACATTTATTCTCTGGGGGGATACGGTGCCAAAGCCGCCACAATCTACAAGAAGCGCTACAGGTTCAATGGTTCTTTTGATTTAGATTACCAAAGGTTCCAAAGCCCTGAAACAGAATTGAATCCTTTGGATTATAATACCATCTGGGTAAGGTGGTCCCATCAGCCTGAATCAAGGGGAAATTCCAGGTTTTCTGCATCTGTTAATGCCGGTACCACCAATTACAACAATGTGGTCATCAATCCGACCAACTTCCTGACTAATGTCAATTCCGAGTTTTCTTCCAATGTTTCTTACAGCAAAACCTTTCAGGGCACACCTTTTAGCATGTCGGCCAATTTGAGACATTCCCAAAACGTGCAAACCGATGAGGTGAATTTGATCCTCCCGGACATCGCGATCAACATGAACAGGCAGAATCCTTTTCAGAATGTGCGTTTTGAGCCTTTGAAAACTTTTAACGTTGCCTGGAATTTCAACCTCCAAAATTCTATTACCAATAGAATCTCTCCTGCTTTTGGGGTGGAAAATCAAGCATTGCAGCAGATTTTGGGAGAGCAACAGAATATTGGAGCTCCTGATGTGTTGAAATTTACAATGGAAAACCTTCCTAGACTTTTGGCTGAAGCTAATAACGGTGCGAGAAATACCATTCCCATCACCTCTAACTTTACCTTGTTCAAGTATTTCACGGGTACAGCTTCCATGAACCTTACAGAGCTTTGGTATTTGGAAAGGATTAATTTCTTCTACAATCCGGTTGAAAACCGGGTAGACAGGATCCAGGAAAACGGCTTTAACAGGGTAAGTTTCTTCAATAGCTCCTTCAACCTGAACACCAACGTTTACGGTTTTTATAATTTCAAGGGAAAAAGTAAAGTAGAAACCATCAGACACCACATGCAGCCTTCTGTTGGTTTTAACTTTACCCCTGATTTTTCAAACCCTGCATTTGGTTATTATCAGTTGGTACAGGTAGATGAAACGGGCAGACAGCAATTGTTTTCCCGTCATCAGGGCTTTATTTTCGGAGGTGCGCCATTGGGAGAATCTAGGGCCATGAGTTTCAATTTGAGAAATGTGGTAGAAGCCAAAATCAAGACCGATACAGACGGGGATGAAGCCACAACCAAGAAAATTCCTTTGCTTCAGTCGCTTAATATTTCCACCAGTTACAATTTTGCGGCCGACTCCTTCAATATGGCGCCTATCAATATGAATACGCGTACTTCATTTTTCAATGATCAATTATCGGTCAACCTTTCCGGAAATATTGATCCTTATGCCAGACGTACCTTTACCAATACCCAAGGACAAACTGTGGAACGCAGGGTCAATGATTTTGCCTGGCGTAACGGACAGGGTATAGGTACCCTCAGGTCCTTGCAGATGAATATCAATGGTACACTTAATCCTAGCGGGAATACAAGATCTCCCGGTGAAGTCAGAGAGGACATTACCAATGATTTCCTTCAACAGGGAGGTGTAATGAATGAGTTTGTAGAAGAAGAAATCAACCGAATTGTGAATGACCCTTCCCAATACATAGATTGGAGCATTCCATGGAACCTGGGCTTTGGTTTTAATATTGCTTACAACAGGTCCCAAGCTGGGCAGACCAATATCACTTCCGCCATGAATATCAATGGTGACGTCAAGATTTCCGATAAGTGGAAAATCAACTTCAATGGCGGTTATGATTTTAGGACTGCCCAGATTACCCAGACCATGATCGGTATTGCCAGGGATTTGCATTGCTGGCAAATGAACGTCAATTGGATTCCTTTTGGTCGCTTTACTTCTTATAATGTGGATATCCGTGTGAAATCTTCCATTTTACAAGACCTTAAAGTTTCCAGAAGAAGGGCCTTCTTTGATTTCTAACCCTAAACCTTGATGTAGATTTTTTTCTTGTCCATCCAAAGTCCAACAAGCCAAATCAACAGCATATAGACAATGGAGAAGAGCAGAGAAGCATCCTTAGGACCCAACCAAGAAGTAAATAAGTTTTCATAAACCAGTCCTTTGAAGCTTTGGTCTCCAATTCGAATGGTGTAAAACAAAGAAATGAGTACCCCGGATAAAACATAGAGGATCAGAGGATTTCTGCCGAAGACCTCAAAGGGATAGGTCCAGTTTCTTTTTTGCCAAACCTCAATGACCAACATGAGAAATCCAATCAAAAACAGGTCTAAGCTAATGGTCAATAAGACATAAGGGCTTGTCCATATTTTTTTGTTGATGGGAAATACCATGTCCCATATCAGGCAGGCAACCAAAAGGATAATGCCCCAAATCACCAGTTTTTTGACCGTGCCGGTGTTATTACCTGAATCCTGAATGAATTTTCCAACCAGGAAACCGGCGATGACATTGACCACAGAGGGGAAGGTGCTGAGTACACCTTCTGGATCAAAAGGAATTCCTTCTCCCATGTAAAGGTTTTTTGCACCGATCAGCCAAAGGTCCAATTTCAAGGCTGCATTTCCGGTGAGTGAAAAAGGATCTTCCCCATCCCCAAAGAAATACATGACGGCCCAATAGCCCAAGAGCGCAATGAAACTATAAATCAAGGCTCCCTTTTTACCGAAAAAATAAAGAATCAATGCTGCCAGCATGTAACAAAGGGCGATGCGCTGCAATACCCCTAGTAAACGCACTTCAGTCCAATTGATCATGCTATATCCAGAATCTGCGCTATAGTTGAAAAACGGAAAGGCATTTAGCAACCATCCTATCAAAAAAATCAACAGGGTTCTTTTGAATACTTTTTTAAGAAAAAGGGATTGGCCCATGCTTTCCATTCGTTTCATGCTAAAGCTCATGGCATTACCCACTACAAAAAGGAAAGTTGGGAAAATCAGGTCTGTTATGGTAAATCCATGCCAGTCTGCATGCATGAACGGGGCATACATGTGCGACCAACTACCCGGTGTATTGACTACCACCATCAAGGCGATGGTTAATCCACGGAGTACATCTAATGCCAAATACCGTTCTTTTAGCGGTACCCCTAAATTTTGTGCTGGGTTCATAGGTTATTAAGAATTTTTGTTTGGGTTGATAAGTTTTGCGAAAATATAGAATATTACAGTTGATTTCGCTAATAAAATAATGTATAATAGCTGTGTGAATTGATGAAATATAATTTCGGCTTAAGCTAAAATCCCTACTTACAGCATTCTAATTGATCCCCTATGAGCGCTTTTCGTTATTTCTTACTTCTCTTCTTTTTGCTGATTTTATTGGGTTGTTCTCCCTCGGAAAAGGAAAAAAATAAAGCGCAATATCTAAGCCTGCATTGGGAGCTTGTGGAAAATCAGGTGCAGCCCAAGCAAAGGCATGTGGCCAAATTGGTAGTCAGTAATACAGGCACGGTTCCATTGACTCCAAATTGGAAGATTTTCTTTAATACTATTTTTCTCTCTTTAAGTCCCGAAATACTTTCGGGTGAGGTGGTGATTGAACATCTATCAGGTGATTTCTTTCAGCTGGTTCCTAAAGAAAATTTTCCCGTGCTACAAGCAGGAGAAAGCCATGAAATCATCTATGCTTCCAATAGTTTTTTAACCAAAAACAGCCATGCACCTCATGGACTGTATGTAGTTTTTGAGGGGGAAGATGCCGGGATTCCTATTGATCAATTCAAAGTCAAACCTTTTACTTTGGCCCATCAGCTTCAAGCCGTAGCGGGAACAAATGTGCCAATTCCTGGCCATGATTTCCTTTTTGCACAAAATGCCAATTTATCCTTTATCAAACCCCATTTGCTAAGTCCAATTATTCCGACTCCTAAAAATTATCATTGGGGAGAAGGTTTTTTGGAGCTGAAAGGAGATATAAGCATAGATGCAGGGCCTTTTAAAAAGGAGGTGGCACATTTTATAAACTTGCTTCAAGGGCATTATGCCGGAAATATCCGAATGGTAGAAAATGCAGCTACTGATATTTCTTTGGGCATTTCTGATCAAACTTTGGAAAAGGAAGCCTATCATTTATCCGTTGGGCAGGGTATCCGCATCGCTGCTTCAAATGAATCAGGTGCCTTTTACGCCTTACAATCATTGCTTGCCTTATTGCCCTGGGATTTTTTCTCCGGGAAACAGGAAAGCCTGCTGATTCCCAACATAGAAATACGTGATCAGCCAAGGTTTGCCCACAGGGGGTTGTTTTTGGACGTGGCCAGAAATTTCCAAAGTAAGGAAGCGGTCCTGAAACTGCTTGATTTAATGGCCTTTTACAAATTGAATGTGTTCCATATCAACCTGGCCAATGATGAGGGTTGGAGGATAGAAATTCCAGGTCTTCCCGAGTTGACTGCGGTAGGAAGCAAAAGGGGACATTCCCCTACGGAAACCGATTATTTATGGCCTTATTATGGTTCCGGACCTGATTGGCAAAACTCCCCCAATGGGACAGGTTATTATACCGTTTCCGATTTTAAAGAAATCCTGAGATATGCACAGGATAGACATATTGAAGTGATTCCTGAGATCGGTGTGCCTGCCCACTCACGGGCAGCCATCATCGCCATGCGCAAAAGATACCATCAAAAAATGAAGGATGGTGATCAAGAGGGGGCCTTGGAATACCTCTTAGAGGACTTTGAAGATACCTCTACCTACCTTTCTGCACAGAATTTCAGGGGAAATACCATCTGCATTTGCCAAGAGTCGGCCTTTCGGTTTTATGAAAAGGTGGTTGATGAAATTATCGCTATGTACCGCTCAGAGAATGTACCCATCCAAACCTTTCATACGGGAGGAGATGAAGTGCCAAAGGGGGTGTGGACCCAATCTCCTGTTTGTAGGGAGTTTATTGAAGCCTCTCCCGAAATTAATTCTGTGCATGACCTTTCCAATTATTTTTATACCAGGATCAGTAAGATGTTTGAGGATAAAGGCCTTCAAACTGCCGGTTGGGAGGAAATCGGTCAAATGGAACTAGAGGAGGGCGGCAGACAGACTGTCCGGCCCAACCCTGCATTCGCGGAAGCTGGATTTAGGGTTTACGCCTGGAATGCAGTAGCAGGTTGGGGTGGTGAGGACATGGCCTATCAACTTGCCAATGCAGGCTATGAGGTGATCATTTGTAACTCCTCCAATATCTATTTTGATTTGGCCTATAACCTGGACCCTGATGAGCCAGGGCATGAGTGGTCCGGTTATGTGGATTTGAAGGCTGCGTGGAAAATGGTACCGTTCAATAATTTCATTTCCAATGATAGCGATATGTATGGTAGGCCTATTGACCCCGAGGAATTGGCTAAAGGAAAAGTGAGGTTGACAGATAGAGGGAAATCCAACATCAAAGGCATTCAGGGGCAGCTATGGACAGAGACGGTCAAAGGGCAGGACATGATGGAGTATTATTTACTCCCCAAAATGCTGGGTTTGGTAGAACGGGCCTGGGCGGCGGATCCGGAATGGGCGGGAATAGCTGATGTTGATAGCCGATTGCCTGTGAGAGAGGCCGCTTGGAATACCTTTGCCAATGCCGTAGGACAGCGGGAACTGCCAAGGCTTGACCATCTATTTGGAGGTTTCAATACCCGACTGCCCAAACCAGGGGCCATTATCGAAGGCGGGCTTTTACATGCCAATGTAGAGACTCCCGGACTTCAGGTCCGCTACACCAGAGACGGTACTGAACCGGAAATGCATTCTCCTTTATATTCCGCTCCTATGCCTGTTGATGGAAAGATTTACCTCAAAGCATTTACTCCTTCTGGTAGGTCTGGAGGAATGAGTATTATTGAGAAAAATCATCAACATTGAGCGATCAAGTGAAAGCTGTTTTTTTCTCTTATGGATACAAATGTTTCCATATTATAAAAGCGCGTTTGATTGTTTTTCCAAAATTTATTTTTTCATCAAATACCCCTTAACTTTAGCTTGAAAGAATCCAGACGCTATGAGACATTGGGTCTATTTATTGTTTTTCATTTTTGTTTTGCTGATCTCCTGTAGAAAGAAGCATGATACAGTGTTTCCTTCCAGAGAAAATATTTCCGAATCGGTTTTTGCTTCGGGATTTGTAAGGGCCAAGGATCAATACCGGGCTTTTGCCAACACTAGTGGGATATTAAAGGAATGGTATCTGCAAGAAGGAGATGAGGTATATCCGGGAGATGTGATTCTTGAGATCAGCAATGAATCTGCCCGGCTCAACAGAGCATCTGCTCAGTTGGCCAGGGTCTTTGCAGATCAAAGAGAGAATAAGGCCAGGCTAAGGGATTTAGAAATCAACATAGAATTGGCCAAAACCAAATATGAAAATGATTCCCTATTGTTGGGAAGACAAAGAAAATTATGGGATCAAGGAATAGGGAAGGCGATTGATTTAGAGCAACGGCATCTGAATTTTGAAAATGCAAGAACGGCCTACCATTCGGCTAAATTAAGGTATGAAGACCTGAAACGGGAAATAGCCTTTAATGAGAAAAATGCTGGCTTGAATTTGGCCATTTCCAAGTCCTTAGAAAGTGATCTTTTTTTGAAAAGTAAAGTGAAAGGCAAAGTTTATGCCTTGTTGGTAGAAAAGGGGGAGATTGTCACTCCACAAACCCCTTTGGCAGTGATTGGCAGTGCAGAGGAGTTTATTTTGGAAATGCAGGTAGATGAATATGACATCACCAAAGTCAGCGCAGGACAAAGAATTCTTGTTACATTGGACAGCTACCGAGGAGAAGTTTTTGAAGCTGTGGTGACCAAAATCAATCCTATCATGGATGAAAGAAACAAGAGCTTTACCGTGGAGGGAGAGTTTGTCAAAATGCCTGAAATCCTATACCCAAATTTGAACTTTGAAGCAAATATCATTCTTCAATCCAAAGAAAATGCTTTGACCATTCCCAGGAGTTATTTATTCAGGGAGCGATTTGTGCTAGACACAAAGGGGGATACCCTTCCTGTAGCAATCGGCATTAAAGGCTATCAAAAAGTAGAAATCCTTAGCGGCATCAATGAGCAAAACCAACTTAAAAAGCCTTAGTAATGCGGTTTTCCCTGATCATTGAAATAGCGCGGGCATTGATGACAGCAAGGATCAAGCAGACATTGGTAGCTGCCGTAGGCGTTACTTTTAGCATTACGATGTTTATTGCACTGTTGGGCTTTATGAATGGGCTCAATGAACTGTTGGATGGGCTAATATTAAACAGGACCGCGCATGTCAGATTTTACAATGATATCAAACCCAATGAGCAACAGCCTTTAGACCTGTCCGAGGAATTTAAAGACTGGTTCAATGTGATTCGTTCGATCAAACCGACAGTCAGTAGGGTGAGCATATATAATAATGAAGCCATTATTAGAACTTTACAAGCGGATAATAGGGTGCTGGGAGTGGCGCCCAAGATTGCGGTACAGGGATTTTTCAATGTGGGCAATGTGGATCTCCCAGCGGTTTTGAATGGGATAGCAGTGGAAGAAGAGGACAGGTTGTTTGCTTTTAGCGATTATGTGGTGGCAGGAGATTTTATGGATTTGAAATATTCTGCAAATAGCATCATTTTGGGGAAGGGGGCCGCAGACAAAATGATGGCTGATCTAGGTGACTATGTGCAATTGACTACTGCCCAAGGAAATCGGGTATTATTAAAGGTAGTGGGTTACTACCAATCAGGAATCGGTGAATTGGACAATTTACAGTCCTACGTATCTTTGAATACGGCACAGAAAATGATTGGAGAGACTTCCTCCTATGTCACTGATATTCAGGTTAAGTTGTTTGATTTTAACCTTTCTCCCGGATTCGCAAGGGAGTACAGTTCCATATTTGGAATCGATGCAGATGACATTCAGACCGTGAATGCACAGTTTGAAACCGGTTCTCAGATCCGGTCCCTGATCAGTTATGCGGTCGGGATTACCTTGCTGGTGGTTTCGGGGTTTGGAATCTATAACATTCTCAATATGATGATTTATGAAAAAATGGATACCATTGCCATTTTGAAGGCCATAGGTTTTTCAGGTTCAGATGTGCGGTATATTTTCATCACCATCGCGTTGGTTATAGGATTTGTTGGCGGTTTATTGGGTTTGATTTTTGGGTTCATTGCTTGTTTGGGCATAGAGCAAATTCCTTTTGAAACAGAAGCTTTGCCTACCATTAAAACATTCCCTGTAGATTTTAATCCCAAGTATTATTTGATAGGAGGGGTGTTTAGTTTAATCACAACCTATTTTGCAGGATTTTTTCCTTCTCAAAAAGCAAGTAGCGTAGATCCGGTCGAAATCATCAGAGGGAAATAAGATGGAAAAGAAAAAGGTCATTGAAGCCCAAAAAATCAATAAGTTCTTTTTCAGCCCTAACAAGACTCAGGTATTGAGGGAAGTTTCATTTTCAGTAAACAAGGGAGAATTTGTCTCGGTAATGGGCAAGTCAGGATGTGGCAAGTCTACCTTGCTTTACATCCTTTCTACGATGGATACAGATTATGAGGGGAAACTATTTTTGGATGACCAACTTATTACAGGCCAACCTTCAGATAAACTTTCACGGTTAAGAAATGAGAAAATTGGGTTTGTTTTTCAGTTCCACTATTTGATCCATGAATTTTCTGTTTTAGAAAACGTGATGATTCCCGGTCTAAAGCTCAACCAGAAATCCAGAGAAGAATTAGAACACATTGCCTTGGAGAAGCTCAAGATTTTTGATATGCAGGACCATGCGCTCAAAAAAGCCAATCAGTTATCAGGGGGACAAAAACAACGTGTTTCTATTGCAAGGGCATTAATGAATGATCCTTTGATTATCATGAGTGATGAACCAACAGGAAATTTAGATAAGAAAAATTCTGATTTGGTCTTTGGTATTTTCAGGGAGTTGGTGGTGGAATTTCAGCAAACCATGTTGATGGTAACCCATGATCTTGAACTTGCTGCCAAAACAGACAGGACCATTGAGATGGAGGATGGCACGATTATTTCATATGGTTGATTTATTATTCAATAGGTTATGAAACAAGTATTATTTTTAATCTGCATAACTATCTCCATGTTTTGGATGTCCTGTTCTGAAAAGGAAGATCCTAGTGTAGATATCCAAGATTTGTATTTTCCACCTTCCAATTCCAGTTCTTGGGAGAAAACGAATCCTGAAAGTTTAGGCTGGAACCTTAACAATTTGCAGGAATTGAAAGAGAACTTAGATCAAAATGGCACCAGGGCATTCCTTATTTTGGTCAATGGCAGGATAGTGGTGAAGGAGTATTTTGGCAAGCGTCTGGTAGGAAATCTGGATTTTGACCAAAATAGTCAGTGGTATTGGGCTTCAGCAGGGAAAGTGCTCACTGCAACTTTGGCAGGGCTTGCCCAAAAGGATGGTTTCCTCGATATCAATCATCCCAGTTCAAGGTATCTGGGGACAGGTTGGACTTCTCTGGCGCCAGAAAAAGAAGCCCAGATCAAGATCATTCATCAATTGACTATGACTACGGGTCTGGACGATAGGGTGAGCAATTCGGATGATTATTCCCCTGGAAATTTACGTTTTTTGGCTGATGCAGGGGCCAGGTGGGCTTATCATAATGCACCTTATACCTTGCTAGATCAAGTGATTGCAGAAGCAACAGGAAGACCTTTTGAGCAGTATTTTAGAGAAAAGATCGCTTCAAAAATAGGCATGAGCGGTTCTTGGCAGAGGCTTGGTTTCAATCATGTTTATTTCAGTGATGCCCGATCTATGGCCCGTTTTGGTTTGCTAGTATTGGCCAACGGCGTGTGGAATGGGAATGCGGTTTTAGAGGATCAAGATTTTATGAAAAACATGATTTCACCCAGCCAGAATTTGAATCAAAGTTATGGGTATTTATGGTGGTTAAATGGACAAGCAAGTTTTATGTTGCCCGGCTTACAGGTTCAATTTCCTGGAAAATGGGCTCCTGAAGCTCCTGATGATATGGTTTGTGGCTTGGGGAAAAACGGACAGTATCTCTGTGTTGTCCCGTCAATGAACTTGGTATTGGTGCGGATGGGAGAGAACCCTGACCAATCTCTGGTTCCTTTTGCTTATCTTAATGATATTTGGAAGGAACTGAATAAAATCATTCCGTAAAACCTGTATGTTTCCCCAAACGTTTGTATTTTAAATTTTCACACCAAAAAAACCATTTTTATGAGCAAGAAGAAAAGTTACAGCCTGTTTGACGATGTTTGTGGATTTGTGGATGAAGCGGCAGCGCTTATGAATATTCATCCTGGATTATTAGATCAGATCAAACAGTGCAATAGCATTTATAAGTTTAATTTTCCTTTAAAAAATGACGATGGCACCTATGAGGTAATCAAAGGCTATCGGGTGCAGCATTCCCATCATAAACTCCCTGTCAAAGGAGGTATCCGTTACAGCACCCATGTGGATGAGGAAGAGGTAAAGGGATTGGCAGCGCTGATGACCTATAAATGTGCCTTGGTCAATGTACCTTTTGGCGGTGCCAAAGGAGGGGTGAGCATTGATCCCACCAAGTACACGGAATCTCAATTGGAACGAATTACCCGTCGCTATACCGCGGAACTGATAAAAAAGAAATCAATAGGGCCTGCTTTGGATGTTCCGGCACCTGATTATGGTACCGGTGCCAGAGAAATGGCCTGGATAGTGGATACTTTTGAGGCTTTCAATCCGGAATTGATCAATGCTAAGGGTTGCGTAACCGGTAAGCCCCTTTCCCAGCATGGGATAGCGGGAAGAACCGAAGCTACCGGTCAAGGGGTATTCTTTGGTATCCGGGAAGCTGTTAGTGTGGAGGAAGATATGGCCGAGTTGGGACTGAACACAGGACTGAAAGGAAAAACAGTAATTGTGCAGGGATTGGGTAATGTGGGTTATTATTCCGCCAAATACCTTTCTGAAGCTGGTGCCAAGGTAGTAGGGGTAGCTGAATGGAATGGGGCTATATGGGACGAGAAAGGTATTGATATTGATGCATTGAAGGTTTATCAATTGGAGCATAAAGGCTTTGAAGGTTATCCCAAAGGAGAATTCATAGGCAAATCCAAAGACTTGTTGACTTATCCCTGCGATATTTTGATTCCTGCGGCATTGGAAAATCAGATTACCTCCGAAAATGCGGATAAGATTCAGGCTAAAATCATTGGGGAAGCAGCCAATGGTCCTGTTACCCAAGAGGCAGAAAAAATTCTTATAGAAAAAGGCATTATGGTTATTCCGGACATGTACCTGAATGCCGGTGGTGTTACGGTATCTTACTTTGAGTGGTTGAAAAACCTTTCCAGGGTTTCTTTCGGCAAATTGGAGAAGCGCTATGACATGGAGAAATACCGGAAATTGATGGGGACAATTGAAAATGCCACTGGAGAGGAATTTACTGATGAAGAGAAAGATGCTTTGATCAAAGGAGCCTCGGAGCGTGACTTGGTGCTGTCTGGTTTGGAAGAAACGATGGTTACTGCTTACCACGATATGAACCAAAAACGAAAGGAAAAAGATATTAAAAGTCTGAGGACTGCCGGTTTTATTTTGGCTTTGGAGCGGATTCAGACCAGTTATATGGATTTGGGTATTTTCCCTTGATGGAAAGGAAAAAGGAAAAAGGGAAAAGGGAAAAGGGTTGGAGCTTTGAGGGTAGGAGGGAACGTATATGTAGCCGTTATACTGAGTTTTTAAAATTTTACATTTACAGATAATAAATTGAAAAAAGGTTTCACGCAGCGGGCGCTGCTTGTGCCGTGAAGCTACAGCCGCCTGAATTGGCTGTAGCATGCTGTATCTGAGATGATACGGACTGTTCTTAGAGAACGGTTGAAGTATCGATAACGCTGTTCAGGCGGAGTTATCAAACCACCC
>Ga0213835_100298_pt1 | contig 55181 bp, 48 predicted proteins | sample SWPATP01_FD_160576 | JGI IMG/M metagenome (GOLD analysis project Ga0213835, IMG submission 160576) | Coastal seawater microbial communities from Marineland, Florida, United States - SWPA TP0 #1 | ecosystem: Environmental > Aquatic > Marine > Coastal | place: USA: Florida | collected 2016-08-05
TGGGTGTAGCGCAGCGAAACCCAACGCCACCATGGTTTTCCCCACCAGTCAAATTGACAGGGGGTTGGGTTGCACCCAACTACTATTGTTGATGGATTGACTATCTGAATAAACCCATATATATGTCGGCACAGATTCCCATTCTTTAATGGTAGGTCAATTTGGGGGATTTGTCAAGGGGAAAACCTGGGATTTTGGGAGTTTTTTTAAGGATGGCTGAAACAGGTGATTTGGGGCGGGTTGGGTGAGGGGGTAGAGAAGGGGTTGATTGATAGGGTTGGGTTGCACCCAACCTACTATTGTTGATGGTATGATGGCGCTAATTGCTGAGATTCAAATCAATATGAAAATTATCACCCTAGAACCAGTTGAGCTGATTTCGGTTGATGCCATTATCGGCAAAATCACCGATTATTTATTATCCCTAAATCAACAGTACGATCGCCTTCTGATTATCTGTGAAGATGTCACCCGTTCCACACCTATTAACCTATTTTTCCCCCAATTATTAAGGTTTCTGCACAGACATTCATCCCCGGAGATTTCCGTAATATTTGCCTTGGGAACTCATCGACCGATGACCGAGACAGAAATGCTCAATAAATTGGGAATATCCCCTAGGGAAGCTGAAAATATTAACCTGTTAAATCATCATGCCTTTGATGATAGTCATTTAGTCGAAATTGGCGTAATTGATGGGGTCACTGTCAAGTTAAATAGGGTGATGATTAATCAGGATGTCGTGATGTGTTTTGGGAGTGTATTTCCTCATCGAGTTGTGGGATTTTCTGGGGGGACAAAATATCTTTGTCCGGGAATTGCTAATCAAGCCATAATTGATTACACCCACTGGAAAAGTAATCTGTTCCCTACGGAAGAAATTATGGCAAAAGTGGATAATCCCATTAGGGATATATTAGCGCAAGTGGGGGAGTTAGCTACTCAAGCATTTCCGGCTACTTTGGTTTCGGTTAACTTTGTTACCCTTCCCACTGGTATTGTTGATGTGTTTGTGGGTGATTTACAATCTTCCTATCGTCAGGCGGCCGCACTTAGTGCTAAATTGTTTTTAAAAACTGTTGAACCCTGCGATAAATTGCTGGCTATTGTGGATGATAAAAGTGCGGATTTTTGGCAGGCTGCTAAAGCGGTTTATAACTGTGCAGATATTGTCAGAGATGGGGGAATTTTGGTGGTGAGAGGAAGGTTAGCTGAGGGGATTTCTGCCACCCACGGCGATATTATTAATCAATTCGGTTATGCTATTCCTGAACAGGTGAAAAAATGGGTTAATTCGGGAGAGTTAAATAATCCCCTAGTGGCTAGTCATTTAATTCGGGTGGGTCAGCATTTACAGCGAATTAAGGTATTTTTAGCATCAGAATATATTGATGAGAAAATGTGCGATCGCATTAATTTAGGTTATCGCGACCCAGCCAGTTTAGAAACCTCAGAATTTGATGCTATTGTTTACCATGCTACCGATTTAATTTTAAGGCGAAAATAGCCATAACCACATAGGTATTGTCATTAATAAACCCACCGAACCTAAAGCCACCGTAGCTACGGATAAATCCTTATCCAGACCATAGGCGATCGCATAAATTACCGTAGCAATAGAAGGCGGCATAGCCATTTGGAGAACAATCGCTAATCTGGGTAAACCTGTCACTCCAAAAAACATCAAACCTGTACCTACTACCAAGGGAACCACAATCATTTTAATGGCTAGACAAATCAAGGCTTGGCTGAATTTTTGCAGTTTCCCTAATTGGCTAAGTTGAATGCCAATCATAATAATAGCTAAGGTAACAATAGACCAAGCCGAAGTTCTTAAAGCATTTTCTGCCAGGTCTGGAAGGGGAACATGGCGGAAAAAAAAGCCAAACCCAAAACTCCATAAAGCCGGATTTCCAAAAATAATTTGTAGTGGATTTTTACGACGTTGTGCTAGGGGATTATTCCCATAATTAGCCGAAATCATATAGCCGATGCCGTGGAGTCCGGGACTGGTGGCGAGGGTGTTATAAAGAACCGCCCATAAAAAGTATTCAGGACCAATTAAAGACAGGACTACAGGAAACCCTAAATAAGAGGTATTTCCTACCATCATAGCTAGTAAAAAACTGCCTTGGGTTGGTTGAGTCCAGGCGGTTTCTGGGATGGGTTGATCTGGTTTTACATGGCGGGGGTCAACCATACCTGAAGCTATGGCTTTAATGCGTTCATCACTGATTTCTAATTCCATCCAAAAACGCGCAAAAATTGCCCCAACCAATATGGCAACCCATCCAGCAATAGGGGAAATCCAAATATATCCAGAGATATCAACTCCCCGCATAAAGGCAATGATGCCGAGGGGAACACCAATCCAATAGAGAAACTGGCCTAAATACTTAGATGTACTAGCGGGGAGTTTTTTACCGAGTATAAATCCTAGTAAAGCCCAGCCAATTAAATTGATGTATAATCTAACAATTGGATTTTCTAATATAGTTAAAATCATGACAGGTTAATGCTAGAATAGACTGGATTTGACTGGTTGACAAGGGAAATGCGAAAGGTTCTGATTACGGGTGCGGCTGGACAAATTGGCCGATCGCTTCGAGAATTGTTAGCTGGCTGTTATCAATTCCGATGTTTGGATCTTAAACCGATTTCTGATGCTGATGAGGTCATCATAGCGGATATTGCTGATTTTGAGGCGGTCTCCCAGGCTATGGAGGGGGTTGATGGGGTAATTCATCTGGCGAGTAACCCAGACGTACAACAGCCTTGGGAAGATGTCTATCAGGGGGGAATTGCGGGAACTTATAATGTGTTTGAGGCGGCGAGACGAGTGGGGATAAAGCAGTTAATTTATGCTAGTAGTAATCATGTTTCCGGGTGGCGAGAAGTGATTGGGGAGTCGGATATCACCCCGGAAATGGTGGTGAGACCTGATTCTTTATATGGGGTTGGTAAGGCTTTTGGGGAGGCGTTGGCGCAGTTTTTTGTAGACCAATATGGGATGTCGATTATTTGCTTGCGGATTGGTTCGTTTTTGCCATATCCTAATAGCGATCGCAGTTGGAAAACTTGGTGTAGTCCCAGAGATTTGGCGCAATTGGTGCAAAAATCCCTAGATCATCAAGATTTGGGTTTTCAGATTTTTTATGGGGTTTCTAACAATACTAATCGGATTTGGGACATTGAAAATGCCCGCCAATTAATCGACTATCAGCCCCAAGACAATGCCGAATTAAACAGGAATACTAACTCCTAAATTTCCCCATTATATCAGAAATTAATCAATGTTTAAAAAAAGGTTTCTCAGATTTTTAAATCAGTTTAAAGACGAGAATTTTTTAGGGATGATTCACTGGGTAGAGAATTGCGTCTCTAAAATTTTGTCGGTGGCTTTAATTTTGGTGATCATCGTTTCTCTGGTTGATTTGATTCGGGTGTTGTTGACGGATTTATTTACCTCCAAACCAACCGGGTTTTTTGATGCCACTTTAATCGAGATTTTTGGGCTATTCTTGAATATTTTAATTGCTTTGGAGTTGTTGGAAAATATCACGGCTTATTTAAAAAAGCATATTGTTCAAGTTGAGTTAGTCGTGGTGACAGCTTTAATTGCTGTCTCCCGAAAGATTATCATTTTTGACACCAATAAATATCAAAAAATAGATGTGGTGGCTTTGGCAGGTGCGAGTTTAGCTTTGGCTGCGAGTTATTGGTTAATTCGGACTATGAATGAAGATATTGCCATCAAAAATAAAAGGTTTAACAAGTCTCGAAAATCTCGCCCCGATGATGAGGAAGACCAGGAACATGATTAACATTAATTTAATCGAAATTCGACAGTTGGTTAAAATTCAGTAACCATCCATTTTTATATATCTTAATATCTGTTAAGATAACTTCACTAAATAATTAGGGATAATCCCCAGCAGCTATCGTATCCAGTCAACTGATCAAATGTTGATAATCTTAATAGATTCCGTGGTAAAATTGGATACAGTTATGAGATAAGTTTCCACAATAGTTGTAGGTAGTATTTTACCATGCAAACACGCCAAGAATTTATTAAGTATGGTCTCCTATTCTTATTATCATTAGGGGTAGTGACCTGTAACACCTCCCCATCGTCTGTGGGTTCTGGTGCTAGGGATAGGACATTTAGGGTTTGGTGGCAACAGGGGTTTTATCCAGAAGAAACTCAAGAAATCGAGAGATTAGTAAGGGAGTGGGAAAATGAGACCGGAAATCGGGTAGAATTGACGTTCTACAGTGATGGAGATATGCTGACAGAAACCCAGAATGCGATCGCTGCAGTTAATCTTCCCGACCTGTTGTTTAGCACGGGCAAAGTCGAAACCTTAATACCTAGTTTAGCGTGGGATAATCAACTGGTTGATCTATCCGATATAATTAATCCTCTGCGAAGCATTTACGATCCGCAAGCCCTAGAATCGGTAGCATACAAAAACGCCGAAACTGGACAAACCGGAAAATATGCAGCCCCCCTCAGCCAGCAAACTATTCATATTCACTACTGGAAACCCCTAGTAGCACAAGCGGGATTTAGTAGCGATCGCATTCCTCAAGACTGGGAGGGATTTTGGCAATTTTGGAAAGACATTCAAGACGAATTACGTTCCCAGGGTCAGCAAAATATCTATGCCTTTGGTTTCCCCATGTCCCCCGCCGCCAGTGATACCTACTTCACCTTTGAGCAATTTTTAACAGCCCACAATGTACAATTAATTAGCCCCACAGGAAAACTGCAAGTTAGGGAACCCCGGGTGCGTCAAGGCTTGATTAACGCCCTGACCGAATACACCAACCTTTATAAAGATGGCTATGTTCCCCCTAGTGCCATCGACTGGGCAAATCCTGATAATAACATCTCTTTCCTGAGTCGAAATTCAATTTTAACCGCTAATCCATCCCTATCAATTCCCGGTTCCCAGCGTCAGGATACCCAGACCTATTTTCAAGATTTAGTCACCATAGACTGGCCCAACACACTAAATGGCGATCGCCTTAATTCCGTTTCCAGTGTCAAAATGGTTGTTATATTTAAAGAGTCCCCCAATCACGAACAAGCCAAAAGTCTACTATCCTATCTAATTCAACCAGAGAACTTAGGTTCCTATCTTCAGGGTGCCCAAGGACGCTATTTTCCGGTAATGCCAAAACTATTAGAAGATCCATTTTGGACAAATCCCGAAGATCCGCATATTTCAGCGTCTGTTCAGCAATATCAGCAAGCTAGGCCATTTGCACAATCATTTAATCCGGCTTATTCTCAAGTGCTATCGGATAATATTTGGGGTCAGGTTATCCGTGCTATTGTAGCTGATGGTATCTCACCAGAACAGGCAGCGGATCGGGCGATCGCTGAAATTGAGGCTATTTTCACCAAGTGGGAGCAATAATAGTCCACAGCCCACCATGCTAACCCAAATCAGGTTATAGCGAGAGGTAAACAGATGAAACTCCTCAATCAAAGCCTACTGTCAAAATTGGTGGGTTACTTTTTCTTACTGTCCGGTGTCACCGTTGGGCTGGTTAGCTTTACTGTTAACATTCGCGCGCGGGAGTCCCTGCAACAATCAGTTTTTGAGAGATTGCAGGTAGCTACTTCCCTCAAAGCCCATCAGGTCAACAAATGGGCAGAAACTCAACGGCGAGAAACCCTAGCCACCGCTAGTAACTTAACCGTCAGGACTCAAGCCGCAATTCTGGTAGACCCCAACGCCACAGAAGCCCAAAAATCTCAAGCTCAAGAGATAATCAACCAAGAATTAACTCAAATCCTCGCCCTCAAGCCCGAAATTGATCGCATTTCTCTACTGACCACCGCTGGAATTATCATCTATTCTACTGACCCCACCACTATCGGAAACTATCAACCGCTAGGCAATACTACCACCTATTTTGAAAGTATAGAGTCAGGCGATCGAGTCCGTCCTAATTTTTACACCTCCACCAAAACTGGGCGACCCATGGTCACCCTAGCCTCCCCGGTTTTTAGTCCTAGGTCTTCCACTAGCGCCACCCTGGATATACCAGAGTCAGATAATATCATTGCTATTCAAACCCTGTTGGCTAACGGAGGCTTTTATAATGGTTCCATTGACAATATATGGGGCGTGGAAACCGAAACAGCCATCCAAGACGCTCAAAATGCCTATGGACTGCCAGTAACTGGACAACCCGATCGCGCCACCCTCCAACAATTAGTGCAATCAACCAACAATATTAATTTAACCCCAGAAAATCAACGTATAGCTGTCATTGCCATAGATTTAAACCTGAATAGTATCGATGAAATTATCCGAAAAAGGGCGGGTTTGGGAAACAGTGGCGAAACTTATTTAGTCGGTCGTTTAGAAAGCCAAAGCGCTTTGATTTCTAGTCACCAAATCGGAGAAGAAAAACTGATCCAAGCTGTTAGCAGTCCCGGAATTGATGCAGCTTTGCGGGGAGAAACCGGAGAGGGTATTTATCGCAATTATGATGGTATTCCCGTGATTGGGGTATATACCTGGTTGGAAGAGCAAAATTTGGCTTTGATTGCCGAAATGGAACAAAAAGAAGCCTTTGCTCCCGCTAATCGCCTCGCTAAAGATATCTTGTTGCTAGGGTTGACTTCTATCAGTTTACTGTTGATTGCTGTATATCTGTTAACTCGCAAAATTACTCAACCTATTCTGGCAATTACTGAGACTGCTTTAAAGGTTTCTGATGGCAATTTTGACTGTCAAGCACCCGTTTTAACTCAAGACGAAATTGGGATTTTGGCTCGGACTTTTAATCAGATGATTACTGACATTAAAGAGTTTAATCAACAGTTATCTGATGCTAATAAATATTTAGAAGAGAGGGTGAAAATGGCTACCGTTGAACTTCAGGAAACTTTGGCTAATCTGACTTCAATTATTGACCACATTGCTGATGGATTGTTAGTTACTGATGCTGAAGGTAAAATTACTCGCACTAATCCGGCTTTGGCTAATTTGTTTGCTTTGGGAGATTTAGATATACGGGGTAAATTGTGCAGCGAAGCCTTTAGTGGGGATGTGCTGAATTTGCTTTTGCAGTCTAAGGCTCAACCTCTGGATGCTTTCCAAGGGGAAGTCAAATTAGAAGGCGATCGCATTGGTCAAGCCGTCGCTAAGGGTGTACTTAAACAGGTATCTTCCCCATCAGGTTCAGAAGAATTAATATATATTGGTTCAGTGGTATTATTTAGGGATATTACCGCTGAAAAAGAAATAGATCGGATGAAAACTGATTTTATCTCCACCGTATCCCACGAATTAAGAACACCTTTAACCTCTGTTTTGGGGTTTGCTAAATTGATTCAGAAAAAACTGGATGATGTGATTTTACCCTTCATTAAAACTGATGACACAAAAATCAATAGAGCCGTTAATCAAGTCGCTAGTAATGTAGATATTATTGTTTCAGAAGGCATACGATTAACCAATCTAATTAATGATGTGCTTGATATTGCCAAAATGGAAGCTGGTAAGACCGAATGGCATATAGAACCCTTATCTATCAAAACCGTAGTAGAACGAGCCATATCTGCCACTACTTCTTTATTTAATAACAAGCCAATTAAATTAATTGTAAATATGCCGGACAATCTCCCCGATATTATGGGAGACAATGATAAATTAATGCAGGTTTTTATTAACTTAATTTCTAATGCTGTAAAATTCACAGAAACAGGCAATGTAACATTAAAATTAATGGCGGTCAAGTCCGCGATTAAAGTGTCCGTAAAAGACACAGGTTGTGGTATTGATGCTGCTGATAGAGAACAGGTTTTCGAGAAGTTTAAACAGGTAGGTAATACCCTAACTAATAAACCGCAAGGAACTGGTTTAGGCTTGCCAATTTGCCAAGAAATTATCCAGCATCACGGCGGGTCGATTTGGGTAGAAAGTCAGGTGGGAGTGGGTAGTACCTTCTATTTTACCTTGCCTTTACCTGATGACCAAGATATCCAAAACGCTGTTAAAACTCTTGATTTGCAATCTTTAATTAATCACCTAACTAATGAAAAACATCAGGATAATCAGTCCATAGGAGAACATAAAAAGACTATTTTAATCGTGGATGATGACCCAAGTATTAGAGAGTTATTGCGTCAAGAATTAGATGCGGAAGGCTATAATGTCCGCTTGGCGAAAGATGGTCGAGAAGCCATTAGTCAAATTAAACAAAATCCACCAGATTTAGTAATTCTTGATATTATTATGCCGGAGATTAATGGTTTTGATGTGGCGGCTATTTTAAAACATGACCCGGAAACTCAGCATATTCCTATTTTGGTTGTCTCCGCTGATGACTCAGTTAGTCGTGGCTATCAGGTAGGGGTTGATAAATACCTAACTAAGCCAGTGGCTCAAGAAACTTTATTACAAGAAGTTAAATCTTTGTTTGCTCGTGGAGAGTCTCCTAAACGGGTGTTAATTGTCGATCGCGATATTTCCACCCTTGAGATTTTAAATGAAGTCCTAAAAACTCAAGGTTATATTGTATCTCAGACTCAAACACAGGAAGAGTTTTTACCTCAAATTCGAGCCATAAAACCAGATTTGGTGATTGCTAATGCTGAATTTTCCAAAAAGTATAATTTGGTTAGTAGTTTGAAGTTTGAAAAAGAACTAGCTAATATATTTCTATTTTTGTTAGAAGACTCCTGTGGCAACCATGAAGATTAAACTTAAACAAATTTTGCGTTTTCCTGAGATTGCCTCAATTATCGATGAAATTCTTAAGTTAAATAGTGGCTCAATTTCTATTTTTGACCACGAGGGTAATTGTCTATTGGGTGACCTTCAAGCACTCCATACAGAAACTTATCCGATTTTACTTCATAATCAATCTATTGGTTGGGTCGAAGGCGATAAAGAAGCCGCTACAGTGGCTTCTCTACTGACTTATTTAGTTAATCGAGAATGGGAACGCAAAACTTTGGCTCATGAAACCTTGGAAAGGTATAAGGAAATTAATCTACTTTACCGAATTTCGGAAAAATTGAGTGCGGTTTTGGATCATAAATCTTTGGCTTTACTGATTTTACAAGAAGCTATGCAAGCTATTCGAGCTACTGGGGGTTTTGTGATTAATTGTCATCAGGATGATGAACAAAATCAACAGTGTGAAATGATTGTAGTTGCTGGGGAATGTTCTCAACTTAGTTATCCCTTATCCGAGAAAATTTCCGAGGCTATTTTTGATTTTTTACAGCCGGAAATTATCAATAATCTCGCCTATGATTTTCGCTTGGCGTTCATGGCTTCCCAAATATCGGCTCTTTTGTTTTCGCCTCTCAAACATCAAAACCGGATTATCGGTTTTATTGTGCTATTTAGCACTAAACCTGTCTCCTATAACGCTAGTGATTTAAAATTATTGACAGCGATCGCATCTCAGGCTGCTAATGCTATTGAAAATATCCGATTTCATGAATATCGATTGCAAGAAGAACGCATTAAAAGTAACTTGGAAAGATATATGTCACCTCAGTTAGTCCAGGCTGTGATTAACTCCAAAGATGAAAATTTGCTGAAAAACTGCCGCAAAAATTTAGTTATTTTATTTGCTGATATCCGTGATTTTACCACCAAGTGCGAAGAATTGCCACCGGAAAAAATTGTCGAATATTTGAATATTTATTTTGAAGAGATGGTTAATGTCATTTTTGAACATGGGGGGACTGTCAATAAGTTTGTCGGAGATATGATCGTTTGTATGTTTGGCGCTCCCGCTAGTTTGACTAATTGTGAACAACGAGCCATAGAAGCCGCCATTGGAATGCAAAATCGCTTACAACACATCCCTAATCATTGGATTCGAGACAATTTTCATACCGGAATTGGTATTAGTTCCGGTGAGGTAGTGGTCGGGAATATTGGCTCACCCCATCATGTTGATTATACGGCGATCGGAGATCAGGTTAATGTGGCCTCTCGGTTACAATCTTTGGCCAAGGGTAGACAAATACTGGTAGGACGTAGTATATATAATGCAACACAAAATGATTTCTCTTTTAAAGAGGTGGGTATTGTTAAGCTCAAGGGTAAAAAAAATAAGATAGAAGTCTTTGAAGTGTTATATTGAATGGTTTAGGGAAAAACTGATGTCACTAAGTATTTTAATTGTAGATGATGAACCTCATATCAGACTCTTGCTTCAACAAACTTTGGAAGAACTAGAAGATGAGGGTGTGGAGTTATTAATCGCTGATAACGGTGAAGCGGCGATCGCCATTATCAAACAACAAAAGCCGGATTTGATTTTTCTGGATGTGATGATGCCGAAAATGAATGGTTTTGATGTCTGTAACGCCGTCAAAAATGAACTGGGATTATCTGATGTTTTTGTGATTATGCTCACTGCTAAAGGTCAGGAATTTGATAAACAACAGGGTGAAAAGGTGGGAGCCAATTTGTATATGACTAAGCCTTTTGATCCCGATGAAGTCCTAGAAAAGTCCCTGGAAATCCTCGGGATGTCTTAACTGCTAATCAGGCGCATTTTAGCGCCTAACCCCCAACTCAAAAAAATTCGATCCTGACTTCCTCTTAACTACCTAAGTTAAGAGTTTGTTTGATTTCATCAATGCAATTATCAGGGTTCACAATGGTTAAGCCTCGTAGTGTAGTCAGGTCTCTTGTTTGTTGTGTATCTGCTTGTAATAATACCATCATCGACGATTCTTTCGGTAATTCTAGAGAATTTCTATGAGCCTCATAGATACTGATAGTGGGGTTATAATTTTTACCTGATTTGCATTCAACCCAGAGAACTTGCTGGTTCACCCAAAACAGAAAATCTAACTCAAATACATTTCCATTTGCAAATTCTAGCTTAGGATTGATTAAGCATTGATAGCTGAGGTCATACTCATTAAAGAAATTGGTGATTTTTCGGTAAATAAACCTCTCAAACCACATACCATTAAAGAAATTGATAATTGGTCCTTGGGGGTCAACTTTACCGGAAATGGTTTTACTACTTTTATTATAGTGATAGGTTGACAGAAAGCTGAGACGACTTAGCCTATTACATAATTGTGTCGATTGCGATATCTCGGCTTGACTACTATTAGATAAGTTGAGATGAAAAGGACTTTTGCTACAAATACTCTGGACGATCGCCTGATGTAATCTACTTAAATCTTGGTAGTTATTACCAATGATATCAGCTAGTTGATTGAGGACATCATCAGAGGAACTGGGTTGATTACTACTGTTAACTGTAATCTCCAGTTGTTGTAGCCAGTTAATTAACTCGGTCGGTTCTTGGCTTGTTTCTACTGGTTTAGGTGAAGGAATCTTAGGTTCTAATACCTGTAACACCCTTTCTAATTGGGATGAAATTTGAGACAGACGGTTAATTTCGTTTTTGACCGATTCGTGTAACTGTTCCAAGTCTTGTTTGAGAGGGAGTAAGTCTGAAGCATTGCCGTTTATTTCCGGTGCGGTAAGAGTCCGAGGTGAGTTGACTTCTAAGGCGATTACATTCTCATTCTTCTTCTGCTCAACTTCGACTCGATAAACTAATTTCCAACGACCTTCATTGGTCTTATAGATTTTTATGGAGTTAATACACTGTAAGTTAAACTTGCTGGCTTCAACATACTTATAAACAGCATCCCCTACGGTTTTTCCTCCCAGGCGAGAAGATTCTAAAAATAACTTAATATCTCCTTGATCACAGTCAAACCTTACCCGAATACCTTTCGATTCTAGTTTGTTTTGAATTAATGTAGCGATCGCATTAATATCTCCCTGTTTGGCTAGGTCTAAAACCGAGAAAGCCGTACTCATTCTAAGAGTCCTCGTTAATTGAGCCATTAGCAACAACTGTCTACTGTTGCCAGTAAATTCATTTTAAGCCGCATACTATAAACTAGACAATGTGGAAATTACGGAAAATTCCCTGGTCAAATCTGCTTATACTCACCTAACCATCCGTACAAATACTGATTTATATTGCTACAGTATTGATAATTAATTATTAGTCATTGTCGCCAAAACTTAAATATTATTAAAGGTTTGAATTACCTCAATCTCAGCTTTGTTAAGCTAAAATCATCAATAGGAGTCAGAAATTCTCCCAATTAGCAAAGATTAATGGCAACCCGGATCAAAAATTATGGCTTCCGAAAACCAAGTAAAACAATATCTAGCCCACTGGTTTCAGTTAGGCAAAAAGGTTGTCCTGAATAATGGCAGCCAAACTCAACTACCATTAAGGATTATTGCAGGCGATCGCTATAGCCAAGAATTCGAGGAGTGCTGGGAACAAATTTTAAGTCCAGAGTCTGGCGACTGCTACCTAGAGGGAACCAATGAGACCATAGCACAACTACTGACACCCGAATGGGAAATCATCGACTGTGCTAGGTGTGCAATGCCTATTCCGGTCCGCATTCACGGTATGCCAACACCCTGCTGTCCCTGTTTTGACCTCAAAGATTGGCCTAACTCCGACTCACCTCCTCCCAGACTTCCGGTCAACAGTCTTTGTCACTTGCTTAATCTATGTCATAGACTGAAGCGAGAGTCAATCCAACAGCCTTAGAACTTTAGCTGAAAATTTGTTAAGATAGTTTACAATCACAATCAGACCCTAACCAAGATTTACATGACAGCTAAACCAGTGTTGCCTACATTGTCCGAGGCTGACTCCAATTCACTAACACCGAAAGCACTCGAAACCGAGGCCATTGATGTGAACTTCTCGGAAACTATAAATACACAAGCGAATTCCGAGGAAGTCTTATTGCGTTATGACCCCGAAGCGATCGCCAATCATTATCGTTCGCGGATTTTTGAGGTTTGGGGTCGCCTGTTGTCAATTATCTGGAAACTCGGATTTTGGTATTGGGGAATTTGGAGCGATCGCCGATTTGCTAGGGGCGATCGTAATCAGCGCAAACGAGCCATTCAACTGCGAAACCTGCTGACCGAACTCGGTCCAGCTTTCATCAAAATCGGACAAGCCTTATCAACCCGTCCTGATTTAGTAGCGCCACTATATCTTGAAGAATTAACCAAACTCCAGGACCAATTACCCCCCTTCCCCAACGAAGTAGCCTATAAGTTTATTGAAGAAGAATTAGGCGATCGGCCAGAAAACATCTATGCTGAACTTAGCTCCGACCCCCTCGCCGCCGCCTCCCTAGGACAAGTCTATAAAGGCAAACTGAAAACAGGTGAAACCGTAGCCGTTAAAGTTCAGCGTCCTGACCTATGCGAAAGAATAGGACTAGATATTTATATTCTCAGAACGTTGGCAATTTGGGCGAATAATAACCTGAAATTTATTCGCAGCGACTTAGTAGCGATTATGGATGAGTTGGGGAGTCGCATCTATGAAGAAATGGACTACAACCAAGAAGGTCGTAATGCGGAACGCTTCCAAGAACTCTACGGACATTTAAAAGATATTTATGTACCCCGTATCTATTGGGAATATACCGGACGGCGGGTGTTAACAATGGAGTGGGTAACGGGAACCAAACTCACCAATTTAGAAGAAATTGCCGCCCAAGGAATTGATGCTCGTTATTTAATTGAAGTGGGGGTACAATGTTCCCTCCGTCAACTCCTAGAACATGGATTTTTTCATGCTGACCCTCACCCAGGTAACTTGCTGGCTAGTCCAGATGGAAAGTTAGTTTATCTCGATTTCGGGATGATGAGCGAGGTTAAACCCTATCAGCGTTATGGTCTACTAGAAGCGGTGGTGCATTTAGTTAATCGGGATTTTGAAGGTTTAGCACATGATTATGTAAAGCTAGAGTTTTTGAGTCCTGACACAGACCTAACCCCGATTATCCCAGCTTTAGGGGAGGTGTTTAACAATGCTTTGGGTGCTAGTGTAGCCGAGTTGAATTTTAAAAGCATTACTGATGAACTTTCGGCTTTGATGTATGAGTACCCGTTTAAGGTGCCGGCTTATTATGCGTTAATTATCCGATCGCTGGTAACTTTAGAAGGAATTGCGATTAATGTTGACCCCAATTTTAAAGTTCTCAGCAAAGCCTATCCCTATGTAGCGAAACGCTTATTAAGTGACCCAGCGCCAGAGTTACGAACTTCTCTGCGCCTATTACTATTTAAAGATGGTTCCTTCCGGTGGAATCGTTTGGAAAATTTGCTCAAAAATGCTAAAAATAGCGATGATTACGATATTAATCAGGTTCTCGATCAGACTTTAGATTTTATTTTCTCGGAAAGAGGAGAGTTTATCCGAGAAAATCTGGCGCGGGAATTGGTTAATAATATTGATTTGGCTTCCCAAAGTGCGATCGCTAAAGCACAAAGGACTATTGCTCAATGGATGGGGGTAAAAACTCAGCCACCAGTCCAGTCAGTATCAGAAACTGATCGTAAAAATCTTGATCATGTTCAGCGGATTATTGCTATTCTTCAGGAAACTAAGGGTTTTGACCCTATGTTATTAGTACAGCGGGTTCCGAACTTGTTAGGAAAACCGGAAGTGCGAGATTTGAGTCAGCAGGTCGCCGGGGATTTAGCACAAAGAGCGATCGCTCGTCTCCTTCGAGAGATGTTAGCCTCGGATGAATCTAACCCTTCATCCCAAAACGGACATTCGCCTAAACCTGCTGAGGTTAAACCTTTCCCACAATTATCTCTCCCCGCCGCCTTTCGGTTTGATAATTGATAATTAATTAACCCGCCCTATTATCACAGGTAATTACCATGACTAACTAATCAAATTAATGTCGTGTTTAATATCTGCAATCCAATGAAAAATCGAGTCATCAGGATTGCAGTTATATACCTCTGAATATAAATCGCGGATTAACTGCTGTACAAGGGTTTTGGGTAACTTGTCCTGATGTTTTTCACCGATAATCATTAACATCATTTCGGTGGTTGTAGTGCCATCTAAGGCAGGTAAAATATAAATAATGTCCTGAAATATTCGAGCGCCTAACCTTTGATAAAAGGCAACGCGGCGCTGTTTTAACTGGCGATTTTCGCCAAAATCAGGATGTTCTACCTCTAAGATAAGTGATTTGTCATCCTGTTGAACGACATTGATAATATATTCTAAAAACTGAGAACCGATTTTAATATTTCTTAAATGGGGAACAGTCGCCAAATATCCTAATAAAACAAATTCCGAATTTGGCAAAGGATGAACAATAGACATGAGGGCGAATCGCTGCTGATAATATCCCCCCCAGAGTTGAATATTGCCCAACTTGAGAGACCGGGATATGATAGGAATAGGGATGATTTCCTGGGGAGAAAAACTCTGTTGATAAAGTGCGATCGCCTGAGCAAAATCAGGATTTTCGAGGGTAATTTGTTGAAACTCCACCTCAGACATATTAATCAATTAACTCCTAGTTGATATCCTACTTAATCGAAGAAACCCCTTGAAACAGTAAAATCAGACCGCCCACCAAAATAGCGATCGCCAAAAACCCGATAATCCCATCAAGTAGCGCCGTATCTTCCATAATCTACCTTCCTAGCCTAGGGTAAACAGGTCCCCATGTTACCACGATTACGGAAAAAGGCACTAAACCTATGCTACCCTTGTTGATAAAACCCCTATAATACCTTATTTGCAAACTTAACCAGCCTCAATGGTTCACATCAAGCGCGTGGAACTTACCAACTTTAAATCCTTCGGTGGCACTACTTCAATTCCGCTGCTACCGGGGTTTACAGTGGTGTCTGGACCGAACGGTTCGGGGAAATCCAACATTCTTGATGCTCTATTATTCGCCCTAGGTCTGTCCTCGTCGAAAGGAATGCGGGCGGAAAGATTACCCGATTTGGTGAATAATTCCCAAAGCCGGAAAACGACGGTAGAAACTCGGGTTACGGTTACTTTTGACCTATCAGACCTAACATTTCCCGAACTAGAAGAGGAACCGACGCAACTGGGAGGGGAGGGAGAAACGGTAACAGAAGGGGAAGAAACGGGACTGGTAGCTAAGGAAGAATGGAGTGTAACCCGGAAATTGCGGGTGACAAAACAGGGAACCTACACCTCTACCTACTATATCAATGGGGAACCCTGTACGCAAACTGAACTACACGAACAACTAAACCGTCTGCGGATCTACCCAGAAGGTTATAACGTTGTGCTTCAGGGAGACGTGACGGGTATTATCACGATGAAACCGAGGGAAAGGCGGGAAATTATCGACGAACTGGCGGGGGTAGCACAGTTCGATCGCAAAATTGTTCTAGCTCGCGAAAAACTCGATACGGTCAAAGAACGGGAAGAACGTAGCCGCATAGTTGAACAGGAACTAATTAGCCAACGCGATCGCCTGGCTAAAGACCGCGCCAAAGCGGAAAAGTATCAAAAACTCAAGGCTGAATTACAGGAAAAAAGCCTTTGGTACGCTATCGGTCACTATCAAACCCTACAACAACAACTCTGGCGACTGCGGGAACAAATAGAAGCAGGCGATCGCAGCCATAGTGAATTGACGGAACAATTCCAACAGCAGCAAAGCCAAATTAAACAAGCAACCACTACCCTAGAAACATTAAACGCTTTAGTAAAAGCTATGGGGGAAGAAGAACTGCTGCAACTCCAGTCAACCCTGGCTACCCAGGAAGCGGAACTGGGTTCTACTGGACAGAGGCGGCGGGAATTGGAAACGGCGGCGCAAAAGGTGAGTGAGCAGATCCGACAAACCCAAGGGGCTATTGAAGAACATAGCCAAACTCTGGCTAATTTGGAACAGCAAAAAAAGAGGGAAACGGAGTTAGCACGGGTTCGGGAAAGCGATCGCCATGTCGCCCAAACTAGCCTGAACGAAACCCGTAGCCAGGCTGATAAAATAGCTAATCAAGCGGAAACTTGGATGGTGCAACAGACGGAACTACACCGCCAAATAGAAGCGCTGCAAAATAGCCTCAACCCCCAAAAGACAGAACAAGCGAGACTGCGGGAAAGATCGGAACAACTACAGCGCCAAACCCAGGAAAGGGAACAGGCGCTAAAATCCTTACAGGAGCAATTAACTACGGAACAGGAAACTCTGGAAACGGCTACTAAGGCTCGCGATCGCGCGGCTGTTCAGGTAGAGTCTCTATCGCGCATAGTGACCGCCCTAGAAGAAGATCTGTCTGTACAACAAGACACACTCAACCGCTTATTAGAAGAACAGCGGGAACGTCAACGTAAATTAGACCGCCTGGAAGCTCAACAACAAGCCCGTGAAGAGGCGACGGGGAGCTATGCGACTATGGCGATTAAAAAAGCTGGGTTAACTGGGGTCTGTGGTTTGGTCTGTCAGTTGGGACGGGTAGAACCTAAATATCAACTAGCTTTAGAAATTGCTGCGGGAGGTAGGTTAGGACATTTAGTGGTAGAAGATGATACGGTGGCGGCAGAGGCGATCGCTCTGTTGAAACGAGAAAAAGCGGGACGGGCTACGTTTCTCCCCCTCAACAAAATTAGACGATCATCAGAGAGAATGGAAACTTCCATCCCCGCGATCCTTGATGGATTGGTAGACCTGGCAGTAAATTTAATTGAATGCGATCGCCGTTATGATCACATTTTCGATTATGTCTTTGGCAAAACTCTAGTATTTAAGTCCCTAAATCAAGCCCGCCGCTATCTGGGACAATATCGGATGGTGACATTAGACGGGGAATTGCTAGAATCTAGTGGGGCAATGACTGGCGGTAGTAGCACATCCCGTTCAACTCTGCACTTTGGTAGTGTAGATGATCAAGCTAATGCCTCAGCCCGTGATATCGCCACGACTAAAGAAAGATTAGCCGAAATAGAATTGCTACTGGGCCGCCTGGGTCAAGGTATTGCAGAGGGGGCGCAAACGGCTAAACAACGTTCTGCGGAATTAATCGAGGCTAAACAAAATCTGCGAGAGGCTACCCAAAAGGTGACTCAAGTAGAGTCCCAAATTTTAGCTATTACCACGACTAGAGAACAAATGCGATCGCAGTTAGCCACGCAAACCCAAGAATGGTCTACCGCGAGGGAACGTCTAGCAGCACTAGATAGCACGATTCCCGCCGCCGAACAACAACTACAAAGCGATCGTGAAACCCTAGCTCAATTGGAAATCACCAACAGCCACAGTGAATGGCAACAGATACAAATTCGGCTACGACAACAAGAAGCGCACCTGCAAGCCCAAGAAACCGCCCTCCGAGAAGTTGAACAGCGGTTAATCGATATTAATACCCAATCGGCCACGCGGCGCGAAAAGTTGGCAGCAGACCACCGACGCGCGGCTGAGTTCAAGCAGCAGCAAGAGTCCTTTAACCAACAAATCACCGATACCCAAAACCGCATTACCAGCATCAATAACCAAATTCGAGAAACCCGCGCCGCCATGGCTCAGGTTGAGCAACGCTTGGGGACGGCAAAACAAGAACGCGATCGCGCTGAAACACAACTGCGGGAAATGCACACCGCCCAGTCGCAGTTAGAATGGCAGATCCAGAAACTTGAGGAAACCCAACTAGGACGACGTGAACAACTCAACATTAAACAGCAACAACTCGAAACCCAAAAAGCTGAACTTCCCGACCCACTACCCACCATTCCCGAAAAACTGGATCTGGCTACCCTCCAACGGGAGATGAAATCCCTCACCAAGGGCATGGAAGATCTCGAACCTGTCAATATGTTAGCCCTAGAAGAGTACGAACGTACTACTACCCGCCTAGAGGAGTTAAGCCAAAAACTGGCTACCCTACACGGGGAGAGGACAGAACTACTATTACGCATTGAAAACTTTACCACCCTCCGCCGTCGGGCGTTTCAGGATGCCTTTGATGCCGTTAACCAAAACTTCCAAACTATTTTCGCTGAATTGTCCGAGGGAGATGGATATTTGCAAATTGATGACCCAGAAGAACCCTTTAATAGCGGCTTAAATTTAGTCGCCCACCCCAAGGGTAAGCCTGTACAGCGCTTAACTTCTATGTCGGGAGGGGAGAAGTCCCTAACGGCCCTCAGTTTTATTTTTGCCCTCCAGCGTTACCGACCCTCCCCGTTTTATGCTTTTGATGAGGTTGATATGTTCTTGGATGGGGCAAATGTCGAACGATTAGCTAAAATGATTAAACAACAAGCACAACAAGCCCAGTTTATTGTGGTTAGTCTGCGTCGCCCAATGATGGAAGCCTCCCAGCGGACCATTGGGGTAACACAAGCTAGGGGAGCTTATACCCAGGTTCTGGGTATCAAATTGTAGTAAGTGTTTTTAGAGGTAAGGCGATCGCATTTCGGCGGCGAGCCTATTTAGTAGGTTGGGTGGAGGTACGGAACCCAACACCAACATCTCTCAGTTATGTTGGGTTTCACCCAACCTACCCAGCCTATTTGAGATGGTTGGGGGTCGCTACGGAACCCAACGCCACCATCTCTCAGTTATGTTGGCTTTCACCCAACCTACCCAGCCTATTTGAGATGGTGGGGTGGAGGTACGAAACCCAACAACAACATCTCTCAGTTATGTTGGCTTTCACCCAACCTACCCAGCCTATTTAGTAGGTTGGGTGGAGGTACGGAACCCAACAACAACATCTCTCAGTTATGTTGGCTTTCACCCAACCTACCCAGCCTATTTAGTAGGTTGGGTGGAGGTACGGAACCCAACACCAACATCTCTCAGTTATGTTGGGTTTCACCCAACCTACCCAGCCTATTTGAGATGGTTGGGGGTCGCTACGGAACCCAACGCCACCATCTCTCAGTTATGTTGGCTTTCACCCAACCTACCCAGCCTATTTGAGATGGTTGGGTGGAGGTACGGAACCCAACGCCACCATCTCTCAGTTATGTTGGGTTTCACCCAACCTACCCAGCCTATTTGAGATGGTTGGGTGGAGGTACGGAACCCAACACCAACATCTCTCAGTTATGTTGGCTTTCACCCAACCTACCCAGCCTATTTGAGATGGTTGGGTGGAGGTACGGAACCCAACGCCACCATCTCTCAGTTATGTTGGCTTTCACCCAACCTACCCAGCCTATTTAGTAGGTTGGGTGGAGGTACGGAACCCAACACCAACATCTCTCAGTTATGTTGGCTTTCACCCAACCTACCCAGCCTATTTGAGATGGTGGGGTGGAGGTACGGAACCCAACACCAACATCTCTCAGTTATGTTGGCTTTCACCCAACCTACCCAGCCTATTTAGTAGGTTGGGTGGAGGTACGGAACCCAACGCCACCATCTCTCAGTTATGTTGGGTTTCACCCAACCTACCCAGCCTATTTGAGATGGTGGGGTGGAGGTACGAAACCCAACAACAACATCTCTCAGTTATGTTGGCTTTCACCCAACCTACCCAGCCTATTTAGTAGGTTGGGTGGAGGTACGGAACCCAACAACAACATCTCTCAGTTATGTTGGCTTTCACCCAACCTACCCAGCCTATTTAGTAGGTTGGGTGGAGGTACGGAACCCAACGCCACCATCTCTCAGTTATGTTGGGTTTCACCCAACCTACCCAGCTACCCAGCCTATTTAGTAGGTTGGGTGGAGGTACGGAACCCAACAACAACATCTCTCAGTTATGTTGGCTTTCACCCAACCTACCCAGCCTATTTAGTAGGTTGGGTGGAGGTACGGAACCCAACAACAACATCTCTCAGTTATGTTGGCTTTCACCCAACCTACCCAGTCTATTTGAGTAGGTTGGGTGGAGGTACGGAACCCAACAACAACATCTCTCAGTTATGTTGGGTTTCACCCAACCTACCCAGCCTATTTAGTAGGTTGGGTGGAGGTACGGAACCCAACGCCACCATCTCTCAGTTATGTTGGGTTTCACCCAACCTACCCAGCCTATTTGAGATGGTGGGGTGGAGGTACGAAACCCAACAACAACATCTCTCAGTTATGTTGGGTTTCACCCAACCTACCCAGCCTATTTGAGTAGTTGGGTTTCACCCAACCTACCCAGCCTATTTAGTAGGTTGGGTGGAGGTACGGAACCCAACACCAACATCTCTCAGTTATGTTGGCTTTCACCCAACCTACCCAGCCTATTTGAGTAGTTGGGTTTCACCCAACCTACCCAGCCTATTTGAGATGGTTGGGTGGAGGTACGGAACCCAACAACAACATCTCTCAGTTATGTTGGGTTTCACCCAACCTACCCAGCCTATTTGAGATGGTTGGGTGGAGGTACGGAACCCAACAACAACATCTCTCAGTTATGTTGGGTTTCACCCAACCTACCCAGCCTATTTGAGATGGTTGGGTGGAGGTACGGAACCCAACAACAACATCTCTCAGTTATGTTGGCTTTCACCCAACCTACCCAGCCTATTTAGTAGGTTGGGTGGAGGTACGGAACCCAACGCCACCATCTCTCAGTTATGTTGGCTTTCACCCAACCTACCCAGCCTATTTGAGATGGTTGGGTGGAGGTACGAAACCCAACAACAACATCTCTCAGTTATGTTGGCTTTCACCCAACCTACCCAGCCTATTTGAGATGGTTGGGTGGAGGTACGAAACCCAACAACAACATCTCTCAGTTATGTTGGCTTTCACCCAACCTACCCAGCCTATTTGAGATGGTTGGGTGGAGGTACGGAACCCAACAACAACATCTCTCAGTTATGTTGGGTTTCACCCAACCTACCCAGCCTATTTGAGTAGGTTGGGTGGAGGTACGGAACCCAACAACAACATCTCTCAGTTATGTTGGGTTTCACCCAACCTACCCAGCCTATTTGAGATGGTTGGGTGGAGGTACGGAACCCAACGCCACCATCTCTCAGTTATGTTGGGTTTCACCCAACCTACCCAGCCTATTTAGTAGGTTGGGTGGAGGTACGGAACCCAACAACAACATCTCTCAGTTATGTTGGGTTTCACGGAGTTTCACCCAACCTACATGGCTTATATGTCGGGAGGGGAGAAGTCCCTAACGGCCCTCAGTTTTATTTTTGCCCTCCAGCGTTACCGACCCTCCCCGTTTTATGCTTTTGATGAGGTTGATATGTTCTTGGATGGGGCAAATGTCGAACGATTAGCTAAAATGATTAAACAACAAGCACAACAAGCCCAGTTTATTGTGGTTAGTCTGCGTCGCCCAATGATGGAAGCCTCCCAGCAGACCATTGGGGTCACACAAGCTAGGGGGGCTTATACTCAGGTTCTGGGTATCAAATTGTAGTAAGTTGACCCTGTAACATATATTTACGTTTGGAATTAAATTTAGCCAAGTATGACATCTGAACATATCCGCCAACGTTCCGATCTTCTCGGCACTCAAGTGATTACCCGCGATCGCGGCAAGCGACTAGGAGTCGTTAGTCAGTTGTGGGTTGATGTGGACCGACGGGAAATCGTGGCCCTGGGGTTGCGAGACAATTTTCTAGCTGTGGCTGGACTGCCTAAATATATCTATCTCAATAGAGTCTGTGAGATCGGCGACGTGATCTTGGTGGATAACGACCAGGTTCTTGAGGATGATGTTGATATAGAAGGTTACAGCGATTTGATCAACAGTGAGGTAATTACTGAAACAGGAGAACCCCTCGGACGAGTGCGGGGCTTCCGCTTCGATACCCGTGATGGTAAGCTCGAATCAATTATTATCGCCTCTCTGGGTTTCCCACAAATTCCAGATCAGGTCATTAGTACCTATGAACTTTCTATAGATGCGATCGTTAGTAGTGGCCCGAACCGCTTAATTGTCTTTGAAGGCTCAGAAGATCAACTTCAACAGTTGACGGTCGGTGTCCTTGAACGTCTCGGACTCGGTGAAGCACCCTGGAACCGGGAAGAAGAAGGAATGTATTATCCTCCCACGGTTAAACCTGCTAACCAATTGGGTACTGGTGTTCCTCAAGCACCACCACAACAACAATATCGCACCCCCGCCCCGGTTGAGGAAGCCTGGGAAGAAGAAGAAACCTGGCAAGAACCCATCGCCCCTCCCCCGGTTAGACAGCCTGAACCAATTTATGATGATTATGAAGATGATAATTGGGGGGATTCTGAACGGGATGATTATGATGATGCGGAATATGTGCCGATAGAACCTCCCCGCCAAGAACGTCTCTATGCTCGTGAATACCCGCCAGAATATGAGGATGATGTGGAGTCTGATGCTTGGGCTGATGATGAAACCCCTAAACCTTATAAAGCGCCTCGTGTCAATATTCCTGACAAAAAGAAAATGCCGGAATATGAGGAAGAACCCGGCGGCTACTAACTAACCTACCCCCACGCCAAATATTCCGGTGATGGCGTGGGCTTCAAGGTTTAAATATTTGGGGGTTGACAAATTTATAAAAATGTGGTAATAATCGCGCGACTTTATCAAAATGTGGTGATTTTGCAGCCTCAGAGTCCGATTTTTTAGGGAGACAGGGGCGATCGAAAAATGTTAAGCTGACAAATGTTTAGTATTTGACTGCATAGTTATTTATGGCTTCAATTCAATTTTCACGGGGAGTTGACGAAGAAGTAATCCCAGATGTGCGCCTGACTCGTTCCCGAGATGGTGGCCAAGGAACAGCTACATTTCGTTTTCAAAATCCCAAGGCTTTAGCTGATGATGCGACTGAGGAAATTACCGGGATGTATTTAATTGACGAGGAAGGGGAAATCACCACTCGTGAAGTTAAGGGAAAATTCATTAATGGTAAAGCTACTGATATTGAGGCGACTTACTTAATGAGAAGCCCTGAAGAGTGGGATAGGTTTATGCGATTTATGAGTCGCTATGCTGAAGAAAACGGTTTAGAATTCAATAAGTCCTAACATATCCGGTAGTTATGGAAACTCCCACCGTCATGACTACAGCTTGGCGGCGGGGTGTTCCGAGCCATCAAAAAAACTGTGAAGTGTCAAAACTAATTAGAGTATATCCTAAGCAGACCTCTACATATAAAGCCTGTTTATGTTGCATAATTCTTAGGTAGCTGATTATTAACGTAATTTTCCCGAAACTATGATCGAAATTCGCCGCCATTCTCCTAACCCTTCTGTTGATGTCCTTAACCTCAGTTACCAAATAGTGACACCAGAAGCTAAACCACGGCATATATTAGAAGAGATAGTCTGGCAAAAAGAAAAGGAAGTTAGCCAAAAACGCGATCGCCTATCATTACTAGAATTAAGAAAACAGGTCATGGACTTACCCCCCTGTCGAGATTTTCTGGGGGCGCTCAAAACAGCCACGACCCGTCCCGCAGTCATCGCCGAAGTGAAAAAAGCCTCCCCTAGTAAAGGCATAATTAGAGAAGATTTTGACTGTGTGGCGATCGCCAAAAGTTACTCACTGGGCGGCGCAACCTGTATCTCGGTTTTAACCGACGAAAAATTCTTTCAGGGTAGCTTTGAAAACCTGGCGAAAGTCCGCGCTGCCGTAGATATGCCCCTACTTTGCAAGGATTTCATGATCTACCCCTATCAATTCTATCTAGCGCGACTACATGGGGCTGATGCAGTTTTGCTAATTGCAGCAATTTTGTCTGACCAGGATCTGCAATATTTTACTAAAATTGCTAAGATGCTCACCATGACTGCCCTGGTAGAAGTTCATACCCTCGAGGAACTCGATCGCGTTTTGGCAATTGATGGAGTTAACCTGATTGGCATCAATAACCGCAACCTCTCCGATTTTACGGTAGACCTCAATACCACAACTACCCTATTAGAAAAACGGCGATCGCAAATCAAATCCAGTAATATCCTGGTTGTCAGTGAGTCCGGTTTGCATCAAAGCACCGACCTAGATATTGTAGTCCAAGCTGGCGCGGAAGCCGTCTTAATCGGCGAGTCCCTGGTTAAACAACCAGATCCTCAAATCGCCCTGCAACAAATGTTAGCTAGAGCTTAAAAGCGAGTAGAATAATTAGTTCCCCATAACCTAGTACAAATACGGATAGATACCGCAATGGATGATAAGTTAATGTTGATGATTCCGGGACCTACCCCAGTACCCGAAAAAGCATTACTCGCCTTGGCTAAACACCCCATAGGACACCGCAGCGGTGATTTTAGTCAAATTATGGCCGAGGTACAAGAAAACCTCAAATGGCTACACCAAACCCAAAATGATGTCTTAATCCTCACCGCCAGCGGGACTGGCGCAATGGAAGCCGGAATTATTAATTTCCTCAAACGTGGCGATCGCGTTTTATGTGGTTGTAATGGTAAATTTGGCGATCGCTGGGCGGAAGTCGCTACAGCATACGGATTAAATGTAGAAATCATTTCCGCCGAATGGGGACAACCCCTAGACCCGGAAAAATTCCGCGAAGTCCTCGAAGCCGACACCTCAAAGCAAATTAAAGCAGTCATCCTCACCCACAGCGAAACCTCAACCGGGGTTCTCAATGACCTGGAAACCATCAACCGCCACGTCAAAAACCACGGGGAAGCCTTAATTATTGTTGATGCAGTCACCAGTTTAGGCGCTGTTAATCTTCCTATTGATGAATGGGGATTAGATGTGGTAGGTTCGGGTTCCCAAAAAGGTTATATGATTCCCCCAGGACTAGCTTTTGTCTCTGTCAGTCCCAAAGCATGGGAAGCCTACAAAACCGCCGACCTACCCCGCTATTACTTCGACCTAGGACCCTACCGGAAAACTGCCGCTAAAAATACTAACCCCTTTACCCCCCCGGTTAATCTGTTTTATGCTCTCCAGGTGAGTTTGCAAATGATGAAAGCCGAGGGGTTAGATAATATTTTTGGCCGTCATCATCGCTTAATGACCATGACACGGGATGCCATCAAAGGCCTAAATTTGCCCCTATTTGCCCCCGATCATGCTGCTAGTCCCGCTATAACTGCCGTTTGCCCTCCTGAGTCTATAGACGCGGAAAAGGTGCGCTCTATCATGCGAAAACAGTTTGATATCGTTTTGGCTGGAGGACAAGACCACCTCAAAGGTAAAATCTTCCGTATTGGGCATTTGGGTTTTGTTTGCGATCGCGATATTCTCTGTGCGATCGCCGCCTTAGAAACTACCCTCCAACAGTTGACAGTTAACAGTTAAAGCACCTTCCCAGCCGGAAACTGGGTTTCTAGGGCCATCTTGGTTAGACCATCAAAAACCTAGAAACCCCGTTTCTGCTTTGATCATCAATAAGCTGTTGCCAGCCAATCAAAGATTTTCTCAAGTTGTTCAAGGGTCACAAGTCCATATTGCCAAAGTGTCATCGATAGGGGACTTGGATCTGGATACTTATGTTTCTCTTCTGACTTCTTATGTACCCTCTGCGCCGCCTCAATAGAAGCCTGGGAAATTGATAATTCTTCTGTTAAAAAATCCAGAAATTGTGCATATTTTTTAGCTGTCAATTTTAGTTTCACCTCCTAGATAGTAGACACCACCCGATCTGTCTGTTGACTTCCCAAAGAAATCCAAATCTATGGCTGTTCTATAATGTTTATTAAGCAAGTAGCGCCAAACATACCCACCCCTTAGCACCAGGGGTAAAAGCCCACCAGTACCCTCAGCCTCACTGCTACGAACCTACATCGGTCTCTAATTAAATTCCGCAAGATTTGAAAATCACGGCGGACTTTTATTGGTGAACTAGCAGGATCTTGATATCTTCCGCTCCACAAACTAACCGAATTAAGCGGTTGATTCTGCTACGGGTTCCGTTGATTGATTCAGTCGGATATTTAAACCATATCCCTAACAGAAGTTAGACCCTATCAATCAATAGAATCATTCACCAATAAGCGTGCATATAATGAGTTGACCATCCTTAATTTGTGGATTGAAGCGCAACTCGAGCAGACCTCTGGTGACAACAGCTTATTGCTGCTACTTGAGGACAGCCAGGACTTCCGCTCGCTTCTCACACCTAACGTAGATCTGAACTATTGACGGAAAAGCCAACAAAACAATCTACTAGGAACGGTATCATATCACATAAATCTGAATTTGGGTAAAAATTTTATCTCCGCTTCCAGATTTCTGTAAAATTTGATGCAATTGAGCCAAATTATCAGTTCTATACTCTGGACCTACCTTAACTATGCCCTCTCCCCAACCTCGGAAACGATTTGCTCAACATTGGCTACGCAGTCCTGCGACCCTTAACCATATCCTAGAAGCGGCTGATCTATCTCTGGCCGATCGCATCTTGGAAATTGGACCAGGAACAGGTATATTAACAGAACGCTTACTTCCCAAAGCCAGCTCAGTAGTAGCCATCGAAATTGACCGCGATCTTTGTGTTCAACTAGCCAAAAAATTTGGCAAAATCGATAACTTCCTATTGCTACAAGGAGATATCCTCAGCTTCGACCTAAATGCACACCTGAGCGCATTTCCCCAATTCCAACACCCCAATAAGGTAGTCGCCAATATTCCCTATAATATTACCGGACCAATCATCGAAGGCTTACTGGGAACTATTGCTAAACCCGCCCTTAAACCCTTTGATGCGATCGTGCTACTGGTACAGAAAGAAGTAGGCGATCGCCTTTGTGCTAAACCCAGCTCCAAAGCCTTTGGAGCCCTATCAGTCAGAGTCCAATATTTAGCCGAATGTGACTGGATCTGTCATGTCCCCGCCAAAGCCTTTTATCCGCCCCCTAAAGTCGATTCAGCCGTAGTCCGCCTGCGTCCTCGTCCCATAGCATCCCCCGCCCAAAACCCCCAACTTCTTGAGACCCTAGTTAAATTAGGATTTTCTACCCGTCGGAAAATGTTACGCAATAACCTCAAAAGCCAGGTAGAACCCCAAATATTAAACCAACTCCTCGAAACATTAGACATCAACCCCCAAGTCCGCGCAGAAGACCTCAGCCTACAACAATGGGTTCAACTCAGTAATTTGCTATTAGCCCCCCAATAATCAATGATAAACTTGCTTTGTGTTACCTTACACTACTACTAATGCGTTCTGTCACCCTAATTGCTCCCGCCAAGATTAATTTGTATTTAGAAATTATCGGATCGCGCCCCGATGGTTTCCACGAACTCGCTATGGTCCTGCAAACTATCAGTTTAAGCGATCGCATTACCATTAACCCTATTGGTATAGATGCCATTACCATTCGCTCCAACGACCCCAGCCTCCCCAACGACCATAGTAACCTCGCCTATCGCGCAGCAGCCTTGATGGTTAAACAATTCCCCGATATGATGGCGCGTTATGGCGGTATCGAAATCGAAATTAACAAACGAATACCCGTAGCCGCCGGACTAGCCGGCGGTTCAAGCAATGCGGCGGCGGTGTTGGTCGGTTTAGATTTAATCTGGGACCTCGGTTTAACCCAAGATGAACTACAAACCCTAGGCGCTGAAATTGGTTCTGATGTTCCCTTCTGTATCAGTGGCGGAACAGCCCTAGCTACCGGACGGGGAGAGGTACTATCACCCTTGCTGAATTTAGATAACTTATATGTGGTTCTCGCTAAGTTCCGTAATATCGCCATATCCACCCCTTGGGCTTATCAAACCTACCGCCAGCAGTTCAGCAGTTCATACATTTCTGAAGCCGATGATCTGAAAAGTCGTCAGCAGCGGGTGCATTCAGGACCTATGGTAGCAGCCATTATGAAACGTGATGGGGCGAAAATTGGTCAGTTGTTGCACAATGATTTAGAGAAAGTCGCTTTACCTGAATATCCCCAAGTTGCAGACCTGCGAGATGCCTTTATCACCCAAGGAGTTTTAGGCGCGATGATGTCTGGTTCCGGTCCCACCGTATTCGCTTTAGTCGAGAGTCAGGCGGAAGCTGACCGGGTTTCCGATGCTGTCCAAAATCAAATTGCTAATCAGAATTTATTATTGTGGACTACTAAATTTATCTCCACAGGTATTCATTTGGCTGCATCTTAAACTTGCCGATTTTTTTGAGAGTTCATCAATCAATTATGTCTAATATGCCTGAAAAATCATCAATTTCTACTTCTAATTCCGGTGATAATTCTCCCCGTGATTCATCCCCCGATTTATCATCAGTCAACCCCTTTCAGGTGCTGATGGGAGGATTATTAGCTGGAGGTTTTGCCATCGCCATGTATTCCTTAACAGCAGCGATCGCTCAAACTTTTGCCAACCAAAACATCTATTCCGATAATCAAACCGCCCTGCAACTTTCCATAGCCATCCGCACCTTAGTAATTGGTGGTGCTGCCTTAGTTACCGGAGTCTTTACCATTGCCTCTTTGGGTTTATTAGCCCTAACCGTCCAAGTCTTATTTGTCCGATTAACTCACAAAAATTCCGCCTCCCAAAAATAGCGAACAGTGGAGACAGGACAACCTTTGTCTCCACCTATTTCGCCTTAATTATACCTTACACAAACGCAGCCCGACCCGCGAACTTAGCAGCCTTTCCTAAGTCCCGTTCAATGCGTAGCAGTTGGTTAAATTTAGCCGTCCGTTCACCGCGACAACCCGAACCAGTTTTGATTTTACCTGTGGAAGTTGCCACCACCAAATCCGAGATAGTAGTATCTTCCGTTTCACCTGAACGGTGGGAAACAAAGCACTTGTAATTATGTTTTTTCGCCAACTCAATTGTATCTAAAGTTTCCGTTAAAGTACCAATTTGGTTAACCTTAATCAGAATTGAATTAGCAACTCCGGCTTGAATACCCTCCGCTAAAATAGCCGGGTTGGTACAGAATAAATCATCCCCCACCAGTTCAACCTTATCGCCAATGGAATTAGTTAGCACCTTCCAACCATCCCAGTCATTTTCTCCCATACCATCTTCTATGGAAATAATCGGGTATTGATTAGCCCAACTTTTCCACAATTCCGCCATTTCTTCAGGAGTCTTAGTAGATTGATCTGATTTGAAAAACAGATATTTACCATCTTTCCACAATTCCGAAGTGGCTGGGTCGAGACAGATGGAAATATCCTCCCCTGGCTTATATCCCGCCGCCGTAATCGCCTCTAAAATACACTCAACCGCCTCATCATTAGATTTTAAGTTAGGCGCAAATCCACCCTCATCGCCAATTCCCGTGCTTAATCCTTTCTTTTGCAACAGCGATTTAAGACTGTGGAAAGTTTCTACACCCATACGGATAGATTCCGCAAAATTGGGGGCATTATGGGGAGCAATCATAAACTCTTGAAAATCAACAGTATTGTCCGCGTGAACCCCACCGTTAATTACATTCATGCAAGGAACGGGCAATATACAAGCGTTGCTGCCTCCTAAATACCTATATAGAGGAATTCCTAAGTAATTAGCAGCCGCGCGCGCTACGGCTAAGGAAACTGCTAGAATTGCATTAGCCCCCATTTGGGATTTGTTGGGTGTGCCGTCCAGTTCAATCATGGTTAAATCAATTAACCGCTGTTGGGTGACATCCATACCCACTAAAGCCGGGGCTATACGATTATTGACATTTTCAACAGCTTTCAGAACCCCTTTGCCGCCATAGCGTTTCGGGTCTCCATCTCGCAATTCTGCCGCTTCTTTTTCTCCCGTTGAAGCCCCAGAGGGAACTAAGGCACTCCCACGGGTTCCGTCCTCTAAAATTACTTCCGCTTCTACGGTGGGGTTACCACGAGAATCAAGAATTTCGCCAGCAATAATTTCGTCAATGTACATGAATTTCTCCTTAATGGATTAAGATTGGTTAATGAGGTAGTTTAACCTCGTTGGTTAGTGGTTTGCCTTCCTCAAATTCACTAATATTCGCCATGGTGGTTTCGGCAATGGCAGTTAAGGCATTTTGGGTAAAAAATGCCTGATGACCTGTAATCACAACATTCTGGAAAGATTGGAGTAGTTGAAATGTATCATCTTGGATAATTTCATCAGACCAATCTTCAAAGAAAAATGCTTCCTCTTGTTCATACACATCAATTCCTAGGTAGCCAATTATCCCGGATTTTATCCCTTCAATGACAGAAACTGTATCAACCAGAGGCCCGCGACTGGTGTTGATTAACATGACCCCTCGCTTCATTTGAGCGATCGCATTTTGGTTAATAATGTGATGGGTTTCTGGTAATAAGGGACAGTGCAGAGAGATAATATCTGACTGTGAAAACAGTTCCGGCAAATCTACATAACGGGCATCTCCTAACTTGATAAAATCATCGTTAGGGTAGGCATCATAACCCAAAAGATGACAGCCAAAACCGTGCATAATTTGCGCGAAAATCATCCCAATTTTTCCCGTGCCAATCACGCCCACGGTACTACCATGTAAGTCAAAACCTAGTAAACCATTGAGGGTAAAGTTATCTTCCCGGACTCGGTTATAGGCTTTGTGCAGTTTCCGGTTTAATGTAAGGATTAAACCCACGGTATGTTCAGCTGTTGCATAGGGTGAATAAGCCGGAACCCTAACTACAGAAATACCTAATTCTTCTGCTGTTTTCAGGTCAACATTATTAAATCCAGCACAGCGCAGGGCTATTAATTTAGTGCCATTGGCTGCTAAGGTTTTTAGGGTGGTGGCATCTACTTCATCATTCACAAAAACGCAAACAACCGGAAAACCAGCGGCTAAGGAGGCGGTTTTCGCCCTTAACCTGGTTTCAAAGTAAACTAACTCATGGGGACTTCCTCCTTGGGCATTCGCCGCATCAAAGAATTTAGTATCGTAGGGCTGGCTACCAAAAACAGCAACTCTCATGGTCAATTATCAACCTCTTCAACTTGTCCCTACTAGCTTACCAGGCGATCGCCTTAACTTGGTTGCTTGCTTGACCGTATTATATGGGATAGGTCAAGGCATTGAACTTAAAAAAAGATTAAGAAAATGTCTATTGATCATAAATTTTGTAGGCAAATCTTGATAGTATTAGTGATGATTTTGCAGTCCGATCTTATTTCGGACAGTAATTAATACTAAAGCCGCCAAGATACAGCCTATAGCATAATAAAGAAAGTCCCACCAATCAAAGGTAGTTCCTAATAGGAGTTTGCCGATAATATGCGATCGCATCATAGCTAAAATTGGCGGATTCCACAATTGCAGAAATTCCAAAATTGAGGTAACAAGAAATACCCCCACCCCTACGGATATCGGGGAAAGATGCGGCCAGATTAATACCACTAACCACACCCAAAACATCTCATAAAATATCGAGGATACGGAATCGTTAATCCACCCATCAAATGGCCCGCTATAAAATTTACTAAACCAGCCAATGGGAATCACAATCATTAAACACATCAAGATTATTAAGCGATAGCGTTTCATGATTATTTAACTTCTAAATTTTCGGTTTCCACAGTAAAAGCAGAGTTGCTGCCATCCTCAATAGATAAAGATTGAATCTGGGATGCAATTACCTCTATTTGTACCTCGCTAAGATTGACAGTAGCATCAAGTTCATCAATAATATCCTGAGCATTTTCGGTCATATATCTAATCTGTTCCAGGATTTCTTCTTTATAGGCTTCTAGGTTTTGGCAACAGGCTTTAACCTGTTGTGCTTGTCGGAAAAACCAGACCAAAATTGTGATTGATATGGTACTAGGAATTAACACAGCTATCAATATCCATGTATTCAAAAAAGGATTTAACCGTTTCCTGGTATGGTTAACTTCTTTCTGGATTAAAGAGCGTTGATTCGCCGAATAACGGTTAATAAAAGAGGGATTTTGCGCCCCGATTTTTGTCGGGTTTAGCTCCGGAATTGCTGACGGTATAGCTGCGGATGATACCCCCGAAAAACCCATCAATAATAGCCATCCTGCCACCATATAGAGATAGGTTTTATTCAAATTTATCATGGTATGTAACCCTCCCAATACCTAAATTTAATTATTTAGTGTTCAGCAATTTTTGAAATTTTTGTTCCTGACAAATGCCCGCAAAATCAGGTTCTTGTTGAGCAAACTTTTGCACGGCATCTGGGTTAATCCGCAGGGCTCGTTGAAGGTTTTCGATCGCCAATTCTCGATTCCCCGTGAGGGCATAGCAACGAGCCTTATTGTACCAGATTTTATAAAAATTAGGACGAATTTTAGCAGCCTGATTATAAGAAGCGATCGCCTCATCATACTGTTCCAAATTCATCAAGGCTTGACCGCGATTATTCCAAGCATCTAAATAATCGGGTTTTAAAGCAATCGCCCGGTCATAGGAAAAAATCGCCGCTTGGTAATAATTAAGTTTCCCTAAAGCCACCCCACGATTACTCCAAGCATCAGGATAGTCTGTGCGAATTTGGATAGCTTTTTCATAGGATGCGATCGCCTCTTGATAGCGCTTGAGTTTGGTTAACACAACCCCTCGATTATTCCAAACCTCAGCCAAATTCGGCTCCAGTTTTAACGCCTGATTATAGGCGGCAACTGCCGATTCCAATTGATTTGACAAAAATAACTTTTCTGCCTGTTTAGCCAGCTCATGAGCCTCAGCTATGATGCGATCGCGACTAGGTGTTTCCGGTTCTTTTTCCTTAGCACTATTAACTAAATCCTCAGAACTGTCGGAAGTCTCAAGACTCTCGGAAGTCTCAGAACTCTCGGAAGTCTCAGAATTAGAATCATCAGATACCCCAGAGGAATTGTTAGCGATCGCCTTTTCGGGAGTCTCCAATACTTCCGCCACTAGGGAATCCTCAGTCTCCGACTCCGGGACTTGAATCATAGTTTGCACCTTGAGACTCTCAATAGCTTCATCAGCCTTAGTAGTATTTTGTTCCAATTGATAGAGAGTATTGCGAGCCTCATTAATACTCTCCTGAATTTGACCAATAGCATCAGCTTTGAGACTCTCAATTTCTTGCTGTACAATAAATACTTGATCCGTCAACTTAGCCAGCAAAAACCAGACTCCCACCCCCGCAATAGTTGGCAACAAAAATAAGAACACTAGCACTAAATTCAATAAAGCCAGAGTCCGACGAAAAGAACTATCTACCTCAGTTTGAACGCGATCGCGCAATTCCGAGTCCGACCCAGTGACCGCCTGAGCTACAATAGTCGAACCCGACCTAGACCCGTCTCCCCGTAGAGGTTCCACAAAAATTGTAGTGGTTCCCAAAGATAGTAAAATCGGAATTAGAGCTAAACTAGCTTGTTGTGGTGCGATAGGATGCTTGATAGTTCCCCCCGCGAGGGAGAAAATGGGGACTTGTCGAGAACTCCGCGTCATAAGCTACTAAGCCAATACTGGGTTAAAATGCTGAAATCTTATCATGTGTTGTGTCGAGGTTCAGGAGACTGTCCAAATGTCTGATTGGATCGAAATTGGTAAAATTGTAGCTGCTCAGGGTTTAGATGGCCAGATGCGGGTATATCCGAATTCCGACTTTCCCGAAAGATTTATCGAACCCGGAACCCGCTGGCTACAAAAACCCGGACAAAATGAACCATCACCCGTAGAACTTCTGGGGGGAAGGTTTATTCCCGGAAAAGGACTCTATGCTATTGAAATGGTAGGGGTCGAAACCCGGGAAGAAGCCGAAGCCTTGCGGGATAGTCGTCTATTCATTCAAGAGGGCGATCGCCCCTATTTAGAGGATAATGAGTTTTATGTATTAGACCTGATTGGGTTAGAAGTCTTTAATCAAGACACCCAAGACATAATCGGTACAGTAATTGATGTCATCCCCGCCGGAAATGACTTGTTAGAGGTACAGTTAAATTTTACCCCCACCTCAGAAGACCTCGCCGCCGATACTCAACGCCAAGCTAAACTACAGAACATTCCCAAAAACAAACGACGCAAGCGCCATTTCCAAACCAAAGCCAACCAGCCCAAAACCTTATTAATTCCCTTTGTTAAGGAGATCGTCCCCGTTGTAGATTTACAGAATCGCCGTTTGGAAATCACCCCTCCCCAAGGCTTAATCGAATCCCAAACATAGCCCCCCTCCAATACTATCTGGGAATACCGGGGACAAAACAAGCCTGGTCTCCATGGCTATGGGCAATTTATTAATTATCAATTGTGCGTTTCCGACGCTTCCCTTTATTGTCAATATAGCGCTGTACTTCTTCGCGAGATGTAACCCAAGCATCAATAGTATTATCCCAGGTGAATTCTATGTAATGTCGCTTCCTAATAGTCTGTACCCGCTGAAACGAAACATTAAGAATGCGGGCTACATCAGCCTGTCGCAGACCATTACTGGGCTGTGATAAATTAGCCTTAACAGTTTTGATATCCTTGATAGCATCCAAAGAACTTAATTTATTTTGCATCAAATTAATCGAGATTGCCGAAGGTTGAGAATGTCCATTTTCCCAGCGGTTAATAGTTTGTGGGGATACTCCGAGAAATTGCGCCAGTTCAGCTTGGGACAACTCCAAATCTTCCCGGAGTTGACGCAGCAGTTGCGGGATATCCTGTAAATTTGTTTCTGATAGCAACATGGGTTTAATCATCATAAGAGGTGTGGGATGGAGCAATTTTGCCGTAGTCAGGCTGACAGGGAACTAATGGGCAGCCCTTATATTTAGGTTAAGATAAATTCCCACAAACACCAACAGTAATTTCTCGGACATTTCTCGCATTTTTAACACCAATCACTGCTAAGATGTCCGTAAAAATACGGAGATTTTGATTGCCAAAAGCGATCGCATTCATGAAAACACCCCTCAGCGTCCCATCTGACAACGCCCCCAGGCCTGTGAAAATTACCATCAATCCCCAAAATGGCAATTAATTTGGGCATTTTCGAGCAATACTTCAACCTTGCTTTAAAATGAGTTCTGGACTTGCAGACTGACTATATTGAAAAAATTATGCCTGTTCTTCGCTATTTGATGGCTGTGGGAGTGAGTGGAACAATTGTGTTGTTCAATGTTGGGCAGGGAGAAGCAGTGCCTTCGCCTGTTGAGTCCCAGGATAGATCATCTGACCATCCCCTAACTCAAGAATCAACTCTCAAGCACAAACCAACCAAATTTGTAGCCTCACAACTTGAACCAACCCCCATTACTGACCATAAACCTAACGACACCAGCCTTGTAGCTGGTCAAATTGACACACCAACTCCAGAATTGTCTTTAAATCACACAATGGGAGAAGCCTTGAGTGGCGGTGGGTTCATGGAAACCCCCCCGAACCTGGTCAAACATCAGGCCAAATCTCCTAACCATGATGCGATCGCCTTAGAATCAGTAGACTTACCCGGAAAATATCAGGCCAAGTCTCCTAACCATGACGCGATCGCTCCCTCAACTGATGTAAACTTCTCCACAGAGGTATCTTCCGACAGCCCCTCACAAGAAGTGGCTATCAGTGACAATTCTCATACTCAATCGGCGATCGAAAATAATCCCACACCACCAGTACAACTGTCCCAAGTAGAGACACCAGAAATTCAAATCCCCGACTTGACACCCCCTACCGAGCCATACCCCCAAAGGTATCCAGATGGAACCTTACGCACCGAACCACCTTCAATAGTTTTACCCAGCACTAACCCCCTGTATTTTCCTACCCAACCTGGGGAAGTAGAAATCGAAGAAACCGTTCCCATTACCCTAGAACAAGCATTTGATTTGGTGCGGCGCAACAGCCCAGAAATCCAAGTTCTACAACTCCAGCTTGATCAAAATCTGGCGGGGTTGCGAGTTGCTCAATCAGAACTGTTCCCTTCCCTATCATTCACCTCCAGCTTGACCCGTTCGGAAACAGCAGGAGCCACCATATCCACCCGCGCCCAAAATCGTCGGATTCGCAATCAACGTCGCCAAGCCGCCGCCAGAGGCGAAGTTGACACAACCCCCTTTCAAATCCCCTTTGGCTCTACCAGCTTTGATAACTCCCTGCAAATTCAATATGATTTTGGCTTAAATGGAGCTAGAGGCGCACGAATTAGAGAAGCCGAACAGCAACTGCGAGCCGCAGAGTTAGAACTAGAACGGGTGATTGAGGAAAGTTATCTTAACGTCGCCCAAACCTACTACAACCTACAAGCAGCCGATGCGGAAGTCGAAATTCAGCGCGCCGCAGTTCGCAACGCTCAAAAAAGTTTGGAGGATGCAGAAGCCCTCGAACGCGCTGGGGTGGGTACCCGCTTTGAGGTTTTACAGGCTCGTGTTACCCTCGCCAGCACCCAGCAGGATTTGACTAACGCCATTAGCAGCCAGAGAACATCTCGGCGCAATCTCGCTAGCCTATTAAATGTCAGTCAAAATGTCAATTTAGTGGCAGCAGACCCGATATCCTTGGCGGGAACTTGGGAATTTACCCTCAATGAAACTATCATCCTCGCCTATCGGAATCGCCCCGAATTGGAAACACAGTTAGTTAACCGTAATTTAGCTGAAGAAAGACGCAGACAGGCCTTATCTGCCACTCGACCTAATTTAACTGGTTCCGCTAGTTATAACGTTCTTGGACAGCTTTCTGATGACGCTAATCGCTTTGCGGCTCAGGGTTGGGCTGATGGTTATAATGTTCAATTGCAGTTGCGTTGGAATTTCTTTGATGGGGGTGCCGCTAGGTCTAGGGCTAGACAACAGGAGCTGGGTATAGCGATCGCTGAAGAACGCTTTTCCCAAACCCGCAACCAAATCCGCCGAGAAATTGAGGAAGCCTTCTTTAACCTACAAGCTAGTTTTGAGAACATTGGAGTTGCTAACCTAGGCGTTGAGGAGGCTACAGAAGCTCTCCGATTGGCTAGACTCCGTTTCCAAGCTGGTGTCGGTACTCAAACTGATGTCATTAACCAAGAAACTAGCCTCACTCGCGCCCAAAACCAGTTGCTCAGAGCAATTATTGGTTATAACCGCGCTCTGGCTCAATTGAGGCGATTTGTTAGCAATCTCCCCGATAATATCCTTCAAGATCAACCTTAACTGCAATTCACTTGTCCAAGGATGTCGGTTTCCCCAAAAACAGATTATACAGATTATTTGGTAGACACTTTGGGAAACTTCCTTTCCTCAAAGCCTTGTCTGATCACAACAAAATCTCTGTCAACCTAACCTTCCTAGATTCAAAAATTCATCATGGCTAACATCAATTTTGTCAACGAAAACCGCGAAGTTATTGCCGCTGATGGCGCAAATCTCCGACTCAAAGCGATGGAAAATCAGATTGATTTGTATACCTTAAAGGGAAAACTCCTCAACTGTGGCGGCTACGGTCAATGTGGTACTTGTATTGTGGAAGTGGTTGAGGGTATGGAAAATCTCTCCCCTAAAACTCCGGTGGAAGAACGAATGCTCAAGAAAAAACCTGATACCTACCGCTTGGCTTGTCAAACTACTGTTAATGGCCCGGTAAGTGTTAGAACTAAACCTAAATAGATCCGTTTAAACTTACCGGGACTCTATTCCCTAAATTGGGCGATCGCTATTTGATTTCGTTTTCTATGAATGTTTTCTTAATGGCGATCGCTACTCTGTACTACTAAAACCGAACAGGGGGCGCGATGAACCACAAAGTTGCTCACACTTCCCAGCAACGCCTCAATTACCCCCTCGTATCCCCTGCGTCCTACCACGATTAGATCCGCATTCCAGTCCTTTGCTATTTGACAAATGCACCGCCCCGCATCCCCCATTTTCCAATTCCAGTCAGCAGTGATATTCTCGTCCGTAGCACGACGAGTACAAGCTGTTAGCCAACTGCGGATCTGGTCCAGTTCACTCTCTAGCCGATCCTGCATGATTCGCGAGTAACGAGCAATATTAGTCGCGTGAAGATCGCTAAAACCATAGGGGTCCGGTTCGCTAACCTCCAGGCGGTGAAAAATCATTAGTTCCGCTGAGTTTTTTTGCGCTAGTTCCATCGCTTGCTCTAAAACCAATTCGCTATGATTCGATCTATCTAGCGCCACTAAAATCCTGTGATATCCCATGATTTAACTCCCTTTGATACCCTACTTCTCAAGGGTGAGCGCTCAAGGGTTATGGCTCATCGTTTCCCTCCTTCATCTTCCTGAAGCAATTTAACAGGAATCTCGCACCCGACTCGGTTACTCATCATCTATAGATTTCTGAAACTAAGTCTTGGGGAAAAAACTAGACGGGTACACCCTATAACAACCCTACAGAGGCAGGAAAAATAACCGATTTTAAATTCACTTTCGTATCCATGATAACATTTTTTTCTTCCCAAACGTTGTACTTATCAAAAAAAACGAACAGTTGACCACCAGCTATTAACTGATTTTATGGTGGGGGTTTTACCAATCCTGATCAGGCGATCGCTCTTGAAACTGCTTAGGAAGGCGTAAGCGAGGAAATCGATAGAAGGTATTACCATCTTGGTCAAACTCAGGAATAGCAGCAAATACCCCGGCTTGTCGGTCTAAATATTCTTGAGCGACATCAGCACTAACCCGCGCCAAAGCCGCCAACTGAATTAAAGAAATTTCACCATCTTGGGATTCAATTAATTGATAAAAAGCATTATCAAGCTGGCGTTGTTCATCGCGTTTAGAATTGATATTAACCAGGAACAATCCCACGAGAACACCCAAAGCCGCCACAGATAGTAATTCTAAAATAGCCATAATAGCTGGCACAAATAATAATGATGAAAGAGTCAAATCATCGATGAGAGGGGGTAGTGGCAATTAATAAATTGCCACTGGGGAGCCTTTTTAAGGCTACTTCTTAGGTTGAACCAAATTTTCTAAGCCTTGAATGACTTTAGCAGATGCGATCGCATCACCCTGGGTCAAATTCTCCAAGACTTCCTTACCTTCGGTCACATATCCAAACACAGAATAACGACCATCAAGCAAATTAAGTCCCGCCGGGGTCAGTTCCGGTTCAAACAAAAAGAAGAAAAACTGAGAAGATCCGCCATCAGGGTTACTTTCAGGACGAGCCATAGCCACAGTTCCATAAGCAGAAAACGGCAAAACTGGCTGATCACGATAACGACCCGCCGCCTCTAGGGTAATCCCATAAGTAGGTTCATCATCCCCACGCACCAAAATTTCCAGGGGAACAGCCCTATATTCGCCTGTGTCGGGGTCAATAAATCCTTCCTCCGGACCGGGAGGATCTCCGACTTGCAAAACATAGGACTCTTCCGAGCGGATAAACTCCAACCCATCATAAAACCCACGTTGCACCAAATCCACAAAATTACCGGCCGTTACCGGAGCGCTATAACCATCGACCACCAGGGTAATATCTCCCTCAGAAGTAGTCATCTTCACGGTAGCACGGCCTTTGAGTTGGGGAATATTGGCATATTCTGCGGGGACTTCAAAAGGAAATTCCCCAACCATCATTTCCTCAAGCTGAGTCACCTGAGACAACATCTGGGCACGGGTTTCTAGGAGTGTTTCACCGTCTTTAATGTCCAAAGCCGATCGCAGAACCTCAATTTCTGCCCTGAGTTCCTCAATAATAGCCTTAGCCTCAGTTTGGCGATCGTCTGGGATACTAGCCAAAATATCCCCTTCATTGATAGATAAAATCCTAGCAGCAGTGGTAATATCCCCTTTAATAGGACTCCAGCGCTTACCCCTAATGCGACCAGCAATCTCTTCGAGGCTACTCTGAAATTTGCGGATCGGCTCATTGTCAATCGGGAGAGCATAGCGTAGGAGTGCCTTACCATCAGTAATAGCATTACCAGCAGGTAAGACACTTTCCCGTTTTGGCGTGCTGCTGCCGCCATCCCACCAAGCGGCGCTCAGACCAACGGAAAGAACACACAGCAATAGGGCAATCAGGCCAGTTTTCAGCCAGCGTTTACAGGTATTCATTATGGACTCGGACAAATTCAGCATAAATTATTATTTTTTTCCCTAACCCATCTTGCCATATTCCGGCGCAGTTCTGGGAAACTATAGCAGCGAACAGATAACAGACCCAATCCGGTGTGCTATAACTCGCCCAAATCGGAGTCAAAATAGATAATAGAGTTTTGGTTAATCTATGAGCCTATGAATACTCAGGCAAGATTGAGTTTAAACCTGGTGCAACTAGAGACATGGGTTGAAGCGGCTAAGTCTCGCAGCGATCAAGGCAGTTTACCGACCTATATTCCTCAGTTAGCTATGGTATCTCCAAAGGCATTCGCAGTTCAAGTTTTAGATTGCCAGGGGAACTGTTATTTATTGGGCAATGCTGATCTGAGATTTTCCCTAATGAGTGTGGTTAAGCCGTTTCTGCTGTTGTATATGTTGGTAGAGTTGGGGGCCGATCGCATATTTGCACAGGTGGGAATGGAACCCTCTGATTATCCCTTCAATTCTCTGGAACAATTGCAAGCTGACGGCGGCTGGCCCCGTAATCCGATGATTAATAGTGGCGCGATCGCTTTATCGGCGTTGCTTCCTGGTCCTGATGGACAAACACGATGCCAAGTGTTATCTGATTGGTTAAATCACTGGGGCGGCTGTTCTCTGCAATTGGATTATGATACCCTCAATTCTGTGCGTTCCGCCCCCAATTCTCGTAATGATGCCATCACCACCGAATTATATCACCGGGGGACTATTTCTGATGCGATCGCTGCCATTGACGCTTACAATCATATTTGTTGTTTATCTGCCACAGTCGAAGATCTAGCTAAATTGGGGATGTTATTATTGCAGCCTCCTCAACCGAGTTGGATAGAACCCTGTAGACAGGTGAAAGCATTGATGATGACCTGTGGCTTATATGAAGCCTCTAGTCGATTTGCGGTACAGGTGGGAGTCCCTACTAAGTCGGGAGTCAGTGGGGTGATGCTATCGGTGATTCCCGGTTGGGGGGCGATCGCTTGTTATAGTCCTCCCCTTGATGATACCGGAAATTCAGTAGCGGGTTTATTTTTGATTCAGGAAATAGTGCGATCGCTTAATCTGAGCATTTTTAACTGATCATTAATAGCGGTGCGTCAGCTTAATCGTTTCCTGGGTAAGTTATTATATGTGAAGTACCCCACCCTACTATATAGCTAATTTTGCCATTCTCCCTGAATAGTAAAACCCGCCCAATAATAGGGAGAATGCCATTGAGAGTTTTGCCAGATTTCAATTTGTGCTTGACGGAGTGCGGCGGCGGGAGATAGACCATTGTCGATCATATAACGATAAAATAACACCATTAATTCCGCTGTAGCTTGGTCATCTACACTCCATAAACTCACCACCACACGCGCCGCCCCAGCATACATAAATCCCCTCGTCAGTCCTACCAAACCTTCCCCCCTAACCTGTTGTCCTAAACCAGTTTCGCAGGCGCTTAACACTACTAAGTCAGCCGGTAAAGTTAGGTTAAAAATATCATGAAGTCTCACAAAACCATTGACGGGCTGACCTTCAGAATTAACCAAGGAAAGCACCAATCCAGACAGTTCAGGATTTTGGCTGTTCAGTATCCCATGAGTAGCATAATGAATAATTCTATACTGACTCATTTTGTCACTGGTAGCCACCTCGCGGGTAGCCCCAAAACCATATTCTTTACTAAAAGATTCTGCCGGAAATAAAGATACAATTTGTTCCGCTTCCGTCTGTGTAAAAGGTAGGCGGTCAAATAATATACCAGACTCTCGCGCTGACTGTTCTAAATCAGGAGGCAAAGAAGTTGAATTAATCTCATTAGTATGATTTAATCTTTCGTCATTAATCCCAAATACCGGATCTGCTAAAATTGCTAAGTATCTTTCTGCCGGCTTTCGACCTAACATTTCATTTCTCAAAACCGCCAAAGCCGAAGCAGAAGGGAGGGTGACTAATTCTCTGGTAATAATTAAAGGGCGATATTCTTCATCACTTGATTGATAAGCAAGAGCCACGAAAGGGACAAAATTTAATACCCCATCAGGGACAATTAAAACTCTGTTTTTGTCCTCATAATTAGACAAGGGTTCTAGGAGAATTTGACCTAAGTTTTTGGCGGCATTTTCTGCCAAAGTCCGCCGGATTCTGAGATTCCCAAAAATGAAACTATCTCGAAATCTCTTAGTCTCAGCTTCTAAGACTTCTCTACCTGGGAGTTCATAACTACTAATAGAGTTGTAAGTAACCGCCCAGAGAAAACTCCGTTTTTCACCAATAGAATAAGTTAATAATAAACTATCTTGGTCGATAACCCTTTCTTGAATCTCAGCCAAATTTAAAGGTTCTGGTTGAGTCAGGGCTGCATAGCGGGGACTGGTAGCGCGAATTTGACCTAAAATACTGCGGTATTTAATTAATAGCTGTTCTAATTCCTGATCAATAGCCGTTTTTTGAGAGTCTGTATGCTGTTGACTGAGGAGTTGAATGCGACGCTCTTCTACAGCGGCTAATTGTTGCTGAATTTGTTGTTTTTCCGCTAATATTTGCGGGTCGATACCTCCTTGTACTTCCCCGGACATTTCGGCTAGTAAATCTAAAAGCGATCGCGCTTTTGCTCGTTCACTAACTGCTAAGGCTAAACCATCATATCCTTGTCCCGGATTTTGTTGATCCAACTCCATTAACAAGTCAATATAAAACTCATAATATTCTTGTTTGGATGCAAAAAATGAGGTTCTTAAATCTTGACTAACCACATTAGTTCGCAAATCTTCTATAATCTCAATGGCGGCTTGAATAGCACTCAGAGAATCATCTTGATTACCTAACCCCCTATGGGCGATCGCTATCCGATATAAAGATAAGGCTTCCCTAGGGCGATCGCCAATTTCTTGGCGCACAACTAAAGCCTGCTGATAAAATTCTAAAGCCCGGTCAAACTCTCCCAGTGCCGCATAAACCACACCGATATTATTTAAAGTGCTTCCCAGTCCGCCACGGTTGCCAATTTCCTCCCATAAAGGTAACGCTTGCTGATAAGACTGTTGTGCAGCATTCCAGTTTTCCAACCTGGTATAGGTAAAGCCAATATTATTAAGAGTAGTAGCCTCTCCCCGACGATCGCCAATTTCTTGATATCGTCCTAAAGCCTGTTGAAAACTTTGTAAAGCCTGCTCAAAATCATCCTGAGACTCATGATATAACCCGATATTATTCAGGGTACTAGCTTCCCCGTGAGCATGATCTAACTCTTGCCACAAACTAAGCGATCGCTTATAATAATCTAAACTGAGTTCAAAATTCCCCAAAGCATCATAAAGCAAACCCAAATTATTTAGACTACTAGCCAATCCCACCCTATTATTAGCCCGCTCGTGTAATTCTAACGCTTGGGTGTAAACTTCCAGGGCTTCTTGAAACTTCCCTAAAGGTTCATAGACCGCCCCCAAATTATTCAAAGCGTAGGCTTTCCCCCGCAGATCTCCCCCTTGACCATAAAAAATAATCGCCTGTTGATAGACTTCAACTGCTTTTTGATAATCCCCTAACTCATAATGAATTTTGCCAATTTGGTTGAGGCTATAGGCAGCATCCAAAATGCGATCGCTACTCTCATAATAACTCAAAGCCTGCTGATAAGCCTCTAAACTAGCTCGCAAGTCCCCCAAACTCTTATAAACTAATCCCAAACCCAGGAAAGTCTCAGCCGCCTGGGACCCTAAACCCACTTGTTGATACAATAGTAAGGCTTGGTTAAGCTGAACTAGGGCCTGTTGTAGAGATTCTGGAGACCCCTCTTGTACTAATTTCACCCCCGCAGCAAAAGCCGTCTCAGCCTCTGTCAGACGTGGATCTGGGGTAGTAACCTCCTCAGCTATGGCAACTAAAATCGGAGTAAATCCGACTAAAGCCAAAGAGACCACAGCAACTAAGGGGATAACCCGCCGGGTAAATTGCGTAAACTGAAGCGACACCATAGATTTAATTAGGAAAATGGTAACAACAGGGACCAGTTGGCTAAAGCCCAACCGTGACAACTTTTTTAAGTATGCCTTCTTTCTTATACCGGGAATGACGGCGATCGCCATTACAATGGTGGAATTAGGTATATTAGGCGCTATTAAACCCGCCATAGCCAATACCTCCCCATTATCCCAGGTTAACCGGACCGCCACCCGCAGTTTGATGGTAGAGGAACTCCAGGGAAGAGTTACCATTAATGGTAACCCCGCCAGATTGGGCGATCGCTTAGGGGTGGGAGACGTGATCACAACCGGAAGGCGTGCGATCGCTATTTTACGAGTAGATAGCAATATCGGTGTTTTAGAATTAGCAGAAAACACCACCCTGGAAATTAGAAGCCTATCAGGACAACCAGGACTCGACCCTAACCAAGAAACAGTTGTTTTTATTTCCAAAGGTCGGGTTAGGTCTTCCATCGCCCGTTTTGTTAGCGCCCCATTCCGTAATTCTACCGCTTCTCAACCTCCCCAGGAAATCGCCGCCTTAAACTGGGAAGGAATATTTAGCCAAGACTCCCAAAACTCCGAAGAGTCTGTGGAAGCCTCCCCTTTTCGAGTAGAAACCCCTGTAACTGTCGCCGGAGTTAGGGGAACTTCCTTTGGGGTCGATGTTGGACCAGATGGTAAAACGGGTATTAGCACCGTTGAAGGTATTGTCGGAACTTCCGCAGAGGGTGAAGAAACCCAAGTTAACAGACAAAAATTTTCCGTAGTTAACCTTAACCTACCCCCCACTGTTCCTGATCTAACTCCACCTTTGTCTGCTTTACAAGTGTTTCAGGTAACGCGACTTAGCCCTAGGAGAGCTAGAATTGTAGGACAAGTAGATCCCATGGATATAGTTTATATTGATAATCGGGCGATCGTCACGGATTCCGAAGGTAAATTCGATTTAATCGCCCAACTCCCCCCGTCTCGCCGTTTCCGAATTGTGGTCAGAGGTCCTTCCGTCCGAGAAAGAGAATATTCTGTACCTGTTCCCTAAAATCCCCGTTAACATTTAACCCAGATAGACTCTAGAGACAGGGTGAGTCCTTGTGTGCTAAATACTGCCCGTAAAGCCTAATTAACCTACCCTGTCGCCGAAAAGCGATCGCCCAGTCCCTCAGCTTTTGGTCAACTTTAACTGTCCGGGTTCCACAAATTTCTCCAGAAATTGTGAACTAAATTCAAACCATCCACGTCAATAGAGACAAATCAATTAATTTAGCTCCGAGGATAATGTAAACTATGTTCCACCAAAAACTCTACCGTTCTGCTACATCCATCTTCCTCACCCTCGGTTTAACTACTGGACTAGCAGCCCCCCTATTGCTACATCAAACCGTAGCCCGCGCTCAACAATTACCTGGTTCTCTACAACGGGAAAGAATTTCCGCCGGAACAACTATTCCCGTAGAATACCCAGGAGCTGAGAGAATCGTTCTCACCCCCACAGAAACGACCGCTCTGACTATGGTAGTCGCCCGAGATATCCGCACTAACCAAGGACGGGTTTGGATACCCGCAGGAGCCGAAATTGTTGGGGAATTGCGACCCGCTTCTGGTGGTTCCCAGTTTGTGGCTAATGAGGTGATTGTCAGCAATAATCGCCGATATCGTCTTGATGCTAATTCTAATGTTGTCACCCGCACGGAAACCGTCCGTCGTGGACCTTCTGCTGGTAATATCCTTAAAGGTGCTGCTGTGGGTGCGGCGGCGGCGGCGGCTTTGGCGGGGGTACTCGGAGATAAAGCGATCGCCACTGAGGAAGTCCTGGGCGGCGCGGGACTAGGGGCTCTGGCGGGAGTCTTCATTGGTCGCGGTCACGTGGATGTAGTTGTCATTCACCCAGAACAAGATCTGACCCTGACAATGCGTTCAGATGTACTCTTCCGCTAAAATAACCCAGAATAGTCAAAAAACCCGGTTTCTCAACCTCACCCACCCACAACCTCAGAAACCGGGTGGCTAGGACTATCCTGCATCCTCACCCAAATCTTGCCAAGAAACCTGGTTTCTCATAGAAATGGGTCAGGGGTAGTCACAGACGCAGCAATGGTATTAGAGGCTAAATTGGCTTGTAGATTTGGCTGGCGGAAAACTCTATCGAGCATCTTTAACCATCCTTCACAACTAGGGTCGCTAGATTTGGGAATAAAGTTCATGGGATGGCCTCCCGTGGTGCGATCGCCATTTCACCGGGTGCGATCGCCCTGAAGTGTCGCTCAAAGACGACAACGAGCCACTGGCTCTCGCCCATGAAAGTTGGCGGGTTGGAGTTCTGGAGCTAGTGGTGGGGGGTTTGGGTGGGAATGGCTGGCAAGAGTTCGTTAAGTTTCAGGTCTAGCTCCTGGGGTGCTGTATCTACTATTTTGCCTTCTGGAAACCCCACGGAGCGATCGCCGAGCATCAGGTTCAGGCTTTAAGTAAATCGTTGTACAATAATGTTGTACCAGTTATCTAGCAAAAATGATGTTAAGCAAAGAAACCACTTATTCTCAAGCGAGAATGAATTTAGCCACTATTTTGGATCAAGTGTGTGATGAACGTCAGATTGTGGTCATTAAGCGCCGTAATGAGAAAAATGTGGCGTTAATTGCTGAAGATGAGCTAGAGAGTTTATTAGAATGTGTCTATTTACTGCGATCGCCCGAAAATGCGAAACGTTTATTTCGGGCTTTAGAATGGTCAGAAAATAGCACCGCCACTCCTCAAACGGTAGCTGAATTAAAAGAGGAGTTAGGAGTTGAGTCCTAAAAAGAAAAAACCAGCCAATGAAACCCCTAATCATCATATCTCGGGTTATTTTCCTGTATTTAGTCCCGATTTTAAAGCAGATTTAGCTTGGTGGTATCGCACTGAACCCAAAAAAGGGGATAAAATCCTAGATTTAGTCGCAGATATCCTTAATGGTGAACCGTTTACCGGGTTAGGAAAACCTGAACCCCTAAAATATATTGCCCCAGATACTGGGTCAAGACGCATTGATTTAGAGCATCGTTTAGTTTACAAAGTAACAGAAAATAAGGTTTATTTTTTACAAGCACGTTATCATTATCAATCAGATTAAACTGAAAATAATTTATTTTCCCTCAACGACATTGATGATATCTTCGGGCAAAGCAGAATCGAAATCATCGGCGACGACAAATTCTCCGGCAGATAATCCATAAGGTCGTAATTGCTGACTCGGAGGAATGGGTGTAATTTGGGCGATCGCCTCATGCGATCGCTGGGGGCGGGTTCGGTGAGTTGGCTGTTTTTTTTCCTGGCTGATCTAGGGATTTTCTTGCTCTCCACCCACATCCCATAAACCCAGTTTCTGCCCTAACCTTTGCCGCCTCACCCCAATCGCATTAACAAAGCCCCTTTATCAACCCCTCAACCCGTGCAAACGCAGGAAATACACCCGTCCCAACCAATCCCCCCCTACCACCGTCACGCCATCAGCAGCAACCGCACAGGAAGCGATCGCACCATCCCCCGTAAAGGTCGCTAACATTTCCCCCGTAGCCAAATCCCATAGTTTCACAGTCTTATCCTCAGAGGCCGAAATCGCTCTTTTCCCGTCGGGGGCGATCGCTCCATCTGTTTAGCGACATATTTTGCTTGTTGTTTTTCGGAATCGGTTAAGTCGGCAACCCCCACAAATCCCCACCGAATAAGTTGATTGATTTCATCTATCCTTCGGGCAAACTTCAAAAGCCGACTCATGTCGATAAAAACACACCTTGAACTCTGCAAAGAAGTTCATTTGTCCAAGAATAACGGGGACATCTCTCGATTCAGTCCAAGCAAACGCAAGTAGCACGGGAGGAAACTGAGCGATCGCACCCGATACAACCAAACCTCGTGAATCGCTTCGACCCAAATTCCCGCTTAAAGGGATTGAAACCGTCTTATTTTCCCAGATTGCTCCTAGCTGTAAACCGATCTCGTAGGGCAAAACATTGACACTCGCGCCTGTATCTAGCAACGCCGTCACGTCCACAGAGCGATCGCCTAACGTGAGCGTCAAGGGTAAATAGGGCATGATGGCAGAGCGCCCAAGACTATCAATGCGTTCGGTGAATGAATATCGTTGTCCATCAAGCATTAGATGCTACCTTCCTTTGCTGCCACCAGAAGATCCGACAAAGCCTGAACAGATGCGCTATCTGTTTGCGGCGACCATACCACTGCCTCAGTCGATGCAAGCTGCTCGAGCAACTCATTTGCTGAGTCAACTTCTCCGGTTAGTTCTAGGCTACACCCTTCCTCCTTAGCGACTGCCAAGAGGAGAAAGTGAAGCAGTCGAAGTTTATCTTGATGAGATAACTGATTAACGGTGGGTAACAGTTCGCTGAGTAACATAGAGTCGGCTCCGGGAAATGTGCTTCTCCATTATAGGTTTGACTATCTTTGAGGCTTTGATCGGATGGTTTTAGCAACCGGGTTGCTTTCCCATCACCACAAACCAGAAACCGGGTTGCTGGGAGTTGCCGGTTATTCCCCAAGCTGAGTAGAGAAGCCCGGTTACAGATTTTCAAATATTCAATGATTCTAAGTCTCGATACCCATTAATGATGCGAACAATATCTATGCCGTCAGGCCGTGGAAGGTAAAATATGATGTAATTTTCCACAATCAAACCTCGGAGATTTGCTTTAATGTGACTGTAGTTTTTGCCCATGTTGGGAAATTGAGCAAACTAACGGCACTTATCCCGGACTTTTTCAAAAAATCTAATCGCTACGTCTGGGTTTATTGCCGACAGGGATGCACAAATTTCGTCTAAGTCGGCTAGGGCAGCATCAGAGAATGAATAATTTCCCATCAGGAATCTTCAGTTTGTTGCTGTAAACGGTTCAGCAGTCGATTAAATACAAGTTCTCCATCTGTAACTTTTCCTTGTTGAATTTGGCTTTCCCCGATTTCGATTTGCTGACGCAGTTCGGCTAAATATTGTTCTCTTTTATCTAATAGTTCCAAAGCGGCTAATATCACTTCATCTGCTGACTGGTAGCCTCCCTGATTTAATTGCTGGGCAATCCGTTGTTCAATTTCTGGCGTAAGGGATAAACTCATGGCGGCTCACTCCAATACAGATTAACTTGATTATCGTGCGATGTTCGGAGGGTTTCTCGGACAATCCTTGCCTCCTCACCCAAATTTAGCGCATAAACCCGGTTTCTCACCTCCCCTGCACCCTCACAGCCCCTCCAACCGCAGAAAATGCACCCGCCCCGACCTATCCCCCGCCACCAACGTCACCCCATCCGGGGCAACGGCACAAGCCAAAACCCCTGTATCAGCGGTAAAACTGGCGATTTCCTCCCCCGTGGCTAAATCCCACAGTTTCAGGGTTTTATCATCCGATGCAGACACGGCTCGTTTCCCGTCGGGGGCGATCGCCACTGCATTTACCTCGTCACTATGCCCAGAGAGGGTAGCGAGTTCCCTCCCCTGCTCCAAATCCCACAGTTTCAGGGTTTTATCAGCCGATGCAGACACCGCTCGTTTCCCGTCGGGGGCGATCGCCACTGCTCTTACCCAGCCACTATGCCCAGAGAGGGTAGCGAGTTCCCTCCCCTGCTCCAAATCCCACAGTTTCAGGGTGTAATCAGCCGATGCAGACACGGCTCGTTTCCCGTCGGGGGCGATCGCCACTGCTGTTACCCAGTGACTATGCCCAGAGAGGGTAGCGAGTTCCCTCCCCTGCTCCAAATCCCACAGTTTCAGGGTGTTATCCTCGGATGCAGACACCGCTCGTTTCCCGTCGGGGGCGATCGCCACTGCTCTTACATAGCTACTATGCCCAGAGAGGGTAGCGAGTTCCCTCCCCTGCTCCAAATCCCACAGTTTCAGGGTTTCATCATCCGATGCAGACACCGCTCGTTTCCCGTCGGGGGCGATCGCCACTGCATTTACCCAGTAACTATGCCCAGAGAGGGTAGCGAGTTCCCTCCCCTGCTCCAAATCCCACAGTTTCAGGGTGTAATCAGCCGATGCAGACACCGCTCGTTTCCCGTCGGGGGCGATCGCCACTGCTAGTACCCCGCTACTATGCCCAGAGAGGGTAGCGAGTTCCCTCCCCTGCTCCAAATCCCACAGTTTCAGGGTGTTATCCAACGATGCAGACACGGCTCGTTTCCCGTCGGGGGCGATCGCCACTGCTAGTACCCCGCTACTATGCCCAGAGAGGGTAGCGAGTTCCCTCCCCTGCTCCAAATCCCACAGTTTCAGGGTTTTATCAGCCGATGCAGAAACGGCTCGTTTCCCGTCGGGGGCGATAATCGCCACTGCATTTACCCAGCTACTATGCCCAGAGAGGGTAGCGAGTTCCCTCCCCTGCTCCAAATCCCACAGTTTCAGGGTTTCATCAGCCGATGCAGACACCGCTCGTTTCCCGTCGGGGGCGATCGCCACTGCATTTACCCAGTCACTATGCCCAGAGAGGGTAGCGAGTTCCCTCCCCTGCTCCAAATCCCACAGTTTCAGGGTTTTATCACGGGATGCAGACACGGCTCGTTTCCCGTCGGGGGCGATCGCCACTGCCCATACCGAGTCACGATGCCCAGAGAGGGTAGCGAGTTCCCTCCCCTGCTCCAAATCCCACAGTTTCAGGGTTTTATCATCCGATGCAGACACGGCTCGTTTCCCGTCGGGGGCGATAATCGCCACTGCATATACCGAGCCACTATGCCCAGAGAGGGTAGCGAGTTCCCTCCCCTGCTCCAAATCCCACAGTTTCAGAGTTTCATCATCCGATGCAGACACCGCTCGTTTCCCGTCGGGGGCGATCGCCACTGCCCTTACCCAGTCACTATGCCCAGAGAGGGTAGCGAGTTCCCTCCCCTGCTCCAAATCCCACAGTTTCAGGGTGTAATCAGCCGATGCAGACACGGCTCGTTTCCCGTCGGGGGCGATCGCCACTGCTGTTACCGAGCTACTATGCCCAGAGAGGGTAGCGAGTTCCCTCCCCTGCTCCAAATCCCACAGTTTCAGGGTGTCATCCCAGGATCCAGACACGGCTCGTTTCCCGTCGGGGGCGATCGCCACTGCTCTTACCCTGTCACTATGCCCGGTGAGGGTGCGAATCAGTGGCCCGCCAGGTGGGGTGAGGTTGGCGGTGAGGGGACGAAACCAGGGTTTTTCCTGCCATTGTTGGGCTTGATGGAGGAGTTGCTCAATTTCTCCGACGGTTGCACCCTTGGCATTTTGCTGTTGAGGGGCGGCATATTTCGGCAAGTATCGCCCCACCACGGGGATTTTTTCCCAAAAATAACGATAGGGTTCAGGAAGACTTAACTCCTCCTGATTTCCAATGGTTTGGGGAGACTCAACAAACGACAATAACCGCCCCCATAGTTGGGAAATCAATTGCGTTTTATCCTGGTCTAACACATGAGACGATAAGCGGATTGCCCCTTCCAGCACCCTCAGCGCCCGGTCTTCATCTTCCCCAACCGCCTCAAAATCCGCCAACAGCGATCGCACATCCGTCGCCTCTAACTTCCCCTGCAACCAAGCAAAATCCCACAACAACCCCCGAAACGCCTCAATTTCCCCCGCCTTTCGGAAGTGATAGGCCGCCCGTTGATAGAGATAGACCTCCGCCGCCACTTCAGCCCCCGTCCAGGGAAACTGACCGCCCCCATAGGCCCGCAAAAACTCCCCATGCAACCCCGCCTCATCCCGGAGATTGTCCTGTAAATACTTCTGCTGCACATCATGGAGCGATACCCAACGCTGGGGCGACTCCCCCGACACAAACACCAACGCCCGTTGCGCCAACTCCGTCAACCACCGCCGTAGTTGATACTCCTGCTTCTCCCCCCGTCGCCCCCACAACTTCACCAACGCCGTCTCCGAAATCTCCACATCCTGCGCAACAATCCCCAACTCCAAATAAGCCCGCCGTAAGGGTTCCCCTAACGCCGCCACACTCACATCTAAAGACTTATAAATACTGCTGTGGGGATGGTCAAGCACCGCCGCCGCATCCAACGCCGTCAGCAAATCCGCCCAATTTTTGTCCACGCCAACTTGCGCCCCACACAACGCCAACGCTAAGGGCAAATTCCCGCAATGGTCAATCACCGCCGCCGCTTCTGTAGCAGGCAACATCTCGATATGCAGTCCCGCCCAATTCGCCAACAGTTGCCGAGATTGGTTCTCATCCAACATCTCCAACTCATAACCATTAGCCCCCAACCCCGCAATCAGCCGAGCATCCCGCGTCGTCAACAACAGACAACAATCCGGCCCCAACACCTCCACAAACCGCTCTGCTTCCCGCTGTTCCCACACATCATCCAACACCAACAAACAGGATTTATCCCACAAGAGATTGGACAGATAGGCATTCCACTGGCTTTCCCCCTGCTGAGATGCGTGGCTGCCCCCCAAGGTTTTCGCTATGGTGTCATACAACTCCATCGGTTGGGGGTTAATCCCCACCGTTAACCAGATAATCCCATCCCGAAACCGCCGCCGCACCTCATTATCCCGCGCTAAAGCCGCCGCCAAGACGGTTTTACCAATGCCGCCCATTCCCTGCACCCCCACTTTCTGCACCTGTCCCGTCATCACCAGAGTTTGACTGTTGGGCGCTAATAAACGGGCTTTTAACTCATCTATATCTTCAGGACGGGGTAGAAAGTGAGGAGGGGGTTTGGGGACGGTGGCGATCGCCCCTAAACCGTGCCAAGGGGTAGCCGGTGCCGGTGGGTTCGGGCGTTGTAATTGGGAAATGGCCGCTAATATCAGGCGCATATCCTGACGAGTGGCGATTTCGGGTAAATAGTCCCGAATCTCGTCAACTTTCGCCAAGGTCGCCCCGTGGAGGTCAAACAACATCCCCACAAAGGCTTTCCCCTCGTTGTTGGCATCATCTTTCAGGACTTGGCGCAGGTGTTTATTGAAGTTCGCCGCTAATTCTCCGGTTAACTCCTCGATGACATCCTGATAACTGTCGAGGGTATCGAGCAATACCCCTTTCTCGCATCCCTGTTGGAATAACCAAGTCACCACCTCCCGCCATTCCTCTAGGGGTAGGACCTGATACTCGGTAAACTGCTCCGGTTGTTGGCTGAAAACCTGATATAACTGGTCTTCCTGGAGCGTCTCAAACAGGTTCAGGGTTTTGGCTTCTTCCGCCCATTGCAGCCAATAGCCCTCGATTTCATTGGCGAAATTGTCTAAGGGCTTCCGAATATCGGGATATTTAGGGCTAATTTTTTCCGCCAAGGCTTTCGCCACGGTGCGTCCGGCGGCTTTGGCGATGTCTTCATTCCGCAACACCTCGCTACTATTGCGGAATCGCTCTACTAACGCCCCTAAATTATTCCCGGTCATCCCCGCGAAAAAGTTAGCGAACCCCTCCAACACGGGAACCGCTAACCCTGCCGCCGAAACCGCTAACCCTCCCGTGACGATGGAACCTAAACCGACGAGGACGGTTCCGGCTAATAGGGGTCGATTGAGTTGCAACAGTCGGGAATAGTCCATAATGTGTCACCCATGAAAGTGGAGTTATGGCGGGTTATGGGATATTCGGGGATTATAGCATCTGAGAAACCCCCGTTTCTAGGAGCATCTGTGCCGCCTCACTGCGATCGCATTAACAAAGCCCCTTTATCAACCCCTCAACCCCTCCAACCGCAGGAAATACACCCGTCCCACCATTTTTATTATCTCTTCTTAATCCCCTGGTTTTTTGACCTCACAATTGATTAGCTCTCTGGCATTTTTAATGAATTTTTCATCAAAGGTGTAGAATTCCTGGCAATCTTGACTTTGAGCTAGATGCAAAGCATCGGCAAAATCCCAGCCATTTTCATGCCACAGTAGGGCTTGATGAACTAACATCGGATTAGTTAAGTAAACATTTGGTAATCCCACAAGTTTCCGTAAAGCCGAACAAACTTGATTCCGTTTAAACTTATAAGCAAATCTCAGCACCCATTCGGTTTCTAGGATAACGGTGTGGGAAATGAAGATTTCCGGGTTTTGAAAAAGTTCTAGACTTTTTTGATATTGGACTGGATCATCTTGAGTCAGAAGCCGAACTACAATATTGGTATCAACTGCAATCATGCCATTGCTCCTGAATGCCTTGGCTAATAGCAGCTTCCATATCCTCTAAGGTTTTGGGTGAACCGTTATACTTCAAACACCCGGCTACTTCATTTAAAGTAGTAGGAGGAAAAGGCTGTTTGGGCTGAATTAAAATCCCTTTGCCTGTATCAGTCAAGATGATTTCTGTCCCCACGTCCAAGCTATAGATTTTCCGCATTTCCGGTGGAATGATAATCTGTCCTGTTTCGGAGACTTTGGCAATTTCCATGAGTGAATCAGTTGATATATTTCGGTAATTCTAACAAAATTAGATAGTCCACAGTGATATCAACCCCTCAACCCCTCCAAACGCAGGAAATACACCCGTCCCAACCAATCCCCCCCTACCACCGTCACGCCATCAGCAGCAACCGCACAGGAAGCGATCGCACCATCCCCCGTAAAGGTCGCTAACATTTCCCCCGTAGCCAAATCCCATAGTTTCA